>Ga0318562_10000584_pt1 | contig 15958 bp, 13 predicted proteins | sample GRESIP066b5f18_FD_203688 | JGI IMG/M metagenome (GOLD analysis project Ga0318562, IMG submission 203688) | Tropical soil microbial communities from Luquillo Experimental Forest, Puerto Rico - GRE.SIPMG.066b5f18 | ecosystem: Environmental > Terrestrial > Soil > Tropical forest > Bulk soil... | reverse complement strand
CGAGGGCGTTGACGCGATCGTCGTCGACAATGCGAGCAGCGACGATACGGCGGCGATCGCGGCCAAGGCCGGCGCGCGCCTCATCCGCAATGCCAGGAACGAAGGCTATGGCCGGGCCATGAATATTGGCCTTGCTGCCGCGAACTCGCGGTTATGCCTTCTCCTCAATCCCGATCTCGTGCTGGAGCAAGGCAGCATCACCGCGCTCCTCGCCGCAGCCGGGAGCTACCCCGATGCGGCGATGCTTGCGCCCCGCATCGTCGAGCCGGATGGGCGCCTCTTCTTTCAGGCGCGCTCCTTGCTCTCGCCGTATCTCGCGAACCCTTCCGGCAAGCCGTGCAAGCCGGTCGGCGATTGCTGTGCGCCCTTCCTTTCGGGTGCCTGCCTGCTGGTGCGGCGCGAGCTCATCTTGTCGCTCGAAGGCTTCGATTCGGAGATCTTCCTCTTCTACGAGGATGACGATCTGTGCAGGCGAGTCATCGAGGCGGGCTACTCTCTCGTGCACGTCGATGCGGCGCAGGCCCGTCACGTCAGGGGCGGATCGAGCGCGAGGCGCAAGGGAAGCGTCTTCACGGCGCGCTGGCACCTCGCCTGGTCGGCGGGATACGTCACGCGCAAATACCGGCTCGCCGATCCGTCCTGGCGTACGCTGATCGTCAACGCCCTGAAATTCTGCGGAGCGGCTGCGAGCCTCGATCGCTGGCGCATTGAGCGCTATGGCGGCTCGGCCGCCGGCGCCTTCGCCTGGCTCACCGGCAGGAGTGCACTCGCGCGGCAAGGACTGTCGCGAGAGATGGGACTGTCGCGAGAGGCCGGATTGTCGCGAGGAACGCCATGAGCAATCGCTATTTCGGCACGCCGCGACGCGAGATCCTGCCGGCTCTGCCGACGAAGGTCTCCCGCATGCTCGATCTCGGCTGCGGCACGGGTGCGACCGTTGCGCTGGTGCGCGAGGTGAGGGCGGTCGCCTGGGCGGGCGGTGTCGAGCTGGACGAGGGATCGGCGAAGCAGGCGGAGACGGTTTGCGATCGCGTCTTCATGGGCGATGCGGGAAACGAACCCTTCGAGCGCGCGATCGCGCCCGCTTCGCTCGACCTCGTCTTGTGCCTCGACGTGCTCGAGCACCTCGCCGATCCGTGGACCATGGTGCGGCGCCTCTCGCCGCTTCTCTCGCCTGGCGGTCGGCTAATTGTCTCGGTGCCGAACATCCGCAACTGGAAATTCCTGTGGCGGCTCGCGACCCGGGGCGACTTCCACTATCGCGATGCCGGACTCCTCGACCGCACGCATCTACGCTTCTTCGTGCGCCAGACGGCGATCGAGCTCGCGACCTGCGGGGGGCTTCACCTGCTATCGGCAGCGAACGCGCAGCCCTTCGTCTTTCCCGATGCGCGCTACCTTTTGCGCCTTGCAAGCGGCGGGCGCTCGGATGAGCTCACCGCCAAGCAGTGGCTCGTCGTCGCCGAGCAGAAGACGTAGCCACAGCATCCTTCGCACCCACCCCGACGCGGCTGTTGACGCATCCGCAGATTGCGGGGAAGCTGACGTCACGGCACTGTCATGCGGGGCGCGGTCTTGGGCAAGACGCCAATCACCGGCATCGTCATCGGGCTCGCCTCGCGGCTGGCTTCGACGCTGCGCTCGCCGACACCAGAGCCGGTCTCAGCAATGCCGAACCCAACCGAGCCGGACCGGGGGGCTCCTACCCGAATCACGCTCGCCCAAGGGAGGGGAAAGTGAACCGCAATTTCTACTATGTAATGGCGGGGCTGGTGCTCGGCATCGCGCTCGGCACGGCGTGTTTCTATTCCTTCCCCGACAAGGCGACAGCGTCCGACGTCGCCAAATACATGTCGCTCATCAGCACGATCTTCTTGAAGCTCATCAAGATGATCATCGGGCCACTGGTGCTCTCGACGCTCGTCGTCGGCATCGGCCATATGGGCGATGCTGCGACGGTCGGGCGGGTCGGCGCGAAGACCATGGGCTGGTTCGTCTGTGCCTCGATCTTCTCGCTGCTGCTCGGCCTGACCATGGTCGACCTGTTGCAGCCCGGCGTCGGCGCCGTGGTCGATCAGGGGGCGAACACCGCCAATCTCACGACGCAGGCCTTCAGCATCGAAGGCTTCATCGATCATCTCGTGCCGACCTCGGTCTTCAAGTCGTTAGCCGAGGGCGAGATCCTGCAGATCGTGGTCTTCTCGATCTTCGCCGGCGTCGCCATCATGGCGCTCGGCGAGCGCGGCAAGCCCCTGCTCGAATTCGCCGACGGCGTCGCCCATATGATGCTCATCATCACGGGCTATGTGATGAAGCTTGCCCCGATCGCGGTCTGCGCCTCGGTCGCTTCCGTCATCACCAAATCCGGGCCGATGATCCTTCTGAACTTCGCGAAGTTCCTCGGCGGCTTCTATCTCACTCTCGTGATCTTGTGGGTCGCGCTCATCGTGGTCGGCTATCTGGTGCTCGGCTCGCGCATGTTCGACCTCGTCAAGCGGATGTATGAGCCGTTCCTCCTCGCCTTCTCGACCGCGAGCTCGGAGGCCTCGTACCCGAAGATCCTCGACCAGCTCGAGCGCTTCGGGGTCTCGAAGCGGATCGCGAGCTTCGTGCTGCCGCTCGGCTACTCTTTCAACCTCGACGGCACGATGGCCTACACGACCTTCGCGACGATCTTCATCGCGCAGGCCTATGCCATCAACATGCCGCTCTCGACCCAGCTACTGATGGCGGCGACGCTGATGATCACCTCGAAGGGCGTCGCCGGCGTGCCGCGCGCCTCGCTCGTCGTCATCCTCGCGACCATGAAGCAGTTCGGCATCCCGGAGGCCGGCCTCTTCCTGATCCTCGGCATAGACCAGTTCCTGGATATGGGGCGTAGCGCCACGAATGTGATCGGCAACTCGCTCGCCGCGGCCGCGGTCGCGAAGTTCGAGAACGATCTCGGCCCGGCGAAGGACGAGGTGCAGCCAGCCGGCATGCCGATGCCGGCGCGCGCCTGATCCTCGAGCGGCCGAGGCGGGGATGATCGACCACCATTCGGATGGGCCGCGGCGCATCCGTCTTGCTCGCGGGAGGCCTCATTGAGGAAGATCGTTGGGATCTCTGCCGCACTCCTCGCGCTGACGATTGGCGCGGCGCGGGCGGAAGATCTCATGGGAAGCGATACCACGGCGCCGCCGGCGCCGAGCGAGGAGAATACGCCTGCGGTCCTTTCGGGAACGCTGAAGAAGATTCGCGACAGCGGCGTCATCGCCATCGGCTATCGCGAAGCCTCCTTTCCCTTTTCCTATGTGCGCCCGGGCTCGGCGCAACCCCTCGGCTATTCGATCGATCTGTGCCTCGGCATCGTCGATGAGGTGGTGCGCGAGCTCAACGGCAATCCGACACGCATAGCCTACCAGGCCGTGACGGCGGATAGCCGCATGGAGACCGTGATCTCCGGCAAGGTCGACCTCGAATGCGGCTCGACCACCAGCAATCTCGAGCGGCAAAAGAGCGTCGCCTTCTCGCCCATCATCTATGTGGCCGGCACCAAGCTCCTGGTGAAGCGCGGCTCCGGCATTAATTCTTACAGAGATCTTTCCGGCAAGACCTTGGTGGTGACTTCGGGCACGACCAATGAAGCCGCGATGAAGATGCTCAACGACAAGTATAAGCTCGGAATCACCATCGTCTCGGCGCGCGATCACGAGGAGTCCTACACGCTTCTCGCCGAAGGCAAGGCTGATGCCTTCGCGACGGACGACGTGCTGCTCAACGGCTTCATCGCGGCCAAGAAGGCGCAGGCGACCATGGCCGTGGTCGGTGATTTCATTACCTATGAGCCCTATGGCATCATGTTCCGCAAGGATGATCCACTGATAGCCGACGCGGTGCGCCGTGCCTTCGAGACGATGGGGCGCACCCGCAGCCTCGTCGCGATCTATCGCAAATGGTTCCTGCAACCGACGCCGAGCGGCGAGCTCCTCGACATCCCCGTCTCTCCGCAGCTCGCCGAGACCTTTCGCTCCCTCGGCGCCGACGATTTCTGAGGCGCCCGGGCCTCTCGCTCAATATCCCGCCGCGGACCCGGCCGGACGGCGATCGTCATTGGCGCCATAGAGGAAGCCCGGCAGCACCTTGCCCGAGCGCGCCGAGTCCTGGCCCGAGCTTGCGGTCGCGTTTGAGGCTGCCGCGACCGCGCCGACCTCGATCAGCTCGGCCGCCCCCCATGGTGCCTGCTCGACGAGCGTGTAGCCGCGATCGGCGAGGAGCTTCAGCGTGTCCGGCGAGAGCGCATAGGGCTCGTAGAACACCATGTCGGGCAGCCATTGGTGATGGATGCGCGGCGCATTGACCGCCTCCTGCGGCTCCATGCCGTAATCGACGATGTTCATCACCGTCTCGAGCGTGATGGTGATGATGCGGGAGCTGCCGGGGCTGCCGACCACGAGGAAGATCTTGCCGTCCTTGGTCACGAGCGTCGGCGACATAGAGGAGAGCGGCCGCTTGCCCGGCTCGATCGCATTCGCCTCGCCCTGGACGAGGCCCGAGAGGTTCGGCGCGCCGGGTTTCACCGTGAAATCGTCCATCTCGTCATTGAGGAAGAAGCCGGTGCCCGGTGCGATGACATTGTTGCCGAAGAGGTTGTTCACCGTGAACGTCACCGAGACGGCGTTGCCGTCCTTGTCGATCACCGAATAATGCGTGGTCTCGGGCCTCTCATGCGGTGAGCTGCCGGGCTGCAGCTCGCTCGAGCGCGACGGCTTCTTGGGGTCGATCCTCGCGCGAATCGCAGCCGCATAATCCTTCGAGAGCAGGTGCTCGATCGGGTTCTTCACGAAGGCCGGATCGCCGAGATGGGTGTTGCGGTCGAGATAGGCGTGCCGCATCGCCTCGACCATCAGATGCACCGATTGGGCCGAGTGGAAGCCGAGCGAATTCAGGTCGTAGCCTTCGAGGATATTCAGTATTTCGCAAATCGTCGTGCCGCCAGAGCTCGGCGGAGGCGAGGAGATAAGCACATAGCCGCGATAGCTGCAACTGAGGGGCGGGCCCTCGGTCGTGGTGTAGTTCGCGAAATCCTGCGCCGTCAGAATGCCGCCATTGCGTTTACTTGCCTCCTCGACGGCCTGCGGGATGCGGCCCTTGTAGAAGCCGTCAGGGCCCTTCTCGGCGATGAGCTCGAGCGTTGCTGCGAGGTCCGACTGCACATGCCGGTCGCCCGGTTGGAAGTTCGTGCCGTCCGGGCGCAGGAAGATCTTCGAGGCGACCGGATCCTTGCCGAAGTGCGGCGCGCCCGCATCGAGCACGTCGGTGTCGCCACGCTGCAGGATGTAGCCGTCGCGCGCGAGCGCGATCGCCGGCGCCATCACGGTCGTCCGCGACAGCTTGCCATATTCGGTGAGCGCGCGATCGAGCCCCATCACCGTGCCGGGCACGCCGGCCGCGAGATAGCCGTAAAGGCTGAGATCGGTGATCGCATTGCCTTGCGCGTCGAGATACATCTTCTCAGACGCCGCGGCCGGCGCCATCTCGCGGAAATTGATGAAGGTGTCGCGCCCATCGGCGAGATGGATGGTCATGAAGCCGCCCCCGCCGATATTGCCGCAGCAGGGATTGACGACGGCGAGCGCATAGCCGACCGCGACCGCGGCATCGATCGCATTGCCGCCCTGCTGCAGGATCGCGACGCCGGCCTCCGAGGCGTAATGCTGGGCGGACACGACCATGCCGTGCTGCGCCTCGAGCGCCGGATGCGAGGCCGCGAAGGCGCGTGGGTTGAAGCAGACGGCGATCGCAGCAAGGAGAAGCTGCAGGGTCCGGGAAATGGTCGGCATCAGCACCTGCTTTGCGCCTGAAAGCGGGGATCGATTCCCTATAGCATGCCGCCCGCGCCGCGACTTGCGAAGCCGATCACAAGCCGGCGAGCTGTTGTCCGACCCGGTCGGGACTGTCTACACTCGCGCGTCGCTCCGTTCCGCGAACCGAGAAGACAAATACATGACGGCCGAAACACGCAATGGGTCGACCCGACAGGGGGCGGAGCACTTCGATGTCCTCATCGTCGGTGCGGGCATTTCGGGGATCGGCGCTGCTTATCATCTCACCACAGAGTGTCCCGGCACGAGCTTCGTCATTCTCGAGGCGCAGGGGAGCTTCGGGGGCACCTGGCTCACGCATCGATATCCCGGCATACGCTCCGATAGCGATCTCTATACGTTCGGTTATCGCTTCAAGCCCTGGACCAGCGCACCGATCGCGACCGCCGCCGAGATCCTCGCCTATTTGGCCGAGGTCATCGACGAGAACGATCTTGGCCCGCATATCCGCTATCGGCACCGCATTTCCTCGGCGCGTTGGTCGAGCACGGAGAAACGCTGGACGCTCGAGGCGACCAGACTGGACAGCGGCGAAGCCGTCCACATCACCGCGAGCTTCCTCTGGATGTGCCAGGGATATTATCGGCACGATCAGGGCTACACGCCCGAATGGGAAGGAATGAAGAGCTTCAAAGGCCGGATCGTCCACCCGCAGACTTGGCCTGAAGACCTCGATTACACCGGCAAGCGGGTCGTCGTCATCGGCTCGGGTGCGACCGCTGCAACCCTCATTCCCGCGATCGCCGAAGATTGCGGCCATGTCGTGCTGCTGCAGCGCTCGCCGACTTTCTACATAACGGGCCGCAACGCCAATCAGCTCGCGGACACCTTGCGGGAGCTCCAGATCGACGAGCGATGGATTCACGAGATCGTGCGCCGGAAGGTTCTCTATGATCAATCCGTGTTCACTGGCCGCTCCTTCACCGAGCCGGAGACGGTGAAGCAGGAGCTTCTGGCAGGCGTTCGCTTCTATCTCGGCCCCGATTACGACGTCGCGACGCATTTCACGCCGAGCTATCGGCCCTGGAGGCAGCGCATCGCCTTCATTCCGAACGGCGACCTCTTCCAGGCAATTGGCGCCGGAAAGGCGTCCGTCGTCACAGACGAGATCGACAGATTCACCGAGAACGGCGTTTTACTGAAATCCGGCAAGCTCCTCGAGGCCGACATCGTCGTGACCGCCACGGGCTTCAACCTCAATGTGCTCGGCGATATCGACTTCACCGTCGACGGCGCCCCACTGGCGTTCTCGGACACCGTGACATTTCACGGCATGATGTTCACAGGCGTGCCCAACATGGCGTGGGTATTCGGCTATTTGCGAGCAGCCTGGACTTTGCGGGCGGATCTCGTCGCCGACTTCGTGTGCCGGCTCCTCAAACACATGAAGAACAAGGGCGTGGGTAAGGTCGTGCCGACCCTCCGTGAGGAAGACAAGGACATGGCCTTGCTGCCCTGGATCGATCCTCAGAACTTCAATCCCGGCTATCTGATGCGCGGCATGCATCTTCTGCCGAAACGGGGCGACAAGCCGGAATGGCAGCATCTGCAAGATTACTGGACAGAGAAGGATCGGTTGCCCGCGATCGACCTCGATGACAGGGCTTTGGCCTATGAGTGAAGACGGTGACGCGCCGGGTGGGCTGACGGCGCGTCGCATTGCGCGCCAGCCGATGCCCGTGAATACGTCGCGGTACAGGAGCGACGAACCCAAGTCGGGCCCACCTCGCACCCAACGCTGGTCTAGATATGGATCGGGTGACCGAGGGCCCGGAAACTCGCCTCCATGAAGGCTTCGCTCTGGGTCGGATGGGCGTGCACTGTCGCCGCGATGTCCTCGAGACGTGCGCCCATCTCGATTGCGAGCGCGAAGGCCGAGGAGAGCTCCGAGATGCCCGCGCCCACACCTTGCACGCCGAGCACCACATGATTATCGGCGCGTGCCACGATGCGGATGAAGCCCGCATCCTCTTCGAGCGTCATCGCGCGTCCATTCGCCTGGAAGGGGAAGGTGCCGATCTTCACCTCGTAGCCCAAGGCCTTTGCCTCGTCGGGCGAGAGCCCGGCCGTGACGATCTCGGGATCGGTGAAGCAGACGGCCGGGATGCAGCGCTTGTCCCAGGCGCGGTTCTCGCCGGCGATGATCTCGGCCACCATCTCGCCCTGCGCCGAGGCGCGATGTGCGAGCATCGGCTCGCCGGTGACGTCGCCGATGGCATAGATGCCGCGCATCGAGGTGCGGCATTTATCGTCGATGCGTAGGTAACGCCCGTCCCGGTCGAGATCGAGCTCCTCGAGCCCGAAGCCCTCGGTCGCGGGCTTGCGGCCGACCGTCACCAGGATCTTGTCGGCAGGCAGCGCCACCTCGCCACCGGCCGCGCTCTCGACGACGAGGTCGTCGCCCTTGAGGCCTTTGGCCTTGGCCTCGAGCAGCACCTCGATGCCGAGCTCGCGCAGGCGCTTCTCCACCGGGCGCGTCAGCTCGGCGTCATATTGCGGCAGGATGCGCGGCAGCGCCTCGACCACGGTGACGCAGGCGCCCATCTTGGCGAAGGCGGTCCCGAGCTCGAGGCCGATATAGCCGGCGCCGATCACGACGAGACGCTCCGGGACCTTTGTCAGCGCGAGCGCTCCGGTCGAGGAGATGACCTTGCCGCCGAAGGGAAGCGAGGGCAGCGCGATCGGCTCGGAGCCCGTCGCGATCACGATCTCGGAGGCGCGGATCACCTGCAGCCCGATCTCGGTCTCGACCTCGACCGTCTTGCCGTCGCGGAAGCGCGCGAAGCCCTCGACCGTCTTCACCCGCGCCTTCTTCAGCAATCCGGCGACGCCGCCCGTGAGGCGCCCGACGATCGCGTCCTTCCAGTGCATCGTCCTCGCGAGATCGAGCACCGGCGCAGATGCGCTGATGCCGAGCGCGCTCTTGCCGCTCGCAAAACGCTGGGCGGCCGCGAATTGATCGGCCGCGTGGATCAGCGCCTTCGAGGGGATGCAGCCGATATTGAGGCAGGTGCCGCCGGGCTTCCTCGCCTCGACGATCACCGTGTCGATGCCGAGCTGGCCTGCCCTTATGGCGCAGACATAGCCGCCAGGCCCCGCGCCGATCACGAGAAGCTTGCAATCAATGTCTTTCAAGGGGCTCACCCTTCCATGAAGATCAGGGCCGGCGTCTCGAGCAGCGCCCTGATGCGCTGCACGAAGCTTGCTGCATCGAAGCCGTCGATGATGCGGTGATCGAAGCTCGAGGAGAGGTTCATCATCTTGCGCGGCTGGAAGGCCGTGCCGTCCCAGACCGGCCGCACCACGATTTTGTTCACCCCGACGATCGCGACCTCCGGATGGTTGATGATGGGCGTCGTGACCACGCCCCCGATGGCGCCGAGCGAGGTGATTGTGATGGTCGAGCCCGAGAGTTCCTCGCGGGTTGCGGTGCCCGCCTTCGCGCCCTCGCCGAGCCGGCTCGCCTCGGCGGCGCAGCCCCAGAGATCGAGCGCTTCGGCATGACGCACCACCGGCACCATGAGGCCGGATGGGGTCTGCGCCGCGATGCCGATATGCACGCCTTCATGCTGATGCACGATCCCTGCCTCGTCGTCGAAGAGCGCATTGAGATGCGGCCACTCGGCGATCGCCCGCACCATGGCGCGCATCAGGAAGGGCAGGAGGGTCAGGCGCGGCTGGTCGGCCCGCTTATGGCCGTTGAGCCTCGCGCGCAGCTCTTCCAGCGCGGTGACGTCGACCTCTTCCACATAGGTGATGTGGGGGATGCGGGCATTGGCGAGCGCCATCTTCTCCGCGATGCGGCGGCGCAGCCCCACGAGCTTGATGTCCAAGACCGCGGTCTTCGGCTGCAGGCCGGGCGCTCTCGCCAGCGCCGGCCCCTGCGCGAAATACGCATCGAGATCCTCATGGGTAATGCGCCCGGCCGGCCCTGTGCCTGGAACCTGGCGCAGATCGATGCCGCCCTCGCGCGCCCGCTGGCGAACCGCGGGCGAAGCCAGCGGTTTCTCGCCCTCTGGGCGGGGAGGGCCACCGACGAGCCGCCGCTGCGGCGCCGCGCGCGGAGGCTCGCTCGCGACCGGCGCGGCTTTGGCCGTGCCCGCTTCCTTGGCGGCGGGCGCGCTCCGAGGCTTCGCCGCCTCGGCTACGGGCGGTGCGGCTGCGGGCGTCGCGGCCGGAGGAGCGTCGGCCGCGCCTCTCTCGTCTTCCGCCGGCGCCGCGCCGTCGCCGGGCAGCTTCAGGCGCACGAGCTCTGACCCCACGGCCACCACGTCGCCGACTTCGGCGCCGAGCCAGACGATCTCGCCTTCGACCGGGGAGGGGATCTCGACCGTCGCCTTGTCAGTCATCACTGCGGCGATCAGCGCATCCTCGCGGATCTTGTCGCCGACCTTGACGTGCCATTCGACGAGCTCGGCCTCGGCGACGCCTTCGCCGACATCGGGCAGCTTGATGACATGCTCGGCCATCTTACTGCTCCATGGTTTCGAGCAGCGCCCGCCCGACGCGGGCAGGGCCCGGGAAATAATCCCATTCCTGCGCATGCGGGTAGGGAGTGTCCCAGCCGGCGACGCGCTTGATCGGTGCCTCGAGGTGATGGAAGCAACTCTCCTGCACGAGCGCCGACAGCTCGGCGCCGAAGCCCGATGTCAGCGTCGCCTCATGCACGACGACACAGCGGCCGGTCTTGCGCACGGAGGCCTCGATCGTCGCCATGTCGAGCGGCAGCAAGGTGCGCAGATCGATGATCTCGGCATCGACGCCCGTCTCCTCAGCGGCCGCCATCGCCACATAGACCATGGTGCCGTAGGCGAGCACGGTCAGGGCTGCGCCCTCACGGCGGATCGCGGCCTTGCCGAGCGGCACCGCGTAACGGCCGTCCGGCACCTCGCCGAGCTCGTGCTTCGACCAGGGCGTGACCGGGCGGTCGTGATGCCCATCAAAGGGCCCGTTATAGAGCCGCTTCGGCTCGAGGAAGATCACGGGGTCGGGGTCCTCGATCGCCGCGATCAGGAGGCCCTTGGCGTCCATCGGATTGGACGGCACGACCGTCTTGAGGCCCGACACGTGGGTGAACAGCGCCTCGGGGCTCTGGCTATGCGTCTGGCCGCCCGAAATGCCGCCGCCGGTCGGCATGCGCACCACGATCGGGCAGGTGAACTGGCCGTTCGAGCGGTAGCGCAACCGTGCTGCCTCCGAGACGATCTGGTCATAGGCCGGATACATATAGTCGGCGAACTGAATCTCGACGCAGGGGCGCAGCCCATAGGCCGCCATACCAACTGCTACGCCGACGATGCCGAGCTCGTTGATCGGCGTATCGAAGCAGCGGCTCTTGCCGTATTTCGCCTGCAGCCCTTGCGTGGCGCGAAAAACGCCGCCGAAATAGCCCACATCCTCGCCGAAGACGACGACGTTGTCGTCCTCTCCCATCTTCACATCGATCGCGTCGCGAATGGCTTCGACCATGGTCTTGCGCGGCATGTTCAAACTCCAGCTTCCTGGCGCTGCCGGCGAAGATGCGGCGGCATCTCGGCGAAGACGCCCTCGAACATGTCGCGCACAGAGGGCTTGCCGCCCGAATGCAAGGTGCCGTGGCGCTCGGCCTCCTTCTGGGCACTGATCACCGTATCGAGGATCTCGGCCTCGGCCTGCTTGTGGCGGGCATCCGACCAGGCGCCGCGCTTGATTAGATGGTTCTTCAGCCGGATGACCGGATCGCCGAGCGGCCAGGCGTCGGATTCGGTCTTCGGCCGATAGGCTGCCGGATCGTCTGAGGTCGAATGGGCGCCGACCCGGTAGGTGACATATTCGATCAGCGTCGGGCCGAGATTGCGCCTCGCACGCTCGACCGCCCATTTTGCGACCGCATAGACTGCGAGATAGTCGTTGCCGTCGACCCTCAGCGCCGGAATGCCGAAGCCCAAGCCGCGTGCCGCGAAAGTGCCCGAGCCCCCGCGCGCAATGCCCTGGAAGGTCGAGATCGCCCATTGGTTGTTGACGATGTTGAGGATGACCGGCGCCTTATAGGTCGAGGCGAAGACGAGGGCTGCGTGGAAATCCGATTCGGCGGTCGAGCCGTCGCCGATCCAGCCGGCCGCGATCTTCGTGTCGTTCTTGATCGCCGACGCCATGGCCCAGCCGACTGCCTGGATATATTGCGTCGCAAGATTGCCGGAGATCGAGAAAAAGCCGTGATCCTTCGCCGAGTAGAGCACGGGCAATTGCCGGCCCTTCAGCGGATCCTCCTCGTTGGAGTAGATCTGGCACATCATGTCGATGAGCGGATAGCCCGAGGCGATCAGGAGGCCGGCCTGGCGATAGGTCGGGAAGTTCATGTCGCCTTCGCGCAGCGCCTTGCGGAAGGCGCAGCTCACCGCCTCCTCGCCCATATGCTGCATGTAGAAGGAGGTCTTGCCCTGCCGCTGCGCCATCTGCATGCGCGCATCGAATGAGCGCAACGTCATCATGTTGCGCAGGCCCTCGAGTAGCTCTGCGTCGCTCAAGAGGCCGGCCCAGGGTCCGACGGCCTCGCCGTCCCGGTTGAGGACGCGGATGATCGAGAAGGCGAGGTCGCGGATCGATTGCGGGTCGGCATCGACCTCGGGGCGTGCCACAGACCCCGCCCTCGGAATCCGCACGCTCGAGAAATCCGGCGTGCCGCCCGGACGAACCTCGGGCTCCGGCACATGCAGGCTCAGCGGCGCATCGCCGTCCATGCTGCGATCTCCCATTCGCGCCCTCCCTGAAGGCGGCAAGATGCCGCCGCGGCGCAGTTGACGCCGCGCCGATATTGGCACGATCCTGATGTCGTGCAGAGCGGCTTCCTGCGCAATCGCCGAAAGCTCATCGGCGCTATCCGTTTCTGGGGATGGATTTCGCAAACGAACGAGGCCTTTGGCCGAGATCGCGCAACCGGACGGCAGGGCGGGTGCAACCGGTCTCGCTCGCGAAAAAATGCCGCCTCGCAATTTTGTTGCTGTGCAATTGTCGGATACGAGAATGCGCAAGCGTCCTATGGGCAAATCCGGAACTGTCTCCATGCTCTACGCCATACTCTGCTACAACCCCGAAGACGTCGTCAGCTCCTGGAGCAAGGAGCAACATGCGACGGTGATGTCGGATCTTGCCATGGTGCGGGAAAAGCTCACAAAGGAGCGCCGGCTCGGCCCGGTAGCGCGGCTATTGCCGACGACCGCCGCGACCACCTTGCGCAAGGGGCGCGAGAATCTGGTGATCGACGGTCCCTTCGCCGAGACCAAGGAGCAGCTCCTCGGCTTCTACATCGTCGAGTGCCAATCGCTCGATGCGGCGATCGAGACCGCAAAGGAGCTCGCGCGGGCCAATCCGGGAAGCGGCTCCTACGAGATCCGCCCCGTCGCCCAGCTGCACCAATCGAGCCTTTGAACCGACACCGTTGACGGGCATCGCCGAGTGATAGACATCGTCACATGACCGACATCGTCACATGACCGACATCGCTTGGATCCATGCGATGCTGACCTCGGCGAGGCCCCAGGCCGTGGGCGCGCTGCTGCGTTATTTTCGCGACCTCGACACGGCCGAAGAGGCGTTCCAGGACGCCTGTCTCAGGGCGCTGAAGGCCTGGCCGCTCAATGGCCCACCGCGCGATCCCGCGGCCTGGCTCATCATGGTCGGCCGCAATGTGGCGATCGACGCCAAGCGCCGCGAGCGCAAGCAAGAGCCGCTGCCGCCGGACGACGTGATCTCGAATCTCGAGGACGCCGAGGTCGAGCTCGCTGAGCGGCTCGATGGCGCGGATTATCGCGACGATGTGCTGCGCCTTCTGTTCATCTGCTGCCACCCCGAATTGCCGCCGACGCAGCAGATCGCCTTGGCGTTGCGCATCGTCAGCGGGCTTACGGTCAAGCAGATCGCCCGCGCCTTCCTGGTGGGCGAGAGCGCCATGGAGCAACGCATCACCCGCGCGAAGAGCCGGGTCGCCGATGCGGATGTCCCATTCGAGGCACCGGGGCCGGTCGAGCGGGCAGAGCGCTTCGCTGCGGTCGCAGCCATGATCTACCTCATCTTCAACGAGGGCTATTCGGCGAGCGGTGGCTCGGCCCGTGCGCCTCTCTGCGATGAGGCGATCCGGCTCGCCCGGCTGCTGCTGCGGCTCTTCCAGACGGAGCCCGAGGTCATGGGGCTGACCGCGCTGCTGCTCCTGCAGCATGCGCGCGCCGCGGCGCGCTTCGATGCGCAGGGCGAGGTCGTGCTGCTCGATGACCAGGATCGTAGCCTCTGGAACCAGGGGATGATCGCCGAGGGCCTGGCGCTGATCGACAAGGCGATGCGCCACAGGCGCCGCGGCCCCTACCAGGTGCAGGCCGCGATCGCTGCGCTGCATGCGAGAGCAGCAACCCCGCAGGATACGGATTGGGCGCAGATCGACCTCCTCTACGCGGCCCTCGAGGAACTCCAGCCATCGCCCGTCGTCACGCTCAATCGGGCCGTCGCCGTCGCGAAGCTGCGCGGGCCTGAAGCCGCGCTCGCCATGATCGAGCCGCTCGCGCCACGCCTCTCGGGCTATTTCCACTTCTTCGGCGCGAAGGGGGCCCTGCTCCTTAAGCTCGGGCGGGCCGAGGAAGCGCGCTCCGCCTTTGGTGAGGCGATCGCGCTCGCCAACACGCCCGCCGAAGCCGCGCATATCCGCATGCATCTCGACCGGCTGGAGAAGGATTGCGCGACGCAAGGTAGCGCCAAGGTCGCGACCTGACCCAAGGCTTCTGGCTGCCGATCATGGTGACACTCGCCATGCGCGCGGCCGCGGCGAAGCATCTGAAGCCATGGGGCCTCCACTCTCTTGCTGCCAACGCCATGATGCGCGCGGGAGCGAAATTTCTCCGTCTCTGTCGGAATCCTCCCTCGTGGTTCGTCCTTGGCTCGAAACTGTCGAAAGATCGACGGCCCGAACGGCGCGCCACGCGACCTGACGGGCCACCGCCCAGACGCGCAGCGATCGGAATTCTATCGCCGTTGTGAATCGAGCGCCAATTGGAGGACCACATGCTCATCGCCCTCATAATCGTCGGAGCCCTAATCGCCGCGCTTCTCGTCAATGCGGCAACGCGGCCGGCGAATTTCAGCGTGCAGCGAAGCCTCGCCATCAAGGCGCCGCCGGCCAGCATCTATCCGTTCATCGCCGATCTGCGCCAATGGGAGGCCTGGTCGCCTTTCGAGAAGCTGGATCCGGGGATGAAGCGCCTCCATAGCGGGGCGGCCGCAGGCAGGGGCGCGATCTATGAATGGGACGGCAACGGCCGCGCAGGTGCGGGCCGTATGGAGATCATCGAGGCCACGCCGCCCTCGAGGCTCGTCATCGAGCTGCATTTCAAGCGGCCGATCGCGGGGCACAATATCGCCGAGTTCACGCTCGATCAGCGAGGCGACGGGACGAGCGTCACCTGGGGTATGCGCGGGCCCACCGCCTTCATCGCTAAGGTCATGTCTCCGTTCTTCAGCATGGACAAGGTGATCGGCATTGAGTTTGAGAGCGGCCTTGCGGCGCTGAGGGGTCTCGCAGAGGCGTGAGCCGGATGGCGCCCATGTCGGTCAGCGATGATTGCGCGCTCGTTCTCGAGAAGCGGCCGGGCGCCTGTATCGCGCTCGGCAATGGCGAGGAGAGCTATTCGCTGCATCAGGCGAAATACGACTTCAACGACGCGCCATCCTGCGGGCCGCGAGCTGTTGGGTGCGGCCCCGGCGCAGGCCTATCTGAGCTGAGGCGCGCCGCGAGATGGCCTCAGCGGGCGGCGAGGCGCGTGAAGCCGTCTGCGCTCCAATCCTCGCTGCCGACGCCGTGATGCACGACGAACAGGCCTGAGGGATCGTAGCGCTTCTTGATCTCGAGGAGGCGCGGATAGTTATTGCCCCAATAGGCGCGTTGCCAATCGGCTTCGAAGAAGCTGCTTTCGGCCACGTAGGCGCCGGCGTCGGGCGCCGCCTTCTTGAGCTCGAGCATGGCCTTGGCGATCTCGGCCGCGTTGCGGCGCGCCGCCGCCATGTCGGGCGCGTGGCTCGCAAGGCCCGGATAGGCGGGCGGTCCTTCGCCCGCGATGATGGCGAGCGCGAAG
>Ga0318562_10000583_pt1 | contig 15965 bp, 14 predicted proteins | sample GRESIP066b5f18_FD_203688 | JGI IMG/M metagenome (GOLD analysis project Ga0318562, IMG submission 203688) | Tropical soil microbial communities from Luquillo Experimental Forest, Puerto Rico - GRE.SIPMG.066b5f18 | ecosystem: Environmental > Terrestrial > Soil > Tropical forest > Bulk soil... | reverse complement strand
GATCCGGCGTACGCGTTCGCGCTGTCGCGGCTGTCCGAGCAGAACCTCGAGCACATGGTGATGGGCATCTTCCGCCAGGTCAGCAAGCCGACCTACGACGATGCGGCCCGCTCGCAGGTCGCGTCGGCGCGCGAGGCCAGGCCGCACGACACGGCGGCGCTGCAGTCGCTGCTGCGCGGTAAAGACACCTGGACCGTCGACTAATCTCTCTGACGTGACATCGCCGGTGCCGCTTTCTGCTGTCGTGCTCGCGGGCGGTGCTTCGCGCCGCATGGGCCGCGACAAGGCCACCCTTCCCTACGACGGAACGACGTTGGTCGAGCACGTCGTGTCGGTCGTGAGCCCCCGGTGTTCGCCGGTGGTCGTGATTGCCGCGCCCGGGCAACCGCTGCCGAACCTGCAGGCCGAGATTCTGCGTGACGAGGTTCGCGGGGTGGGTCCGTTACTAGCCACCGGGCGTGGCCTGCGGGCGGCGGCGGATGCCGGCAGTGAACTGGCCTTCGTCTGTGCGGTCGACATGCCGTTCATGACCACCGAGCTGATCGACGAACTCGCAGAGCACGCCGCCCGGCTGCCCGTCGATGTGGTGCTCCCGTGGGACGGGCGGAACCATTACCTCGCCGGGGTGTATCGCACCGCGCTCGCCGACAAGGTCGATGCGCTGGTGGCGTCGGGGGAGCGCAGCATGCGGGCGCTGGTCGACACGGTCGATACGCAGCGGATCGTGATGGCCGAACAGCGGTCGCTGACGAACGTCAACACCGCCGCAGACCTGTCCTGACCTCGTTCGGTCATTACCTTTGGTAATGACCGCAGCAAATTACTGCACCTATATTGCGATTTCCAGTGCAAAAATTCACTCTCTTATGCGGATGGCCCATCGGCATTAATAGGTCATAAATCTGTGGGGGAATTACTCTGTTCTAGAGCCCACCATTTGGCTCCATGCGTTTTGAGATACCTTGTCGCCGTGGGGGTTTCGTCGCGAAGTCCGGCGTTATCCTGGGCGACGCCCGCGAATGTCTTGCGAAATGCCGCAACAGGATTGGGGCCGCTTTAGGTCGGATGGCCCGGCGTGACCCATCGCGCCGATAGTCACCGATAGCAGCCGTGGCACATAGCCGGGTGCAGGGCATTATGGCTGCGATCGACCAGTGAAAATCGCTTGACAGCAGTAACTCTCGGTAATAGTGGTCGACTGTGCGCCTTCTTGGTCGCCGAGACAGGGTTCGGGGTCTTCTCGGCAGATGGGGCTCGAAATCACCTGTACTGCAATACTTCTTGCTATATCTCAAGGCAGAGTCGTTATCAGCGAACGATTTCGGCATGAACTGCCCAAAGCCGGTGTTGCAGGCCAAAACTGGGCCAGATCGACCCGGTTTCTTTGATCGATCAATCAAATTCGCAGTGGTCCAGGTCACAAAAAGGTGGTGATTTGGCTCACCAAGCCGATGCGCCAGTGGAGGTGTGACATTTCGGGCAACACGCCGTGATGACCTGCGTGGACCGCCAATTCAGCGTCCGTGATCTGACCGTGATCAAACCGCAACATGCTGTGAATCCGATATGACTTTGCGCAGATGGGTTTGTACGTTCCCTACGTCTCGAAAACGAGCAAATAATTTCAAAACCACGAACCTGCGTGTGAGTGGGGCCCACGGGAGGCGGCATCGCGCCTTCGGTGGCCATCGGGTGTGACCGCCCGGTGGGGCGATGTGTTGCCTCCCCCTGCCGAGTCTGACCGAGAGGGCTCGGCCCAAATTCTCTGCCCGAATACGGCATCTGCGCCCGCGTCAGCGGGCGTTGTCGGCGCGCGCTTGGCGAAAGGACAGAAGTGAAGAACATCCGCAAGACGTTCGGTCTGGCGACCATCGCCGGCGCGCTCGCCCTGGCACCCATGGCGTTGGCGACCGGTACCGCGAATGCGGACAGCGTGAACTGGGATGCCGTCGCAGCCTGCGAGTCGGGCGGCAACTGGTCGACCAACACCGGCAACGGCTACCACGGCGGCCTGCAGTTCACCCTGAGCACGTGGCGCGCCAACGGCGGGTCCGGCATGCCGGAGAACGCGGGCCGCGATGAGCAGATCCGGGTGGCCAACAACGTCCTGAGGTCCCAGGGCATCGGCGCGTGGCCGGTGTGCGGCAGGCGGGGCTAGTAGCGCTGTAGTTCTCTTCAGAACACGCTTGAAGGTGGTGTCGGGCCGGCAAAGGCCCGGCACCATTCTTTTTTCACAGTTTTTACTTCTTTAACATCTGTCACATCTGACTCAATTGTTGCTTTTTACTCATTTGTCCCATTACTAGCTTCGTTCTATCCCGCCCCTATAACGTACTGGTACCTCCCTTGTAACGCCTGACACTCCCAACCCGAAAGAACCATTAGTTGCAAGGTCGGGGAAGGACCAGAGCGATGAAGAAACGCCACTTATTCATCAGAACGGGCAAGAAAACAGCTTGGCTCGTCGCAACCATCGGGGCGCTTGCTATTGCCCCGATGACCGTGTCATCGGCCGCTGCCGATGCCGACTCCGTCGACTGGGACGCCATCGCCCAGTGCGAGTCAGGCGGCAACTGGTCGACGAACACAGGAAACGGCATGTACGGCGGCTTGCAGTTCAAGCCGTCTACCTGGGCCGCCAACGGCGGCGTCGGATCGCCTGCCGCTGCCTCGCGGGAAGAGCAGATCCGCGTGGCCGAGAACGTGCTGCAGACTCAGGGCCTCAGTGCCTGGCCGGGCTGCGGCACGACCGGAGGCGGCCCAGGGCTGTGGAACATGGGAAGCCAGCCGGTCGGATGCCACACGATGCGCGGCGGCGCGCTGCTGGGCATCGTGGACCTGCGTCAGCTGTGCTCGACGTTCCTCAGCCCGTTCGGCCTAGGCTGACGCCGTTGTCGGCGTGGTGAACGCCGACCGTGACGACACCGTCGCCATATGGCGGGTCAACACCGCCTCGGGGACCAGGACCGTAGCCCGGATGGCCGCTGCGCTCAACAGGGCCGGACGCAGGTTGACGATCCTGCCGATGTTCGCGGACTCGCGCACCAGCGCACGCACCCTCGGCCTGCGGAACCGCTCGAATCGCGCGAACGCCCCCGCCAGGTCATCGGTCTGGTAGACGAAGTCGGCCAGGATCGCGGCGTCCTCGAGGCCCTGACAGCCGCCCTGACCCAGATGCGGCCGCATCGGGTGGGCGGCGTCGCCGACAAGCACGACCGGGCCCTTGGCCCAGACTGGCGCCTCGTCACGGTCGTAGAGGTCGTTGTGCAGGACGACGTCGGGGTCGGTCGCGGCCAGCAGGGCAGGCAGCGGCTCGGCCCACGACGCGAACTTGCGCCGCAGATACGCCAGCTCGCCCTCCGGCGCTTGCCGGCCCTCAGGTGCCCTCTCCGTGGCGAACCAGTACGTGTGATCGGCGCCCAATGGGACGTGTCCGCATTCCAGCCCGGGCCCGAGCGTCTCGCCCGCCAGATCGGGATCGAGCGCCGAGTCGGCGATACCGCGCCACGCCGTGTAGCCGGCGTACCGGTTCTCCAGCGGGCCGTTGAGATGACGGGCGACCACCGAGTGGGTGCCGTCGGCTCCGATCACCGCCGCCGCATGCCGAGTCGTCGAGTCCGACAGGATGATTCGCACGCCGTTGGATGTCAGTTCGATCTCGTCGACCATCGCACTGGTGTTCAGCGTGCCGCTCGACAAGGCGCCTGCCAGCACATCGTTCAACGCGGATCGGCGCACCACCACAAGCGGCTCGCCGAGGGCTGTGACGATGCGCTCCCGCGACGGGCGGCGTAACCACTTGCCGTCACGCCATCGCATCGCTCCCGCGGTCACCCGTCCGCCCGCTTCGCGGACCGCATCACCGAGGCCGATGTGGTCAAGTGCCGCAAGGGCGTTGGGCCAGATGCTGATTCCCGCGCCCGTGGTCGTGTCGGAACGGCCCTCGAGGACGGTGACGTCGTGTCCGCGGCGCTGCAGCGCGACCGCAGTCGAAAGGCCCGCGATACCCGCGCCGATTACGACGAACTGTTGCCGCGCCACCCGTCGAACGTAGCGCGTCGGTTGGGGACTCCTTACACGTCGAAAACAAGCAGGGTGCTCGTGGCCGTCGCCACCACCTCACCACTGGCGTCGGTGATGACGCCTTCGGCGAAGCCGACCCGCGAGCCCGCCTTGACCACAGTGCCGGTGGCCGTGAGCACTCCACTGCTCAGCCGGACCGCCTTAAGGTAATTCACCTTGATCTCGACCGAGGTGTAGCCCTTGCCCTGCGGCAGTGTGCTGTGGATAGCGCAGCCGGTCACCGAGTCGAGCAGCGTACACACCAGGCCGCCGTGCACCGCCCCGATCGGGTTGTACGTCGATTCGTCCGGCTCGCAGGTGAAGACGACTCGGCCCGGGTCGGCCGACGCGATGGCGAAGCGCATCAATGAGCCGATCGGTGGCTGTGGCAGATCACCTGCGGCCATCGCGCGCAGGTACTCGATCCCGGCCATGGAGAGGCCCTTGGCGGTGCTCGGCCCGGGCTCGTTCCAGGTGACGGTCCGTGAGCGCTCCCGTCCCCAGTCCTCGCGTGGGCCCGCCTCGGTCAGCTCAGCGGTCGTTTGCATTCCCTCAATTCGCTCATCGGTCGGTACTTGCGTTGACGGTCGGGGTCATCGGGGGCGACTGCATGATGCTTGCCCCACTCGAGCAACGCATCGAGCACCGGAATCAATTCGCCTCCTGACTTGGTCAGTCGGTACTCGTAGCGAGTCGGGCCGTCGTGATACGGCGTTCGGGAGACCACGCCTGCGGCCTCGAGTGCCTTCAACCTGGCCGCGATGCGGTCGCGCGGTGCCCCCGTCCCCGCGACGATGTCGCTGAAGCGGGTTTCGCCGAGGGCGATCTCGCGGACGACGAGCAGCGCCCATCGCTCGCCGACGAGGTCCAGTGCCGCGGCGATCGGACACGGCCGACCAGGGAGGGTGGCCAGCGGCTTGGTGCTCATGACGCGAGTCTGCCAGTAGTGAGTTTGAAAATCAAACTCACTCGCGTTGTGCTACGAACGTCGCATGATCGAAACCTCGTTCGGCGATCTCGACTCCTACCTCGCACTGCCGAGGGTGTCCGGGCTGGCGGTGTCACCGGACGGCTCTCGGGTGGTGACGACGATCAGCGAGCTCGACGAGAAGCGAACCGAATTCGTCACCGCGGTCTGGGAACTGGATCCCGAAGGCCAGCGCCCCGCGCGACGGTTGACCCGCGGCGCGAAAGGCGAGTCGTCGCCTGTGTTCACGTCCGACGGTGACGTGCTGTTCGTTGCGGTGCGCCCGACCGAGGACGACGACAAGCCGCCCGCGGCGTTGTGGCGGCTGCCCGCGGGTGGGGGCGAGGCGGTCGCGGTTCTATGGCCCGCGGGCGGGGTCGACGCCGTGAAGACCGCCCGCGACGTGTCGCGAGCCGTTGTGCGTGCACCGCTCTTGCCGTCGGCGGACAGCGTCGACGATGACCGCAGGCTGCGGAAGTTGCGCAAGGACAACAAGATCACCGCAATCCTGCACACCGGTTATCCGATCCGGCACTGGGACTCGGACCTCGGTCCCGACGGCCCTCACCTACTCGGGCTGGACCTCGCGGACGACGCCTCGGCCGCCGATCTGACGCCGCGCCCGGGCGGAGCGCTGCGGGAAACCGCCTTCGACGTCAGCGCCGACGGCAGGTTCGCGGTCACCTCCTGGCAGGTGCCCGCGCCGGGCGCGGCCCTGCATTCGGTGTTGGTCCGGATCGACCTCGCGTCGGGCGACCACACCGTCATCGCCGACGACCCGGACGCCGACCTGTGGAGTCCGGCCATCTCGCCCGACGGGTCGGCCGTCGCGTTCATCCGCGAGTCGTATTCCACGCCGCTGGGCGCACCGCGAATAAGTCTGGGCTACTTGCGATTCGGCGAGCAGCCGACCGCGGTCGCGGCCGACTGGGATCGCTGGCCGGTCTCGGTGACGTGGTCGCGCGACGCGCACGAGGGCGACGCGCTGATCGTCACCGCCGACGACTCTGGGCGCTGCCCGGTGTTCCGAATCGGACTCCACGACGACGGCGTAGTAGCGCTGACCGCCGACGACTATGCCTACACCGACGTGACCGCTGCCGCAGGCGGTGTCGTGTACGCGTTGCGGAGCTCCTATGCGGCGCCGCCGCATCCGGTGCGCATCAACGCTAACGGCACCGTCACGCCGCTGCCGTGCGTGGAGCTACCTGCGCTGCCCGGCTCGGTGACCGAGATAACGGCGCAGACGGCCGACGGCACCACGGTGCGATCGTGGCTGGTGCTGCCCGACGCTGATGCGCCTGCACCGCTTCTGCTCTGGATTCACGGTGGGCCGCTGGGCAGCTGGAACGCCTGGCACTGGCGGTGGAACCCGTGGGTGCTCGCCGCACAGGGCTACGCGGTGCTATTGCCGGACCCGGCGCTGTCCACCGGTTACGGCCAGGACTTCATCGAGCGCGGCTGGGGCGCATGGGGCGGCGCGCCGTACGACGACCTGATGGCGGCCACCGACGCGGCCTGCGCTCACGAGCGCGTGGACGCCACCCGTACCGCCGCGATGGGTGGGTCTTTCGGCGGTTACATGGCGAACTGGATCGCAGGCCACACCGACCGGTTCGCCGCGATCGTCACCCACGCCAGCCTGTGGGCGCTCGACCAGTTCGGTCCGACGACCGACGCCGCCTATTACTGGCAACGCGAGATGACCCGTGATATGGCGACCGCCAACTCACCGCATCGCTTCGTCAAGGAGATTCGGACTCCGATGCTTGTCATCCACGGCGACAAGGACTATCGCGTGCCGATCGGTGAGGCGCTGCGACTGTGGTACGAGTTGCTCGCAGATTCGGGTCTGCCTGCGCGCGACGACGGCACCAGCCCGCACCAGTTCCTCTACTTCCCGTCGGAGAACCACTGGGTGCTCAAGCCGCAGCACGCCAAGATCTGGTACGAGGTCGTCACCGCGTTTCTGGCCCGGCACGTGCTCGGTGACGATATCGAGCTGCCGGAGACGCTGGGTTAGCGTAGGCATCATGAACGCAGCGCAGCGTGAATTCGACGTCGTCCTGTACGGGGCGACCGGCTTCGTAGGCAAGCTCACCGCCGAGTATCTGGCCAAGGCGGGCGGCGATGCCCGAATCGCACTCGCGGGCCGATCCAAGGACAAGCTGCTTGCCGTCCGGGAAACGTTGGGGGAGAAGGCGCAGTCCTGGCCGCTCATCACCGCGGACGCGTCGCAGCCGTCGACACTGAATGCGATGGCCGCAAGGGCTCAGGTCGTGGTGACCACTGTCGGACCGTACGCAAAGTACGGGTTGCCGTTGGTGGCTGCCTGCGCGGCTGCGGGCACCGACTACGCAGACCTCACCGGCGAGGCGATGTTCATGCGGGAGAGCATTGACCTCTATCACAAACAGGCCGTCGATACCGGTGCGCGGATCGTGCATTCGTGCGGATTCGACTCCATCCCTTCCGATCTCACTGTGTACGCATTGCATCTGCGTGCTACCGAGGACAACGCAGGCGCATTGATGGACACCACCTTTGTGGTGCGAAAGCTGGTGGGTGGATTCTCCGGCGGCACGTACGCGTCGATCGCGGGAGTGCTGCGCGCCATGGCCGGCGACGCCGAAGTGCGGCGTTCGCTGGAGGATCCCTACACGCTGACCCCGGACCGGGACGCAGAGCCTGAGCTCGGCGCGCAGTCCGATATACCGTGGCGTCGTGGTTGCGATATCGCTCCCGAACTGAGCGGGATCTGGACCACCGGATTCCTCATGGGGTCGGTCAACACGCGGGTTGTCAGGCGCAGCAACGCTTTACAGGACTGGGCCTACGGCAGCCGCTTCCGTTACTCCGAATGCCAGAGCGTCGGGTCGTCCGCGCTAGCGCCCGTTGCATCGGCGATCGCGACAGGAGTCGGGTCGGCTGTCACCGAACTGGGCAGTCGCTATTTCGACAAGGTGCCGGAGAAGCTCGTCGAACGGATCCTGCCGAAGCCGGGCACCGGCCCGAGCGAACGCACCCGCGAGCGCGGCGGTTACACCGTCGAGACATACACCACCACTTTGACCGGGGTGCGCTACCGGACCACCATGTCGCAGAAGGGCGACCCCGGGTACAAGGCCACCTCTGTGCTGTTGGGCGAGAGCAGTCTGGCCCTGGCGTTGGACCGCGACCGGCTAACCGATCTGCGCGGCGTACTGACGCCAGCGGCGGCGATGGGCGACGTGCTGCTAGCCCGATTTCCCGCTGCCGGTGTGGTATTGGAGACCTCCCTGCTGAATTGATCGGCGAGCGCAGAACACCTGTCAACCAAGATCAATTCGACTAGTGTCGTGCTCGGCATGCGGCAACCAGCAAGAAGGTGGACAGACAATGGCAGGTCTTGACGATCTCTTCGCGCAGATCCCAGTACAGGACATCGCAAGCAAACTTGGGGCCGACCAGGGCGAGGTGGACAACGCCATCAAGACGCTGGTGCCCGCACTCGTCGGAGGGCTGGCACAGAACGTGCAGTCCGATGACATCGACTCGAGCAAGCTCGAGTCGGCTGTGGCCACACAAGGCGCCAGTGGATTGCTCGACGGTGGCGTCAACGTCGACCAGGTCGACCAGAAGGAAGGTGACAACCTCGTCGCCTCGCTCTTCGGTGGCAACGACAGCAATGCCGTGGCGTCCGCGCTCGCAGGAACCGGCGCGGGCGGTGGCGACCTGATCAAGAGACTCTTGCCGATCCTCGCGCCGATCGTGCTGGCCTACATCGGTAAGCAGCTGACCAAGGGTGCGGGCGCGGGCGCGGCGCCCGCCCAGCCGCAGACACAGGCGCAGTCGGCCGGTGGTGGCGGCCTCGGCGACATCCTCGGCAGCATCCTGGGCGGTGCGGGCGGCAGTGGCGGCGCAGGTGGCGGGAACAACCCCCTGGGCAGCATCCTGGGCAGCGTCATCGGTGGCGGCCAGGGCAACGCGATCGGTGAGATCCTCGGAGGCCTGCTCGGCGGCAAGAAGTAGGCACCGACAGAACCCTGTATCCGGGGCAGGCGCACCGCACTCCATAGAATGGCGCGGTGACCGCCAGCTCCAAGCCTGAAGCCGACGCCCTACCCAAGTCGTGGGATCCGGCCGCGGTAGAAAGCGAGCTCTACCAGGGCTGGGTGGACGCCGGCTACTTCAAGGCCGATCCGGCGAGCCCCAAGGCGCCGTACTCGATCGTCCTGCCGCCGCCGAATGTCACCGGCAGCCTGCACATGGGACATGCGCTCGACCACACGCTGATGGACGCGCTGACCCGGCGCAAGCGGATGCAGGGCTACGAGGTTTTGTGGCTGCCTGGGATGGACCACGCGGGCATCGCCACCCAGTCGGTCGTGGAGAAGCAGCTCGCCGTCGACGGTAAGACGAAGGAAGACTTCGGCCGCGAGCTGTTCATCGACAAGGTGTGGGACTGGAAGCACGACTCCGGCGGCACGATCGGCGCCCAGATGCGCAGGCTCGGCGACGGCGTCGACTGGAGCCGCGACCGGTTCACCATGGACGACGGCCTGTCCCGTGCGGTCCGGACGATCTTCAAGCGGCTCTATGACGCTGGGCTGATCTACCGGGCCGAGCGGCTGGTCAACTGGTCGCCGGTGCTGGAGACCGCCATCTCCGACCTCGAGGTCTCCTACTCCGACGTCGAGGGCGAGCTGGTCTCGTTCACCTATGGCTCGCTCGACGAGGGCGAGCCGCACATCGTGGTGGCCACCACTCGGGTGGAGACGATGCTCGGCGACACCGCGATCGCGGTCCATCCCGACGACGAGCGCTACCGCCATCTGGTTGGCAAGTCGTTGCCGCACCCGTTCATCGCCGACCGCGAGATCATCATCGTCGCCGACGAACACGTGGATCCGGAATTCGGCACCGGCGCAGTCAAAGTCACTCCTGCACACGATCCCAACGACTTCGAGATCGGACTGCGGCACAAGCTGCCGATGCCGTCGATCATGGATACCAAGGGCAGGATCGCCGACACCGGAACACAATTCGACGGCATGGATCGATTCGACGCCAGGGTGGCGGTGCGCGAGGCGCTGGCCGCCCAGGGGAGGATTGTCGAGGAGAAGCGGCCGTACTTGCACAGCGTCGGGCATTCCGAGCGCAGCGGAGAGCCGATCGAACCGCGGCTGTCGCTGCAATGGTGGGTCAAGGTCGAATCACTGGCCAAGGCGGCGGGCGATGCGGTTCGCAACGGCGACACCGTGATTCATCCGCCCAGCCTGGAGCCCCGCTGGTTCGGCTGGGTTGACAACATGCACGATTGGTGCATTTCGCGGCAGCTGTGGTGGGGTCATCGGATCCCGATCTGGCACGGGCCCGACGGTGAGACCATCTGCGTCGGTCCGGACGAGACGCCGCCGGAAGGCTGGGAGCAGGACCCGGACGTGCTCGACACCTGGTTCTCCTCGGCGCTGTGGCCGTTCTCCACCATGGGCTGGCCCGACCACACGCCGGACCTGGCTAAGTTTTATCCGACCAGCGTCCTGGTCACCGGTTACGACATCCTGTTCTTCTGGGTGGCCAGGATGATGATGTTCGGCATGTTCGTTTCCGGCGACCCGGCCATCACCCTTGGCGGACAGCGCGGCCCGCAGGTGCCGTTCGAGAATGTGTTCCTGCACGGGCTGATTCGCGACGAGTTCGGCCGTAAGATGAGCAAATCGCGCGGCAACGGTATCGACCCGCTGGACTGGGTGGAGATGTTCGGTGCCGACGCACTGCGGTTCACACTGGCCCGCGGCGCCAGCCCCGGCGGTGACCTGTCAATCGGTGAGGACCATGCTCGTGCGTCGCGCAACTTCGCGACCAAGCTCTTCAATGCCACCCGCTTCGCGTTGATGAACGGGGCCGCTCCAGCGCCGCTGCCCGATGCGGCGGAAATGACGGATGCCGACCGGTGGATCCTCGGGCGCGTGGAAGAGGTTCGCGCCGAGGTGGATTCGGCATTCGACAAATACGAATTCAGCCGCGCCTGCGAGGCGCTCTATCACTTCGCTTGGGACGAGTTCTGCGACTGGTACGTCGAGCTGGCGAAGGTGCAACTGGCCGACGGGATATCTCACACCACCGCCGTACTCGCCGCGGTCCTCGACACGCTTCTGAAACTGCTCCATCCGGTGATGCCGTTCGTGACCGAGGTGCTGTGGAAGACGCTCACCGGCGGCGAATCGCTCGTCGTGGCGGAATGGCCAACGCCGACCGGATTCGCCGTCGATCATGTTGCGGCACAACGTGTCACGGATATGCAGAAGTTGGTCACTGAGGTGCGGCGGTTCCGCAGCGACCAGGGGCTGGCCGATCGGCAGAAGGTGCCCGCGAGGCTGACGGATGTCGCCGCCGCCGATCTGGACTCGCAGATCCCCGCCGTGAAATCGCTTGCGTGGTTGACCCCCGCGGCTGACGGCTTCGCTCCGTCGGCGTCGGTGGAGGTCCGGCTCACGCGCGGCACCGTGACGGTCGAGCTGGACACCTCGGGCACTGTCGACGTCGCCGCCGAGCGACGTCGACTTGAGAAGGATCTGGCCGCCGCGGACAAGGAGCTGAAAGGCACCACCGCCAAGCTCGAAAACGAGGCGTTCCTCGCCAAGGCGCCCGCCGACGTCGTCGACAAGATCCGGGGCCGTCAACAGCTCGCCACCGAGGAAGTCGACAGGATCAGAACAAGGCTGGCGTCTCTGCAATGACATCGGAGCCGCCTGACCAGCGACATGAACATGAAGCAGAGTCCGTCCCTACCCCGGACGAAATCGCGTCGCTGCTCCAAGTCGAGCACCTACTCGACCAGCGCTGGCCGGAGACGAAGCTCGAACCGAGCACGGCCCGTATCTCGGCGTTGATGGAACTGCTCGGCTCGCCGCAGCGCGGCTACCCGTCGATCCACATCGCGGGCACCAACGGCAAGACGTCGGTGGCGCGAATGGTCGACGCGCTGCTGACCGCCTTCAGCCGTCGCACCGGTCGAACCACGAGCCCGCATTTGCAATCGGCCGTCGAGCGCATCGCCATCGACAACAGACCGATCACCCCGGCGCAATACGTCGCGACCTACCGCGAGATCGAACTGTTCGTCGAACTGGTCGACAAGCAGTCCGAAGCGGCGGGCGGCCCGGCAATGAGCAAGTTCGAGGTCGTCACCGCGATGGCGTTCGCCGCGTTCGCCGATGCGCCGATCGATGTCGCGGTCGTCGAGGTCGGTATGGGCGGACGTTGGGATGCGACCAACGTCGTCGACGCGCCGGTGGCCGTCGTCACCCCGATCGGTGTCGACCACACGGAGTATCTGGGCACTGAAATCGCCGATATCGCAGGCGAAAAGGCCGGAATCATCCATAAGCAGGCCGACGACCTGGTGCCGATCGACACGGTCGCGGTGATCGGCAGGCAAGTGCCCGATGCCATGGAGGTGCTGCTGGCCGCGACGGTGCGGGCCGACGCCGCGGTGGCGCGCGAGGACTCCGAATTCGCGGTGCTGGGCCGCCAGGTGGCGATCGGCGGCCAAATGCTCGAGTTGCAGGGTCTTGGCGGCGCGTACTCCGAGATCTTCCTTCCGCTGCACGGCGAACACCAGGCCCACAACGCCGCGATCGCGCTGGCCGCCGTCGAGGCGTTTTTCGGCGCCGGCGCGCAACGCCAACTCGACATCAACACTGTGCGGGCCGGGTTCGCCGCCGCCAAGAGTCCCGGTCGTTTGGAGCGGATGCGCAGCGCCCCAACGGTTTTCATAGATGCCGCTCACAACCCGGCAGGCGCGGCGGCGCTGGCCGAGACGCTGGCCGAGGAGTTCGACTTCCGATATCTCGTCGGCGTTGTCTCGGTGATGGCCGAGAAGGACGTGGACGGCATCCTCGCCGCACTCGAGCCGGTGTTCGACCAGGTGGTCGTGACCAACAACGGCTCGCCGCGAGCGCTCGACGTCGAAAGCCTTGCGCTGCGGGCGGAGGAGAGATTCGGGCCTGAGCGGGTCGTCGCCGCGTCGACGCTGCCCGACGCCATCGAGACCGCGACCGCGCTCGTCGAGGAGTCGGGCCATGACGGCGAAGGGTTGTCCGGCAGCGGAATGGTGATCACCGGGTCGGTGGTCACAGCAGGCGCGGCCCGCACGTTGTTCGGGCGGGATCCGGAATGAGCGAAGCGAGCGACAAGCCTTCCGCCGGGCCCGACCCGTGGAAGAGCTTCCGCGGCGTGATGGCGGGCATCCTCATCCTGGAAGCGATCGTGGTCCTGCTCGCCTTACCGGTCGTCGTGGTGGCCGATCGCGGGCTGACAGCTGTCGCAGGGACGTATCTGATCGGTCTGGCCGTCGTGCTGATTCTGCTGTCCGGTCTGCAGGGCAGGCCGTGGGCGATCTGGGTCAACCTGGCCATGCAGCTGGTGCTGATCGCCGGGTGGGCCGTGCACGGGGCGGTCGGCTTCATCGGGTTGGTCTTCGCGGGCGTCTGGCTGCTGATCCTCTATCTCCGCAGCGAAGTAAAGCGCCGTGAGGAGCATGGTCTGCTGCCTGGTCAACAGCCCCCGCCTGAGTAATTACGGCGAACGAAAATTGGGGTAGCCAACTACCCTGCACAACCACCGGCGAAGTGTCATTGTTGTCTCCAGCGAACCGTTTGAATCCATTTGCGTTCGAGGCAACAGCGGCAGCAGGAACCGGCGATGAACAACAGACGAGACTTCGAAAATCACCCCGCGCCACCGACGATGGCCTCCCCGACGGTCCAGACACCGCCGGTGCAACAGACGGCGTGGTCAGAACAGGATCCGCACGGCGCCAGCTACTCGCCATATGACCAACCGCAACAGGGCATGTACTCCGAGCAGCAGCCGCAGCCGCAGTATTACGACCAACCCGCACAGCAGTACTACGCCCATCAAGCGGCGCCTCAGAATTACGCCCAGCAGGCGGCACCTGAGTACTACGCCCAGCAGCCACCGGTTGCCGCACCCGAGGCCCCGGCATTGCCGTGGTACCGGAAGCCGGGCGTACTGTTCGGCGGCGCCGCGGCGGCCGTGCTGATCGCGGTGGCCGTGCTGATCGCGACGTGGCAAATGGGTGGCGTGTCGACGACGCCCGCCAACTCCACGGGTAAGCCCTCGCAGCAGTCCCAGGCCCCGTTGGCGCCTGCGCCCGCATCACTACCGCCTGCGCCGCCCGCGCCGACCCAAACCGTCGTGGTGCAGCAGCCGGCACCCCGTCAGCTGGCGCCACGCCAGCAAGTGCCTGCGCCACAATTTGTACCCAACAATCCCAACCCGGGGCCTGCGGCCGGGCCGTCTTCACCGAACCCCAATCCGAACCCGAATCCGGATCCCAACGCCAGCACGACGGGGACGACGACGGGAACCGACACCACAGGCACCACCACCGGGACGACGATGGGCACCACTAACGGTGACGGCACGACCACCGGGACGACGGGTACCACGACTGGGACGACTACCGGGACGACGACGGGTACCACGACTGGGACGACCACCGGGACGACGACGGGGACGACGACGGGCACTACGACCGGGACGACCACCGGGACAACGACCGGCTCGGCCACTGGGTCCACGACCGGGACGACCACCGGCGGAGAGTCGGCACAGGACACCCTGTGCCATCCCAAGCCGCCGCCCTGCTGACCAACGTCCCCTCGGCGGAGCCCCCGGCAATGGCGCCGTCGCCAGGACGAAAGCATCCGCAGGTACGCTGTCGGCCGTGACTGAGCGGACCCTGGTTCTGATCAAGCCCGACGGCGTCAAGCGGCGCCTGATCGGGGAGGTCATCCGGCGGATCGAGGCCAAGGGCCTCGACATCGCCGCCCTTGAAATGCGCGACGTCGGCGACGAATTAGCGCGCAACCATTACGCCGAACACGACGGCAAACCGTTCTTCGATTCGCTGCTGGAATTCATCACGTCTGGACCGGTTGTCGCGGCAATTGTCGAGGGTCCGCGTGCCATCGCGGCGTTTCGGCAGCTCGCCGGTGGCACGGACCCGGTCGATAAGGCCGCCCCGGGCTCGATCCGCGGTGACCTGGCAATTGTCACCCAGGAGAACATCGTGCACGGCTCGGATTCGCCGGAATCGGCGGCCCGCGAAATCGAGCTCTGGTTTCCAAGTCGATAACTGAGGTAATCGCCCTGGTCCGGCGACCACGGGTGATGTGGGATACTGAACCCGGGTAGACGGCTGTACACCATGGCCGGGTGCCCGAATGAAGACTTTGACGAGCGCGACCACCGCGCAACCCGTGGTGCGGCGCCGACCGTCCCAGCCATCATTCAGCCAGGCACCGGGTGGGTTCGGTAGCGAACCGCTCGGAGCGAGACCATAACAAGCCCGGGAGACTGTTTCCCGGGCCAATAGCGGAAGCCCTCGCGTGGCCGCGTCGACACGACGCGCCCGGGGGCTTGAGGAGAATACGTGGCCGACGATGCCCCTACTGAAGACCTATCGGAACAGATTCAACAGCCCGAGGTGGCTCAGCCTGACGGGCTGACCGCGCTCGCGGAGGAGTTGAGCGAAACCGCGGAGGTCGACGGCGACCAGCCGCCCGCCGAGGACGGCGTGGACGGCGCCGAGCCGGAGGCGCGGACGATCATCGAGACGACGGTGGAAACCAAGGTCGAGCGCGCCGAGTACATGCCGCTCTTCGTGGCGCCCCAACCGGTCGAGTTCGACTCCGACTCCGACGATGATGACGACGACTCCGACGACGGCGGATCGGATTCGGACGAGGACCAGGCCGAGCGGCCCAATCGGCGCCGCCGTCGCGGCCGCCGCGGTCGAGGCCGTGGTCGCGGCGAACAGAGCGGCGACGACTCCGGTGACGAGTCCGACGACTCACAGTCCGACGGCCAGGACTCCGGTGACGATTCCGACGAAGACAACGGCGACGACGAAGCAGGTGGCGGT
>Ga0318562_10000582_pt1 | contig 15975 bp, 25 predicted proteins | sample GRESIP066b5f18_FD_203688 | JGI IMG/M metagenome (GOLD analysis project Ga0318562, IMG submission 203688) | Tropical soil microbial communities from Luquillo Experimental Forest, Puerto Rico - GRE.SIPMG.066b5f18 | ecosystem: Environmental > Terrestrial > Soil > Tropical forest > Bulk soil... | reverse complement strand
GTGCTGTCGTCGTCAACCACGAACGTGCAGGTAGCGCTGGTGCTGAGCAGGATCGGCTCAGGGCCCGCACCGCCCGCGGAGCTACCCTCCGGTCTGCCTACAAGCTCCCACTTGAAGGTGCTGATGCCCAGCGTGCTCGTAAGCGAGCACACCATCGTATCGCTGACGGCTAGGTCCTCGCGGTACCCGACCGTAGCCCCGCTGCCGTTGCGGGTAGACGTGATGTGCACGTTCTCGAAGGCCACGGAGCGAGTCTACAGCAGAACTGCTGGGGTCCCCACTTGGGACGTCAGTTGCCCTTCAGCTGGGTGACGATGGTGGCCGAGCCGGTACCACCCGTGCTGGCGAACTTGATCCTGGCCCAGGCGAACTCGAAAGAGCCCAACCTGACCCCGAACGTCTGCGCCGAGCCGGCAGCGTCCGGTGGGTTGCTGCTTAGCGTGTAGGTGTCCCACTTCGCGTCGCTCGTGGGATCGTCGACGCCCGATTGGTAGTCGTTGCTGTACTGAACCGTCCAGGAGCCGGAGGCAGTGCCAGTAGTTCTGACGGCGAAGCCTACCGTGCTGTAGCCAGCAACGGACTGCGGCGTGGAGCGCACGGTGGCCGCCAGGCTCATGGTCTCCAGGCTAGAAGCCCGGGACCCGGCCCCCACGCGGTGGGCGGGCTTGGCAACGGGAGCTGCGCAGCTCACCAGCAGCGCAGCCAAGAGGACGAGGACACGGGTCATGCCGCAGCCTAGCACGCTGCTGGCTGGCCCACTAGTGCCGTCCAGAGTCCTCGTCGTCCGTCCAGCGCCCGCTAGCCAGGATGCGGTCGATGGCGCGCCAGTCCCGGTCGGTCACCCCACCGTGCTTCTTGATGCTGCGCAGCAGAGCCACGAGCCCAGCCCGCTGGCGCCAGAGCTGCTCCACGCGGCTAGCGAAGCGATGCACTTGGGCCTCAAGGTCCGCGTGCTTGTCGTGGGTACGTGCTGGCACCACGTACTCGTACTCTACGACTAAGCTGTCCGTCAATCGCTAGAGCGAGAAGCCGCAGTACTTGCCAGCGAAGCAGTTGAACAGAGCTTGCATGATTGCTTTGGCGATCTTCTTCATGGTGTCCTCCTGTGTTTAGTTTGCCCCAGAACCACTCGATACGGGGGGCTCGCTACCCCGTGCTCGCCTGTTTTGCTCGGCGTAGTAGTCCAGGTCGTCCTGCGAGAACGGCTGTCCTTCGCGCTGCCTACACCAGATGCACTTGAACTCGCAATTGACGCCCTCCTGCACAATGCTCATCGCGTCCTGGACGCGCTCCTCGGGTATCTCGGGGCTGGCCATCGTAGAGCCGCAAGTATCGCACGCGAACATGATGTGGACCGACATCAGCTTACCCGCGATGCACGTTCTGCGTCGCGCTTCCTGACCGCCTCGTCGAACGCGGGGTCGACAGCACGTAGGCGCGCCGTCAGCCACGTATTGATCTTGATCAGGTCGTCAACGAGCTTGCCGCTTTCCTTCACTGCCTCGGACGAACGATTCAGCAGCAGGTCCATGACGGCGAACACGGCACCCCACAACAGCTGGAAGCCCAGGAAGAACGCCACCCCGAACAGAATCCCAGCAGGCCCCTTGTGCCTGTCGGCGAACACCGTCGCGCAGAGCAAGATGGCCAGAAACGGGGTCTTGAGCTTGCCCCAGTACATGACCCGTAGCGTCCTGGGCACCTGCTTCGCCCACTCCTTGAACTGCGCAGTCATCCCACAACCATTGCCTTGGCTCATGTGATTTTCCTCGCGTTGAAGGGGTTCCAGGGAGCCACCACGCCTACCTCCCACAGGATGGCGCGCATGGCGCGGGCCCCCGTGCCGTTGTAGGTGTGCAGCTCCACGCGCTTTGGCCGGCGATCCTCGGGCATCGCCGCGATGAACGCCGCTACCTCCTGCCCCGTGCCCCCGCTCGCCGCCTGGTCCTCGTAGTGCTCCTCAGCCAGATCGTGATCGAGCGTGGCGAAGTCGAAGCGCGGGGCTGCTTGGAGCACGAGCTTGGCCTCTTGGGCCGTCTTGGCCCACGAGATGTCGTTGCCTTCGTAGTTGACGCGCCAGAACAGCTGCCAGCGCGACTCGTCGTCGTCCAGGAACAGGATCCTCATGCCAAGCGCTCCTGGATTTCTTCCAACCTGTACTCCGAGTTACGTGTTATGACCAGCCCTGTCGCGCTGCGCGGAATGCGCTGTACAGGGCATTCCACTGCATGATCAGGTTGTCCTCGGCAAGCTTGCCGGACTCTACGTCCGCCAGGATCGCTCGCCGACCTTTCACCTGGTGCACCTCCGCGATTTTCAGCTCCACCGCGGTCAGCGCAGCCTTGAGATCGTCGAAGGATTCAGCCCCCTCAAGGAGATCGTCGAGATCTCCGAACAGCGCGCCCTTCTCCGTGTGTGCACTCACGTCGCTTCCTCGATCGCCTTGAACGCCTCGCTGCATATGACGTGGCTGCGCACGGCCCGCACGTAGGCTATCCCGGCCTCCCTGTATGCGTGCTCACGGTTCACTAGCGCGTTACTGACGTAAATCTCATGATCGTGCGTGCAGATCACGATCGACGACCTGCTAAAGCGTAGGTGGTCCTTGTGCGGGCAGCCCGCAATTTCTATCTTTGCCCAACGCCACCGCGGATCGTCGTGCGCAGGCAGCACCACCCCAGCGATCTCCTGCGGCACTGCAGACACCGCAGCTGCAAGGCGCTTCCGCTGCCTGCGCTCGCCGTGCAGGAAACCCACCTGAAAACCCCCCGCGAAGCCTGCCCCGAGCAGGAGCAGCAAGACCAGCGTGGCCACCATGATCACCTCATTGCCTTGCGGGACTAGGATTTCTTGCGGGCCAGCGGGATGCGGTCCTCGGGAGCCGGCTCGTTGGGTACGCCGAGGTAGGTGTACCAAGGCACCCAGCCCGCCTCGGTCAGGAAGCCCCACTCGCGCATCGCCCTACCCGCTATAACGAGCGTCCAGGCGCCTCCAGGGCTCGTGCAGACGATTCGGTGGGCATGGGTGGCCTCCCGCTTGGCAGGACGCAGCCAGCGCGTTCTGGCGAGCCTACGGATGCCTGTCAGGTGGCCGTCTAGGGTCCGCTCGTAGACAACCTCCTGGTACCAGCCCTTGAGCGGGATGGTGGTGAACGGCCAGGGATGGTCGTGGGGATGCGGGTCCGGGTCGGGCAACATGATGTGGTGCAGGAAGACTCGGCGGGACCACAGGCGCGGCGTCAGGTAGAACCGGCGCAGGTAAGCGAACCCTGCCCGCACGATGGTCTTGAACCGCAGCACGAGCATGAGGAGGCGCTCGATCACCGCCTCGCCAGCTCCCGGGTCCTGCGAGCGTAGGCTTGCTCAGCGTCCCACTGCCCGTCCACCACGCGGTAGAGGCGTCGCTCGGCCACCTGGCTAGGAGCGATCACCATCGCAGAGTAATGCTTGAACACCGCGCAGCTGGGCAGGGGGAGCAGTTCGAAGTGCTCCGGGCTAGCAGGCTCGACGCCGCCAGTACGGGCATCTTCAACAGGCTGCTTGCTGTGAAGCGGCATCAACATGCCGCCGTGATGCGCGCAGCCGCACGCGGACGGCCGCAAGACCACCTTCATGCCCGCGCGCAGCTGGGCGAAGTCGGTGACCAGCTCTAGTTTTTCCTCTGCGGCCACTCCGAAACCCTCCTGAGGGTCAGCTGCTCGAACTCGTCGCCAAGGGCTGCGTAATCCACGATCGCCAGCTCGCCACCCTTCGCCCGCGCGACCTTGTACTCGCTCACGGTGCCGTCCTCGTAGATGACCTCGACGTTCACACGCACGATCTTGCGGTCTTGCATGCCTTATAGCATTGCCTTGGCTGGGCAGGATTTCCAGGAGTTACTGCGAGCTGGCGCGCGTCAACGGAAGTCTTCAACCCCGCGGTGGTTCGACTGGACGCCGATGGCCTTGCCGAGCTTGTAGAACGGGCTGCGCTTGTCGCGCTTGATCGCCCTGCCAGTCCAGGTCGTTTCCTCCTCGGCGTTCTCGTAGCCCATCTCCAGCTGCGCAGCCTCCCGCTGCGTCATGAGGTTGTGCTCTACGACCGTCCTTTGGCAAGTATTCTGCCCAGCCCACTCCTGCAAGCCACACACGAACGCCGCAGCCGCTACCGCGCAACCGTAGCACGGCTTGATGCTGGCGCTGCTCGGCGACAACATGACCGACAAGTACCCTTCGGTCATCGTGAACTTGCCCTCGTCGATGGCCTGCCTGATGCGGCCGCCAAGCTCCTCCGCACGCTCCTTCGCGCTCTTGCGCATGTAGGCCTTCCTCATCTTCTCGAAGAACCTGAACTTCATGACTGCCTCCCTAGTAGTAGGCAGCCGCCAACCGAACGGCGCTATTCCCAACGGAATCCGCGCTGAGCCTTGCCCCCAGCTGGTAGAACGGGCTGCTGCGATCGACGGTGACGCCTTCATAGGAGAACCCCAAAGCCTCCGCGCGGCACGACACGCCTTCGAAGCCAAGCTCCAGCTGCATGGCCTCGTCCCGCGACAGGAAGGACGAGCCGGCGGCGAGGTCGAGGATCTTGCGGCGGTTGGAGCGGGCCCCGTACTTATTGAGTACCAGGCCCAAGCTCAGGGCCAGCGTGCCGAGGGCGCAGGCCTCGCACACCTTTCCCTCCTTCACGCCCTGGTAGGTGCCCCGCCGTAAGCTCACCCCGTTCCGCTCCAGCGTGCAGCGAAGCGCAGATTCCACCTTGGCGGCCCTCTCCTCGGGCGTCCCTTCGATCAGCTGCTGAGTCTCCATGTCCTACTCCATTGCTTGCTCGGCTTGGATTTTTTGCCCGATGGTGAACGCTAGCTCCGAGTTCGCCATCACCAGCCCCCTTTGGGCGCAGGCTCCAACAGCATGAGACGTTCGGGTAGCGAGATGTGTTCGGCGTTGAGCGACATCGCCCTGCCGAGCTTGTAGAACGGCGACTCAACGTCGCGCTGGACGACGGAAGAGGTCCAGTCCCTGTTCGTTTTCCAGCACTCGTAGCCCATCTCGATCTGGGCTGCCTCCTCCCGGGTCATGAGCCCCGCGTCCGTGGTCGCCTTCGCGCAAGCGACGCGCGTGTCAGCCCTTCGCTGGCCAACCACGAAGGCCGCGGCAGCTATCGCACATCCCTGGCAAACGCCATCACCGCCGTAATGCTGGTAGAGGTCCATGAGCCTGAACTCGCCCTTGTCCACCAACTCGCGGATGCGCTTGCCCAGCTCGCAGGCACGCTCCTCTGCCGTTCCTTCCATGTGATCCCTCCTTTTACTCAGGACGCTTACGCGCGCGCAGCCGCCTACCAAGCTTGAAGAACGGGCTGGTCTCGTACTTGCAATCAGCGCAGCTTAGGTCGGGTCTTGTGTCTGCATCTAAGCAGGGGTGTTCGAAGCCCTGCTCCATGACGTAGGCCTCTTCCCACGTCATAACGGCCTTCTCATTCAAAGACCACCTCATGTAGGACGCCGACTGGTCAAAATCGCCGCGTCTTCGGATGCCGCACACAGCCATGGCTGCGGAGCCAAGGGCACAGGCGTGGCACACGCCACCGATCTCCTTCTGGTACGCGCCGTTCATAAGCGCCAGATCGCCCTTGTCGATCAGCTTCCAGATCTCCAGCTCAACCTGCTTGGCCCGTACCTCTGCGCTGCACTTGAAGTCCATGCACGTCTAATTGCCCTGGGTCCCCGGCTTTTTCTCGAACCCCGGCACGTCCACGCCCCAGATGTCCTCAGCGGAGACGCCAGGCGGCAGCTGCCGGTGCTCGATGATGTAGTTGAGCTGCTCCTGGTCCAGCGCCGCGAGCCCTTGTGGAGGTCCCACTGAGGAGGCCTTTTGCTCGTCCGTGGTGACCGGCCAGACGCGCTTGAACATGCTGGCCGCCGCTGCTGCCTTGAGCACCGGCTGCTGGAGCTTCACGGCCTCCTGCGTGGTCAGCGGGACCTCCTCGTCCCAGTAGTGGGCCTTGCCGTCGGCGTCCCGCGTCCGGCGCCGCACGTGCTTGGTCAGGGGGCGGAGGCGCAGGTTGCCGTTGGCGTCGCGCTCCGTGGCTAACTGGCTTATCTGCTGCAGGGCAAGTATGCAGAACGTCACGGCGTTGTCGGCCACGCTGTTGAACCGCTTGCCTGCCCGGTACCAGGCGTCCGTCGCCTCCTTGTGCTTGTCCAGGGCTGCCTGGCGCTCGGCGTCTACCTTGAGCTGGTCGTGCTCCCGGGCTCGCTGCTTGAGGCTGTGCCAGCCCTTCTCTGGCCAGCCACGCTCGATGGCCTTGCGGGCCGTGTCCCGGCTGACGCCTACCTTGCTGACCAGCTCGGCGCCGCTGCGCAGGCCGTCCCTGTAGACCTCCCAGAGGCGGTCGTAGGTAAGGGCTGTTACGTACTCGCGGGCAGGCTTGCCTGGCTGCGGTGGACGCTGTGGTGCGTCAGGGTCGTCGGCCACAGCTTAGGCCCCTGCCGGCGTGAGGCCTTGCGGCATGTAGGCAACGATGTAGACACTCAGGCGATCTGGCGCAGCTCCCATGCTGGGGAGCTTGCTACATCAGCCCTTCGCTGTCGAGCAGCCTTTATCGCCGGGTTCGCAGCAGGCAGGGAGCCGCGGGATCTCGATGCCCATGATGGCCGCGATGTCCTCCTTGGTGGTATCGGCGATAGCTTGCTCGGCCTCCACGATCTTGGCCTCCAAGGCGTCCAGAAACGCTGCGTTGAAACGATCAGCAGCAGCACGAGCAGCAGCAGCAGCACGAGCAGCAGCAGCAGCAGCAGCACCAGCATCACGAGCAGCAGCATCAGCAGCAGCACCAGCAGCAGCACCAGCAGCAGCAGCAGCAGCAGCAACAGCAGCACCAGCAGCACCAGCAGCACGAGCAGCAGCAGCAGCAGCAGCAGCACGAGCACCAGCAGCAGCACGAGCAGCAGCAGCACGAGCAGCAGCAGCAGCAGCAGCACCAGCAGCACCAGCAGCAGCACCAGCAGCAGCAGCAGCAGCAACAGCAACAGCAGCACCAGCAGCAGCAACAGCAGCAGCACGAGCAGCAGCAGCAAACCGCGCGGCGTCGACAGCTTCGCCTTTAGCGACGCCCTCGCACAGCTCCAAGACCGCCTGGCAAGCCGCCAAAACACCCCGATCCTCGGTGTGCTGCATAGCCTCCTGCACTGCCAAAGCACGTGCGGCGTAGTCGAGCCGCTGCCACACTGCCGCACCAAGAACGTGCCAGCGCGCCGCTAGCTTGGCGTATCGGCGCACCGTGCTGGACCAAGCGGCCGTTGACCCATTATCGTCGATGACCGGCGTGAGGTGGGCCATCCAAGGCGGAATCAACGCTGCTGGGCAAGCGTCGACAGGGGAACATAAATTATCCCGTGCCGCCCTCTCCACTGCCGGAACCATCGAAGCGAGCAGGCATGCAGTCTGCCTACCGTCGGTGGTCCCTACCCAAGAACCTCGGATTAGGCGCCCCTCATCGATGAACTGCTGCAGGCGCTCTGCAGCGGCTTTGCTCTCTTCGGCCTTTTCCATGTTCCTACTCCTTCGTGACGTGCTTGTGCGCCGTGTAGATGAGCCAGATCAACGGCGACGCGAGCGCCGGCAGCGCAAGCCACGCGACCAACCCAGCGGCCAGGTGCCCCCGATCCCAGTAGCCGCTGCAGGCCACGCTTCCCAGGATCAGCACCCCAGCCACCCAGAACGACGTGCAGAAGGTGCACGCGACCAAGTGGCCGAGGAAGCCGCGGACCGTGCGTGGCCTGTCCTGCTCTAGCCATTCGCGCAGCGGGGCGAACAGCTTCGAACGCGAGATGACCAGCGTGACCGATGCCACGACCAGAGCATCAAGCCCCAGGTGGAACGCCAGCTCGCCCATCACCAGCACCCGCAGCCGCCATGCTCCTTCTTGGGCGGTGGCGGGGCCTTCTCCGCTTTCTCCGCCTTCTTGATGGTCTCGGAGACGTCGGGCACCCTCACCTCCTCGAAATGGGGCCCCTTGCCCTTCTTGTTGCGCGTGGACTCCTCATGGATCTCCTGCTGCTGCGGCATCGTGTCCTCCTCTCGAACCTACATTGCCTCCGTGGGCCGTGATTTAGCTGTTGAGCAGCTTCTCGATGGGCCAGGTCACGCGCACTCCTGCGGGGGAACCACGCGCACGACCTTGGCGACCTGCAGGCCCTTCTCCTGCGCAGCCATGGTGATGGCCTCGCTGTGGTCGAGGTCCAGGTTCTCCTGGTAGGAGAGCTTGACCGCGGACGCCATGTCGTCCTCGGTCATGGTGGTCCTGCTGCCGCTGGCGATCTCGCGGCGAATGGCCAGCGTGGCTGCCTTCTCCACCAGGCCAGCGATGAGCGCCCCGCTGGCAAGGTCGCCAAGCGTGAAGTCGTAGGCCGTGTCGCTGCCCTTGACGATCAGCCGGTAGAGCGCCAGGTCGCCGTTGAACAGGGCGTTGGTGCCGGCCTCGGACAGGTCCTTCCTGGACGGCCGTTCGCGCAGGTGCAGGCGGAAGATCTCCTGCGCCTGCTCCCGACCAGGCCGCGAGACGCGCACCTTCGTGTCCACGCGTCCGTCGCGCACGACCGCGGGGTCGAGCGTGTCCTGCCGGTTGGTGGCCAGCAGCACCAGCGCGGAGCTGTCGCCGATGCCGTCCATCTCCGCCAGGAACGCCGGCACCGTGGTCTTCTCCATGTCGGAGGAGATGCCGCTGCCCCTGCGCCCGAGCAGGGCATCAGCCTCGTCGATGAAGATGATCGCGGGGTAGCCGTGCTGCTGCTTGTGGTCGCGGGCCACCTGGAACAGCCCGCGGATGTTGGCCTCTGCCTCGCCCACGAACTTGGACAGCACCTCGGGCCCCTTCACGTAGATGAAGCCCTGCGCGTCCTTCTTGCCGTGGGCCTTGGCCAGCGCCGAAGCTGCGGCCTTGCCCAGCAGCGTCTTGCCGCACCCAGGCGGGCCGTACATGAGCACCCCGCGCGTGGGCTTGCGCCCGTAGCGCGCGTAGAGGTCAGGGTGCTTGTAGGGCAGCTCGATGGCCTCCTGGAGCGCTGCCTTGGCCTGGTCGAGCCCTCCCACGTCGCCCCACGAGACCAGCGCCTCGCGCGGCGGGGGCTTGACCTCGGGCTTGCCTGCGTTGTGGACGACCACGCTGCCCGTGGGGTCGGGCACCACGAGGTCACCCTCCTCGACCTTGGCGTTCCTGTCGCGGAAGAGGAGGCGCGGCATGCCGCCGAACTCGGCCTCCAGCATCTCCGCGTCCACGATGCGCCGCACGCGCGTCAGGGGCCCCGCGCTGGCCCCAGCAGGGGCGACGCCGACGATCTGCGCCGTCTTGCTGGAAAGGCGCACGGAGGCTCCCGGCACGATACCCTTGGCCTGCTTCGGGAGCGCCAGCTCCACGGTGCCGCCAGCCGTGGCCACCACGACCCTGCGCTCGCCCTCGATGACGCGGCAAACCGTGCCGTAGGTCAGCGGGGGCTCGGTCAAGATCTTGAGCACCTCGTCCTGCTCCTGGAGCTTCTCGCGCGCCTCGCGGAGCGCAACCCTCATGTCCTCGATCGATTCCGACATCGCGTTCTCCTTCCGTGCAGGGATGGGTTAGGAACACAGCGGCATTGGCGCAATCCGCGGGTTTTACCCGCGGTCGTCGAGCATCTTGTCGAGCAGCGCGAACAGCTTGGCCTTGTCGCCCGTCCCGTTGGAATGGGGCACCTTGGGCTGTTCCGGCAGCAAGCGGTCGACCTTGCTGTCGAGGGCGGTTAGCCGCCGCTCGATGCCGTGCAGCAAGCGAACGACCCCCGAAACCGGCTCGCCCTTATCGGCAGGCAACGAGATCTGGACGTCTTTGGCCTGGGGAGCGACCCCGTTGCGGTGACCGCGGCGCTGCATCGCGATGACGTCCTCGACGCGGGCGCGCTCCTTGGCCCCAGCGGTGGCCCCACGGGAGCGCAGGTACGCCTCCGAGCGCGGCCAGTGGTCCATGCCTGCCCGCCGCCGCCGCGCGGGCTTCTCGCAGCCCCAGCAGATCTTGGCCTGCGCGTTGCGCGCCACCACCACGCCGCGACACATGGTGCAGCGCCCGCGCTTGGGCCCTTGCTTGGCAGCCTCCACGCGGTAGGCCAACGCGCCCTTGTGCGCGCGGTCCTGGTCCATGTAGCGCTTGTAGAGGTCGATGGCGGGGATCTTCTCCACCTGCGCGAGCAGCTCCCAGCCGCCTTGCGTGGGGCGGAACCCGCGCGGACGACCGCCGCGCCCGATCCCCTTCTCGATGCGCGACTCGAACATCCCGTCGGCCACGAGGCTGCGCAGGATGATCTGCCCCGCGTAGTTCTCCTTGGCGATGAGCTTCGCAGTCGGGAGGAACTCGCCGTTCTTGACGCCGAGGAAGGCTTCCTTGATGCCCTCGAAGGTCTGGTGGATGGTCTTGAGGGTCTTCTCTTGGACTTGGAAAAGCAGCTTGGCCATGGGTTTTCTCCTGGTTGAGGTGGGCCGTTACAAAATCATGAAAACCTGATATTGCAAGAAAAGCAAGAAATTATTTCAGGGTGAGCTGGCGCGTGCAGGCGAAGATCGTGCAGCCCTGGTCGTCCCTGCCGCAGACGCGGCACGGCACGCGATCGGGCTCTGGTGGCTCCGCGCCCAGCAGCACGAACACCAATGCGCAGCTCCTCGCGAGCTGCCCCAGCCATCGCGTACGCTGACCACAGCCGAGCCAGCGCGCCTGGAACGTCTGGCTCCTTAGGCATCTTCCATCACCGAGAAATCGCCCTCGACGCGCGCCTTCCAGCTCGCCGCAGCGCGGAAGCCCAGCACCAGGTCCTCGCGGTGGCTGATGACCACCACCTGCCGATCCCTGGCGACCTCCTGCAGGTACTCCGCCACCGCGTCCACGGCACGCCCGTCGAGCGAGTCGAACACCTCGTCGAACACCACCAGCCCGTCCCCACCCTGGAGCGCGGCGAGCCCCAGCATGAGCGCCACATCGATGAGCACGCGCTGTCCGCCCGAGCAGCCGCGGTACTCGCCACCGCCGTGCTGCCCCGTGCCCAGCTCCACCCCGCCTTGCTCGTTGGTCTCCACGGTCACGCGAAGCGTCGGGTGCAGCCGCGCCAGCACCAAGTTCGCCTCCTGCTCCAGCCGCTTGAACGCGCGCGTCAGGAGCAGCACGCGCGCCCCCTTGAGCCCCAACACTTGGTCAGCTACCTTCAGCACCGCGTGAGCGTGCGCGTGCTTCTCGCGCGCAGCCTCAGCGGCCCGCATCTCCGCCTCCGTCTCCGTCTGGTGCGCCACGGCGTCCGCGTAGTCCTCCGCATGCCGCGTGGCCAGCTCCAGCTCGCCAGACAGCTCCACGGCGCGGTCGTGCGCAGCAGCCACCTTCAGGCCAACGCGTCGAGCCGCTGCCATCAGCTCGGCCTCCTCCTCCTCGGCCAGGCCCACCGCCACGCGCAGCTTGGCCAGCCCGTCAGCCTCCTGGAGGCTCTCCTGCAGCTTCGCCTGCAACCTGGATACCTCGGCGGCCACGTCGGGCCAAGGCTGGCCGCAGGTGGGGCAACCCGTCTCCGCGGCGACGATGGAGGCGCGGATCGCCTGCGCGCTCATCTCGCCAGCGATGGACCTGTGCGCGTCCTCGCGCGCCTTGAGCGAGCGCTCGCGCGCAGCCCGCCAAGCACGCTCCGCTGCCTGGTGCTCCTCGGCTAGCTTCCTGCGCTCCTCCTGCGCAGCGCCGAGGGCTGCCTGCGCCTCGGCCAGCGGCGGCACGCGGCGCGCCTTGATCTCGCGCACGCGCTCCAGCGCCTCCTGGTCGCTCCGCTTGGCGTTGACGAGGTCCCTGTCGGCCAGCCCGCGCTTGACGTCCTCCTGCGCCGCCTCGGTGCGGCACCCCACCAGCGCGCGGTCGAATTGCTGGAAGCCCAGCACCTCCTCCAGCAGCGCCTTGCGCTCCTTGTCCGTGGCCAGGCCGAAGCGGGCCAGCAAGTCGCGCGCGAACACGCGCCCAGCGCAGAACCGCTCGTGCGTGCCCACGGTGGCGTCGATCTTCCTCTGCGTCTCCGTGGGCGTAGCGCCGCTCAGGTCCAGCGCGCCGCAGGCCAACCTCAGCTTGTGCTTGCGCGCGTTGCGCTCGCGCTCGATCGTGTAGACCTCGCCGCGCACCTCCACCTGCACCTCCACGCGCGCGTCCTTGACCTTCGCGCCACGCACCGTGTCGCCGTGCAGGCACCAGGCCAGGGCCTCGTACCAGGAACTCTTCCCGGTGCCGTTGTCGCCCACGATGGTCGTGAGCCCCACAGCGGGCGGGCACTTGTCGAGCCGCTGGTAGACGACGAACGGCCCAACCTCCAAGCGACGAAGGATCAGTTGACGCCCCTTCGCAGCCTAGCTGCATATTCGCGCGCGATAACGGCCCTGTCAGAAGGTAGCTTGGCCAAGTCCTCGTCTGTAGCCAAACGCGCGGCACCGTTGTGCAGGTACACGAGCATGGTGGCGCAGTAGCCACAAAGCCCCATGTCGCCTGGCTTAGGCCCTGGCTGCGGTGGTCCCGCAAGCTGCTCGGAACGCACGTTCCGTCCACCGCAGGCAGGACACACGATCGCCCCGGCAAGCAACGTCACGTAGCTCTCCTCCAGAGGCTCTTGACCATGTCCAGCACCTCCGCGCGCCCGAGCCCCTCGGGCAGCGGCATCTTGCTGACGTACTCCTCCAGCGCGGCCTCGGCACCCTCGACCAGCCGATCGGGCTTGGCCAGGTCCTGCGCCTCCACGAAGGAGGGCTCGGGATCGACCTCCTCGTAGCCGTCGTAGTATGCCGCGTTGCTTTCAACGTCAACGAAATGCATCGTGCCGCGATCAGCTCGCACAAACACCGTGCAGCCATCGGGCTTCTTCGGCGGCATGCTGCTCACGTTCTTGTGCCGCACGAAGCGGGGACCAGGGACGCTCTCCCAGACCACGTTGGTGCCGCCGTACCAGACGGCGAGGCCACCGTAGCCCTCCAACCCCGCGTCGCCAAACCCCGTGGGGTTGAGCGCCCCGATCTGTACGATCTTGCGCCCGTTGCGCCCCCACTCGCGGTGCTGGTGGTAGTTGCCCACGAACGCCACCACGATGTCCTCGCGCTCCATGAGGTCGAACAGCCTGTCCTTGTGGATGGCGTCGCCGGCATCGCGCAACCACGGCGGGCTGTTGTCGTCGACCACACCGACGTGCGTCACGAGCGCTTGCTGCTTGAACGGCGCCCCTTGCTTATGCAGGCGCTCCTCCAGGAACTGGGCCATCGGCATGCGCGCGTCGAAGGGCACGTAGTAGATCGCGGTATCCTCCTGCGGCTGCGTCCAGTCGGCGTTGTCGTAGACTACCGCCTGCTGGCCCACCGTCGCGCACGCCGTGTTGCCGCCCATCGCCGTGGCGTCGATCGTGTCGTGGTTTCCCGGTATGATCGCCACCCTAGCCCTGTTCAAGGCCATCTGCGCGTGCGCGATGATCGCGGGCTCCGGCCGCTTGTGGTGGAACAAGTCGCCACAAACCACCAACCTGCAGCCCAGCTCCGCCGCGCGATCTCGCGCCTTTCCAAGGGTAAGAACCGTCAGCCTGCCGCGCGCGTTGAGACCGTCGGCCTCCGTCTTGCCGCCGAAGTCCCTGAAGTTGCCGAGGTGCACGTCAGCCACCGCGGCGAGCAGCGGCATAACGATCTTCTGGCAGCTGACGCATTGGAGCCCGTACAGCAGCTGGCCACGGGGGATCATGGCCGACTTGCAGACTGGGCACTCGGGCACGGGGCCTACCATGAACACACTCCTGGCATTGCCTGCGTTTCTCGGTTTTCTTGCTAAAATTGTGCTGTGAATCCAATGTCCTGGTAGATGAGGAAGGAGGTGCCGCTGCAACAGCTCTGAGGTGACACCTTGCTAGGCAGCAAAACGACCAACCCCCTCACAGGCAAAACCACTCAGTGGGTCGATGGCGCGCTCCCGCTTGTAAAGGGTAGGCCAACCCGCTGGGTCATGCTGAACGACGTGCACGTACCCCACAACGTGCCTCTCGATCCGGTGCTTGAGTTCATCAAGGACTACAGGCCAGACTACGGACTCCTCGTCGGCGACATTATCAACAACGACCCCTTCGACCACTGGGCCCGTGAGAGCGCCCGTCGCGCGCGCGAAATGCCAGAACCCCTCGCTTACTATGCGGACTGCAACACCACCTTCTACAAACCCCTCCGCAAAGCGGTGGGCCCTAACTGCCGCGTCGTGCACTGGATCGGCAACCACGAGCTGTGGAGCACGCGAGCCATCGATGCCATGCCAGAGGGGTTCGGCTACTGGGAGGTCGAGAACAACATCGTGGAGGTAGACTGGTGGGTAGCGAACCTCGGAGTGGCGAACCTCGGCAAGCTCCACTTCCTGCACGGGGACGTGCTGCGCGGCGGCAAGTATCACGCGAACTCCATCATGCAGCTCTACAGGCGCAACGTCCGCTACGGGCACTTCCACGACATCCAAGAAGCCAGCTATAACAGCCCGGTCGACGTACTTGACCGACACACGGTACGCTGCTGCGGAACACTCCAGAAGTTCGAGCCCCACTTCATGAAGGGGCGTCCCCACAACTGGCAGCACGCCTTCACATACGGCGTGACCTACCCGGACGGGCTGTTCTGGGATACCACCGCCAAGGTCGTTGACGGCCGCTTCCACGCCGAGGGGCGCCTATACCGCTAGGGCCGCGCTGACCTGGGTGTGGCAGACCACCCACAGCGCGGTACCGTGCCAAGCTGCCCAGACCTCCAACCCGTCCTGCTCGCGCTGCCAGCGGTCAAGCACGATCTCCGTTCCGGCGGGCAGGGTCGTGGGCTTAGTGGCGTTCTTGATGGCGACCTTCGTGCGCACGCGGTCGCCCTCGTGCAGCCCGCTGATCTTCCCGTAGTTCCTCTTCCTCGGCGGCATCGTCTCCTCCTCAGGTGTTCCTGTCAGCGAAGTCCTTGAGCAGCGTCTTGGACAGGTGGAAGTCGTGGCAGAAGGCGCACTGGTACACGCGCAGGTTCGGCACGCCGCGGTCGGCGGCTGCCTGCCCCGCGCCCTCCGCCGTGGCGTAGCGCCGCTTGCCCTGGCAGCTGCGCTCCATCGCTTCGAGCGCATCCTTGCCCACGTTCTCCTCCATCTCCTCCGCCTGCAGCTCCAGCTCCGTGGCCTGGAGCCGCAGCTTCCCAGCGATGTCCCTAAGCAGCCTAGGGTTGGGCATGAGCTACCCTCCATTCAAGCAAGGCCGCCTCGACCTCGAAGCGGTCTAGGTAATCCCAATTCTCCAGGAGGTCGTCGATGCCGTGGCGCGCCACGTGCCTGGCGATCTGGTCCATCGGCAAGCGATGCCCGCGCAGGCAGGGCAGCCCGCCCATGCGCTCCGGGTCCGTCCAGATGTGCGCGGTGTTCATCGCGCCAACTCTTCCTTGGCAGCCTCCTGCACCTCGTCGAGCTTGGCCGGCTCCTCCGCCTCGTCCACCGCGCCGTCGGGCAGCTCGCCCCAGCCCAGGTTCGCCAGCGCCTCCTTGTAGCTGCGGCTCTTGGCCCCGATCGCCCCCACCTCCTTGGCCAGCCACATCGTCGACCAGCGGTCGTCGAAGCCCTCCGCGAAGCTCAGCTTAAGCTGGCACTTGTTGAAGGGGCGCCGCACCTGGTTCTTGGCCGCGCGAACGTGGATGTAGACCCCGTCGCGCGACTCGGTCTGCTTGCCCCGCATGACGGACAGCCGGATGGCCGCGAACGCCTTGATGGCGTTACCGCCTGGCGTCGTCTCGGGGTCTCCGTACATGACGCCGATCTTCATGCGTACCTGGTTGAGGAGGACGACGGCCACTCGATGTTCGGCGGCAAGTCGTACCAGGAGCGGGAGCGCGCGCGACCAGACCCTCGCCTCCTCCGCCACCGCAGCATCGCCCGAGAGTCCCTCCTCGACCGCGCGCCTACACTTGATTCCCGCCACGCTGTCGAG
>Ga0318562_10000581_pt1 | contig 15983 bp, 12 predicted proteins | sample GRESIP066b5f18_FD_203688 | JGI IMG/M metagenome (GOLD analysis project Ga0318562, IMG submission 203688) | Tropical soil microbial communities from Luquillo Experimental Forest, Puerto Rico - GRE.SIPMG.066b5f18 | ecosystem: Environmental > Terrestrial > Soil > Tropical forest > Bulk soil... | reverse complement strand
GCCAGCAGGGAGCCAAGGATAGGCCCCGTGCAGGAGAAGGATACCAGGGCGAGGGTCAGCGCCATGAAAAATATTCCGGCAAGTCCTCCGACTCCCGATCGGGCCCCGATCGAATTGGAAAGCCTGCTGGGCACTGTAATCTCAAACAACCCGAAAAAAGATAAGGCGAATACGATGAATATGATGAAAAACAGGATGTTTAGCCAGACATTGGTGGAGATATTATTGAGGATTTCCGGGTTTACGGAATCCAGGAAGTGAAATGGGAGACTAAGTAGGACGTAAATCAGGAAAATAAAAAAACCGTAAAGTAGGGCATGCCCCTTTCCCCTGCTTGGCTCTCCCGATTTTTTGGTGAAAAAGGAAACGGTCAGCGGGATCATGGGGAATACACAGGGTGTCAGCAGGGCGATCAGTCCCCCGACAAAGCCCAGGACAAAAATATTCCAGAGGCTTTTTGAACGGCCGTTTTCCACGCCGGTACCACCGCAGGTTTGTGCAGGATGACGCAGGTCAATCGAAGGCTTTCTCAGGCTGGATGCAGCATCTGCGGATTCAGCTGGTACAGCGTTCTGGGCAACCAGGTTACCCTGGCTGTCAAAGGCAAACCTGAAGGGAATTGTCTCTGGACCAATAACACTGTCCTTTTTTATGGCCATATAATTAACCGCTCCTTTCACCGGCAGGCCCAAAGCATTTGTGGCCAGCCTGACCTGAATATCGACCTCATTTTCAAAGTAACTGAGTTCGGCACCATCAAAAACAGGGTCTTTGACCTTCAAAAGCTCCCCTTTTTCAACGAGACCGATGATTTTGGCGGGAGAAAGGCTGTCCAGGACAACCCTGCTGTTGGGAAGATCGTCCTTCATAAAAACGGAGAACAGTTTCCAGCCGGGCTCTATTCGTGCATGAAGGGTGATGACATAAGTTTTCCCGGTGTCTTTTGAGCTTGAAAAAGTCCATTTGACTGTCTCCACCGGATTACCATTGGCTAATGCGGCGTAGCCGGTCAAAACAAGTAAAGAAAAAAAGAATCCTTTCATCAGATTTTTCATGCAGTGAAGAATATTTCAAAAAACAAACGAGTCCTTTACGTCAAAGAACTCGCTTAATGGGAAATGCAATTGTCAAATGGCTGACTATCCCCCGACATTAACTTTTATTTCTACTTCTGCTGGCGGCAGGCATTGCCTGTCATTACAAACCATAAATTCCACCTTCCCGGCGAGGTCGGTCTTGATATTGGCTCTTAGTTTTACGACCTGGACAAAGTCAACTGTTTTTTCATAGTACTTTACGTCATGACTCCAGGCAGATTCAAATTTCCGGATCAGGACGCCGGATTCCTTAACCTTTCCGTCCAGGGTGAGCAGCGGGGACTTGTTGAAGGAAAAACTTGTAGGAATAGGACCGTCCCCACCGGCATCCTGTGCGTACAAATGATAGTCACCGCTGATGGTGGCCGTCATGTGTACTTCATAGACCTTATCGGAAATTTTTTTGGTGCTGTATGCCCAATGGACCTGTTTGCTTGATTGGGCCATCGAGGTAAGCGAAAGTAAAACTGCCAGACAAGGTAAAGCGATTCTTTTCATAATGTATCCTCCCCTCCTTTTGATGAGGGCAAGGCAAAGTTCCGTTAACAGATGCTAATAAAAACTAAAAATTGATCAACTGTGTCTCCCGGCTGATAGTTTCTGCCTTTTTATGTAGAAAAAGAGCCTGCAGGACCAGCTTTCCATCGACATTTCCCAGAGCTTCCGTGCAAGCGCGCTCAGGGTGAGGCATCATCCCAATGACATTCCCGGCTTTATTGGAGATACCGGCTATATTCCTGACAGAGCCGTTGGGATTGGCGGCAGGAACGATATTTCCTTTCGCATCACAATACCGGTATACGACCTGGTTATTCAGTTCAAGGCCATCAAGCGTATGCTCGTCTGCATGGTATCTTCCTTCTCCATGTGCTATCGGGATCATCAGGGCCCTTCCCTGATCACCTGCTCCACGCAGGTAGATATTTTTGCTTATATATTGCTGGTTGTTGTTGCGGAGCAACACTCCTGGCAAAAGATGTGACTCGCAAAGTATCTGAAAACCATTGCATACCCCGAATACCCTACCCCCCTGGCCGGCGAATTCAATGACACTTTGCATCATGGGACTGAACCGGGCTATGGCCCCGCAACGGAGGTAATCGCCATAGGAAAAACCGCCGGGAAGGACAATACAATCCTCCTTGTTAAATTTGCTCAGGTCAGTGTCTTTGTGCCACAACATGATTACTTCCTGATCCAGGTCGTCCTGCAGGGCATCATGCATATCACGGTCACAATTGGAACCAGGGAAAACAACTATCCCAAACTTCATAAATGGAAAAATTTTACGTGGTAAAGGTAGCAAAGAACCGCGAATCCCGGAAAAGGGATTGCCTGGATCGACTCCACTTCAGCCCCGGCCAGTTGAGCCTGAAATGAATCCTACTTAATGAAAATAATTCATGAAAATGACAAATCCGAACGAAATCCAGTGGAGGATTTGGGGAACTATATTTTTTGAGGGATAGTAATAGGCAGCGGCATGGAAGGCAGCAAACGGCACAGCTGTTACGATCCAGTTCTCATAAGAGCCTGCCTTGTTGATCAGTATGACCAGCACGGCTACGATCAGGAACACCAGCAGCAGGCTCCAGCTCTTTCGTCCCTGGATTAGCATTTTGTTGAGATTGACCTGAACAAAGTAACCTCCGATGATAAATGGGATGACCAGCAGGGATATTCCCATGACTATCCAGACAGATGAAGGCAGGGCAGGCATCGTGAAAGTGATATCTGGCAGTATGTTTTTCCAGTGGAGCTGGTTAGTGAAATAAAGAAAGAGTATCAGGAAATAATAGGGGGACGTGAAACCCAGAAACCCCACCAGCCATTCCTGGATACGGAAAGGCCTCATGATAACCAGGGCAAACAACAGCATAATTAAAAAGGCCACAGCCGGAATGTAAAGAAGGGTTGCCAGACCGGCCATCAGTCCGATATTAAAGATCGCTCCAACCGGTTTGTTGCTGTTATACAGGGCCACCATCCGGTACCAGCACCAGATCATCAGGGAATTGATGAGCAGGGGGGCAGAGAAATGGTTCCAGTCCTGCAGAAGCGAAGTCAGCAGGATATAGGCCATCCCCGGCAGGTAATTCGTCTTCGGAAGGATTTTGTGGTAATTGCATATGCTGTTGAAGAGGGTCGCCTGGGAAAACAGCAGGAAAAAGCTGAGGACGGAATAGGGCAGGGAGCTGTTCCCGAATACAGAATTCAGACCAGTCAGGATGAACCGGTACAGATAGTTGTCCTCCTTGTGAAGGACCGGCATGTACGGATGCAGGAAAATATAGAATTTGAGGAAAAACGCATAAATCAGTAAAACCAGGGCATTGCCTGCGTTCTTTTGTCTAAAAATACCAACCACCCGTTTAGATTTTAGAATTCAATTTTTGCCATGCAAAGATAATTCCTGTAGAGGCAAGGTATTAAAATTTCCCGGCCTGCTATCTGCTTGCCATAGCGGGGCATAAAATCATATCCTTTGTCAAGGTTACGCAATGTTGGATAACGGGTAAGTTTACCCTCTGGAGATATACTCTGGTCGCTCAGCAACTGGGTTCTGCGTTCATATTGATTATAGAGGAAATGGAGTTCGCCGCCGGTATTCATGATGTGATGAGAAATCAGGTTCTGGGTTTCGTCATCAAACTGGCTTTTGGGAATCACATTGCTCCACTCCAGGTTTCCATCCTTGTCGAAAGAAAGGACCAGGATATTTTCCGCGTTGTAGCGGGTAGCTGAATTTCCATATCCGTACCGGTTATAGGGATAGTAGGGATTATAGTAAGGAGAATAGTAGTAGTCCATCGGGCTCATCATCGGATTATAGCCGTAGAGATAGTCCCAGCGGTTGAAAGGAACCCCTCTGGAGGTCGTAAATTCGCATTCACTGACCAAAAGATAACCCCCATCCTTTTCGACGATAATGTTCTTGATGAAAAAATCATTGAAGGCCATTTTCTGGTTCTCTTCGGAACTCTTGGCCAGGGAACGGAGTTCGTCGCTAAAGACAGTTACTGTTTCCTTGATCTTGCTATCCGTGGCTTTATCCCACAGGACTGTATATACTCCTTCAATATTTCCCTTCTTCTGTTTGTAATAAAATCCCGTGAGTATGAACCGCTTGTTCTCATTATCCACCTTGATTTTGATTTCATCCAGGACCCGTTCGTTGGTCCCGATATCCCTGACAGAAAAAGTATCGGAGGTCGGCCCCTTTGTAACTACCGAAACCCTTGAAACATAATCCGCCCCACCAGAGCTTTTTTCATATTTTCCAAATACCAGCGTGCCTTCATTATCCAGGGAAAAATTGCTGACCATTTCATTTCGGTCGTCCATGGGCAGGCCGATGCGGTGGCGATCCAACAGTTCGAGCTGCTTGTCATACAAGAAACTGGTAAACAGGTAATTGCTCGGATTCCTGCTGTTGATTTTGAAAACCATAATGCGCTGCTTGTCTTCACTAAAGACGGTCGTGTAGATTTTATTATTCGCCGCGAAGCTGATTTGAGTGGTATCCAGGTCAACCGGGCTTCCCATCCTGCGAGCCATCCCGTCTAATTTTACCGCCGAGCAGTGAACAATATTTTTCTTCTGGTATTCATAAATCATGTAGCAGAAGTCCTGGTACTGGATAAAATCAATGTTGATGTAACGCTCAGGCAGGAAATCCATACTGGCACGCTGCAGGAGTTTCATGTCCTCGTCATACACGCAAACGGCGTTTTCTGCATGATTGTTCTTGAATACCAGGATGTTCCCTCCCACCCGGCCTATGATTTCAAAATTGGTTCTTCTGGTATCCTCCTGCTCAGGGTCAGAATAGAAGATCTTTTGGGCAAGTAAGGCAACCGGGCAAATTAACAATAAGAAAAATGCCAATGCTTTCATAGATGACTTTTCTTTAGACAGAAACCCTGCTGAAATCTCTATCGATTTGTAAGTTAGGTAAAAGTTTAATCGGAACCTGATACAAAGGTCTAAAATTGATTGCAGGCAATTTGCTTATGAAATCCTAAAAAAAATGCTTCCCCGAATTCAGCCATTTCCCTATATCTTTGAGCCATCGCAGGACACACGCGCCTTTGCTTGCACATTGAAATGACGACCCTTAGCCAAGACGAATATTTTAACTGACTCATCCGTGAGCATACAGCTTAACAGAGTAACATTTGCAAGTTTAATTATTGCTTTAGGTATTATTTACGGTGATATCGGGACCTCCCCCCTCTATGTTCTAAACGCCATTGTCAACGGACGGGTCATTTCAGAAAAGCTTATCCTGGGCAGCCTTTCCTGCATCATCTGGACACTCACCCTTCAAACGACGGTAAAATACGTATGGCTCACCCTGAAGGCTGATAACAAGGGAGAAGGAGGGATTTTCTCCCTGTATGCACTTGTCCGTCGGCAGCGAAGATGGCTTGTTATTCCGGCCATGATCGGCGGAGCCGCTCTTCTGGCCGATGGAATGATCACACCCCCCATCTCCGTGACCTCTGCCATAGAGGGGTTGCGTCAGATGCCTGCCCTCAGGGACATTGAACAATCCACCATCGTATACCTGGTCATTGGCATCCTGGTCATCCTGTTTTTCCTTCAGCAATTCGGCACGGATTCGATCGGGAAGCTATTCGGACCCATCATGTTTATATGGTTCGGGATGATGGCTGTCCTGGGAAGCAATCACTTGCTGGACGACTTTCACATTTTCAAAGCACTGAGCCCTTATTATGCTGCCGAGCTCCTGACTACCTACCCAAAAGGTTTCTGGCTCCTGGGAGCGGTATTTCTTTGCACCACCGGAGCTGAAGCCCTTTACTCTGACCTGGGTCACTGCGGGCGCAAAAACATACGGTATTCCTGGATCTATGTAAAGACCTGCCTCATCCTGAATTACCTGGGACAGGGGGCCTGGCTTCTGTCCAACTATGAGGGGAAAATATTTGATACAACCAAGGGAAGCGTGTTTTACAGCATCATGCCCCCCTGGTTTCTGGTTCCCGGAATCATAATAGCCACTGCTGCCGCTATTATTGCCAGCCAGGCCCTGATCAGCGGATCCTTTACCCTGATCAGCGAAAGCATGAGGTTAAACCTCTGGCCAAAGTTCCGGATCAGCTATCCGACGGAGGAAAAAGGGCAGCTCTATATTCCGGCCATCAACTTCCTGCTTTTTTTGGGTTGCACCGGCATTACCCTGTATTTCAGGAGCTCTTCCCACATGGAAGCGGCCTACGGTCTGGCAATTACCCTCTGTATGCTGGCAACCTCGATTCTGTTTTCCAATTATCTGGTTTCACGAAGAAGAAAATCTTCTCTGATCTACCTGTACCTGGCGGTCTACCTGTCGATTGAGTTCAGCTTTCTGTTTGCCAATCTGGATAAATTCAAACATGGGGGTTTTGTTACCCTCATCGTGGGGGGAGGACTTTTTGCCGTGATGTACATCTGGTACCGCTCCAGGAAGATCAAGAACCGGTATGTGGAATTCGTCCGGATGGAACACTATATTCCCCAGATACAGGAATTGAGCCGGGACCGTTCTGTTCCCAAATTTGCCACCCACCTGGTATACATGACAAGCGCCAACAACCCCAAGGAAATTGAACATAAGATCATTTATTCCATACTGAACAAGAAGCCGAAACGGGCAGATATTTACTGGTTTGTTCATATTGATACCCTTGATGACCCATATACGGCAGAATACAGCGTGGACCATATCATTCCCAATGACATCATCCGCGTCGAATTCAGGCTGGGTTTCAGGATGGAGCCCAAAATCAATCTCATGTTCCGGAAAGTGGTTGAAGACCTGGTGAATAACAAGGAGGTCAACATCACCAGCCGGTATGAATCTCTGGAAAGAAACAACGTTGTAGGAGATTTCCAGATTATCGTGATGGAGAAATACCTTAGCCAGGATAATGAACTGCCTTTCTTCGAGCGGATCATTATGAAATTGTACTTCTGGTTAAAGGAGGTAAGCCTCTCCGAAGAAAGAGGGTTTGGGCTGGACCCGTCCAATGTGACCATTGAGAAATTTCCGCTGATTGTCTCACCGCTGCCCAACCTGAACCTGAAGCGAGTGCTTGAGCAGTGATATCCCACCTTATTGCCCGGGGCCAATCACCCTGTCACCGCGCATTTTTTTTGTGCGGCATCCTGTTGATATGACGGAAGGGAAATTGATGAAGGATTGATTTTGTGTTTGTACATTCATACTGCTTAAAGCATCAAACGCAGTCTGGTTTGTACATCTATCTCATATACATTGCAGCAGGTATCCTGGTCTTAAGTTTGGCTGTTTACTTCTTTCAGGATCGCTTTATTTTCCGGCCTGAAAAATTACCCGCAGACTTCAAATACAAATACGATACACCGTTCAAAGAATTATTTTTTGACATTGAACCGGGTGTTCGCATCAATGGCCTGCATTTCTATCGCTCCGATCCTGCTGGCCTGATTCTTTATTTTCATGGCAATACCAGAAGTATCAAAGGGTGGGCAAAATATGCCTGGGATTTTTACAGGTATAACTATGATGTGGTCCTGGTTGATTACCGGGGATTTGGGAAAAGCACCGGTAAGAGAAGCGAAAAGGAAATGCTGGATGACATGCAGTTTGTTTACGATTCCCTGGCCGGACAGTATCCCGAAAATCACCTGATTGTCTACGGAAGAAGCCTGGGAAGCGGGTTCGCGGCCAAAGTGGCATCAGACAACCGGCCTCGTTATCTCATCCTGGACTCTCCCTTTTATAATTTTGGCAACGTGATAAACCGCTTTTTGCCTTTTTTACCCATTCGTTATATTTTACGCTATCACCTGAGAACAGACAAGTGGATCCAGAAGGTGCAATGCCACACCTATATCATCCATGGAACCATGGACTGGCTGATTCCCATCAGGCACAGTAAGAAACTGCAGGCACTTAATCCGCAAAAAATTACGCTTATCCGCATACAGGGGGGCGGTCATAACAACCTCCCTTCGTTCCCGGAATATCATAATTTCATCAGGGATATCCTGGGCATCTGACCGGGGAAAAGGGGATTCAATACTTTTGCAGCTAAACTGGTTTTGATGAAGGCTTCTTTATCCCGGGGCAGAAGGTGGCTGGGCTGGGTAAAACTGGGAATCATCATTTATTGTGCCATCGGGATTGCTTTTTATTATTTGCAAGACTATATTTTATTCCATCCTTCACCCGTTGAAAGGACGTTGAAGTATGAACTCGGATCCGCCTACAGGGAATACAACATCCCCTATGACCGGAAAACCAATATCAATATCGTTGAGTTTACCGGTCAGCCCGACGATACCGCGGCAAAAGGGGTAGTACTGTATTTTCATGGCAACCGGAAAAACATCACCTGGTACGCATCCTATGCACCCAATTTCACCACCCGGGGCTATGAAGTCTGGATGATGGACTATCCCGGATTTGGCAAAAGCACCGGCATTTTTACAGAAGAAAGACTATACGAATACGCGTTACAGGTATATAAACTGGCCAGGAAAAGGTTCAGGCCTGCAGACATTATTATCTATGGAAAAAGCATGGGGACAGGGATTGCTGCTGAACTGGCCTCGGTGAGGGATTGCAGATACCTTTTGCTTGAGACCCCCTACTACAGCATGACTTCGCTGGTTTCGCACTATATGCCTCTCTATCCTGTAAGTAATATGCTGCACTACCGGTTTCCCATCAACGAATTTCTGGAGAAAGTGACGGCTCCTGTTGTTATTTTCCAGGGATCTGACGACGGCCTTATTCCGTTGGACAATGCCCGGAAACTGGCCCCCTTACTCAAGTCACGGGACGAATTTGTGATCATTCCCGCAGGGGGACACAACAACCTGAACGAGTTTGCCCTCTATCATCAGAAACTGGATTCTCTCCTGGCTCACTAGGATTTGGCCGGGGCGGGAGAGATCAGTTTTTCAAAGATGTCCATACGGCCTGCCGGTATGAAATAATGGTTATGCGAAACGGTCTTCTTTTCACTATACACATCAAGGGGATAAAGGATATTTTCTTCCAGCCAAAAGACCTGGTATCCTAAGGGCTTCAGCATATCAAACAGACGAATCCGGTCATGCCGGTCACCCAATTCACAGAGCAGGACCGGGTGGTGGAGGCTGAGGGTCACCATCATCGAAGCAAAAACCGGGACTTCCAGGCCCTCTACATCACATTTGACAAAATCCAGTCTGGGCAATGCGGCAAACAGGGTATCTCCTGATTCATTTTTCACCCGTTCAGATTCAACATAATCGAGAAAGGAGCTTGAATTCTTTACCCGGGCATAGGCATATTTTTTCATGTTGTTCACCTGCGGGATTCCCATTTCCACTGAGTCTCCGTCGCCCCCCATCGCCAGCTGACGAAGGTCCACATTGATAATCCTTTTTTCCTTCAAAAGCCCAAGCAGTGTTTGGTAAAATTTGCTCATCGGTTCAATCGCCAGCACCTGTCCCGATTTGTCTACCAGCCTGCTGAGTTCAAGGGTGTAATAACCCAGGTGCGCACCGATATCAACGCAACAGTCGCCTTTTCGGATAAATTTTCTTAAAAAATAAATATCCTGATAATCCTTGCCAGGCACTCCCATCCGGTATAGATTCTGAAAAGATTTGGCAAGAAATGAGAGATACCTTTTTTCGCCCAAAACGGAGAGCAGGATCTTTCTAACACTGTTCATGCGGATAAAAGTACGATTAATTGACCAACCCGAGGCCCCGGCGCAATCCCTGAAGAAGAGAGAAAGAAAGTGGCGGATTCCGGTTTCTTCCCTATTCAATCAGTCCTGTTTTAGAACAGCTCTAAGGTTTGCGTGTGCCGCGCAGATTGCCTGGAACCTGAACCTAAGCCTCCCTGTGAGGGTCGCCGAAAGTCCGCAAAGAAGGAATACCCAGGGTCCGATTTCTGCAAGGCAGGCAAAGTTCTGCAACAGCAATTTTGCAAAAAACCATGCCAGGGAAAAAGCGACAAGGGTGAATAAACCAAGACAGACAAACAGAATGCGATGCCCGAATATCTGGCAAAAATTTTTATTGGCCGATTTTTAGTTTTATCAAGTCTGTTGAAGTTGTCAGCGAGAAAATCTCCCTGAAAGGGGAAGTATGGGGCATTTTGCTTCCATACGTCTTCTGGATGGCCAGCCTAAATGCCGCACCCTAACCGGAACTCAAACAATAAGCTGAAAAATATGGTCATAAGGGGCTTTTAAAAAATTGACAAGCGGAGGGATGAATTGATGCAGGAGACAAAGTGAAAGGACCGGTTAGGGGCCAGTTTTAGCCGGTTGATATTCAATTAAGTCGGTCACACCAAGATTCAGGGTGCCTGGTATGAGACATGGCCTGTCTGATTGAGGAACAGTAAACCATTTTTGATTCAGGGTAATACCTCCCCGGAGTATAGTCCAGTACGGCAGTAGGTGATGTCCTTCATTCTTCAAGCGTCACCCTTGACTTTCCCACCCTCAGTTTATAGCCCAGTCCTACTTTCAATGCATAGTTTTCCTTCTGATGACTGACCGGAAATCCAAAACATACCGGGTAAGGGAAGGGTTTTACGATCGCACGGATGATTTCATAGGCAGTTTTCCCGTAGGGACGTTCGGTGTCTTTATTCTCCGAAAATCCTCCAATGATCAGGCCGGCCAGGTGGTCCAGTTTCCCTCCTCTAAGAAGCTGGTACATCATGCGGTCTACGTTGTATAAATATTCGCCCACATCTTCGAGGAAGAGTATCCTCCCCCTGGTTTTAATATCAGAACCTGTTCCGGTCACATGAGCCAGGAGGCTGAGATTGCCACCCACCAGTTCTCCGACAGCCTCCCCCTTCCTGTTGAATTCGTGGGCAGGACAGTGGTATTTGATCTTGGCTCCCTTTAGGGCATTTTTCAGGGACAATACGTATTCATTCCGAAAACCTTCCTCATTGAAGGCTGAGGCCATCGGTGCATGAAGACTGGCAATTTTGAAGTTGCTGTACAGATGTGCATGAAGGATGGTGACATCGCTGAAACCGATGACCCATTTGGGATTTTTTTTGAATTCTCCAAACCGGATGCGATCGATGATGCGGCCGATACCATATCCCCCACGGGCACAGAATATCGCACGTATCTCATCATCGTCGAGCATGTTTTGGAATTCTTCCAGCCTCTCCCTATCTGTCCCGGAAAAATAGTTCTGAGAGGTGCTTCCCAGGTTTGGTCCAACCTTCACGTTGTATCCCCAGTCCTGCATTGTACTGATGCATACCTGCGCCTTTTCATAAGACATGTACCCTGCTGGACAAACTACACCGATAGCATCTCCAGGTTTGAGATATGCCGGAATTTTTACCATGTTATACATTTCCGGTTCTGGGAACAGTCATGGAGACAATGCCCGAACCTTCTTATTTGATCTCTTTCAGGGTACAGGAATCCGGCCTCACTTCCAGCCGATGGGAAATTCCCTCCTTCAAAGCGTAGTTTTCTTTTTGATGGCCGACAGGGAAGTTGAAACAGACCGGGTAGCCGAGATCTTTCACTTTTTCCAGAACGATGTCATAGATTGTTTTTCCAAACTCTTCGCCAGGGTCATCCGGTTTGATCTTAAACCCTCCGATGACCAGGCCCTTGAGCGTGTCCAGTTTCCCCGAACGTTTCAGGTTCCAGAACATCCGATCAATGCTGTATAGATATTCCCCTGTGTCCTCAACGAAAAGAATCTTGCCTGCTGTTATGAGATCAGACCTGGTCCCGGAAAGGGTTTCAAGGGTTTTCAGATTTCCGCCCACCAGCGGAGCTTCGGTTGTTCCTGTACGGTTCATCGGATCCGGAATCGCTGTGTACAACATTTGCTCGCCGGCCAGTGCCTTCCTGATGGAAAGAATGCTTTCCACCTGCACGGGTTCAGCCTTACTCCAGTCGTCCGGAAAGCTGTTGCACATCTTGGAATGAATCGATGCAATATTCATGTTCCTGTTGACATGACAGTGAATGACTGTAATATCGCTGAATCCTATAATCCATTTGGGTTTGGCTTTAAACTTGTCAAAACCCAGTTTGTCAATGATCCGAATGGCTCCATAACCACCCCGGGCACACAGGATGGCCGAGATGGACGTATCATCCAGCATATGCTGAAAATCGGCCCACCGCTCCTGGTCTGTTCCTCCGAAGGTGAAATCCTTTTTCCCGATTGTATCCCCGGCCTTTGTCCTGAATCCCCAGCTTTCGATCTGCTGGACAGCAGGCATGATTTCCTCAGCAGTGATGTTACCCGCCGGGCAGGTTATCCCAATCACATCTCCCGGTTTCAGATACGGCGGAACGATGATATGTTTGCGTTTATCGGCCGGTTTTTCATGAGTACCCGACAATATGGGGAGCGTTGCAGCAGCTGTAATCATCGAGCCAATAAAATCTTTTCTCTTCATTTTCTAAAGATATAGGAATTCACCTGGGTTAGCATATGAAATATGATTCCGATAAGTACCAAGACCATTATAATCCAACAAATATCCTTTTTAATCGCAAAATACCCCGCCAGGCCGGAGTTCAGCCCTTTTGCGGTTAGCTGAAGAATTCGACAGATCAGCTTTCTTTCTGCCTCAGATTCCCTGACCATCGCCCTCATTGATCTTAAATCAGACGGCACACAGTACCATCCATTTGGGCATTGGCAACGATTGCGGTATTTTTGCAATCCTTCCTGGATGTCCGATTGCCGTTCAGCATTCCTAACAGGTACCGATATATACCAGGCTGGAAGGGATGCCTGACCAGGTTATACCGGTGAATTACCTTTTGGAATACAGGGGGGATCTTAAACAATAACTCCGGGGAACGAATACATGGATACATTTAACAGAATACTGGTCACGGCAGCCCTGCCTTATGCCAACGGGCCGGTGCATATCGGGCATATGGCGGGCGTATATATACCTGCAGATATATATTGCCGTTATCAAAGGGCCCGGAAAAGGGACATTTTGTTTGTCTGCGGAAGTGACGAACACGGGGTACCCATCACCATCAGGGCCCTCAAGGAAGGAACATCACCACAGCAGGTGGTTGACAAGTACCATGACCTCATCAGGGAGACCTTTGAGGAAATGAATATTTCCTTTGACATCTATTCGAGGACTTCTAACCAGGTCCATCATGAAACGGCCGCCTCCTTTTTCAAAAAAATGTATGACGACGGCCTCTTTGAAGAAAAAGTTACGGAGCAATTTTATGATGAAAAGGCAGCTGTGTTTCTGGCCGACCGGTACATCACAGGGACCTGTCCGGTTTGCGGCAATCCTGGGGCTTATGGCGACCAGTGCGAGCGGTGCGGGTCATCCCTGAGTCCGGAACAGCTCATCGAGCCGCGGAGCACCTTGAGTGACGCCATACCTGTAAAAAGAAAGACCAAGCATTGGTATTTCCCTTTACAAGAGTATGAAGGTTGGCTCAAAACCTGGATCCTGGAGGAGCACAGGGATTGGAAGAATAACGTGTACGGACAGTGCAAAAGCTGGTTGGACAACGGTCTGCAATCCCGGGCCATGACCAGGGACAGCAACTGGGGCGTAAAAGTTCCCCTGCCGGATGCAGAAGGAAAAGTGCTTTATGTTTGGTTTGATGCCCCTATCGGTTATATTTCTGCCACCAAAGAACTGACTGGCAAGTGGGAGGATTACTGGTGCAGGCAGGATACCAAACTGGTTCATTTTATAGGGAAGGACAACATCGTCTTCCACTGCATTATTTTCCCGGCCATGCTCAAGGCACACGGAGGATTTGTCCTTCCCGACAATGTACCTGCCAATGAATTCCTGAACATTGAGGGCGAAAAAGTGTCCACATCCAGGAACTGGGCTGTCTGGGTCCATGAATACCTGAAGGATTTTCCCGGTTGTGAAGATGTATTGCGGTATGTTCTTTGCGCAAATGCCCCGGAGACCAAGGACAACGATTTTACCTGGAAGGATTTCCAGGACAGGAACAATAGTGAACTGGTAGCCATATTCGGGAATTTTGTAAACAGGACTTTCGTCCTCATGCATAAGCTCTGCCATGGAAAGGTTCCCCCTCTGCACCAGGATTCCCTGGATGATTTCGACAGGGGCATCATCAAAGAAATTGAAGGCAGTAAGCTGCGCGTGGAAAACCTGATGGAGCAATACAAGTTCAGGGATGCTCTCTTCGAAGTGATTGACCTGGCAAGAAAGGGTAATAAATTCCTGCAGGACAAGGAGCCCTGGAAAAAGGCAGGCATAGATAAAGTCGAGACTCCGGATGCTGCAAACCAGCATCTCATCGACAATTGTATTCATTTATGTCTTCAGCTTTCTGCCAACCTCGCGGTTCTGATCAGCCCTTTCCTTCCCGGAACGGCCAGAAAAATGTTGCACCTGATGAAGGTGGTGGATAAAATGCTGGATTGGGAGAATGCCGGAAAACTGAAACTGCTGAGTGTAGGGTACAGCCTGCGGGCACCGGAATTGCTATTCAGAAAAATTGAAGATGAAGAGATCACCAGGCAAATTTACAAGCTCAGAAAGGGTCTGATAACTGCACCTGAAGAACAGAAGGAGCAACCGCATCAAGCCCGGCTGGGAGAAACCCAGCCAACTACGCCCCTGAAACCCACCATACAGTATGATGATTTCGCCAGACTCGACCTGAAAGTGGGCACCATCCTGCTAGCAGAGAAGGTGGTAAAAGCGGATAAATTGCTAAAACTGGAAGTTGACCTTGGGTTTGAAAAGAGAACCATCGTGTCAGGCATTGCCCTTTACTTCCGTCCCGAAGAAATTATTGGAAAGCAGGTGGTGGTCGTGGCAAACCTCGCGCCCCGAAAAATGAGGGGCATCGAAAGCAATGGCATGATCCTGATGGCGGAAGACAACGCCGGGAAATTACATTTTGTGAATCCCGATGGCATCATAGACAGAGGCAGCAACGTCAGTTGAAGCTCCCCTGGAAGTATAAAAGAATCATTCACCCAAAATTATTCCCATGAGCGATCGTATTGGATTTATAGGGCTGGGCAACCTGGGGGCCCCCATCGCAGGCAACCTCCTGGAAAGTGGTCTCGAATTGTATGTCTTTAACCGGACGGCTTCCAAGGCCGATAATCTGGGTTCAAAAGGGGCCGTTGTCTGCGACAGTATTGCTGCACTGGCAAAAAAATGCAATGTCGTATTCACCATGGTTTCTGATGATGCTGCCCTGCAGGCCGTTTCGGAAAATGGGTTGGTCAGCAATCTTGAGCCTGATGGTATTCATATTTCCATGAGCACAATTCTGCCCCGAACAGCAACCGGGTTGTCAGAAATTCATAGGCTGCAGGGACAACATTACCTGGCTGCGCCAGTTTTTGGCAGGCCGGAGGCCGCTGCAGCACGGAAACTGAACTTCGCGATCAGTGGCGAAGAAAGGATCAGGAAAAAAGCTGAACCATTGCTGAGAAGCGCAGGGGCTGCGGGCATTTGGGATTTCGGGGACGAAACAGCCACGGCCAATATCATCAAGCTATGTGGCAATTTCCTGATCGCCTCGGCCCTGGAAGCGATTGGCGAGAGTATTGTCCTGGCTTCCAAGAGTGGTGTGGATCCCAAAAAGATGTGGGATATGTTCACGCAGACCCTGTTCAATGCACCCCTATACCACAATTATTCCAATATCATATTGCAGAAAAAATTTGAACCGGCGGCATTTACGGCAAAGCTCGGGTTGAAGGACATCAACCTCGCTCTTGAACAGGCGGCCGGGGTGAACCAGGAATTGCCCCTGGCTTCCCTGCTGCAAAAAAACATGCAGTTTCTGGTAGCCACCGGTAAACAGGAAATAGACTGGAGCGCTGTTTCTATGGCGATTT
>Ga0318562_10000580_pt1 | contig 16001 bp, 5 predicted proteins | sample GRESIP066b5f18_FD_203688 | JGI IMG/M metagenome (GOLD analysis project Ga0318562, IMG submission 203688) | Tropical soil microbial communities from Luquillo Experimental Forest, Puerto Rico - GRE.SIPMG.066b5f18 | ecosystem: Environmental > Terrestrial > Soil > Tropical forest > Bulk soil... | reverse complement strand
ATTACCCGCTTACAACGTTCATAGGTCTGTACCCAGGAAGCAGAATTTTTAAGCGTGACGTTTTTCACCTGTATGTTTTCACAGGATAGGAAACTGATCAGCATGGGGCGGGCTGCTTCCGCAGGACGGTCATTACGAAGCGGATCCGCAACAAGCCCGCTATGAACGAGCGCCAGGATATTCAACGCCACCTGGGTGCCGCGGCCATCCACGGTGCCTTTGCCCGTAATCCCAATATCGTGTTCCCCGCTCCCAAAGATTAACGCGGTATACACTTCCCGCTCGTAGTCGAGCGGGTTTTCTGAACCAATCAACTCGGCTCCTTCTTCCAGGTGAAGCGTAACCTTGGATCTCATATGGAGTGAACCCGTCTTATACCTTCCAACTGCAAAGACCAGCCTTCCTCCACCCTTCCTGTTGATATAATCGATGGCAAACTGGATGCTGCGTGTGTTTAGTGAAACCCCGTCTGATTTGATTCCAAACAGGGACACAGGATAGTCCTGTGCCTGGACACAGGATATTAAAGAAAGAGATACCAGCAGAAGAATCGAGTTTGGAATTCTCATAACAACTAATAAATAATTACGGGTCCAAGTAGTCCCATCGACGCAAAGGGCTGATTTTTCCTCCCCTCACTGGTCCAGTATTGCGCAGCGGGGTTATCTTTCAACGTTTTCAGAAAGTTGACCATGGTAGTCATAACCGTGATTTCAATGGTATTTTTTCCCTGCTTTAATTTGTCAGCAAGACTAAAAACCCTTCTTCCCCACCATTGTATACCATAAGCATAACCGTTGACAGTCAATTCGGCTGAACCAAAAACTTTTCCAAGATCAAGAAAGGAAAATTTATCGGGCTGTGCTATTTGAAATTCGGCGGAGTAAATAATTTGGCCACAAAATCCGCAGTGATCCGGATCATTTTTCGGGTCTGTCAATTCATTCATCCTCGTTTGCCGGGTACTGCCATTGATATGCTTCCATTCCACCGTCCAACCCGATAGGATCTCACGGTTTTCTCCGGGGTAAGGAGGGGAAACGTGTTTCTTTCCCTTCCGGGTATGATCAAGAACGATCAGTGCGGAGCCGGCAGGCTCCAGGTCAAGGGTTAATTTTCCCGAGTCGGAAGGGAGGGAGAATCGTTCGCCAGTTTCCACATCCCAGATCCAGCTTTTTTTACCAGCGCTTATCCGGTTGTCAAAGCTCAGGTCAAGGGTAAACCTTTTATCCATGCTTGAATTGATGAAAAAAAAGAAATCCTCTTGTCTGGTCTGGTAGTAGATCTGGTTTACAAAAGGATCCGGTCTTTTGATGTTCACATAAGGAATTAGCTGGTATTTTTCCTGAATTTCGCGGTACCAGCCGAGATAATCTTTGTCCGGCTTTTTCAGGAGGATAAATCGCTGCGGATAAATCTGCATTTTTTCCACCCAGTCTTTTACCTCTTTATCCCGCTGCCTGAATTGCGCCAGGCCAGGGGATTTATGTGGATATTTCTGAACACAAAAAATCCTTCCCCCGGCAAGGATAAAATCATGCAATTTTGCTGCGGTGGCAGGTTGCAGGCTTTCCACCTCTATCATAAACAGGGAATGGTATTTGCGGCTGCCGGATTGGAGAAAACCCGGATGAAGGGCTGCCTCCTGGATGATTTTTTCAGAAACATAATCACATCCGTTGCCATTTTTGTGAATGGATTCCCATACCAGCGTCAGATACTCCGGGTACATCAGGGAAGGAAAGGGTTCATTCTGTGCTCCAAACAGGCTCCATTCATCCCCCAGGGGGGGTAGAATAGCGATATCGGCAAACATGTCAGCAGCCCCGAAAATAGCGGCCAGTCTTGCCCGGTAGGTGGTGAACAGGTCAACATGAGACCACCAGGGGTTGTGTTCATTAAAAAATGTGCCATACCTTACCCATCCGGGAAAATCAGCAGCTTTCGGTGAATAATTAAAACCGTGGAAAACGGCGTGGGTAGCTCCCGAAATAATACTCTGGTCAGAAGCAATTTTTAAAAGCTCAAGCGTTTCGCCAAACACCCTGTCCGTATTGGTCAGCTCCTCGCAGCTGACCCGTTGCTTGCCCTGAAGATGCGCGGCCGAACTTATATATTTGTTAATCATGGAGTAAGCACGACCTGCCTGATAATCCGTTTCACTCATTTCCTGGCCCAGGCCATTCTTGATCCAGGTTTCACATTCAGGGATATCCACACCGAAACATCCTTCCAGAGGATGATATCCCCGTCCATAGGCCTGCACCCTTGATCTAAGGCCGTTGAGGCGACACCATTCCAGAAATGGCTCTACAAATCTTTCACGCAGCAGTTCCATTTTGGTCAGTTCAAAATCAAACCGTACGCGGTTCAGTGTCTCCCTGAATTCCGCATCAAGTTCCGCTCCGTTCTTAAAATCCTGGACATTCCCCATACCCCCAACCTTGAACAGGATGAATGGCAGGTAAGGCAGCAGGTCATAATTCCTGCGCTTTTTGAATTCGGCGGCCATATCATCTGTCCAATTGGCTCCCTCCAGTTCAAGACTGTCGGTAAAAAAAGCCCGGATTTTTCCTTTTTTCGTTCCTAAACCAGAACTCATGTTATCCAGGTATTTATGAACAGCTTCTTTATTATAGTGATTCAGCACCGGGCCACCTGCCCCTGGGGCACCATTGATGACTTCCATAAAACCAGTGAATAAGACAAGACCGTATAGCGCATAGTTTCCCTCCGGTAAGGAAAATCTGATACTTTCCTGTCCGAGTTGATTGCCCAGGTCCCTGGCCTGCCCAAGTTCGCCTAAGGGGGAAGGTACCAGGTGAAGGGAGAGTAACTCCGCCCGCCTGCCGGCAAAGGGGGAAGTTATGGCCGGATCAGCTTCGCGCAAAAGTTCAAAGGGCGAAATTTCATAGTCAAGAGGTCCTGTGAGTTTCTTGACGGCAATTGTAACAATCTGGGAACGCTCATCCCCCTGCAGCCACTCCGCACCGAATGGCCATCCGGAACCGACAATCAGATCGCAGATCAGGCCGAGAGATGCTGCCTGCAAAAGGGTAAACTCCAACAGGTCCAGCCACTCGGTGCTTAACCATTTCACGGATTTCTTGCCCAGATCATTTGTTCTCTGTGGAAATTTGATGGGATTGATTTCCACTCCCCCTATTCCTGCCTCTTTTAACATCTTCAATTCGCGGGTGATCTCCTCTTTTTCTATTTTGTCACCATTCCACCACCACCGGACAAAGGGCCGGTCGATCGCAGGAGGATTACGGAAAATCGGGAAGGAAGAAACGGGCGCATCGCCCGGTTGCGGACCAGGATAATACAGTAATCCGCGCATGGTAATGCTGGTCGTCAGCAGGGATCCCTGTAGCAAAAAATCTCTTCTTTTCAAGTCAGTTTATTTGGGATAGGCATTGACCAAGCTGCTATAAATAAGCGGGTTCTGCAGATCGTTATCAAGCAGATCGCCGACCCGCAAACTACTGAGGTAAGGCTCTGGCAAAATATTCGGCTGTCCATTGAAGTGGTTGCCATCTGGCATGTATGAACATGTCATTGCCCGTCTAAACCCGTTGGTCATGTTGGCACCTGCAGCATGGATGGTAAGTCCGTTGTGAAAGGAGCAGCTGCCTGCTTTCATGGCTGCTGAAACCGGCCTTGTTTTTAAAAACTGCGGATAGATGTCAAATATGCTATCCATATTTCTGCCAATACTGATCTTTTTAAACTCTGTTTCTTTGTGAGAGCCGGGCAAAAAATATAGGCAGCCGTTCTCCGGTGTTGCATCATCCAGTGCCACCCATATGGAGAGTGCCCGCCTGTCCGAAAATGACCAGAATGGGGTGTCCAGATGCCAGGCGGTCGGGTTTGCCCAGGGTCTTTTGATGAGCGCCTGATCGTGCCAGATACGGATTCCTGCCACGCCTGCCAGCTTTGCTGCCATTTCACCGATTCTTTCATCGAACATGATTCTCTTTACCTCTGCGCTGGTTTGCCAAAGGTTAAGCAGCTGGTCAAATACTTTTCCAAAATATTCAACGTCTTCATTTATACCATCGTCCTCGCCAGTTTTCAGGTCTTTGCCTGGCATCTTTCTGCCCGCGCGTTCCCTTACTGCCTTCGTAACAGCACTCCGCCAATATTCAAGTTCTTCGGAAGAAAGAAAATTTTCTATGATTACAAATCCATTTTCCCTGTAATACTGGATTTGGTTCTCTGACAGCATATGGACCATATGGCAGGCATTTCGATGAGCAATAGATCGTGTCCCATAAAGTTATTTATTATATCGGATGAAATCATCCGGACTTGGGTAAGGCTATTCAGAAAAGGGCAGATGCGGAATTAAACCAATGCCAAAGACCCTCCCATTCAGACCGAAAATGTTCTAAATGGTCATGTCAAACAGATTATCTGTTTCCCTGGAAAGTCGAGGCGATGCCCTTTTGGTTGACCACCTCAATTGATGGCCAGCTGGGAAAGCAAGTCCATAAAACAAGGGAAAAGACCACCTGTTCAGTGATGGAAATCGTTGATTTTGTGATCACGATGTTTCAGCTATGGACTCAGACCATAAGCCGGAAACCGCCCTTTCTGCAAGACAGGATATGACCCTGTTTGTATTATTTGGGAATGGTTTTGAACGCAAGACCCATCCCGGGCGACAGCTATCCGTTTACCTTCGGTTTTAGGGAGAAAGGTCCTGGGAGAATTACCGATTCAATACGTTTTGCGGCTGTTCCGCTTGGCGTCGGGTGAACAGCGCTTGCCAGCTTCCTGACCGAGATGGCATGGATGCGGGGCAATAACAAATGGGACCTGAACGGATTTCGCTAGCTCTGCTTTTCCGCCAGGCCCCAGATGATCAGACATACTACTCCGTCATTTCATACCACCGTCATTGCGTGGTACTCTTGTATTTTTTTCTATAGCAATTGTATCAGATAATAAACGCCAAGGGACAAGTTGACCAGTATACTGGCCAAAAAGGCAAATATCACCCAGCGCATGGGCGCCTGGGCGGATGCAATGGCGTTCGATGCAAAGGCAAAAAATATTCCTGTGGTAAAGATAAGGGCAGGCGCTCCCGCTGCACCGAGTACAGCGATCATAAAGGCAGCGATCGTCACCTGGATAAAAATTCCAGTGGCCGCAATTGATAACCTGTAATACTCCCAAACCGGCTCGTTCTTCCAGATCCAGGTTCTAATAGTGGACAAAAAACCAAGGTGCAGGGAGGGAAAATGATAATGGGTGGCTCCAATTGCTTTGTGATGGACTAATTGCATTATTGAAAAATTGTAGTGCAAATCTAGGCGGCGGGAACCCAATGCAGGATGATCACAATCAGGGTTGAGGCATGATCTACATCAGGCTTCTTAAAATGAGGCCAAAATTCGTTGATTTTCAGCCCGTATCATGAATCATGAAGGGATAAATTCAAATATCTTCCTGTTGAACGGGGGATTTCCAAAATAAAAAGGGGATGTGAAAACACCCCCCGAGGTAGCCAAAAAACCATTGAGATAACAACTATCCTAGTTAGGAGGCTACTTAAGCATATAATCCCCCCATGATTCCCTGCAAGCCATAAAATTTCCTGATTATTCAAATACCAAGTACTGACCATGAACTTGCTCATGGTTCATTAACCACCTTACGGAATCCTTTACGGAGCTGGTATTCGAGTCCTTCCGGAAGCTGCCGTAAATCGATGATACAGGATCCGGCTCCGTGCAATTGTTACGTGATGTATGCGTTTAGGCATCACAAACAGACACTTGACATTCTGCCTACCTACCTACATCTGCGATAATCCTTCGCTCCTGCTCTGCGGATTTATCGCGTTGCAAACACCGGGAGAGACCATAACACAGCCCATAATCGAGGACAACAGAAACCATTTTTCTCGTTCATGGCTGTCTGTCAGAAGGCACGGCAGGGCCAGCATCTTTCATTTCCCAAAAGACATTTTTCTCTTATTCCCTTTTATGTCCAAGATTTCGGCCGTCGTCACATTTTTCCCTATAGAAAGGAACCTGGAAGACTGGGACAAAAAAGAGGAACCATAATAAAACTCCTCTTTTTGAATCTTCCCATTGTTAAAAGTCAGTGTGGCACTCAGGTCATCCGGATTTAACTTCACGATGGTCGGACCTGACTTAAGTTTAAATAATTTGAGGGCGCCCCGGTTCTGGCTGGCAGCCACAAGGTAATTTCCTGAGCTGCCTTGCAGTTTAACAAGGGCCTTGCCGTTGCCTGGAATAAAAATCCCGCTCTCAAGAATGGACAGAGGCGCAAAGTTCCCCTGGCCATCCCCCTTCATCAGCAATCCATTGAACGCATCGTAGCGTCCGGTACCGACTTCGGTCCCGTAGTCATTACCGTTCATCAGGACATCCAGGTTACCGTCGCCGTCAAAGTCGTCTACTACCATTCCGTTGATAACCGATACCTGGGCTTGCTTTGGCAATGGTATCATCGTGAATTTGCCGTCACCATCGTTTCGTAAATAGCAGGACTGAAGCATATTGGCCTCTAATCGAAGAGCACCCTTCCGCTGTTCGGGTGTTAACACTTCATCCATTGTGGCAAGGGCAAAAGGCCTGTATGTCGCAAACGTTTTTTTGATGCCAGGTAACTGTTTGGCGATATCATCCCGGCCTTGTGCGGGAAACTCTTTTTTAGCGCCGTGTTCATCAGGTAAAAAAACTGAGGGTATGGCTATATACCTGCCGTTTCGGTCAAAGTCTTTCCCAGTAATACATACCGGGTACTGGTCGCTTGCTTTATAAAACGAGTTCAGGCCCACATTTCCAACGATATAATCTGTTCTGCCCGTATGCCTGAAATCGCCCGCTGCGATTGAATTCCACCATCCCTTTTGATCGATGACACCCGAAGCACCCGTAACATTCTTGAACTTACCATTTACATTTTTGAAAAATGTCACAGGCATCCACTCTCCTACTACAATCAGGTCTGGCTGCCCGTCACCATCAAAATCCGTAATCAGGGCGTCACAGATCATTCCGATTTCTTTTAGGCCGGGCGCTACTTCATCCGTTACATCGGTGAATTTAACCTGGCCGTTTTTGGAATCATTCCTGAATATAAAACTGCTGACTGCCATTGGATACCTCCCAGGATGTACTCTCCCCGATACGAACAAATCCATTTTTCCGTCACCATTAAAATCAAAGGCCCTGACACACAATTTACTTGTATGATTCAAAGGCAATGCTGAGGAATCAGGAGTAAAATTTCCCTTACCATCGTTAATATATAATATATCCTGGTAATTATTGCTGTCGGACTCTGTGTTGTATCCTCCTCTGGCTAAATACAAATCAAGTTTACCGTCGCCATTCGCATCGAATAACATGAGGCCCTCATCTTTATGGTAATTCGGATCAAAGCGCACATCGGGCAATAAATCTTTTTGCAGAAATTTCCCATTTGACTGTTGCAGGAATATGTTGGCATGGTTATTAGAGTTGCCTCCAATGACAATGTCATCAAGCCCATTGCCATCCACGTCCCCTACAGCAAGCGCAGGACAATAGTCAGAAAGTTTGTGCGGCAATAAAGCCTGGATATTAAAGTCTATCAGCTCCACATCGTTGTGCTTGTACTGTATTCCTGCTGAAGCCGTGATATCCTTAAATAGGGAGTTGATGGCCAATTGCGGCAGCCGTGTCAGATAACCATCCTTTGCATCACCGATATCGACTATAATGGTTTGATTCGCTTTAATATTTTTTAATACTTGTTGCTTGTTATTATTCCATTTTATCACCACTGAATCAACCTGCTCAATTTTGCCCAACCCAAAATGCGCCATGCATTGCATGGTTGACAAATATCCTCTGTAAGGATTATTGTCGTAGGATTGTTGCTTGCCATGATCATAATAAATATTCGCAATAGCTCCGATGCCATTGATATTTTCTTTTCCTCCCTTAAATTTAATTTGCAGGTAATGACCAGAGGTATTTTTCCCTGCTGATGTGTTTCTGTATAATAAGGGTTCATCATCGATGTTATTGATGACCATGTCCATGGTCCCGTCATTATCAAAGTCGGCGTAGGCAGCGCCGCTGGAAAATGTCGGAATAGTTAATCCCCAATCATTGGTTGCATCTCTGAAACTAAGGTCGCCGTTATTTTTGAAAGCATAATTGTGCAGTTTTATTTGGGGGATCTGGTCGACCATTTGCAGGTTACTCATAAACCCTGTAGCTTTTTGCCTGTAAGCCATAAAATCGTGATCAGACACATCCCGCGGGAATCCGTTTGTGACAATCAAATCGCGATAGCTGTCATTGTCAAAATCGGTAATCAGGGGAGTCCAACTCCAATCAGTTTGAGATATACCGCTCATAAAAGCAATTTCACTAAAAGCCGGAATGCCAATAGAGTCAACCTGGTTGACTCTTGGCCCTTGATTCAACTGCAACGTATTTCTCACATATTGATATTGATGGCCATAATAATCAAAATTCTGATACGTGAAAGCACTGTTTGCACCCAACATCATCTTTTTGCGGTAATTATCTTCAGGGTTCATGTCAAGTTCGACCACGTCGGGTAAACCATCATTATTGATGTCTACAACATCCTGCCCCATGGAATTGAACGAGGTGTGTTTAAAATAATCCTTTACCTGATTTGAAAATGTGCCATCACGATTGTTGATATAAAGAATATTATCCGACAAAAAATCGTTTGAAACATAAATGTCTTTCCAGCCATCATTATTGATGTCGCAAATAGTGGCCGAATGGCCAAATCCCTCAAATTTCATTCCTGCTTCTTTCGAAACATCATGGAACACAGGGTGCTTAAGGATGGTATCCATATCATTCCGGTAAAGCCTCCCAATGCTTGGGGGAGCACCATTGCTCTTTCGATGAATAAAATCGGAAGGGTTATCGCCATTGGATGCTTCGTTAACAGTCAGGTACATGTCAAGATCGCCATCGTTGTCATAGTCGAAGAAGCTGGCCATGGTGGATTGCAGATGGATATCCAGGCCGTACTCAGCCGCCATATCTTTGAAATGCGGAATGCCATCCTTATCTATTCCCTGGTTAATATACAAAATATTGCGTCTTCTGAGGGAATCCTGATAGATGGTGTTACAGACATATATATCCATTAACCCGTCGTTATTGATATCAACGACTGATACCCCCCTTGCCCATCTGCCCAATCCTTCAACGCCTGCCTTTGCTGTTATGTCTTCAAACCGGAAATTGCCTTTGTTGAGATACAATTTGCAAGAAACCATGTTTCCGGTGAAGAAAATATCCTGTAACCCGTCATTATTAAAGTCGCCGATGCCCACCCCGCCTCCATTATAAATATTCACCACGTTGAGGGGGTTAATGCTGTCATTCTCCACAATCCGGTTGTTAAATAAAATGCCTGAATGAGATGAAGAAATCTTTTCAAACAATGTATCTTTTGTATTGCAGCCCAACACACAAAACAGGGACAGGCAAATAAATGGTACTCGAATCTGGTTCATTGAAAATATCTTAATCACCCGAAAGTTCCAGTAAAAAAAGCAAGTAGTGAAAATTAAAAGGCCTTCTCTTTTGGAGAGAAAGCCCTTTATTATGCTGTCAATAACTATTCATGTATTAATAACCGGGATTTTGGATCAAGTTCGGGTTAAGGGCGATGGCTGGTTGTGGTATGGGCATAACGCACTTGTTGACGGTAAGCGTGGTGTTATATAATCCATGCTTTTTACCATCATGCGTTGGACCAGGGGCCGGATTCGGAACAGGCGTAAGGCTGCCATCTACTGTACCATTGGCTGCTTTTATAAAAGCGATGGCTACATCTGTGCCCGCCCGGACCAGATCATAAAAAACAGAGTATTCGCCACTCAGTTCATGCCTGTATTCGCTCAATACCATTTGTAAGGGATCAGTTATGGGTATACCCGGAGTACCATCAAAATTGGCGCTGTCCTGCATAATGGCAGGTGCTGTTCCACCCCATGCCCTGTTTCTGACCAGCGCAAGATCGGCCATGGCTCCGGCAACATCACCTGTGCGCACCTTACATTCAGCCCTGTCTAATATAACTTCTGCGTACCGAAGAAGAATTTGATTCTGATCTCCAAAAAGGTTGCTTTGATTCTTAGCATTCGAGTTGCCTCCCGTAAGGTTATAATCCCTCCACTTTTTTGCGCAATAATATCCGCTGCGACCTTGGTCATTTCCATACCAGGGCCTCGTCAAAGTTCCAACCGTGTTTAAAATCTTGCCATCATCGCCCATGTAGATTGGATTCCCACCGGCAAAACCCTGTTGCACCACGTAATAACCTTTCAATCCGCCAATCACCCTGTTAATCCCGGGACTTGCAAGCGTATCACCAGGTCCGCAGATGGTAAGAAGCTTACGCTGGTCACCTGACTGATAGGAATTCCACAATGCAGGGTTGCCATAGTCATAGCCCTGGCCTGTCAATTCCTGTGGCCAGCTAAAATCATCAATCCATGCAATTTCACCGCCGGGTACCTGCCAACTTCCACCCCAATCCTGGGTGCCGCCCGGGGGAACTTCAAATTGAACTTCAAATAGTGATTCGTCATTGTTTTGATGGTCGTATTCATTGGCGTCAGCAAAGTTAGCCATCAAGTGATAGTTATCGGTAAGCTCCGTGTTATTGAAAACTGCCAGGGCACCTGCATAATCCTTTAGCCACATACGTGCTGCCCCTTCATAACCATATGCAGCTCCTTTGGTTGCCCTTCCTAAATCACCGGGTGCCAGGGCTGTTTTGGATAACAATAAGGTTTCTGCTTTTTGCATATCAGATACTACCTGCTTAAATACTGAATCCGCAGATGATCTTGCTGTCAACCCATCAGTAGTCGCGGATAACTCTAAAGGGACCCCTCCAAATGAGGCTGCAAGGTAATAGTATGACATTCCGCGTAAAAAATAAGCCTCTCCTGTTAAACGGTTTGCCAATGCCGCATTGACAACAGCATTTTCCTCTGCCTTTTGAATCACACCAAATGCCGCATTCGCCCTGGCGATACCGATATAACAGGCTGTCCACATGGTATTTATTGCTCCGAAAGTAGGCGGAATGGTGTAATTATTCCAAACGACATCCCCTCCCCAATTAAAAAAGTCATGGCTTTCGAAATTGGCCCAGTACCAAATCGATTTTTTCAGGAAGTCACTGTTCTGGTAGGTATCATATATAGCATTTACCAGGCTGATTACATCAGATGCCTTATTGAAGGTGGCAGCTGCTGAACCCTGAAATGTATTGGTTTGATATAAAAAACTCTTTTTACATGCATAGGGTACCGTTATGACCGGAAATATGGCAATGCAAAAAGTAAGGATGATAATATATTTCTTATTTATTTTCATAATTAAATATTTTATATCTATAGTCTATATGGATTACCTAAAATGTAAGATTTAAGCCAAACGTGTAATACCTGGAAGAAGGGTAAGTTCCCTGATCAACTCCATTTTGAGTCGGATTCCCAAACTGTATGCCTATTTCCGGATCAATTCCGCTGTATTTTGTAATCGTGAACAGGTTCTGAACGGAAGCATATACTCTCAGTCTTGCCAACATAAATCTTTTTGCCAAGCTCTCAGGTAATGTATACCCAACGGTCAGGTTTTTTAACTTGAGGAAACTGCCATCTTCAACCCAGGTACTGGATGGAACACTGTTTAAGGTTGCATCATCCACGGCGAGTGGTCTGGAATACCTGTTCGAAGGATTGGTTGGAGACCAGTAGTTGTGGAAATATTGCTCACTGACATTTTCAACTCCTTCTGATCCTCGTTTTTGGAAACTTTCAAGGTTACTTTCGGTGTAGTTAAGTATCTTGTTGCCATACACACCATAAAAGAAGAGGTTAAAATCCCAGGATTTATAAGTTCCATCAAAGTTTATTCCACCAAAAAATTTAGGTTGGGGATTTCCCAGAGCTACCCGGTCGCTTGCATTGACCACACCATCCCCATTCACATCGGCATAATAACGGTCTCCGGGACTGGTTCCGGCCTGCCAATAAACCCCCCCGGGGGCTTTTGCATTCAAAGCATCGATCTGCGCTTTTGACTGATAAATGCCGAGGGTTTTATACCCAAAAAATTCTCCTACCGGGCCCCCTACTGTTGAATGGCTAAATTCGTTCCAGCCGTTACCGGTCAGACCGAGGCCCCCGAAGTTTGTTACATAGTTTGTACCCGATGTGATACTGGTCAACGTATTCTTAATGGTCGACCAGGTTACACCTATTCCGTAATGAAAATCTCTTCCTATAGTATTCCTGTAATTAAGGGCTATTTCCACCCCCTTGTTGTTCATGCTTCCCACATTGCGTGTGATAAAGGTATATCCGGTTTGCGCGGGCGCTGCCAACGTTAGGAGAAAATCTCTTGAATCCCTGTTAAACCAATCAGCAGTTAAGGTCAATGCTCCATGTAAAAATGCGGCATCCAGTCCAATATCGGTTTGAACGTCAGTTTCCCATTTTAGCCCGGGATTGGCAGGCTGGGTTTGTGCAATTCCATTCTGGTATATTTTGTTAAAAGGATACCCGAGATTATCTGAACCGCCCCCGTTCACATTGGCCGGAAAATTCCCTGCATATAGCGCCTGGTATTGGAATAAGCCGATGGAGTTCTGGTTACCCACTTCGCCATAACTGCCTCTCAGCTTCAGGTCAGACAACCAGTCAACATTTTGCAAAAAAGACTCATTCTTTATTTTCCATGCTATGGCGCCGGAAGGAAATACTCCATATTTGTTAGCCGTATCAAATTTTGAAGATCCATCTCTTCTGATGGTACCGGTTACAATATATTTGTCTGCAAACTGGTAGGTCAGCCTTGCAAATTGGGATTCCAGTGTCCAGATGTTTTGCCCGTTACCATATTGATCAAACTGCAGGTTTGTAACCTGCCCTAAATCCCTGATAACATTATTGGGAGGGATGCCACCAGCCCCCATTAACGTGTTGGTATTTTTTTGCGCCGACATGCCTCCAACAAAATGGATGCCGTGTAAACCAAAGGTTTTGTCGTAGGCAATGGTATTTTCCCACACCCACTCAAAAGTATTATTCATGCTTTGGTGATAAAATGCGGCTGTCACAATCGATCCCGGATACTGTTGGTTTGCCCTGCTATCTTCCGGTTGAAAATAGGAGCCGTTATATTGGCTCACATTGACCCCGAAATTCGTTTTCACTTTAAGACCTTCATAGAGCGTGGCCTCCAGCGAAGTAGTTCCTAATATATAATTAGTAATATTTTGATACTGGTTTGTTTCCACATTGTACACAGGATTGGCGAATTTGAATACATTGGGGTTTACCGGGTTATAAAACCCATAGTTACCCTTACCATCTTTAATCTGATAGGTTAACATATTGCCACTATCCAGTGTAGGCGGGTTAACTGTCAATTGGTATATCGATCCTTGTCCACCAGGGTTTACTGCCCAGGGATTGTTTGCATCCTGGTAAGTATATTTAATGCTTGTGGATGATCTGAGCCATTTGGCCGGCTGATAATCTACGTTAAGACCAATCGTATATCTTTTAAAGTAAGAGGCCAACAGGATACCTTTTTGGTCATAATATCCAAATGAAAAAGCAGACTGGGCTTTTTCACCTCCTCCCCTGATGGCGATCGTGTAATTTTGTGTCAGCCCCTGGCGGTAGATCGCATTTTGCCAATCCACATTATGCAGGGCGGAAGGAGTGTGCCAGATCGACATCCCATGATAGGTATGTGTTGAATCTGAAGCTTCCACGTAATTAGAAAGGGTGGCCCAATCAAATGCATTTAAAAGTTTATATTCTTTGGGTTTGCTTTGGAAACCTTCAAACATATCGAACGAAACCTGAGTCCTGTTTTTTGAACCTTTTTTAGTAGTTACGATCACCACTCCGTTAGCCGCACGGATACCGTAAATCGCCGTGGCAGAGGCATCTTTCAAAATATCGATAGAAGCAATATCGTTGGGGTTGATGTTGTTGATACCGCCGGTTGTTGGGTAACCATCAATTACATACAAGGGTTGATTGCCCCCGCTGGCAAGGCTTCCTATTCCTCTTATCAGCACGCTTACGTTGCCTCCCGGGGAAGCATCGTTATTAATAATTTGCACCCCGGCGGCGCGGCCCTGCATCGCCTGGTCTAAGGTGGTTACGGGGACTTTTTCAATCTGCTCCGCGCCTATACTGCTAATCGCTCCTGTAACATCCTTGCGCTTGGTTGTGCCATAACCAATCACCACCACTTGTTGCAATGCTTGTTGGTCCCCAACCAGTCGTACAACGATCTCGCCTGCATTTCCCACTGAAACTTCCTTAGTAACAAATCCAACAGAACTAAACACTAAAACGGCACCTTGAGCGGCACTGATCGCAAAGCTTCCGTCTTTGCCCGTGACCGTACTGGTAGTTTGACCCTTTACCCTCACGGTCACCCCTTCGATCAGGCTATCGTTATCGTTTGCCACAACCCTACCTGTAACTTGGCGGTTCTGACCAAATAAGGTTCCGGTGAAGCCTATCAACAACAGGATTAAAACCAATCTCCCGTTTACGAATCCGTAAAACAGTAAATTCTTCTTCATTGTTTTTTGTTTAAGATTACCTAAAAAGCTGCTGGCAGCGTTCAAACTTTCGAAAGGGGCCCGGTTTTAAGGAGCCGTTTTTTTTGTTTATTCCAAATGGTTTTCCTGATTGTATCCCTGGTTTCTGACATCAGGTGCACTCAATCAACAGCACCAGTTAATGTCTCCTTCTCCTGACGGACACCACCGGGAACCTTCGCGTTGTCAGGACGGAAACAGCCTTACCTAACCGGTTACCAGGCCTGGCCGTGTATTATCGATTGAATTTGTCTGTTTTGCGAGAAGCTTCTGAAAAAAAAGAGAAAGACTATTAGAATCCTTTGGAGAGTAGCAGAATATTCTTTTTTTCATACGCAATCATCTTGGCAGCACTTCAATTTGGTCGTTGGCACAGCAGTTCTGGTTACCTGATTTCTATCCGTCATCCTGTCCGGACAACAGGGTAATGTATCTACCCGGAAAAAATTTTTAACATTTTCATGCGTAAATTTTTGACATTTAAAGGCTAACTCTTAGCCGGCCCTATATACTCACTCCTAATTCCGGAGTGCGAGGCAGGCCCCGCCCAGCCTAACCGTGAAGAAAAGAATATTTTTTCTCAGGGGCTGATCTATACTTATCAAATTGTTTTCAAAATGTCTCAATCCTTTCAAGGGGGTCAGTCAATGCATAATCCCATTCATTTTTAGGTTAATTTGTGTTTCTAATGAATGGCTGCCTGAGAAATAAGATCCTGCTCCTCACCATAGTTGCGTCCTTCAGCTTTCGTGGAGTGTATAGCCAGTCTTATTATTTCAACCATTACCAGGTAGAAAACGGATTATCCAATAATTCGGTGGAATGCAGTATTCAGGATGCTGACGGTTTTCTGTGGTTCGGAACCATCAACGGATTGAACCGTTTTGATGGATATACCTTTAAGACCTTTCACCATGATCCGGAAGATTCGGCGAGTATCGGCAGCAATTTTGTCCGTTGTTTGTACAATGACAGCCACAACACCATTTGGGTGGGAACCAACAAGGGCATTTATACCTACGATAAGATTGCTGAAAAATTCAGACTGGTAAAAGCGTTGCCTGTCGGCAACAGCACCCAGATAATCAGCGATTCGCGGGGATATTACTGGTTCATCATTGATTTTGCCGTATATGGTTATCAGCCGGAGACCGGGCTGGTAAAATCCTATTCCCTCAATGAATCTGTTCCGGTTGCCACTTCTCTGGCGATTACCCCTTCCAATACATTGTGGATTTCGACAACGAGGGGATCCCTGAAAAAATTCATCCCGGCCCTGGATTCTTTTGCGACCTATCCCATGTTTGAAAAAAATAATGCCCGGCTATCCA
>Ga0318562_10000579_pt1 | contig 16023 bp, 9 predicted proteins | sample GRESIP066b5f18_FD_203688 | JGI IMG/M metagenome (GOLD analysis project Ga0318562, IMG submission 203688) | Tropical soil microbial communities from Luquillo Experimental Forest, Puerto Rico - GRE.SIPMG.066b5f18 | ecosystem: Environmental > Terrestrial > Soil > Tropical forest > Bulk soil... | reverse complement strand
ATCGTCAACGGGAAGTAGTCGAAGTGGTCTTTGGGCGTCTTGCTGGCGGTGGTCGCCGACAGCAGCATGGTCTCGTCGTCGAGGTAGGCGACGACGGCGCCTGCAGCCTGTTGGGCGAGGCGGCCGGTTTCGAATCGGATGGTGCGGGTGCCGAAGCTCCCGTTGTCGATGACGGCGGTCGACTCGAAGACGCCGTCCTCAATTTCTGCGACAGACATATGTGTCCGTGAGGCCTCTCTGGGTCCTTATTCAGCTGTTTCGCGTCGTCACGCCCAGAACGCTGAGCTGCCCAAGCAGACCAGGGGCCTCGATGCGGCTACGGCCGTCGATCGAAGCGGCCGGAGTAGACACACCGGCAGCCACTACCGAAGACCGCCCGACCAGGCGGGTCCTGAGGGACGCGCAGGAACGGTGCACGCGGACTGCGAGAACCGCACCAATTGTTCGCGCCTCTGTCGCCGCCTAAGCGGCTCCGACGGCTGACGAACGCACCCATGTTACACGGGCGTTGCCTCAGCGACGCAGGCCAAGGCGGTCGATCAGGGACCGGTAGCGCTCCACGTCAACCTGGGCGACGTACTTGAGCAGACGGCGGCGCCGACCGACCAGAAGCAGCAGTCCGCGCCGCGAGTGGTGGTCGTGCTTGTGCACCTTCAAATGCTCGGTCAGGTCGGCGATGCGCTTGGTCAGAAGGGCGACCTGCGCCTCCGGCGAACCGGTGTCGCTGTCGTGCAGGCCGTATTGGCCCAGGATGTCTTTTTTCTGTTCGGCAGTGAGCGCCACGAAACAATCTCCATCAATAGGTCCGCGAGGGTTTCTGAAGTGCGGCCGCCGCGAACTGCAGCACGCGCTTGGTCGGCGTGAAGTCTAGCAGCGGGCCGGTGTCCGGGCCGAATCGCTACTGGGCGGCCAGGATCGCGCGGGCCCGCTTCGTATCGCCTCCCATGGCCTTGACCAGGGCATCTACCGATTCGAAGCGCTCCTGGCCGCGGATGCGGGCGACGAAGTCCACCGCGACGTGCTGTCCGTACAAATCGGCGTCGGTGTCCAACACAAACGCCTCGACCGTACGGGTGCGGCCGGAGAAGGTCGGGTTGGTGCCGACCGATACCGCGGCCTGGTACCGCTCACCCGGCACGACCGTGCCCATCACCGGGCCATGGCCCAGGACGGTGAACCACGCCGCGTACACCCCGTCGGCGGGGATAGCCGAATACATCGGCGGGGCGACATTGGCGGTCGGATAGCCGAGCACCTTGCCGCGCCCGTCGCCGCGGACCACAACACCCTCGACGCGGTGTGGCCGGCCCAGCGCCTCGGCCGCGGCGACGACGTCGCCCGCGTCCACGCAGGACCGGATGTAGGTCGACGAGAAGGTGACCGTCTCATCCTGATGGTGCTCGGCCACCAGCGACATGCCTTCGACCGCGAAGCCGAATCGCTCGCCCGCTTTGCGCAGGAAGTTGACATTGCCCGCCGCCTTCTTGCCGAACGTGAAGTTCTCCCCCACCACCACCTCGACGACGTGCAGGTGCTCCACCAGCAGTTCGTGGATGTAGCGCTCGGGCGTCAGCTTCATGAAATCCGAGGTGAACGGCATGACCAGGAAGACGTCGATGCCGAGTTCCTCGACGAGCTCGGCGCGGCGGGTCAGCGTGGTCAGCTGCGCGGGATGGCTGCCGGGGAAGACGACCTCCATCGGATGCGGATCGAAGGTCATCAGCACGGTCGGCACGCCTCGCGAGCGACCCGCCTTGACGGCGTGGTTGATCAGCTCCTGATGGCCCCGATGAACGCCGTCGAACACCCCGATCGTGACGACGCATCTACCCCAGTCCGTGGGGATCTCGTCCTGGCCCCGCCAGCGCTGCACAGTGCCAAGCCTACGGCGCGCCGCTGGCGCAGGCTCTTCTACATCCCCAGATCAGGTGACCATTGCCTAAACTTTGTCATGTGACCCCGAATGGTGACCCGCGCGACCTGACCGCAGTCGCCCAGGATTACCTCAAGGTCATCTGGACCGCCCAGGAGTGGTCGCTGGAAAAGGTGAGCACCAAGATGCTCGCAGAGCGCATCGGCGTGTCGGCAAGCACCGCGTCGGAGTCCATCCGCAAGCTCGCCGACCAGGGCCTGGTCGATCACGAGAAATACGGCGCCGTGACCCTGACCGAGGCGGGCCGCAAGGCGGCGCTGGCCATGGTCCGTAGGCACCGGCTGATGGAGACCTTCCTGGTTCGGATGCTCGGCTACAGCTGGGACGAGGTGCACGACGAGGCCGAGGTGCTCGAGCACGCGGTCTCGGACCGGATGCTCGACCGCATCGACGCCAAACTCGGCCACCCGACGCGCGACCCGCACGGCGACCCGATCCCGGCCGCCGACGGCAACGTGCCTACCCCGGATGCGCGGCAGCTATCGGTGTGCGCCAGCGGCGAGGCAGGCACGGTGGCACGGATCTCCGACGCCGACCCGGAGATGCTGCGCTATTTCGACAGCGTCGGCATCAGCTTGGACTCCCGGCTGCGAGTGCTGGCCCGCCGCGACTTCGCGGGCATGATCTCGGTGGCGATCGAGTCGTCCGATGGCAAGAACAGCACCGTCGATCTCGGCAGTCCGGCGGCCGAGGCGATCTGGGTCGTCGGCTAGTCCGCAGAATTCCTCGCGGTGTCGCGTTGTCGAAAAACGCGACACATCCACTGAATTTCGTAAAATCAGTGGATTCGAGGGAGGGCGCGGCGAATGGCGAAGTTCCCGTTAGAACCCCTCGACGTGACCGCGGCGTGGCTCAGCGAAGTGCTCGAGGCCGACGTCAAAGATTTTCGGCTCGAACAGATCGGCATCGGCGTCGGACTCCTCGGCCGCCTCTATCGGGCGCATCTCGACGGCGGTTCCGGCGTGCCGAAATCGGTTGTCGTGAAGTTTCCGACGCTTGACACCAAGGTCCGGACCGCGATCTGTGAGGACCTCGAGTTCTATCTGCGCGAGGTGCGGTTCTACCAGGAGATCGGCCTGGAGAACCCGCTGCAGCCAGCGCGCCCCTACTTCGCGGAATTCGACGAGACGACAAGCGACTTCGTCCTCGTCATCGAAGATCTTGGCCCCCTGCGGCTTGCCGACCAGACTGTCGGATGCTCGTCGGCCGACGCGGAGACCGTGGTCGACGCCATCGCGCGACATCACGCACACTGGTGGGACAGCGATCGATTCACATCACTGCCATGGCTGAAGACCTACAGCAGTCCCCCGTTCCCCGCCGTCATCGCAGGCAACTTCGAGCTGGCCTGGCCGCACTTCCTTGACGGGATCGGTGCCGAACTATCTCCCGAATTGCATGCTTTCGGCGAGCGGTTCGCGTCGTTGGTGCCGTGGTTCTGCGACGAGATCTCGCGTCCGCCCCACACCTTCCTGCATGGCGACCTGCGGCTGGACCAGCTGTTCTTCGCCGTGCGTCCCGGAGACCCTCAAGTGACCGCACTCGACTGGCAGATCACCTCAAAAGGCAGGGGCGCATACGATCTGGGCTATTTCCTCAGCCAGAGCCTGGAACCCGAGACGCGTCGCTGCTGTGAGGCCGAGTTGATCACCCGATACACCAAACGGCTCGCGGAACGCGGAATCGACTATCCCGCGGCGGAATTCGAACGCGACTATCGGGTCACCATCGCATGGTGTTTCATTTATCCCACCCTGGCCGCAGGCCGGATCGACGTCGTCAACGAACGCCAGGTCGAGTTGCTCCGCGCGATGCTGCACCGCTGCGCCGCCGCGATCGAGGACCACGAAGCGTTGTCCATCAGGCCCGACTGACATGGCCGAGCAGCGCCGCGCCTGTGCCTCGTGCGGTACCGCGAACGAAGAGGACGCGCGCTTCTGTGAGGGCTGCGGCGGCGCCCTCGTGCGGGTATGTGCGACGTGTGGCGTAGAGGCCAGCGCGACCGCGCGGTTCTGCCGGGCGTGCGGTGCGCCGCTGGAGGGTCACGCCGCACAGGAAGATACTGCGGCGGTGGGCCCGTCACGCAAGACGGTCACGGTGTTGTTCGCCGACCTGGCGGGCTCTACGACTTTCGAGGAACAGGTCGATGCCGAGACCGCTCGTGAGGTCATGGGCCGGTATCACGAGCTGCTCCGGTCGACTGCGGACCGCAATCGGGCCGGTGTCACGAAGTACATCGGAGACGGCTTCATGGCCGTCTGGGGCGTGCCCGAGATGGGTCCAGACGACGCCGATCACGGTGTGGAAGCCGCGGTCGAACTGCAGGCGCGCTTCGTCGATTTCACCGCGAGTGTCTCGGCGTCACACGGCATCGATCTAGCGCTTCGAGTCGCCGTCAACACCGGCGAGGTCGTCGTCGACGCAGGCGATGCCGATCTCGTCGGCGATGCGCTGAACGTCGCGGCCCGGCTCGAGGCCGAATGTCCGCGGGGTCAGGTCGTCGTCGGGGAGGAGACGTGGCGGTCGACGCGCGGCAAGAACCGCTACGACTCCCTCGGCCACGTCCAGGTGAAGGGCCGCGCCGCACCCGTGCCGGTCTACCAATGGCTCGGCCGCCAGTCCGAGGCACCCGATTCCGCTCCCTTCGTCGGCCGGGTCGACGAAATCGGCCGGCTACAGGCGTCTCTCGACGATGCGATCTCCGCACACGCCGTCCGCTTGGTCACGATCATCGGCGATCCCGGCGTCGGAAAGAGCCGGCTGGTAACGGAATTCGTCGCAATGCTGCGCGACGGCCGTGCGGTCGAAGCGCGTTGCGCTGTCGAGGGAACCGTCGCCCTTTCGCCAATCGTCGAGGTGCTGCGCGCCCGCGACCTCGAAGCCGATATCCCCGCTGACGCCCCCGAGCGGGAGCGCATCCTTCGCGACTTGACTGGCCTGACCGCAGGCGTCCCGGGTTCTGTGGAGGAGACGTTCTGGGCGCTCCGGCGATTCGTCGAGTCGCTCGCCAGCGACACACCGCTGATCTTCGTTGTCGACGACATCCATTGGGCAGACACCCTTCTTCTCGATTTCGTCGAGCACCTCGTGGAGTGGGTGCGCGATGCGACCGTCCTCGTGCTCGCCGTCGCCCGGCCCGAGCTCCGTGAGGTGCGGCCCGACCTGATCACCGTCGGCCGCTTGGTTTCGGAGGCGGTGCACGTCGGCGGCCTTGACGCGGGCGCAACCGCCGAACTTGCCGCGGGTGTGCTCGGCTCCGGGCTGCCGTCAGATCTGGCGAACCGACTTCCTTCGTCGACGGGGGGCAATCCCCTGTTCGTGCGTGAGCTGATCGGGATGCTCGTGCACGACGGCGTGCTTGTCGCACAGCCCGAGGGCTGGCGGCTCACAATCGACGTCGACGCGATCGCCATTCCGCCGACGATTCAGGCCCTTCTTGCGTCGCGCCTCGAACGACTCAACAGCGCCGACCGCCGCGTGCTCGAGATCGCCTCCGTTGTGGGAACAGACTTCTCGCTGGGCGCCGTGTGCGCGCTGGACGGCCGCAGCGCTGCAGAGGTGAAGAGGTCGCTCGACCGCCTGCGACGACTGGAGCTTGCCCAACCGAGCGGGGCGTACGTCGGCGACGAACCGGTGTGGCGGTTCCATCACGTCCTGATCCGCGATGTCGCATACCGCAGGCTGTTGAAATCAGACCGTGCCGACCTGCACAAGCGACTGGCCGATTGGGTCGAAACAGGCGGCGCGAGTGCGGCTTTCGACTCCGACGAAATGATCGCCAGGCACCTGGAAGCTGCGCATGGCTACAGGCGTGAGCTCGGCATGCACGACGACGACACGGATGTGCTCGCCTTTCGCTCCGCACGCTGCTATCTGGCCTCGGGCCGCCGTGCCCTCGACCGCGACGAACTGATCTCGGCGGGCACCCAGGCGGCTCGTGGGGCGGCACTGGCCGTAGGTGATGGAACCCTTCAGGCCGAGCTGTTGCTCGTCGGCTGCGAAGCGTTCCTTTCGGCGGGCGACGTCGCCGCGGGTGCGCCCCTCGTCGACGACCTCGAGCGCATCGCAGGTGAGGCGCTGGCGCCGTGGGCAACCTGCTACCGGTGCCAGTTCGTTGTCTACACAGAGCCCACACGGCTATTGGAGGTCCACGACCGCCTGCAGAGCGCCATCGACGAGTTCGGCCGACGGCAGGATCCGGCGGGTCTTGCGAAGGCACACCGGGTCCGCGCTGGTGCGCGCGCGAGGCTCGGCCGGATCGGCGACTGCGAAGTCGATCTCTTCGAGGCGCTCATCGCAGCCCGCCAGGGCGGGGACCACCGGCAGATCACCGCAGCGCTTGGCGCCGCACCGAGCGCCGCACTGTGGGGGCCGAGCCCGGTTCCCAAGGCGGGCGGACGGTGCCTTGACGTGGTTCGGATGCAGCGCATGACGACGGCCGCACCATCACTGGAGGCGACGTCGTTGCGCTGCCTCGCGTTGCTCGAGCTGCTGCGAGGGCGCGCGGACAAGGCGCGGTCGATGCTGGCCGACGCGCGAAAGGTGGTAGCCGACCTCGGCTTGCGGCACGGCCTGATGGAGACCGAGCTCTTCGCGGGGATCATCGAGTCGATGGAGGGCGACGCGGTCGCCGCCGAACCGCATTTCCGAACCGCCCTCGACGGGCTCGGCGTGCTCGGCGCGGGCGCCGACGCCGGTCAGGCCGCGGCACTGCTTGCCCGATCAGTGCTCGCCCAGGGGCGGATCGACGAAGCCGACTCCTACGCCACAGAGAGCGAGCGGCTCGCGGGCCACAACCTGAAGGCCGCCATCGCGTGGCGGGCCGTGCGGGCCGAGATCTCGTCGGCGCGGGGCAGGCACGACGAGGCCACGGCGATGGCCCGCGATGCGGTCGCGGTGGCGGCGGGCACCGACCTTGTGCTCGACCACGCCGAGGCGTGCCTCACCCTGGCCGCTGTGCTCGCCGCGGCGGGCGACTCGCCGGGCGCGGCCGCCGCCCGACGCGATGGGGCCAACCTGTATGCCGCCAAGGAGACAGCCATCACGATCGGGCGTGCAGTCGAAACATCCACGCCTGCAGTCACAATGCCTGTCGCGGCTACCGACGCAGTAATCTCGCAGCTGGCAGTGGCGAATCGGGCCAGCGAGAGCGTCGAAGCCGGGTGGCGGGCGATCGAGAACCACGACGTCGGCTCAGTCCTCGCAACATATGCCGATCAATTCACCTACGACGATCGGCGGAAATTGCGTGGTGACCCTATCCAAGACAAAGCCACGCTGCAGGCCGCAATCGAGCGCATCATGGGCCGGTATCCGCGGGTCGAGTGGCACACGTCGGCGGTCCGAGGTGAGCGCTTGTCTCTGATGTCGAGCAATTGGTTCGATGACGCCGGTAACGAGACCGCCTACCTCCATCTCTTCGAGATCGACGACGACGGCCGAATCGGCTATGACGGCCGCTTCGACGGGGACGACTTCGGTGCGGCCTACCGCGAACTCGAAAACCGCTACTACGCCGGTGAGGGTGCCACTTACGCGCTGAACGGCAATGCCTTGGTCGCCTTCCTGGACGCAATGGACCGGCTTGACACCGCCGCCGCGCATCAGGTTTCGGCGCCCGAGTTTCGTTGGTTGGCACCACCTTCGACATTGACACTGCAGGATCGGTCAGTTGACGGCGTGATGCGCTGGGCGCAAGAGCGTGCACAACAGGTGTCGTCGGTTAAGAACTACTGCTCTGTCCTCCGGTGGCTGTCCCCCACATGCGTCATCGGCCGCGGCAACGTGCGCGCGATTGGGCGGGACGGCGAAACCTATGAATGGTCGCCGCGAATCTACGTCGACGAGTTCCGTGATGGTCTTGTCGTGTCGGTGCGCCAATTCGACGACGAACAAACGGCGTTCGATTACGTCGACACGCAGGTCGCGCGGACGAATAGCCCCCTCGCGGTGTGCAACCGGGCCAGTCAGGCGATGGACAGGGTCGAATCGGCAATGCACGGGGGCGACGTCGACGCCACCATCGAGGTCTATGCCGAGCAGTTCATGTACGACGATCGACGACGCCTCTCCGGTGACCCGATCGACGATCCGGTCCAACTGCACAAAGCGGCAGAGCGCATCCTCACTCAGTTCACGCATTTCGACGTCGGCACGCTCGCGGTCCGGGGTGAGCGGTTGGCGCTCTTCGGGAGCCATTGGTCCGACGAGTCGGGCAACGAGACGAGCCACTTCCACGTGATCGAGGTCGACGATCACGACCGGATTGCCTATGAAGGCCGATTCAGCGGCGACGATTTCGAGAATGCCTACCTCGAACTAGAGCGTCGGTATTACGCCGGAGAGGGCGCGGCATACGCGGAGATTGGCGCAACGCTCATCGCCATGATCACCGCGGCGAACCGCGGTGACCTCGATGTGTTCGGTCAGTGGACCGCGCCAGGACTTCAACTGGAGAGCCGGTCTCGCTCGATTTGGCCGGATCGCTCGATCGCCGAGGTGCGCAACAGTCTCGAGGAGCTCGGCGCAATGGTCGAGTCGGTCAGGACTTGGTATCCAGCCATCTGCTGGCTGTCGCCGAACTGGTTCGTCACCAGGGAGGACCGCGTGGCGGTCGGGCCGGGCCGCGAGAAATACGAATGGAATCGGGTGTACGCGTGGGAGATCCGAGACGGGCTCGTCGAGACGATATGCAGATTCGATGTCGAGGATGAAGAGGCGGCATTCGCCTACGTCGACGAACGGATGCAGGCGGTTACCAGCAGGCTGAAGTCGACGAACCGCGCCAGCGACCTCGCCGAGATCGGCCGGAAAGCATTTCAGGCGGGCGATATTGACGCCGTAATGGCGATATACGCGGATCCGATGACATACGACGACCGCCGTCGACTCCGTGGCCACCCGATTACCGACCGTCCCGGTCTACGGGCGGCCTCGGAGCGAATCTGCCAGCAGTTCAGCGTCTTCGAAGTGCGTACGCTGGCCGTTCGGGGCGAGCGACTGCATCTCTCATCAGGCCGCTGGTCGGATGGCGCCGGCAACGAAAGCTCACATCTGCAGTTGATGGAGTTCGGCGACGACGGCCGGGCCACCTACATGGGGCGGTTCGACCAGGAGGACTTCGAGGCCGCCTACGCCGAACTCGAGCGGCGCTACTACGCGGGTGAAGGAGCAGCCTTCGCCGAAGCGGTGGGCTCGTTGACCGAAATGATGATCGCAATGAGCGGCGGCGACCTGGACAGGATGTTCGCCGAACTCATCACCCCCGACTTCCGCATCGAGGCCCGCTCCAGCTCCGCTTTCCCGAATCGGTCTGCCGCCGAATTACGGGATACCCTAAAGGAACTCAGCGAATTGGTGGCGTCGGTACGATCGTGGATTTCGGCGATCTGCTGGCTGTCGCCCACCGTGTTCGTCGCCAGGATGGAACGAGACGCGACCGGTCCCGACGGCGAACGGTACGAGTGGACCCATCTGCTCACAGGTGAAGTCCGCGATGCACGGCTCGCATCGCTGTGCGATTTCCAGAACGACGACGAGGACGCGGCATTCGCGTACGCCGAGGAACGAGTGCGGGCTGCCTCCAGTCGGCTGCCGGTATCCAACCGCGCCGGCGAGATTGGCGAGGCCGTCGGATGCGCGATTGCAGCCGGCGACATCGACGCCGCCGTCGCGGCTTACTCGGACCAGGTGAAATACGACGATCGTCGTCGGCTCAGCGGTGATCCGATCACCGGGCTTTCCGGGCTATGGGCTGCCTGTGCGCGAATCAGCCGGCAGTACAGCATCTTCGAGCTACGTTCCTTGGCCGTTCGCGGGGAGCGCCTGCAGCTCGGATGGATCCGCTGGTCCGATGACGCCGGGAATCAAACCGCCCAATTGCGACTGGCCGAGCTTGGCGATGACGACCTGATCGCATATAACGCAGTTTTTGACGAGGATGATTTCGAGGGCGCGTACACCGAGCTCGAGCGGCGCTACTACGCGGGCGAGGGAGCAGCCTTCGCCGAGTCCGGCACGGCGGTGACCGACATGGCGATCGCGTTGAACCGAGGCGACTTCGACAGACTCTTCAGTGAGTTTGTTCATCCCGACCTGAAGATCGAGAACCGCTCCCTCACAGCCTTTTTAGGCCAATCAGCTACCGAGTTTCGCGCAGATGAGGAGGAATTCCACTCCATGGTCGGCTCGTCGCGGGCGCGGCACTCCGCCGTGTGCTGGCTGTCTCCGACGTGGTACGTCGCACGGTTCGAGCGCGAAGCCGTCGGACACGACGGCGAAAGGTATGACTGGTCGCGCATCGATGTGATGGAGGTCCGCGACGGGCGACTCGTGTCGGTTTGCGGCTTCGATAGCGAACACGAACAGCAGGCGTTCGCCTATGCCGAGGAACGCATGCGGGCCGCGTCCAGTCGACTGCCGGTCACCAACCGCGCCACCGACGTTGGCGAAGCGCTCCTCGCGGCGGCGCAGCGGCACGACTACGATGTCGCGCTGTCGCTTTACTCGGACCAGTTCACGTATGAAGACAGGAGACGATTCAGTGGCGGCCAGCTAGACGGCCGTGCCGGGCTGCGGGCTGCCATCGAGCGAATCGGCCAGCAGTACAAGGCCTTCGAGGGGCGCACATTCGCCGTTCGCGGGGAGCGTCTGCAGCTGGCATGGACCCGGTGGTCCGACGAGGCCGGAAATCAAACCGCCCAGTTGCGACTGATCGAGCTTGGCGATGACGGCCTGATCACCTATCAAGCAGTGTTCGACGAGGACGATTTCGAGGCCGCGTACTTCGAACTCGAACGACGCTATTACGCCGGTGAGGGCGCGGGGTACGCCGAGAGCGGCATGGCGACGTCCGAGATGGCGATCGCATTGAACCGAGCCGATTATGGCAAGCTCTTCGATGAGCTGATTCATCCCGACCTGGAGATCGAGAACCGTGCCCTCACGGCCTTTTTGGGCGACTCTGCCAGCGATTATCGCGCCAGCATCGAGCAACTCGACTCCATGATCGCCTCGGCGCGGTCGTGGAACTCCACCGTCTGCTGGCTGTCACCGACGTGGTTCGTCGCACGGCACGAGCGCCAGGCCGTTGGAAGCGACGGCGAGCGGTATGACTGGTCACTGATCGGCGTGTTCGAGATCCGCGACGGGCGACTTGCGTCGGTTTGTGCTTTCGATCACGACTACGAACAGCAGGCATTCGCCTACGCCGAGGAACGGGTGCGCGCCGTATCGACCCGGCTGCCGGTCACCAATCGCGCCAGCGAGGTGGTCGGCGTCACCGCGGCGGCGCTGCAGAGTGGCGACGTCGACGCGGCCGTCGAGCCCTACTCAGAACAGTTGCGGTTCGAGGACCGTCGCCGACTCAGCGGCGAACCGATCACGAACCTCGCCGACCTGCGATCCACCGCCGACCGAATCTGTGCGCAGTACAACATCATTGAGGAAACCACGTTGGCCGTTCGCGGCGAACGTCTGCAACTCTCAGTGAGCCGATGGTCCGGCGACGCCGAGAACGAGACGAGCCAGTGGCATGTGATGGAACTCGGTGACGACGGCCGGATCATACTTCAGGCGATCTTCGACGAAGACGATTTCGAGGCCGCCTACCTAGAGCTTGAGCGACGGTATTATGCAGGCGAGGGTGCACGGTCCGCGGAGTCCGGTCTTGCCCTTGCCGAAGTATTCACCGGTATGAACCGGAACGAACACGACCGGGTCTTCAGCGAGCTCGTCACCCCCGACTTTCACATCGAGAACCTCTCGCGCAACGCCTTCCCGAATCGATCGGCCACCGAAACCCGGGACAGCCTCAAAGAACTCAGTGGAATGGTCGCGTCGGTGCGATCGTGGGGTTCGGCGATCTGCTGGTTGTCCCCGACCGCATTCGTCATCCGGATGGAACGCGACGCCGTCGGTTCCGACGGCGAGCAGTACGTGTGGTCGCGTCTGGTAGCGGGTGAGTTCCACGGCGCACGGTTGGCATCGCTCGGCGACTTTGACGTCGACGACGAGGGGCGGGCGTTCGCCTTCGCCGAGCAGCTCGCGTCATCGCGTAGCGACAAGCCCGTCGAGAAGTAGGTCGAACATCCGGTCGGACTGCTCGCGCGAACCGCTTGCCAGCATGATGCCGAGCAGGCTCGTCACCACGTCGTCGGGTGCGACGTCGGCGCGCAGGCTGCCGTCCGCACTCCCCGCGTCCAACAGCAGCCGCACGGCGGCGACGATGCTCTCGCGGGTATCACTGGGCTCTACCGCACCCGAGTCGAAGATCGCGCGCAGGGATTCGGCCATCCCCTTCTTGGCGGCGACGAACTCGGCGTAGCGGTCCATCCAGTCCCGCAGCGCCTTCGCCGGAGGCCGGTCGGTCAGCAGCTCGGCCGCGAAGGCCGACACCTCGGCCAGTTCGGCACGATAGACGGCCTCGATGAGCGCTTCGCGCGTCGGGAAGTGGCGGTAGAGCGTGCCGATACCGACGCCGGCGCCGCGTGCGATCGCCTCGAGCGACACAGGCCCGTCGTCCCGCACGAAGGCTGCCGCCGCCGTCTCAAGCAGCCGTTCGCGGTTGCGCCGAGCATCTGACCGCTCAGCCATACCGGAGGCTCCTCCGTTTCTGCTACCGTGACTAAACGGAGGTTCCTCCGCATTCCTGAGTATGCCATCTAGGAGCACACATGATCGACCTTTCGCGCGTCGCCCGCGTCGGCTTCGGAGCGATGCAACTCGACGACAGCGTGTCGACCGACGACGCCGTCGCCGTCCTGCGTTGCGCCGTCGAGCTCGGCGTCAACCACATCGACACCGCCTCCTTCTATGCCGACGGCGAGGTGAACCGGCGGATCCGCCGGGCATTGGCGCCCTATCGTGACGACCTCGTCATCGTGAGCAAAGTCGGCGCCGCGCACGCCGAGGGCGGACCCGTTCCACTGCGCGCCGCACAGAAGCCAGCGGAACTCCGCGCCGGCGTCGAGGCGGACCTCGAACAACTCGGCCTCGACCGCATACCGATGGTGAACCTGCGGCGCCTCGATCTGGGTCCTGGCCTGGCGGCCGAGGGCGATCAGATCGTCGGCCTGGACGACCAGCTCGCCGAGATGATCGCCCTGCGTGACGAGGGCAAGATCGGCGCGATCGGCATCAGCGCCGTCCCGGTCGACGTCGTGCGCAGCGCACTGCCCGCCGGAATCGCCTGCGTGCAGAACGCCTACAGCCTGCTCGACCGCTCCCAGGAGGTGACGCTCGAACTCTGCCGGGCCGAGGCCATCGCGTGGGTGCCGTATTTCCCGTTGGGGTCGGCGTTCCCTGGCTTCCCCAATGTCGCAGATGATTCGGTCGTGCAAGCAGTGGCAGGCGAGATCGGCGCGACGCCCGCCCAGGTGGGGCTGGCGTGGCTGTTGGCCCACTCGCCGAACACCCTGCTGATACCCGGGACCCGCTCGCTCGCCCACCTGGAACAGAACGTCGCCGCGGGTGATATCACGCTGCCCGCGGATGCCGTCGCACGCCTGGACGCCGTGGGCAGCCGGGAGCCATGGCGGCACGGCTTGGAGCCGTTCGTCAACGATTGACGCGGCCGCGGGCCAGTGAGGCGATCGCCGCCAACGCGGCAAGCGCGATCGATGCGCCGAACACCACTGTCAGCCCGTCATGGAACGGACCCGAGATCAGGTTCGGGAAGAAGTCGCGACCGGTGATGGCCGCCTGGCTCGCAGGCGGCAATTGCGTCAGCACACCGCTCGGCGCCAACAGGTGTTCGAGCGGATTGACGCCGAGAACGGCGGCGAACAGCGTGGACACTGGCGGCAGGACCGACACCTGCGCAGCGATATCGTGCGGAACACCGTGCTGGGTGAGGCCGCTGCTGAGCGCCCCTGGCAGGCTTCCCGCGAGGCCGACGACCATCAGCGAGAAGAACACCCCGATCGACAGCGCCGTTCCGCTGTTCTGGAATGTCGCGCGCATGCCGGACACCACCCCGCGCTCGCTGGCCAGCACGCTGCCCATGATGGCCGAGGTGTTGGGTGCGGCGAACATGCCGCTGCCAATCCCGTTGAGCGCGATCAGCACTGCGAAGACCCAGTACGGGAAGTCGATGGGCAGCAACAGCAGGCCGACGAAGCTGAGCCCGAACAACACCATGCCGACCGACGCGATCCCGCGGGCGCCGAACCGGTCCGAGAGCGCGCCCGCGGCAGGCCCTGCGATCAGGAATCCGGCCGTCAGCGGCAACATGAAGATGCCCGCCCACAGCGGGGTGTCGGCGTAGTCGTAGCCGTGCAGCGGCAACCAGATGCCCTGCAACCAGATGATCAGCATGAACTGCAGTCCGCCCTGGGCGAGAGCCGCCGCGAAGGTGGCGGCATTGCCCGCGCTGAACGCCCGAATCTTGAACAGGCTCAACCGGATCATCGGCTCGGCCACCCGGGACTCGATGAGGACGAAGGCGATCAGCAGGACGATGCCGAGGGCGAGCGTGCCCAGCACGAACGGGCTGTGCCATCCGGTGGTGTGCCCGCCGTGGGGTTGGATCCCCGTCGTGATCGCGATGAGGACCGCCGACAGCCCGACGGCGAATGTGATGTTTCCCCACCAGTCGATTCGGCCGCGGTGTCGCTCGCCGTTGTCGCGTAGTCGCCGGTAGGCCCAGATCGTGCCGAACACTCCGACGGGCACGTTCACCCAGAACACCGCACGCCAATCCCACGCGGCGAGCAGCCCGCCCGCGACCAGCCCGATGAACTGTCCGGCCAGCGCCGCAACCTGGTTGAAGCCGAGTGCGAAACCACGCCGGTCCGGTGGGAACGCGTCGGTCAGGATCGCCGCCGAGTTCGCCGTCAGCATCGATCCCCCGACCGCCTGCAGCAGGCGCCAGCCGATGAGCCACTGAGCGGCGGCCGAGCCGTCGAATGGGTCGAACGACAACAGGATTGACGCGACTGTGAAGACGGTGAAGCCGAAGTTGTAGACGCGCACGCGGCCGTACATGTCGCCGATACGGCCGAGGGTGACGACCAGCACCGACTGGACCAGCCGGTAGCCCATGATCATCCACAGCAGATAGACGATGTTGGCCGGGGCGAGCGGGTCGAGGTGGATGCCACGGAAGATTGCGGGCAGCGAGATGATGACGATCGACCCGTCGAGTGCCGACATGAACACCGCCGCTGTGGTGTTCGTCAGCGCCACCCACCGGTAGTTGTCGCGGGTCTGGGTTTCTCGTTCCTTGACAGCCATCTAGAGGTGGTAGGCCAGTCGTTCGATCAGGGGCGCGGCATCGGCGAGCTGGCGTAGCTCGGCTTCGGTGAAGTCCTCGAGGCCGGCTGCGAGCTGTTCGACGCGGGCGTTGCGTCGCTTGTTGAGTTCGCGGCTACCGGTGGCACTGATGGACAACAGGATTCGTCTTCCGTCGGTGGGGTCGGGTTGGCGTTTGACGAGCCCGCGCGTTTCGAGTTCGGCCAGCGTGGCGCCCATCGCCTGCGGGCTGATCTGCTCCTTGCGGGCAAGATCGGCCGCCGCCGCAGGGCCGCCGCGGTCGAGTCGGCCGAGCGCCGCTGTCTCCGGGAAGGTCAAGCCGCCGGCGACCGGTGCCTGCCTCAGGCGCCTGCGCAGCAGGCCCACGCATAGCAGCAGTGCCCTCGCCACAACTTCGGTCTCGCGGTCGACCGCCATATTCATCAGGCTAGACTTATCAGTCACGCCTGATCAAATACCCGCTTTCCTGCGCCGGTATTCGTTCGGGGCTACCCCGAACCAGCGCGAGAAGGCGTGGTTGAACGCCGCCGTCTCCGCATAGCCCAGCCGCCGCGCGACCTGCTCGACGGTCAGGCCCACCTGCGACAGCAATTCGGTGGCCAGCGTCGCGCGCACGTCGTTGGTGATCGCACGAAACGACGTGTCCTCCTCCGCGAGCCGCCGCCGCAAGGTCCGTGGGTGCATATGCAGCGAGGCTGCAACGCCGTCCAAGCCCGGCATCTCCCCCGGTGCGGACAACAGAACCGAGCGCACACGTGCCGACAGCCCGTGTCGGCGTTGTCGCCGTTCGAGAATCTGCTCGCACTCGGCAACGCACACCGCGAGTGTGTGTGGGTCGG
>Ga0318562_10000578_pt1 | contig 16029 bp, 16 predicted proteins | sample GRESIP066b5f18_FD_203688 | JGI IMG/M metagenome (GOLD analysis project Ga0318562, IMG submission 203688) | Tropical soil microbial communities from Luquillo Experimental Forest, Puerto Rico - GRE.SIPMG.066b5f18 | ecosystem: Environmental > Terrestrial > Soil > Tropical forest > Bulk soil... | reverse complement strand
GCCAGCAACCAGCCCCCCAGGCCCCCCTGTTGCGACCCGAATTCGAACGCCAGGTACGTCGCCGCCGCCCCGGCACTGGCCGCCGCCACCGCCCGGAGCCGGGCGCCCCGGCTGGGGAGATGGGCCTTGGCCACCGCCTCCACCAGCCGGTCGCCGAGGCGCAGCCCCATCCCGAAGAGCCGGGCCCGGAAGGTGAAATGGACCACGTTGTAGAGGACCAGGAAGAGTACCGCCGCCCAGGCCCCCAGCCACGGGACCAGCGCGGCACAGAAGGCGCCCACCGCGGGCTTGAGGGAGAGCCAGAAGAAGCCGTCCCCCAGCGCCGCCAGGGGACCCATCAGGGCGCGCTTGAAGTCGTTGACCCGGGAGGGATCCTCCTCGCCCTTGGAGATCCGCTCCTCGTGGTAGAGGACCCCGCCGACGATGGCCGCGGCGACGTAGGGGTGGGTGTTGAAGAAGGTGAGGTGGCGCTGGACCGCCTCGCCGCGCTTCTCGGGGTCGGGGTAGAGCACCTCCAGCGCCGGGTAGAGCGCGTAGGCCAGGCCGAGGTTCTGCATCCCCTTGGGGTTCCAGCTCGCCTGGAGGAACAGCGAACGGAGGAAGACCCGCAGCAGCACCGGCCGCGGCAGATGGGTCCCCGGGGGAATCATCCCTGCACCCACGCCCAGACGCCGGTGCCCACTGCGACGGCCACTCCGCCCAGCACTGCCCACAGCGCCGCCCGCTTCGCATGCGAACCCCGGGCAGCGATGGCGGCCGCCACGCAGGCCATCGCCGGAAAGGCCCAGGCCAGTCCCCGGAGCGCCACCAGCGGAACGCGGCCGATCAGTGCCCCCACCCCCTCGCCGAGCGCGGCACAGGCGACGTTGACCAGGAAATAGGCCGCGGCGTAGGGCCAGATGCCCCACAGGTTCTGTCGCACCGCGCGTTCCAGGTCCCCCTGCTCGGCCATGGCCATGCTCCGCACGCTCAGCCGTGCCGAGTAGCCCTCCAGCAGGTGGTCGATGCGGCGTCCGAGCACCCCCAGCCCGGCGAAGAGGAGGAGGGACAGGCTCCACAGGGCCGGCGTTCCCCCGCCTCCGGACTGGTAGGCCATCATCGAGGCGGCGGCGGTGGTCCCGGTCGCGGCGAGGGTGTCGTTCTCCGGGAGGGCGGCGCCGAGCGAGGCAGACCCCAGGTAGAACAGCTCCAGCACCATTCCGAGGTAGAGCCCGGTCTGGAGCTCACCGAGGAGCAGGCCCATCCCGGTGGCGGCGACCAGAGGGCGGCTGAACATCGCCTGGAGGAACGCCCGTCGCTCCAGCGCCACCAGCGCGCCCCAGGCCCCCGCCAGTGCGACGTGGCCCCAGGCGACGTCCATGGGTGCGGTCCTTTAGCCCTTCTCGAACCGCTCCACCATCTCCGAGAAGTGCACCGGCCGCTCGGAGGGGACCCCGCGGGCCTCGATGTCCACCCCGGCGTCGTTGAGGGTCTGTAGCTGGCCCATCTCCTCGGCGGTCAGGAACACCGAGGTGGAGACCTGCCGCCGCATCGGCCCGTGGTGCACGTTGCCCAGGTTGACCCGGGTGACCGGCAGGCCCCGGCGCTTCGCCTCGAGGAGCGCCGGCACGTCGCGGAGGAGCAGCAGGGTTCGCACCGCGTCGCCGGCGATCTTCTCGAAGGGCACCTCGGCCAGCGGCTGGATGTCCACCTCCAGCTCCGGAGGAACCGCCAGGCCCATCGCGGTCTTCATCAGCGGGCTGTGGGCGGCCTCGTCATCGGCGACCACCACCCGGGCGACCTTGAGTCCCGGCAGCCAGGCCTCGACCACTTGACCATGGATGAGGCGGCTGTCGATGCGGAGGAAGGTGATCACGGGAGCACGGGCCATGGAGCGCGCGGATGGTAGGGAGCGAGACTGACTCGCCTCGCTGCGCGCGTGGGGATTGGACTCAGGAGGCCGCGTGTCGAGCGGCCGCGTCCCGCACCAGCTCGGACGCGAATCGGATGTTGCGCTGGGCGTAGGTGAGCAGGGCCTGCGCCAGATCGTGGAGGGGAATGTTCTCTCCCCGGAGCGAGGCAGCCTTGAGCAGCATCGGGAGGTTCACCCCGGCCAGCACCTCGAGGTTCTCCTTCTGGCAGAGGAGGAGCGACTCCTTGCACGGCGTTCCACCGAAGAGGTCGGCCAGCACCAGCACGCCGTCTCCGTGGTCCAGCTCCTTCACCGCCGCGCGCATCTGCGTGCGGATGGCCTCGGCCGGAGTGCCCGGCTCGATGCTCACCGTGGCCACGTTGGCCAGCTTCCCCATGATCTGTTCGGCGGTCGCCACCAGCTCCTGCGCCAGACGACCATGGGCTGCAACCACGAGCCCGACCATGTCGACACCTCTCTGCCGTTTCGCCGGCGGCTCCTACTCCCGTGCCGCCCCGGCCTGCAACCCTTGGACATCACCGGCGAAGCGAATCTTCATCCGTGTAAAGAAGATAAAACGGCCGAAGGGTGTCGGCCAGCGGGCGTCTACGGGGACCCGGGGGGTGCCTTGGGCCCTGCCTGAGCTACTCGCGCCCATCACTCCTTCTCGATGTCCCGGTGAAAGACGCGGGAGGCTGGATGCTCGGGCCGGATCCGGTCGGCAAAGGCCGCCGCCATGGCCACGCTCCGGTGCTTCCCACCCGTGCAACCGAGCGCCACGGTGAGGTACGCCTTTCCTTCCCGCTGGTACCGGGGGAAGAGAAACCGGGCGAGATCCACGAGCTTCCCCAGGAACTCCTCGGTTTCTGGCCGGTCCAGGACGTAGCGGGCCACCTGGGGGTCCTCTCCGGTCAGGGGCTTCAGCTCAGGTACGAAATACGGATTGGGTAGAAACCGGACGTCGAAGACCAGGTCCGCCTGGGGCGGGACACCATACCTGTAGCCGAACGACACCACGGTGAGGCTGGGGGCCTGGGATGGGGCCTCGCCGAACCGGTTGGTCACCAACGCCTTCAGGGCATGGACGTTCAGACCCGAGGTGTCGATGACCTCGTCCGCCAGGGCACGGAGCTCCCGGAGGGCCTCCCGCTCCCGGGAGATGCCTGCCGGGACACTGTCCTCCGGAGCGAGCGGATGGCGGCGGCGCGTCTCCGAGAAGCGGCGGACCAGGCTCTCGTCGGAGGCGTCGAAGAAGACCAGGGCCACGTCGTGCCCCTCGGCGCGCAGGCGGGCGAGGATGTTCGGCGCCTGGCGGAGCATCTCCCCTTCCCGGGCGTCGATGACCAGCGCCAGGCGGGTGTCGCGGGTGGCGAGCTCGGCCAGCCCGGTCAGCTGGGGCACCAGCATCACCGGGAGGTTGTCGATGCAGAAGTAGCCGGCGTCCTCCAGGGCCCGCACCGCGGTGGACTTGCCCGACCCCGACATCCCGGTGACCACCACGATCCTCCGGCGCTCGCCCGGGGTAGACATCACTCCACCTCCTCGCCGAGGGTCCTCCGCATGGCCCCTTCGGCGATGGCGCGGTTGAGCTGCTCGGCGAACTCCTTGGCGCTGTGATGGCCCTGGAGCTTGAGGAGGTGGTTCCGGGCCGCCACCTCGACCAGGGTGGTGATGTTGCGGCCGGGCCGGACCGGGATGGTGGAGAGGGGCAGGTCGACCCCGACGATGTTGAAGAACCGCTCCTCGACGCCCAGCCGGTCGTACTCGCGGTGGGGGTCCCACTCCACCAGCTCGATCACCAGCTCGATCTTCTTCCGGTCCCGCACCGCGGCGACGCCGAAGAGATCCTTGATGTTGATGATCCCCAGGCCCCGGATCTCCATGTGGTGCTTGATGATCGGATTGCCCGAGCCGTGCACGGAGTCCTGCTTGCGCCGGCTCACCTCCACGATGTCGTCGGCGACCAGCCGGTGACCGCGGGTGACCAGATCGAGGGCGATCTCGCTCTTCCCGATCCCCGACTTGCCGAGGAGGAGGATTCCCACCCCGATCACGTCCATCAGCACCCCGTGGAGGCTGGCCGACTCGGTGAGGGCCTCGTCGAGGAAGGCGGTGACCTGCTCGATGAAGGTGGAGGAGAGGAGCGGGGTCTTCATCAGAGCCAGCTCGGCGGTGGTGCAGGCCTCGGCCAGGGTGCGGGGAATGGGGAGGTTCTTGGTGACCACCACGCAGGCCAGGTTGGCGTCGCTGAGCTTCTTCAGCGCCTCGCGCTGGGTGGCCTCGTCCAGGGTGTTCAGGTAGCTGATCTCGGTGTTCCCGAAGACCTGCACCCGCTCGGGGTGGAGGTGCTCGGTGAACCCGGCCAGGGCCAGACCCGGCTTCTGGATCCGTGAGCTGGTGATGACCCGGCCGAGGCCCTCCTCGCCGGCCACCAGGGTCAGCTGGAGTCCGTAGTCCCGGTCCTCCAGGAGGCGCGCAATCTTGATCGAACCCATCGGCGGAGCCTGACTGATGTATCACGCGTGGCCGTCCCGTGCCCCACGACGCGCCCCATCCGGCCGAGCCCACACCTGCCGTCGGAGGACCACCCGGGACGGCACTGAGCCGGGGCGCCTGGGGGCTGCTGCTCGCGGTCCTGGCGATCGGCGCAGCGCTGCGTCTCTGGCTGGCCGTCACCGATGCCGGCATCGCCTGGCCGGATGAGATCTACCAGGCGCTCGAGCCGGCACACCGCTGGGTCTGGGGCCGCGGCTGGGTGGCGCTGGAGTTCCGTCAGGGCCTGCGCAACTGGACGTTGCCGGCGCTGGTGGCGGCGATGCTGGAGGTCTTCCGCGTCGTCGGTCTCGACCGCCCCGACCTCTACGTCCCGGCCAGCAAGTGCGTCTTCGCCGCGGTGGGAGTTGCCACCGCCTGGGCGACCGCCCGCCTCGCGCGCCGGATGGGAGCGGGGCCGCTGGAGTCCGCCGCCGCCGGGGCGCTGTGGGCGCTGGCGGCCCCGGCGATCTACTTCGCGCCGCGGGGGCTGTCCGAGCCGCTCTCGGCGCTACCGGTGACCCTGGGCCTGTCGTTCGTCCTTCCCGCCGGCGCCAGCCGCCGTGACCGGTGGCTCGGCGCCTCGCTGCTGGGTCTGGCGGTGCTCTTGCGCCTCCAGGACGCACTGGTCTGCGTGGCGGTGCTCGCGGTGTGGCTCCTCCGCCGCCGGTGGCGGGAGAGCCTGGAGGTCGCCGCAGTCCTCGGAGCGTGGGCTCTCCTCTTCGGGCTCATCGACCGGGTGACCTGGGGCGACTGGTTCCATTCCGCCTTCGCCTACTGGCGCTACAACTGGGTGCAGGGGAAGGGCGAGCTCTTCGGGGCCTCACCGTGGAGCTACTACCTCCACGTCCTGTGGACCTCGATGCCCACCGTGGCGCTGGTGCTCCTGGTGGGTTCGGCGCTGGCGGTGCGCCGGGCGCCGGCGCTGCTGGGGGTGGTGGCGCTCTTCCTCGCGGTGCACATGGGCATCCCCCACAAGGAGCTGCGGTTCATCCTTCCGGTGCTGCCGGCGCTGATGGCCCTGGCGGGTGTGGGGCTCACCGTGGCCTCGGAGCGGATCGGCTGGCGCCTCCCGGTCGGTCTGGCGGTGCTGGCCGCGCTGGTCTCGGCGGCACGCTTCCACGCTCTGACGTTCGGCGACCTCGGTGCCTACCCCGGCCGCGAGCAGGTCAGCGCCTACCAGGACTTCGCTCCGGTGAACCGCCTGCTGCTGGTGGCCGGCGGGCAGGGAGATCTCTGCGGCCTCAAGGTCGAGGCGGTGCACATCGCCTGGACCGGTGGGTACACCTACTTTCACCGGGACGCGCCGATGTACTCGCATCTCGGCCCGCCGCGGGACGCGGGTCACTTCAACTACGTGCTCACCCTCCCCCAGGCGGTGCCCGCCAGCGCGGTGGTGGCCCAGGACGGCCCGGTCGTGCTGGCGCGGCTCTTCGACGGGCCGTGCGTGCCGGATCCGGGCTACCGGGCCGATCTGCCCTGAGCGCTCGAGGAGGCGGAACCGGGATGCTTCGGCGGGAACGCGGAGGCTGTTCCCGATCGGTCACTGTCCCCGCTCCCGCTGGACAGCCCGGAGCCAGGTACGCGAAGCCTGGCGCTCTCTCCAGCTCCGGAGGCGCCGATGCTGACCTGGAAGGTGCTGGCCTTGAAGCGACCGGGTCTCACCCGCGATCTGCCGCCCGGGACGGAGGCGCTTCAATGGGTGGCGAACACGGTGACGCTCATCTCCGGTGAGCGGGACGCGGTTCTGGTCGACACCTTCCTGACCACCGAGCAGTCGAAGGCGCTGGTCGACTGGGTGGTGGGCAGCGAGAAGAACCTGGTCGCGATCTACGTCACCCATGCCCACGGCGATCACTTCTTCGGACTCGCGGCACTGCTGGAGCGATTTCCCCGGGCGAGGGCGGTCGCTCTTCCCGAGGTCGTCGAGGCGATGCGCCGGCACCTGGCCCCGGAGACGGTCGACGGCTTCTTCCGCAGACTCTTTCCCGGTCAGATTCCCGATCGGCTGGTGGTGGCCGAGCCGCTCGACGCGGCGGGTCTGGAGCTGGAGGGAGAGCGGCTGGTGCCGGTGCGAGCGGGACGGACCGACACCGGGTCCTCGACCAGCCTGCACGTCCCCTCCGCCGGGCTAGTGGTGGCCGGCGACGTGGCCTATGGCGAGATCCACCCCTACCTCGCCGAGACGGACACCGCGAGCCGGGTGGAGTGGATCTCCGCGCTCGACAGGCTGGAGGCCCTCAAGCCGCGGGCGGTCGTCCCGGGGCACCGCGTGCCCGAGGGGGGAGACGAGCCAGGGAACATCGAGCGGACCCGGCAGTACCTCCGCGACTTCAACCGCCTCGACGAGACCACCGCCACGGCCCGGGAGCTGTACGACGCGATGCTCAAGCTCCATCCCCGGCGCGCCAACCCCGGCTCGCTCTGGGGCGCGGCGCACACGGCCAAGAAGTAGCGCGGCGCTGCCTCGCCCCGAGCTCAGGGCCCCGCGGGCACCAGCTTGAGGTCGTAGGTCACCGTCACCGCGTCGCCGATCTTCACCTCGGCGAACAGCACCTTCACCGGCTTCACCACCACGTTGAAGTCCTTGAGGACGACGGTCGAGCGACCACGGGCGTGCAATCCGGTGCCGTCCCGAAGCACCCGGGCGAGCTCCTTCTGCGCGTGCGTCACCCCGTGGATCGTCCATTTCACCTCCAGCTCCACCCTCACCGGCTGTCCCTGGGCGAGGAGCGAGAGGTCGTCGAGCGGATGGGCGCTGAACAGCTCCATCCGCAGCTCGGGGAAGGCGATGGCGTCGGGGCCGCTGGCCGGCAGCTGGTCGTTGGAGTCGCAGACGTGCTCGGCCGGGAAGTGGCTTCCGGCGGCGTAATCCAGCCCCAGGGCCTCGCGCATGTGGCAGTCCCGGGTGCTGCCGTCCCCGCGGATGCTGGCCAGCGGGACCACCACCGCCCCGCTCACCTCGGCCAGCGTGGAGGGATCGGTCTTCACCTCGCCACGGACCTCGCCGGCGGTCTGGGTGTGCGAGCCCAGGCTGTAGACGACGATTGCCTCGGCCTTGCTTCCCTCGGCGACCGACGCGACGCGGTACGTCCGCGGCTCGGCGCGCGCGGGTCCGGCGAGGAGGAACAAGGCCACCGCGGCAGCACGCACGGTCATCGACCCGTCGTTCATCCGATTCGTCCCCCGGGACGGGGGGTACCCTTGCCGTACACTCCCCCGCGCCATGTCCGACTGCGTCTTCTGCAAGATCCGCGATGGCCAGATCCCGGCCAAGCTCGTGCTCCGCGACGACCGCTGCATTGCCTTCGAGGACATCAATCCCCAGGCACCGGTGCACATCCTCTTCGTCCCGCTCCAGCACATCCCCTCCAACAACGCCTTGACGCTGGAGGACCGGGAGCTGATCGGCCATCTGGCGCTGACTGCCTCCCGCGTGGCCGCCGAGCGGGGCATCGCCGAGTCCGGGTACCGTCTGGTGATGAACACCGGAAAGGACGGCGGACAGCACGTCTTTCACCTCCACATGCACCTGATGGGCGGCCGTCCGCTCCGTGCCCTGGGCTGAAACGGATTCAAATCGCTTCCACCACGCTGATGCGAAGAGTTGAACCCGCGGGGGTCGTCAGAAGGTCAACTGGCTGATTTTCCTCGGAATGGCATCTGGCCGTGTGCTTGCAGCCACCGTCGGCATTCGACGCCCGGGACGCATGCCCGGGTCACCAGGAGCGGACGAAGATGGCAGTCGGAAACTTCGAGGCACAGACCAGTCCAGATGCCCACGGTGCGGTGGCGAGCAAGGCGGTCGAGGCCCGCCGGGCGCTACGTGACGCGGGCCTGCGGGTGACCGAGCAGCGCATCCGGGTCTTCGAGGCCCTGCGCCGTGCGGCACGGCCGATGAGCCATCCGGAGCTGGTGGCGCTGCTGCCCCAGGACGGGATGGACCGGACCACGGTCTACCGGATCCTGATGGACCTCACCGAGCGCGGGCTGGCCAACCGGCGGGACCTCGGCGACCACGTGTGGCGGTTCGACCTCCGCACTGCCGACCTCCGCCGGCACGAGCAGGACCATCCTCATTTCAGCTGCACCGAGTGCGGCTCGCTGGAGTGCCTGCCTCGCGAGGCGGTGCACCTCTCGGCGGCGCTCTCCGGCAGCGCCTACGGCCGCTCCGCGGAGATCCAGCTCCGCGGCCGCTGCGCTCGCTGCGCCGCGTAGTCGCGGCGGAGCCGTTCAGGACTCCTCGGTCGGCGCCACCGGTGGCATCCCGTGCGCGCCCGCTCCGCGCTCCACCAGCGCGTGACAGAGCGCGGAGGCCAGGGTGCAGGCCACCATCAGGGGAAGGATGACCGAGGGGCTCCCCGACAGCTCGTACATCATGATCAGCCCGGTGAGCGGGCCCCGGGTGTAAGCGGCCACGCAACCTCCCATTCCCACCAGAGCGTAGGGCCCGGAGTCGGGCACCATCCCCGGGGCGAGCCGGTGCAGCAAAGCCCCCAGCGCGCCGCCTCCCATCGCCCCGATCACCACTGCGGGAAAGAACGTGCCTCCCGACCCACCGCTGCCGAGGGTGAGGCAGCTGGCGAGGAGCTTCAGGGCGCAGGCGACCGCCAGATAGCCCAGGGTCAGCTTCCCGGCGGTGGCCAGGTTCAGCGACTCGTGGCCGACGCCCCAGGCAGTCGGGCTCACCAGGACCAGAAGGCCGACGCAGAGCCCGCCCAGCGCCGCACGGAGCGACAGCGACCGGCGGCCCAGCCAGGCGGAGACGGCGAAGGGCAGCCGTCCCTCGAACAGCGCCTCGGTGGCGTGCAGACAACGAATGAAGGCGAAGGCGAGCAGTCCGGTGAAGAGCCCGAGCGCGGCGAAGGCCACCATCTCCCAGCCGCTCTGCATCTCGTAGGACACGCTGTCGAGCAGCTGCGCGGGACCCATCACTCCCCGGCTCACCAGCGTGCCGATCACGCTGGCGAGGAAGATGGGGCTGAAGACCCGGAGCTCGAAGTCGCGGAGGATGATCTCCAGGGCGAAGATGGCCCCGCCGATCGGGGTGTTGAACGAGGCGGCGATGCCCGCCCCGCCGCCAGCAGCGAGAAGCACCGAGAGCTCGTCGCGGGTGAAGCCCAGGGTCCGCCCCACCGCGCCTCCGAACGCCGCGCCGGCGTAGACGATCGGGCCTTCCCGCCCCGCAGAACCGCCGCTGCCGATGGTGATCGCCGAGGCGACGAGCTTGCGCAGACCGCGCCGGGCGGTCAGGACCTCCGGCTGTCGGTGCACGGCGGAGACGACCTCGGGCACGCCGTGCCCCCGGGTGCCCGGGTGGTTCTTCAGGAGTCGCCCCACCACCGCCCCACCGAGGGCGGGCACCAGCACCCGGGCCCAGAAGGGCAACGAGGACAGCGCCTGGAGGAGGTCGCCGGGATAGCCGAAGACCGAGTTCACCGCCGAGAGCGCGACCAGGGCGTAGTCCAGGGCGAGCGCACCGAGCACCAGCAGGCCCAGGACCCGGAGCCGCTTGCGAGCGACGTCGCGCGCCCCGCCGGGGCGAATCAGCTGGGCGAGCCCGAGCGCCGCCACTGCCAGTGGGACGCCGGCCACCAGGTACTCCGGATGCCACCGCGCATGGAGCAACGCGAGGGAGAGCGCGTGGCGGGTCTCCGAGCCCGGGCGGACCACGGAGATGACCTGGGGCCAGCCGAAGACCCCCCCGCTCACCAGACCGATGAGGTTGGTGAACACGCCCGCCGCCAGTCCGGCGTACAGACCGACCACCGCCCCGGCCACCGGGAGCACCGATGCCCCCGGGAGCCGCAGCCGGTTCAGCGCCACCAGGCCTTGCTCGAGCAGGACCCGGAAGCGCAGGCGGAGGGACGGGGTTGGGAGCGACGCCTCCGGATCTCCGCTCACCACACCTCCCCCACCTGCGCGTGGCTGTGGCCAACGGGAACGGGACGGGCTAGGAGGGACCGCGCCATCGGCGGGAAGGACTGGACAGGATGACTCTGACGTACCGTGGGCTGGGCCTCTTCGTCGTCATTGTCGCGGGGTGCGACCAGTACAAGGAACCCCCTCCGCCGCGCGATGTCCGCCCGATGTCCTCCCGGACCCGAGGAATGTCGCAGTCGGGCATCGACTATTCCGGCACCGGGATGGGGAAGATGCAGCGCAGCGGGATGTCGGGCACCAACTCCGACTCCAACGACGACAACGCGATGGGCATGCAGATCGGCTCGCCTGATCCTCAGGTGGGCGGCGAGGGCACCACCAGCTTCGGACCGACCCAGACCGTGACCGACATCGGGCCCGGCCGGGGCAGCACCAACCCCGCTTCCGACCTCGATGCGCCCGAGATGCGCAACGGCCAGCGCGGGGGACAGATCTTCAAGCCCAGCGACCACTATTACGTGAACGGGGTCGACCTCGGGCCGAGCGTCGATGCCGCACCCGGCACCGGCGGTCCGGCGAAGCTGAAGCAGAAGCAGCCCTGGACCCCCGGGGGCGCCACGCTGGGCAGCAACGGATTCGTCTCTCCGGGCGTCCCGCCCCGGCGCTGACTCAGCCCCGGACCGGAAAGCGCACCGCGACGGTGTAGCAGCCGGGGAGCGGCGGCAGCGGCGCTGCTCCGGGCACCACGCACTCGCGCGCCGCGCGGTCCAGCAGCTCGCTCCCGGTGGTGCCCTCCAGGCCCACCGCGCTGGGGCGGCCGGCGGCATCGAGGCAGAAGTGGAGCGGCACCTCCGGCGCGCTGCCCCGTGACGAGCGGACCACGCCGGTGGGCGTGCACCGCGCCGCCGACCGGGCCAGCCGGGCGCTGAGCTCGCCGAGGAGCGAGGACGGGCCTGAGCCGCCGGTGCCCCCTCCCGGGAGTGCGCCCTGCGGGCTGACGGTGCCGCCTGGAGCCCCAGGTTCCTCCGAGGGCGCTGCGGCCGGTGCTCCTCCGCCCGAAGGCTCATCGGTGAGGACCCAGATGTCGTCCTGGTACCGCGGGCGTTCGGCATCCGGCGCCGCCGTACCGGAACCCACGACGGCGGGCTCGGTCGGTGGAACTGAATTCTCCCGGGCGGCCTGCATTGGCTCGGTGCTGGGGCGCGGCGCCCGGACCGACGCGGCCGGAGCACGCTCGGCGGACGCGGGGCTCGCCGCGGGTCGGGTCATCGCCCTCGGTCGCGGGGCGGCCACCCGCTCGGAGTCGTTCGGAGCGCTCGGAACACTCGCGGCGGAGGGGTGTGCCGGTGCGCCGTCCAGGACGTGCACCCGCATCGGCGACGGGGCCTGCCCTCGAGGACGCCCGACGAGCAACACCCCGAGCACCCCGAGGTGCACTGCCGCGGAGATGGCCAGCGCCACGGCGAGGGGATGTCTCATCGCCGTGCCTCCGGCGCCACCAGTCGCGCTCCCCCGGCGGTCACCGCCTCCGCCAGCGGGAGTCCATAGAGCGCCCCCAGGCGCTGAGCGTCGAGCAGCGAGGCCGCAGCACCTTGCCCCAGCACCCGCCCGTCGCGAAGGAGCAGGACCTGGTCGGCGAAGGCAGCGGCGAGGTTCGGATCGTGGAGCACCGCCACCGCGGACAGGCCCTGGTTCACCCGCGCCCGCACCCGCTCCAGGAGCGAGACCTGGTGGTGGAGGTCGAGGAAGGCAGTGGGCTCGTCGAGGAGCAGCAGCTCCGGCTCCTGGGCCAGGGCCCGGGCGGCGAGGAGGAGGCGGCGCTCTCCTCCGGAGAGGGTGGAGACGATGCGCCCGGCGAGATGCGAGACCTCGAGGGCCTCCAGCGCACCACGGGCCACCGCCAGGTCGTGCGCCCCGGGCAGTCCCCAGGTTCCCAGATGGGGCGCCCGGCCCATCAGCACCAGCTCCAGCCCGGTGAAGCCCGGGTCGCCCTCGAACGCCTGGGGCACCCAGGCCACGCGCCGGGCCAGCTCGCGCCGGTTCCAGTCGGCCAGCGGCATGCCGAAGAGCCGGACCTCCCCGGAGATGGGGCGGAGGACGCCGAGGATGGTGCGCAGCAGGGTGCTCTTTCCCGAGCCGTTCGGCCCCAGCACGGCCCAGAGGGTGCCCGGGGAGATCTCCAGCGATACCTCGGAGACCACCGGCCGGCCGTGGTGCCCGGCGGCGAGGCGCTCGGCGTGCAGCACCGCGCTCACGCAAGCCCCTCGCGGCGGTGGAGGAGCCAGACGAAGAGCGGTCCGCCGAGCACCGCGGTGACCACGCCCACCGGAGGCTCGGCGTGGAACACCGGGAAGAGCAGCCGAGTGAGGAGATCGGCAATGACCAGGAAGGCGGCGCCACCCAGGGCGCTCGCCGGGACCAGCAGCCGCTGGTCGGGGCCGAGCCACAGCCGGAGGAGGTGGGGAACGATGAGGCCCACGAAGCCGATCAGCCCGGAGAGCGCCACCGCCCCGGCGACGCTGAGCGAGGCGGCGATCAGCACCCACCACCGGGTACGCCGGACGGGGACGCCCAGCGACGCCGCCTCGTCGTCGCCCAGGGTGAGGAGGTTGAGCCGGCCCGATTCCCTCCACAGCACGCCCAGCGCCACCGCCTGGATGCCCGCCGCCACCGCCAGCGTCCGCAGCCGCTCGTAACCCAACGTCCCGGCCAGCCAGTAGAGGATCTCACCGACCTGGTCGGGGGTGAGCAGTGTCTTCACGCAGGTGATGACCGCGGAGGCGAAGGCGTTGAACACCACGCCGGTGAGCAGCGCCGCGTACGGCGAGCTCCGCGCCCGGCCGGCGCCCAGCACCAGAACCATCGCTCCCACCGCCCCGGCGAAGGCGAACAGCGACGGCCCGGCCACCACCAGCAGCCCCAGCGCCAGGGCCAGGGTCGTCCCCAGCGCCGCCCCGCCCGAGACACCGAGCACGAAGGGATCGGCCAGCGGATTCCGGAGCAGGGCCTGCAGAGCGCTGCCGCTCGCCGCCAGCGCCGCTCCCACCAGCGCCCCCAGCACCGCCCGGGGCAACCGGAGGCCGAGGAGCACCCGCGCATCCGCCGAGCTGGGGTCGGTCAGCGCCACGCCGAGGTGGAGCCGGTACTCCCCGAGCAGGACGGAGAGGACCATCGCTCCAGCGGCGAGGAGCGCCAGCGTGCCGAGGAGCAGCACTGCCCGGGCCGGGGTGAAGCGCACCGGCTGCACCGCCACCAGGCCGAAGGCGGCGCCGCTCACGGCCGGGCCTCGGAACGCGGGGGGGGCGGCGGGGCGATCAGTGCCTCCAGCTGGGCCAGACCCTGCTCCAACGCTGGACCGGGATGGAGGAGCGAGCGATCGGGGAGCGAGACCCAGCGCGCCTCTCGCAGCCCGGGCATCGCCCGGAGGCGCTCTTTGCTCCCCGGGACGTCGGCGGCGTCGATGATCAGCTCCGGCCTGGTGAGGATGGCCCGCTCCACCGAGTACACCGCGTAGGAGCTTCCCGCATCGGCGGCGACGTTGGTGGCCCCGACGTCGCCCAGGAGCTCGTCGGCGAATCCACCGGGGCCGGCGACCACCAGGGGGTCGAAGCCGAAGACCAGCAGGGCCCGCACCGGCTTGCGCCGCTGGCTTCTCCCACGCACCTCGGAGCGAGCCGTCTCCAGCTGCCGGGCGAGGCGCTCGCCCTCCTCGGTGCGCCCGAGCGCCTTCCCCACCGCCCGCTCCGCGGCGAGGACGTCGGCCACCGTGTCCAGGGGGAGGAGCAGCACCGGGGTGCCCAGCTCGGCCATCGCCTCCACCGGCCGCTTGTTGCCCGGACCGGGCTGGACCAGGACCAGGTCCGGATGCAGCCCCACCACCGCCTCCACGCTCGGATCGACGAACCCCCCCACCCGGGGCAGCGAGGCAACCTCGGGGCGTTCGTCGAACCGAGACACTCCCACCAGCCGTTCCCCGGCGCCGAGGGCCAGGACCAGATCGGTCAGCGACGGGGCGAGGGTGACCACCCGGCGCGCCTCCCCTGCCGGCCGCGGGCCGAGCAGCCGCAGCGGACCGGCGTCCGGAGCAGCGCCCAGCAGCGCCAGCGGCAGGAGGAGCGCCGCGGCGATCACGGCAGCAAGGGCACCGGCTGCAGATCGATGAGGAAGATGTCGCAGAGCTGCGGGGGCGTTCCGGCGTCGGCGTAGCCGACCCGCTCGACGAAGGCGTTGTTCACCAGCTCCAGCACGTAGAGGCGGCTGGCGGTCTCGTCGGCGACGTAGACCCGCGAGCCGAGGGAGATCGCGCGACCGACGCTGGGCGGGTTGGCTCCGCCGGCGCTGGGAGCGTTGTCCGGAACCCAGGTCGCCAGCGGCTGGTCGTTTGCCCCTAGGAGCAGCAGGGCGGTGTTGGCGACGGAGAGGATGTTGAAGTTGTCATCGTAGGTCCGCGCCCCGGCGCAGGAGACCAGCATCTGGTCGCCGCCGCTGGCCGGCACCCGGGCCACCCACTCGACGTTCTGGCAGGTGGTGGCCAGCGGCAGCGGGGTGACCGCGGCCGCACCGGTCTTGGTGGGGTCGATCACCGCCACCAGCCCCGGCCCGTAGTCGGCGTGAAAGTCGGGCCGCAGTCGCAGCACGTTGGTCGCCACGTACACCTTGCCGTTGCGGAGAATGGCCTGGGTCGGCGAGGCGGCGTACATCCCGCCGTCGGCCAGGGTTCCCCCGCCGGGAAGCGAGGCGACCGCGGCGGTCAGATCGTAGCTGTCCACCTGGGAGATCGCCGCCGGGTTGCTCACGTCGAGCCGCACCACCTCGTCGCCGACGTTGAGCGGAACGAACGCCGCGTTGCTGGTCCCGTCGTTCAGCCGGGCGAAGGGCTCGGGGAAGCTCCCGGGATCGAAGGCGAAGCCGCCGGAGGCGACCAGACCGAGCGCCCCCACCCCGCCGCCGGGTAGAAGGATGCTGCCGGCGTCCGGTGGCAGCGGGCTGTCGAAGATCTTCAGGGCGTTGATCGAGCTGGCCATGACGTAGACCCGCGACCCTGTGCCGTGGGCCTCGGTCAGGACCTGGTTGGTGCCGGCCACGCTCCCGGTGGTGGAGTTGGTGAGGGGCAGGACCTCCGCGCTCTTCTGGGTGAGGTCGGAGTACGGGACCTCGAGGATGCTGGCGCTGTCGTGGTCGGAGTAGAGGACGTTGGACCCGAAGAATCCCAGCGCGTCGGGGAAGGTCGCCGAGCTCGGGGCCTGCACCGGCCCGAGATCGAGGGTGTAGGTGGTGTCGAAGGTCACCTTCCGCATCCCGCTCCCCGAGGAGTCGATGCACCCGGCGAGGAGGGAGAGCTGGCATTCAGCGAGCAGCCCACCGTCGCCGCCGGAGCAGCTGAAGCAGCTACCGCCGGAGCAGATGTTGCCAGTGCCGCAGACGTTCCCGCAGGCCCCGCAGTTGTTGAGGTCGCCGGAGAGGAAGGTGCAGGTCCCGTTGCAGGTCACTGCCCCGGTGGGACAGACGCAGCTGCCGGCGACGCAGACATTGCCCTGGTTGCAGGCCGAGCCACAGCTTCCGCAATTCTTGGGGTCGCTCTGGGTCGCCACGCAGGTGTCGCCGCAGCGCACGGTGTTGTTGGAGCAATTGACGTCGCTGGAGGTGAGGCAGGCGGGAAGCAGCGCCGCCAGGCCGCTGGCCAGGAGAACGGGGACGAGGGCTCGACGGACTCGGTTCATGGA
>Ga0318562_10000577_pt1 | contig 16042 bp, 17 predicted proteins | sample GRESIP066b5f18_FD_203688 | JGI IMG/M metagenome (GOLD analysis project Ga0318562, IMG submission 203688) | Tropical soil microbial communities from Luquillo Experimental Forest, Puerto Rico - GRE.SIPMG.066b5f18 | ecosystem: Environmental > Terrestrial > Soil > Tropical forest > Bulk soil... | reverse complement strand
GGCGCCAAGAGCTTCGCCCTGTCTGCCCGCGCGGTAGAGAGCGACCATCAACTGGCCCCATCGCCGCTCGCGGAGTGGCGCGTCGGCGACCGCGGCCTCGAGTTCGCCGATGATCTCGGCGGCACGCCCCGTTGCGAGCAGCGCGTCCGCCCGGTCTTCCACGAGCGCGGCGTGTATCTCGACCCAGCGCGTCTTCTCCGACGACCCTCGTTGACCGTCCGGCAGCTCGGGAATTCCGCGCCACAGAGCGAGTGCCTCCTCGAACCGCGCAACCGCTTGGCTGGCGTCGCCAGCGGCTGCCGCGTCGCGGCCCAGTCTCGCCGCCGCCTTGTAGCGCGATGCGTCCACCTTCGTATCAGCGAGCGTCCAACCGGCGCCCTCGGTCAAAACGAATCCATCGCCGAGGGTGCGACGCAGCGAAGAAATGTGGGTCTGCAGCGCCTTGGCCGCCGTGCGCGGCGAGTCGTCGCCCCACAACAGCTCGAGCAATGTGTCCGCCGAAACGACAGCACCACTGTGCAGACCGAGCATTGTGAGGATGGCGCGCGGTTTTGCGCCGGGTATCGCCACCGGCGCCCCGTCCCGCCGGACCTGGAGAGGCCCTAAAACCCCCAGCTCCACCGCCTGAAGCGTAGTCACTCGACCATCGTCGGGGGGTGGATTCAACACACGGTCAAGATCGAGTAAAAGCCGTCGGTCGAGCCTCCATCTCGTCGATCTCGTGACTTGTCGACGTCCTGGCCGCAGAATGTGCGAACGGCACCGCGGAGGGTGCGGCAAGGGGAGAGCATGGGAATCGTTCGGACAATTGCAGGGGCCGTACTTTTAAGCGCAACGGTTATCGGTTTCGCAAGCCCGGCTTGGGCCGATGATCTCAGCGGCTTTTACAACGTCACGCGCATGGGCAACGTCACAGCCCCCGGCAATACGGCCATGATGTGGCACATCGATCTGTGCGGGACCGGTTGTGCGCAGATCCGTGACGAATACGGGGCGACGTGGGACGCGCACCTGACGAATGGCCAGTGGCTCGCGACTCGTCACACGCCCGATGCGGTCAATTGCAGGAACGGGACCTTCGCGCCCGGTACCTCGCAGTTGGTACTCGATACCGGAACCAACACGGCGGGGTCCCCCACCATGAAGGGAACAATCATCAGTACCTCCGATGGGCCGGCGTGCGGTAGTCCGACGCCGATCACCGCAGGCACAGTCTTCCTCTATATGGACAAGGCCTAACAGCTATATGGACAAGGCCTAACAGCGGTCACCGAGCCAGATCCCACTGGCCGAAGTCGGCCGCAAGGATGTCGTCCTCGTCCACATGGGTATCGCCCAGGCTGATACCCGGGTCTGACGCGGTGACGATGACGCTCTGATAGAGCACGGCCGCGGGCTCGCGCACACCGTGCGACCACGCTCTTGTCTGCCACGCCCACCGATATCCTGGCGTTGTCGAATGCCCGATGACGCCGTCGCCGATGGCCCATCCGCATACCCCGGCACTCCCGTAGACACCGGTGCGCTCCACGCCCAGCACCGAATTGATCCCTCGAAGCCACTGAACCGCAACGCTTTTCCATGTACTGGCATCAATGTCCTCGTCGATGCTGAAGAATATCGGCGCCGAATCCGGCCCTCCCGCCGCGGCGTGCAAGCCCAGCGCCGTCTGTGCATCGGCGACACCGCCGTCGTATCCGCGGGTGAAGTCCGATGGTGTCGGCCAACCAGGCTTGCCGAACTGGTAGCAGCTGACGACGTGCAGCCCCGCCGCGCGCAGCGCATCCGCGTACTCGCGGCTGACCGGTTTGAAATCGAAGGTCGCACCCGGTCTCAGCTCGGACACGTAGACCAAGGCACCGGCATAGCCCGCCGCGGCAACCTGATCCGCGGGTACCAGTCGCTCCGCGAAATCGATCAGTTTGGAGTTGGCGGCCGACGCCTTCTGAGCTGAGATCGTCGACGTCAGCGCACCAAGGCCGACAACTACCGGTACCGAAAGGGTCGATTTGAGGACGTCGCGTCTCGAAACGGGGCGTTGATGGTTGTGTTCAGAAAGCACAGCCAAATACTGCCCGGCGGTCAGATGAAGGGCGGACCGACCCTCGAAACTGCGGGGAGATCGCGAATTCCCGCATCGTCGCGATCTGTCAGCAGACTCGGCGTGTAGGCGACAAGTAGGCATACGATGCGGGAATGACCGAGGTCACATCTCGCTCCCGGGTGTCCTCCTGGGCATATGCACTCCGCACCACCAATCCACCGCCCGACGCCCCGATCGACACCGTCACACGCTGGCTCGTCGTGACCAGGGCGGCGGTGCTGCCGATGACGCTGGTGTCGGGTCTGGTCGCGGCGCTGCTCTCGATCGGGGAACCGGGCCTTGACTGGCGTTGGCTGGTCCTCTCGCTGGTCGGCATCACCCTGGCGCACGTCGCCAACAATCTGATGAACGACCTGTTCGACACCCAGGTCGGCACGGATAGCGCCAGTTACCCCCGCGCGCTGTACGCGCCGCATCCCGTGCTGTCCGGGCTGGTGAGTCGACGGACATTGCTGGTGTCGATCTTGCTGGTGAACATCCTCGACCTGGTCATCCTGATCGTGCTGACGCTCGCCCGCGGCTGGCCGGTGCTGGCATTCGCGCTTGCGGGTTTCGTGCTCAGTGTCGCCTACACCGCACCGCCTCTGCGGCTGAAGAAGCGTGGCCTCGGTGAACCCGACGTGTTCGTCGTCTGGGGTCCGCTGATGGTGTGCGGTACCTACTACTCCGCCGTCGGGACCGTCGGCTGGAACATCGTGCTGGCGTCGCTGCCGTACGGGCTGCTGTGCACCACCGTTTTGATGGGCAAGCACATCGACAAGATTCCGTTCGACGAGCCGCTCGGAATCCGCACGCTGCCAGTCATTCTCGGCGCCGAGCGGGCACGGGTCGCGACCCTGGCGATGATGGTCGGGTTCTACGTGCTCGTCGCGGTCACCGTCGTGCTCGGCGCCATGCCGTGGCCCGCTCTTCTCGTCGTCCTCGCCCTTCCGCGGCTGCGGAAAGTCTGGCCGCGGTTCCGCCGTCCACCGCCCGACGAACCGCCACCGAACTATCCGGTGTGGCCGCTGTGGTACGCGGCGCTGGCCTGGCTGCACACGCGCCAGGCAGGCGCGCTCCTGGTGCTCGGCCTCGCGATCGGCGCCGTGCTGAAGGTCACCTGAGGTTCGTCACACGGTCACCGGATGCACGATCAGCACGCACGCATCGATTGTCGTTGGCACGGTTGATGTTTCGGTTGTATCTGGGGGGGTGACGCGCAGGTCGGTGTACGTAGGACACTGATTTCCGCTCTGGTCGACCGCCAGGCCTTCCACGATGGCATGGGCCGAACTCGACGGTGAAACGGTGACGACGGGCGGCTGATCGCTGCCCTCGGGAAGACCACCCATGTATCCCCGCGGCAGGCGTTGGGCGTGCACGAGGGGTCCGCCGGCACCGGTGTCCACGCCGGGATAACCCGCGAGCGTGCACGCGGTCGCGCCTGGCGCGAGACCGAATGTCAGTGTCACCGCCCGATGCCCCGCGGCGGCTTGCGGTGGCGCGGCTGTCACGGTCACCTGGCCCGAACCGCAGGGCGCTGCCGAACCGGAACCGGCCAGCAGGGGCCGGAGTTCACTGCGTGGCACGGTGATCCGAAGCGAACCGACGTAGTGCGGGAACACGGCGTCCTGGTTGACGAAGAAGATCAGCGAGTCGTCGGTGATCGCGAAATTCTGATAGGTGTCGAGACCGGCGTCGGTCGCCGACACGTCGGAGGCTTGGCGTTTGTCCAACTCCTGCTGTGCGATTGGGTTCAACACGGCCAGCGGCGCATCACCGGGTTTGAACATTGTGTCGAACGTGATCGGGGCCCGCTCTTCCACGTCGTAATTGAATGCCTTGTAGGTCGTCACGGGGTGGACGCCGCCCTCGGTCTCGATGTCGAGGACCAGGCTCTTGGTGCCCGAGGACTGATACGACGTACCGCCGATATTGAGTGCACTCGGCATGCCGTTCGGCACGGGATACTTCTTGAGCCAGTCGAGGAAATCGTCTCGCTCGTGGGCGATGTAGTCGGTCACCGGCTGCATGTCGGGGTAGCTGACTGGGAAGTGGAAATCGAGCGCGTAGGTGGGGGTTTCGCTGTGGACGTGGCACGTCCCGTCGGAGTCGATTTTGCCGCCGAGTGTGTCACACGGCGATTGCGCGCTGTCGGCCGGTGAATGTGCGACCGTCGCCGACGCCGCAGGCGAGGCGCTCGGGTTGGTGCCCGACGCGCTGCATCCCGCAACGCCTGCGATGACGACCGCGCCCGAAAGTGCAACGAGCAGCCGGTGATTCGTCATGACTACCTACCTCTGTCCCTCGTATGGCACCGCGTCGATCACGCCGCCGCCGTTGATTGGCGGCCCGAGCAGCACCGTGGTCGTGTTGGTTTCCGGGTCGAAGCGCAGCAGCGACTGCCCGCCGCCGCATGCCGCCTGGGCTTGCAGGTCCAGCGCATTACCGTCGACGCCGATCACCTCGATGCTCTTCGCATCGCTGACCTGGGGCACCGATACCGGCGTTGTGGTGCCGTCGTCGGTCAGCTTGGCGAGATAGATGACGCCACACGGACCGAGGGCCTGCACGAACGTGCCCGCAGGCAGATTCCAGGCGTTCACGTCGCCGAGATCTTTGCCGCTGTTGTTGCCGTTGTTCGGCGCCGTGAGCGCGGTCGGGGCACCACCGTCGATCGGCACTCGCCAGAGGCTAGACGTGTACCAGCTGTCGCTCGTCGTGCAGCGCGCGAGCACCGTCGAGTCCGAACCTTCATCCCACCACCGGACCGGGCTGCAGTCGGCCTGGCCCGGAACGGGAAGGGGCGCACCGACTGTCCCGTCGTTACCGATGATGGCCAGCCCCGACGCCGTGCCGAGGACGAGCCGGGAGCCATCGGGTGTGGACAGAAAGCGACCGTTGTACTCGTTCTTGAGCTTGTCCGTCGGATACGTCAGCTGTGGTTGGCCCGCAAGATCGACTCGCTCGAGCGTCGCAGGCGTTTCACTCATGCGGTCGTGGCTCAGCAGAAGGGCCTTTCCGTCGGGGCGGGTGAAGCGCGGATAACCGTCGACGGTGACCGTGGTCTGCTTGCCGGTGTGCAGATCGACCACGGTTGCCGTGGCGGGATCGCCCGCGGTGTGGAAAAGGGCCTTGCTGCCGTCGCCCGACCAGTCGACCAACTCGGGCTCCGCCTTCTCGCCGGGCGGCGGAAAGGTGGTGATCTGGTAGCGGCCCCCTGCCGGGTCGACCAGATACAGCGTCGTCTTCGCGACGTCGCGGGTCGGCTCGCCTGCTGGCGGGTCCTCGCCTGGGCGAGTGCCCGAGACCGGGCTCCAGGTCGCGAGCATCCACCCCGGACCGACCTGCGACCACGGGATGGATTCGATCGGCCCTTCTGCACCACGGGCGGCGGCAGGCTGAGCCGCCGCTGCTGACGTTGTCGGCGCCGGACTGGCAGGCGCACTGTGCACGGCGGTAGATCCCGTCGACGCCGTGCACCCGCCGACGAACATCGCCGTCAACGCGGCTATCGCTGTCGTGGTGATCTTCATGGTGGTCCTTGTCTGTCCGTTCCTGATGGGACGGCTACAAGGCTGCGGTGGACGCCTTGAAAGATTCTTGGAGGCGATCTCAGCACATATTTCCGGTCAGCACCTGGCATCGATGAAGTCAAGGGTGTGCACCACAGGATGCACTGTGCTCGTGCACGTGCCGAGCTGAGCCGAGGCGGCCAGCGTGCGGCCGGGCAGGGCGTCGACCAGCATTGCCACGACGATCGCTGTGGTGATGATGATTGAAACGACCAGTACCGCGGTCGCTCTGATCAGGTCCATGTTGAGCCTTTCGGTAAGGGCCGACGCACCGTTGCGTCGGTTTACCAGCTAAGACCGATTGGCCCGCGCGCCCGTGACGGAAATCGATGAGATCTGCGCCACGCGCTAAAGCGGGGTCGAGATGAGGCGCAGCTTGTCGGGGCTCATCACCCACATGAGTTGGCCGATGCCCTCTGCGGTGGCCGTGACCGTCAACAGCGCGACGGCGTCGTCGTCCCGCGAGATCAACACGGACGGTTGGCCGTTGGCCTCGATCCAGGTCAGTGCGGTGCCCGGCCAGAACGTCGGCGCGAAGGCCGCGAGGAACTTGGCCACCACCGACCTGCCGCGGACGGGTTTGCGCGCCGCTCCACGCATTCCGTTGCCGTCGGTGTAGCTCACGACGTCCTCGGCGAGCAGCGTCTCGAGCCGCTGTAGATCACCCTTCTGCGCGGCCGCCACCAGAGCCTCCAACAGCCGCCTCTGCTCGGCCGAATCCACCGGCGCACTCCGCTCGTCGGCGATGTGCCTGCGGGCGCGGCTGACGAGCTGACGGGCGTTGTCCTCCTTGACCGCAAGCACTTCCGCGATCTGCGCATAGGGGTAATCGAACGCCTCGCGTAAGACGTAGGCGGCGCGCTCGGTCGGAGGGAGGCGCTCTAGCAGCATCAGTGTGGCCAGCTCGAGTGCTTCTCCGCGCTCGGCGCCGAGTTGGGGGTCTGCGCTGGTGTCCACAGGCTCGGGAAGCCATGGGCCGATGTAGGTTTCACGCCGCGCCCGTGCGGACTGTAGGGCGTTCAGACACAGGCGGGTGGTGGTCGTCGCCAGGAACGCGGCGGGTTCCAAGACCGTGCTGTGGTCATAGTTCTGCCAGCGCAGCCAGGTCTCTTGCACGATGTCCTCGGCCTCGGTGCGGCTTCCGAGCATTCGGTAGGCGATGCCGAACAGCCGCCCTCGTACGGCGACGAACTCCGCCGTCGCTTCCTCGAGGTCGGCTGACGAGCCGTCACCTACGGCCACGCCGTCATCCAAGCACAGATGTCGAGGATGAAGTCGTGGTGTCCATTTGTGCGCAACGGCACCCAACGATGCCCGCTCCGAGAAGGATGATCCTGCAAGCTCAGGTCACACAGGAGGGGAGCGGTGCAATGGCGAACGTCACGGGGTTTGACCCTGCAGTCAGCGGCCAAGAGCCCAAGGACGAGGTGGGCAACACGGTTCCGGTCGGCGTTTGGGGCGACTCGAACACCGACGTCGGAGTCTTCGGCACGAGCGGGGCCGTGCCGCCGGGTGGAAACATCGTGATCGCCAGCATGCTCAAGGCCGGTGTGATCGGCCACGGCACCGATCGACCGGGCATGATTGGCCACAGCGAGACGGCTTGCGGCGTATGCGGATTCAGCGAGAAGTTCTCCGGCGTCTATGCATACAGCACGAACCCCGACTCCGACCCGACCGTGGCCTCGATCTTCGGTCTGACAGGAGGCACGGGGATCGGGGTGCTGGGTTCCAGTGGTGACGGCGAAGGAGTGGTCGGCGAGGCCGCCGGGACCGGGACGGGAGTCCGCGGCAGCGCATCGGCCGGTACGGCTGTACTCGGCGAGGGCTTCGCCGACCAGGGCGACGGCACCCCGTATGGCGTCATAGGCCTGAGTGACAAGGGCGTTGGAATCCACGGCGAAAGCCAAACCAGCAACGCGATCGAAGGCGTCACATATGGCGACGGCCATGCGGTGCAGGGCGTGCATTTTTCGGCGGAGTCGGGCGCGGGCGTCTTCGGTGAGAGTGTTGTCGGCAACGGAGTCGAGGGGTTCACGTTCAGCAGAGATCCGAGCACAGGCGCGGTGCGCGGACAGAGCGTTGGAGGCGGGAATGCCGGGCTCTTCATCGGAAACGTCAAAGTGACCGGCTCGATTTCGAAGGGCGGCGGCGGATTCCGCATCGACCATCCGGATGACCCGAAGAAGATGGCGCTGTCCCATTCGTTCGTCGAGTCGCCGGAGATGATGAACGTCTACAGCGGAACAGTGAAGACCGACAAGCGCGGAAAGGCGCGGGTGTCTCTGCCGAAGTACTTCGAGACGCTCAACCGTGATTTCCGATACCAGCTGACCGCCATCGGGCAGTTCGCCCAGCTGATGGTCTCGAAGGAAATCCGCAACAACGAGTTCACGATTGAGTCGGACCCGCCGAAAGTGAAAGTCTGCTGGCAGGTCACCGGGGTGCGTCGCGATGCATGGGCAGAGGCGAACCGCATCCCGGTCGAGGAAGAAAAGCCTGCAGGCGAAAAGGGCAACTATCTACATCCCGAGCTGTTCAAGAAGAAGGCGAGTCCGGCTTCCCGCCCGGTCGCCGCGATTGCGGCAGTGCTTCCCGACCAGATTCGTCACCGTGCGGCCGAAGTATTGGCGCAACCCGGGCAGCCCGGCTTCGGCGACGTGGTGGACGAAGCCAGCAAGATCTTCGCGAAACGCGTGACCGAACGGCGCAAGTCGGCCAGACGGAAGTAGCGGTACCGTCGGTGCAATGAGCATGTTGAGCGACCTGGGCGCGGTGCGTGCCGGCCTCGGACGCGCACTCTTCGGCCTGGTCGCCGGGCCCGAGGGCGCAAGCAACAGGCGCCGTATCCACAACACCCCTGGCCCACGCTGGTTCGGTGAGGACCGGCCCATCCGGCGGGTCCACGCCGATGCGTCGATGTTCGTCGGTGGCCTGCGGGCGCTTCTTCTCCAGTCGCTGCACCCACTCGCGATGGCGGGCGTCGCCGAACATTCGGACTACCGCGGCGACCCGTGGGGACGTCTACAACGCACCAGCACGTTCCTCGCCGTCACCACATTCGGCACGGCGGACGATGCGCAGCGAGCGGTCGACAAGGTGCGCGGAATCCACCGGCGGGTGCACGGCGTCGCAGCGGACGGCACGCCATATGAAGCCTCCGACCCGCATCTGCTGGAGTGGGTGCACATCGCCGAGGTGGACAGCTTTCTACTGGCCTACCAACGCTACGGCGCCGCACCGCTCGACCAAGCCGGCCGCGACGGGTACGTCGCCGACACCGCCCGCGTCGCCGAGGCACTCGGGGTCTTGGATCCACCGCGTACGGAAAAGCAGCTGCAGCAACGCATCTCCGCATACCGGCCCGAGTTGCGCGGTACGGCTGCGGCCAGGGACGCGGCCCGATACCTGCTGTTCACACCTCCGCTGCCGATCGTCGCGCGGGCGCCCTACGGTGTTCTGGCCGCGACGTCGGTGGCGATGCTGCCGCCGTGGGCGCGTGCGCCGCTGTGGCTGCCCTACGTTCCACCCGTCGAGTCCACAGTGATCCGAATGGCGGGCAACGCCATCGTGGGCGGAATCCGATGGGCGATGTCGACGGCGCGGTCAGATGACTCGGTGGCCTGAACCTGAAAGACCCTTGCCCGGGCAGGAATCGGTGTGGGACTACCCTCGCCCGCCCCGCCTAGAGGAGTTCGAGGGTGCGATCACCGTCGAACTCGGCGGCCAAACGGTCGCGTCCACAACCCGTGCTTGGCGGGTTCTGGAGACCAGCCACCCGCCGACGTACTACCTGCCAAGGGACTGCTTCGCCGACGGCGTGCTGCGGCCGACATCGGGTGCGTCGTGGTGCGAATGGAAAGGCCAGGCAAGCTATTTCGATCTGGTGACCGACGCGAAGCGTGCGCAGGCGGCAGCGTGGACGTACCCGTCGCCCACCGCTGGCTTCGAACCGATCGCGGGCGCCATCGCGGTGATGGCAGGCGCGGTCGATCGCTGCACTGTCAACGGTGAGGTCGTCGTTCCGCAGCCCGGCGGCTTCTACGGCGGATGGGTGACGAGCTGGGTGAGGGGACCGTTCAAGGGTGTCCCTGGCTCAATGGGCTGGTGATCACCGCGGCGGCGGATAGCACTTACCCTGCGGCCACTGCCACAGGTCACGCACCGACTCGGGGATCGGGCAGGGCGCGTCGCCTGACGTAATCGGACCGAAGCCGACCCCCATCGGAATCCACGTCGACCCCGGCGTGCCCGACTTGTGGAAGAACATCAGGCTGTTCTGGTCCTGCAGCACGACTCCCGCTTCGTACTGCCCCGGGTTGGGGTGGAGCTTCGCCGACGCCCACTCGACGCCGTTCTCCGGCAGCAATGCGAGGTAGGTTTCGCCTTCGCGCAGGCCGCCGAACTCCGACGCGGGCCTACCCGTGAGCGTTGCGCCGCCCTCGACCAGTTGGGCCCTGACATCGTCGGTCAGCGGCACGTTCACCGGGGCGGTGTCGGCGTTTGCGGGAGCGCGCCGCGCGCGGCCGCTTGGGTGGAGGTTCGCGTCGGGTTCGACGAGGGTGTCGTAGACGTTTTCCAGGACCTCGAACGAGAAATAGGCGCTGGTCTTGTTGGGATCGAGCTGGTCGGGCTCACCGGCGATGGCCGCCACGAGCCGCCCTGCCGAATCGCCACCACCGAGGTCGACTCTTTGCCCTGTTGAGCAGGCGGTAAGGGCGAATACGAGCGAGGCGGCGATACCGACAGCGGTGCGCACCGCCGCTCTCGTCATCACCATCACCCCGGATTCGTCGCCTCCGGCTTATTACCCGGGTTTTGCGGCCGTCAAAACGCACGGCTAGTGAGCTTTACATTGAATGCTCTATGATTTGGTCCATGGCCAAGCCGCCGTTGTCGATGAAGCCGACCGGTTGGTTCCAGGTCGCCTGGCCTGACGAGGTCAAGGCAGGCGACGTGCGCCGGATGAAGTACTTCGACCGTGAGTTGATCGCGTGGCGCGCGCAATCGGGGCGGCTGACCGTGATGGACGCCTACTGCGAGCACCTCGGCGCCCACCTCGGATACGGGGGACACGTGGAGGGCGAGGTGCTGCAGTGTCCGTTCCACGGGTGGCAGTGGAATCAGGACGGCCGCAACGTCTGCATCCCCTATCAGGACCGCCCCAACCGCGGCCGCCGCATCCGCACCTTCCCCGTCGTCGAGCGCAACGAATCGGTCTATATCTGGCATGACGTCGACGGCCGCGAACCGTATTTCGACCCTCCCGATGTGTTCGGGAGCTTCGACGACCACAGCGGCGTCGCCGACTACTACCCGCAGATGCGCTTCTTCCGGGAGACGCTCGAGATGCACCCGCAATACGTTCTGGAAAACGGCGTCGACTTCGCGCATTTCAAGTTCGTGCACCAGACCCCGATCGTTCCGGTGTTCACCCGCCACGACTTCGACGAACCGGTCTCCTATGTCGACTTCACGATCACCTTCGAAGGCGACGAGAACCAGACGATCGACGACGTGAAGAGCGGCGTCGAAGCGATCAACGGGGGATTGGGCATCGCCGTGACCAAGAGCTGGGGGATGGTCGACAACCGCACCATCTCGGCGATCACGCCCGTCGACGAACGCACCTCCGATGTCCGCTTCATGGTCTACATCGGCCGCAAGCCGGGCGACGACTCGACCAGGGCGGCGGCCAGGGGCCGCGAATTCGGGCAGGAGATCATCCGGCAGTTCACCCAGGACGTCGAAATCTGGCAGCACCAACGCTATTCGGACCCGCCGGCGTTGGCGAATGCCGAACAGAAGGGCTTCACCGCCATCCGCACCTGGGCCAAACAGTTCTATCCCGACGGGATCGGTGGCAGCGCCGCCGAAGTGTATGCCGCACAGAAAGGCCGAACCGCATGAGCGAAACCCGCGAGCCTATCCGGGTGTTCCAGGTCGCAACGGGAAACGTCGGGACCGAGATGATCAAGCGCATCTCCGAGCAGCCTGATCTAAAGCTGATCGGGTTACATTGCTACACACCGGAAAAGATCGGCCGCGACGCGGGAGAGCTGGCCGGGCTGGCGCCCATCGGTGTCAAGGCCACCGGCACCGTCGAGGAGATCATCGCCGCCAAACCCGATGTATTGACGTTCCACGGTGTCTTCCCCGACGAGGATCTGTACGTCAAGGTCCTCGAGGCGGGCATCGATATCGTCACGACGGCGGACTGGATCACCGGCTGGCACCGCGACACCAACCACCCGCATCCGTCCGGGAAACTGGTCTCGCAGCTGCTGACCGAGGCGTGCTACAAGGGCGGCGCCACGTTCTACGGCACCGGCATGAACCCGGGCGTCAACCAGATCCTCGGTGTGGTGTGCTCGGCCGACGTCGCCGAGATCGAGAACGTCACCACGATCGAATCCGTCGACGTGTCATGCCATCACTCAAGAGACACCTGGATCGAGGTCGGCTACGGCCAGCCGGTCGACGACCCCGCGATCCCCGGCAAGCTGGAGAAGTACACCCGCGTCTTCGCCGACAGCGTGCTGATGATGGCCGACTGCTTCGATCTGCAGCTCGACGAGGTCAAGTTCAGCTACGAGCTCGGCGCCTGCACGAAGGACGTGGACCTGGGCTGGTACAAGCTGCCGAAGGGCTCGCTTGGCGGCAACTACATCAAGTACCAGGGCATGGTGGACGGCGTACCGCGCGTCGAGACGCACCTCGAATGGCAGATGACTCCACACACCGACCCGAGCTGGGATATCAAGGGCTGCTACATCACCCAGATCAAGGGCGATCCCTGCATATACAACAAGCACATGATCTTCCCGAAACCCGGTGTCGACCTGTCCAATCCGGACAACTTCGCTTCGATCGGCATGACCGTCACCGGCATGCCCGCATTGAACGCCATCAGGTCGGTGGTTGCGGCTCCGCCCGGCCTGATCACAAGCGCGGATTTGCCGCTGCGCGGCTTCGCCGGCCGCTTCAAGCGAGCCTGAGTTCCAAGCTTTCGAGGCGGCGGGCGAGCAGACTGGGCAGCCACCGGCCCCTGTCGATCGCCTCGAAATGTGCAGTGCGCTCTAGAAGATGACTGATCACGATCCTGGCCTCGAGGCGGGCTAGCGCGGCGCCGACGCAGAAGTGCGCTCCCTTACCGAAGCTGATATGACCCTTGCCGCCAATCCGATCCAGACGAAATTCGTTTGGCTCGTGGAAGTGTGACGGATCGCGATTTGCGGCGCCCCACAAGAGCAGCAGGCGCGATCCCGCGCTGAGATCAACGCCGCTCAGCGTGGTGTCGTTCACCACGTGGCGATAGTGGCCGCGGAATGGCGGCTCGTACCGCAGCACCTCTTCGAGGAATGCGCCCAACAGATCGGGGTTTTCACGTAACCGCTGTTGGATGTCGGGCCGGCTCGCCAACACATGTGCTGCCGAGCCGATCAATGACGCAGTGGACTCGCCGCCAGCGCTGAACAAGGTGATCATCATCGTCATCGCCGTCAGCTCGGCCAACTGGCCGGTGGCGCAGGCCGTTGCGAGGACACTCAACAGATCGTCGCGGGGATCGGCGGCTGCCCTCTTGAAGTGGTCGCTGATGTAACCGGACAGTTCGAAAATCGCGACCGTCGACGCTGCGAGCTGATCCTGGTCGACAAGTCCCTCGACCACTTGGGTACTCGCGCAGCCCCACCGCACCAGCTGCTCGACGTCCACGTCGGGCACGCCGATCAGTCGTGTGACGATCATCATCGGCAATCGGTTGGCCAGCGCCGACATCCATTCGATCGTGCCGCCCCGCACGCCTTCATCCCACAGCCGGTCCGCGGTTTCGCCGACGAACAACTCCAATTCGTTGATTCGGCGTGCGGTCAACTGCGGAACCAGCATTTTTCGATGTGCGGCATGAGCGGGGTCGTCCGCGGTCGCCAGCGCTTGCACGTCCGCGCCGAGTTCGCCCATCGGGAACGCGCCGACCTTGCCGTCCTGATAGGTCATCGATGCGGTGAGATTCGAGGAGAAGTCCTCTGGCCGGGCTATGACGTCGTTGACCGCATCCCAGGTGCACACCGCATGAAATCCAGAATCTCCGATGGGATGTACGGACCCACTCGCATGCATGCGTTCGTAGAGCGGATACGGGTCCTGAATGAACTCGTCGTCGAAGAGTTCGAGGCCGATCGCGCCATCGCGCACCTTCATCCGTCAAGGTTGATCGATGGGGCTCGATAGCGTCAACGTTCCGCAATGAAATTGAAAAGCACTGGTCCATCGGTATCCGGGCACGTGTCTCGCGCCGCATTTCCGACCAGCAGAGCAGCTGAGAATTATGGTCAATTTTGTCTCACTATGAGAAAGTCGAGTTTGTGGTTCGCAGCGATTGGCTTGTGGGTGGCGATCGACGCAAAGCGGCCGCGGAACGCATCTACGCCGCGGCGACAGATCTCATCGCACTGGATGGAATGGATGCCTTCGATATCGACACGTTGGCGTCCCGCGTGCACTGTTCGCGCGCCACGATCTACCGCTGCGCGGGGGGCAAGCGCCAGATCCGCGACGCCGTGATGGTCCGCGCCGCCGCGCGGATCGTGGACTCGGTGCGGCGGGCCGTCGATGGCCTGACCGGTTCCGAGCGGATCGTCACCGCGATCACCGTTTCGCTCGGCGAGATTCGATCGGATCCCCTCGGCCAGTTGGTCTTCAGCGCGATTCGCGGAGCCGAGGAGAGAACCTGGATCACCGAATCACCGATCGTGGCGGAGTTCGCGACCGAGCTCAACGGCCTGACCGACGACGACACGGCGGCCGCGCAGTGGATCGTTCGGGTGGTGCTGTCCTTGCTGTACTGGCCGATCGACGATGTCGAAGCCGAGCGTCTGATGGTGGCGCGCTTCATCTCTCCGGCCTTCGCACCCTGAATAGAATCGATTCGATCATGGGCACCAACATCTCGCCGCGCCGTCCGGTCAACGGAAAGCAAATCCGTGCGGACCGGACACGCGCGATGGTTGTCGACGAGACGGTCCGCTGTGTACTGGAGGAGGGGTTCGGCTCCGCGAGCGCCAAGCACATCACCGAGCGCGCGGGCGTCACGTGGGGTGTGATCCAGTACCACTTCGGCGATCGCGACGGATTGCTGATGGCCGTCGTCGATCAGGGCTTCGGCCAACTACTGGAGAGCCTGCAGGCGATGGAGCGCGAATTGGGTTCGACCTCCGGGCACTCTCGCGCCGAACTGGTGGTGAACGCGGTTTCCGACGCCTTCCTGAGCCCGACATCGATCGCCGCGCTCGAGATCCTCATCGCAACGCGTGCCGGACGGGCCGATGTCGACCAGAAGCATCTACTCGAGCTGTTCACCACGCTCACCCGGCTCGGCCGATATGTCGCCGACGGGCTCGAACCCGAGCGCGCCGATGCCGTCGGCAATCTCATCTGGACCACGTTGATGGGCACCATGGTGGCCAAGATGGCGGTGCCAGGACCGGTCGATGTCAGCCGCGAGTTGCGCGCCCTCACCGACGTCATCGCCGCGTACGTCGAACACCATCGGGCGAACTGACGTTTCGCAGGAGGTCAAGCGCGGCAACGGGTTCCGACTGCGGCCAGCGGTTCAGTGGCGCGCGGACACCGTGAGTGGCCCGCCGTTCGCGGCCTGAAGGAAACAGATGGCTGTGCTGGGAGTTGGGTTGTTGGCGGTGCGGTCCTGATTGGAGTCGATCAGATACGTCACCGTGTAAGGGCTGCTGTTGACGGTCTGCCCGGTGTAGCCGACGAATCCCTCGCTGCACTTCTCATCGGCTACGTCTGCGACGGCGGTATTGACCGCCAGCGGCGCGAGCAGATAGACCTCCGCCTGATGCGGCGTCGCGCAGTCGACGATTGTGGTCGTCACGGCGCCTACGTCAATCGCGGGAATCTCGGTCACGCAGTCACCGACTTCCAGGTCGAACCAGTTCTTCAACCTGGGGCCCGGCGTTGTAACGGGTGCAGCGACGGTCGTGCTCGTCGGCGCCGTCGTCACGGAAGTCGACGTCGAAGTCGCAGTCTCACCGGAATCGCTTGCGCCACATGATGTCAGCAGTGTGAGTGCGCACAGGCCCGACAACAGGCGCAGTCTTGTCCGAATCACTAGTCGGCGGCATTCTCCAGGATCTGGCTGGCGATCTGTTCGGCGTCGTCGTGGTCGTCGGAGTCGCACGAGTATCCCTCGACGATGACATTGGAGACGACACCCATAGCGTGCTGGCATACCCCGTTCAACGTCCCGCTGACTTCGGCTTTCTGCGAGATCAATCGCTCGTTGACCTGTTGTACTTCGTCGGGGGCCCAGCCACCGTCGTCAACCGTGATGTCCTCGTTCTTTGCGCACTCTTTCCAGACC
>Ga0318562_10000575_pt1 | contig 16057 bp, 12 predicted proteins | sample GRESIP066b5f18_FD_203688 | JGI IMG/M metagenome (GOLD analysis project Ga0318562, IMG submission 203688) | Tropical soil microbial communities from Luquillo Experimental Forest, Puerto Rico - GRE.SIPMG.066b5f18 | ecosystem: Environmental > Terrestrial > Soil > Tropical forest > Bulk soil... | reverse complement strand
GAACCTTTCCGTCCCGGGGTAATTGAACCAATCCGGTATGCTATACCTGACATTGCCCACACCTTCAGCAAGGGCCACCGGCTGATGATTCAGATCCAGAGCAGCTGGTTTCCCCTTGCAGACCGCAATCCCCAGCAGTTTACGGATATTTATACCTGTGACGACAGCCAGTTCATTAGGTCAACCATTCATATATACCACGATGCCGAACATTCCTCCAGTATCGTACTGCCCATACTTAAATAAAAAAGTAATGGGCCAGGGGAAATTTTTATTTTTCGGGATTTCCCTTGGATGCCTGCTTTTCATCTCGCAGGACCTCCGGGCCCAGCCAGGTGACAGCATTGCCCTTTTTATTTCCCAGCATTATACAAAAATGGAAAGAATGATCCCCATGCGCGACGGGGTCAGGCTCTTTACCGCCATCTATATTCCCAATGACCATGACGAGCAGTACGCGTTCCTGATGGAAAGGACTCCCTATTCCTGTAGGCCCTACGGGGAAACCCATATGAAAACCCGCCTGGGTCCAAATCCCCGGCTGGCCCGTGAAAAATACATTTTCGTCTATCAGGACGTAAGGGGACGGTACAAAAGTGAAGGAGATTTTGAGGAAATGACACCAGCCAGGGAAATAAAAAAATCAAACACTGATACCGATGAAAGCAGCGACACCTATGATACCATAGAATGGCTTCTCAGGAACATATCCAATAACAACGGGAAGGTTGGCATTTATGGCATTTCTTATCCGGGATTCTACGCCACCGCCTCACTTCCCGGGGCACATCCGGCAATCAAAGCAGTTTCACCCCAGGCTCCGGTAACGGACGAGTTTATAGGGGACGATGCCTATCACAACGGAGCCTTCTTTCTCATGGATAATTTTGATTTTACAAACTATTTTCAGGGCACCAGGGTGGATTCTGGCCGGAATTACAAGGATGCATTTAGCGTTTCTTACCCGGATGCCTACCGGTTCTACCTGGACCTCGGAACCATCAGGAACAGCAACTGTGGCAAATTTTTTTACGGCAAGGCAAAGATCTGGAATGAATATCTGGAGCATGATGTATACGACAATTATTGGCAGGCGCGCAACATCAGACCCCACCTGAAAAACATTGTTCCTGCCGTTTTGGTAGTAGGAGGCTGGTTTGACGCGGAGGATCTTTTTGGGTCCCTGAGAACCTACGAGGCGATTGAACAGCAAACGCCGGGTAACAACAACAGGCTGGTCATGGGCCCCTGGACCCATGGGGCATGGTCGGCAGGTCTATGGAAGCGGTTCGGAACCTATGATTTCGGAACAAATGTCAACGAGTTCTACCAGGCCGAGATTGAAACTAAATTTTTCAACTATTACCTGAAGGGAAAAGGCCTGTGCGATCTGCCTGAAGCTACCGTATTTGAAACGGGAACCAACCAATGGAAGTCTTATAATGCCTGGCCACCGCCAAACGCAAGGATGGTAAAATTCTACCTGGGCGCGGAGGGGCGGCTCTCCACCTCTCGTCCGGCCGGAGATTTTCCTGCTGATGAATATGTGAGCGACCCTTCCAGCCCGGTTCCTTATACTGCCGGAACCTATCGTGGAAGAAACAATGAATACATGGTGGAAGACCAGCGGTTTGCTGCCCAGAGGCCCGATGTATTGCTTTATCAGACAGATACCCTGACGACCGATCTTACCGTCACCGGCAGGTTAAAAGCAGACCTGTTCATTTCGTGTTCAGGTACCGATGCTGACCTGATTGTGAAGGTCATTGATGTGGTGCCCGAAAATGGGACCAGGGTCATAACGGGGCCATCGGCAGGGGCCTCAACCGGATTTGAACGGCTGGTAAGGGCAGAAGTGTTCCGGTGCAAGTTTCGCAACAGCTATCAGAAGCCGGAGGCCCTTGAACCGGGAAAACCGGCAGAAGTAGCCTTTAGTCTCAATGAAATTGCCCATACCTTCAAAAAGGGCCACCGGGTAATGGTCCAGGTCCAAAGCAGCTGGTTTCCTCTCGTGGACAGGAATCCACAGCAATTCCTTTCAATCCCCGCCTGTGGGGATGCCGATTTTAAGAAAGCCACCCTCCAGGTATACCATGATGGGCAACACCCGTCCTATATCCAGTTGCCCATACTTTACTAACATTGTTGATATTATTATTTGTCAGCGTCGTTCCATTTTCTTAAATTTATTTGAGTTCTTTATTTCCTCCACAAAAATTTAAGCTTATGGAATCAACAGTCTCCATCGATCAGTTTCAGGAGGAGTTGCAGTCATGGAAACATGAGCTCTCCTCATTCAAACAGCAGATCCGCCACTTTGAAAAACAGCTTGAGCAGATGTCCATCCAGAAACTACCCAAAGATCTCCTCGCACAGGTTGAACATTTCCAGAACAACTTTATCTGTCAGAAAGAAGTCATAGACAAATTAAGACACGATCTGCCCGATTCCCGTCATAAAGTCGAACATATCTTCAAGAGCTCGGGGGTATTCCACCAGGACCATACAGGGCATGACGTCCAGGATACTCTCCGGGAAAGAATGGATATGTTCCGAAGAATTTCTGATGAATTAAAAGACGAATTCAGACGCTTTGAGTCTGAATGGTTCTAGGTTCCTGCGTTAATATGGGTCGCTTTTCCAGCCGGCAGACTAAAAAAATATTGCCAGACAAGCACGCATTTATTCCCGATTTATTAAATTGCCAGCGTCTTTTCGCAGCCGATCTTCCTGGTGGAGGCGGAAAGTAAATCCTATATCTATCTTTTGTGAAATGACCCGGTTGCCTTTCATCGCAACTGCTCTGTGGTAGCTTCCGACGGTCCTGAGAACGTGATTTGGATTCAATTTTCCAGCAAATGGCCGATGTAAAAATCATCAATTTGAATAGCCGGAAACTAAGTTAACTATGAGCGAAGATCTATCCCCCCACCTGGAGCTATGGATGCCTGAAATAAAGAAGTACATCCGCCAAAACCCGGGCGCCATACTGGAATCTGAGGGATTCGTGTTCAATAAATCAGAATTTTCCTTTAAGAGAAAGCACCGGAAAAATTTTGAAGAATTCTGTTTTGTCTTTGTCAACCAGTTCCCCATAAGTTACCGGATTAAATTTCTTTTGCAAATCTGGAACAATGATGTCAAAGTGGTAAAAGAAGGATACCCCTATAAATCGGCCATAGAAAATTACAAGTTTAGAAGCGTTGTGTTCTTTATGCAGGATTTTGTTACGGAAGCTGACTACCCGGCTTTCCAGGGAACCGGTTATGATTTTCTGGTACTGAACAACAAGGATCTGTTCAATGCCTCTGACGCAATTATTGGGCTGCTACTTAATCATGCCATCCCGCTTTGTAACCAGTTGTCCGAACTGGACGGTCTTGACCGATTCTTTGAAGACCGCCCCGATTGGGCAATCAACGGTCTCAACTTCAACAATATTACGACAGAGCTCATAGCGGCCAAATTAAACAGAAAGAGGGATTTCTCCAGGGTTACAGCGAGGATGCTGGCGGATATTGACAAAAAAATTGAAGGAAAAGAAATGGATCAGGAGACAAAGATGAACGTGGAAAGATTTTGTGAATACTTAAATACCCATTATTGAATTTGTGATCCTTGTTTACAGTAATTTCTTGTACCCATGAACGCATCTTCACCGAACTTTTTCCCCTACCCCCCTTGCATTATCCTGCACAGTTTCATACATTTCTGGCTAATATTGTAAAAAAATACACTATGAGGTGGTTCCTGCTGATTGTTTCATTTTTCGCGATTGTTTCCCTGGCCGCCCAGGATATTTCTATTATACCCAAGCCGGCAGTATTGGTACCTGGCAAAGGTGTCTTCCGGCTCAGCCCTTCCACACGCATCAGGATGGAAGGGAGTGGCTTGCAATCTTCAGTTGATTTTCTAAATGATTACTTACAAAAGTTTTATGGTTTCAAGCTGTCCATGGCCCGCTCTTCAGACAAAAGCAATCTCCTGGTCCTGAATTTTGAAAGAATGGACTATCCCATCGCCGGAGCCTATCATCTCGATGTAAGTCAAAACAGTGTTTCTATTGCGGGAGACAATGAACAGGGGGTGTTTTACGGAATTCAGACCCTCGTTCAGCTCTTGCCCGTTCACCCTTCTTCTGCCCTTGAAATTCCGCAGGTAAAGATTGAGGACAACCCCAGGTTTGCCTACAGGGGGCTCCACCTGGACGCAGGGCGGCACTTTTTCAGCGCAGATTTTATTAAGAAATACATAGACTTTATTGCCCTTCATAAAATGAATTACTTTCATTGGCACCTGACCGAAGATCAGGGCTGGCGCATTGAAGTCAAAAAGTACCCCATGCTAACCAGGACCGGCAGCTGCCGGAATGGAACCATCATCGGACGCTATCCCGGGAAAGGAAATGACAGCATCCGTTACTGCGGTTATTATACGCAGGAGGAAATCAAGGATGTGATTAAATATGCGGCCGCCCGCTACATCACGATTATTCCCGAGATTGAAATGCCTGGTCATGCCTCTGCGGCTCTCGCTTCATATCCCTATCTTGGATGCACCGGAGGACCTTACCAGGTTCAGCAGACCTGGGGAGTTTTCAATGATGTGTATTGTGCGGGGAATGATTCCACATTTGCTTTCCTCCAAGACGTTCTGGACGAGGTGATTGCTCTTTTCCCAAGCAAATACATTCACATAGGAGGAGATGAATGTCCCAAGACAAGCTGGAAGAAATGCCCTAAATGTCAAAAACGAATCAAGGACAACGGTCTAAAAGATGAACACGAATTGCAGAGTTATTTTATCCAGCGCATGGAAAAATATCTGAATTCCAAAGGAAAACAGATCATTGGCTGGGACGAGATCCTGGAAGGAGGCCTGGCCCCCAATGCAACCGTGATGAGCTGGAGGGGGGAAAAGGGGGGCATTGCTGCAGCCCAGCAACACCATACCGTCATCATGACCCCGAGCACCTATGTCTATTTTGATTACGCCCAGAAAAGAAATGAAGACTCGGTGGTAATCGGAGGTTATCTTCCCGTGGAAAACGTGTATAATTATGAACCCCTCCCCAATTCCCTGAATGAGGCTGAACAAAAATATATTATCGGAGCGCAGGCAAATGTCTGGACAGAGTACATGGGGAATATCCCCAAAGTTGAATATATGATCTTCCCCAGGCTGAGTGCACTGAGTGAGGTGCTTTGGAGTCCAAAAAACCTCCGCGACTGGAGCGATTTTGAAAAGAGGCTGACCGTTCAGTTTAAAAGATATGACCTCTGGAAAACAAACTACAGCAGGGCATACTACGATCTGAAAGCAGAGATCCTCCCGGCTGGTGACAACCAGTCCTTGCTGTGGAAACTGGAAACAAAAACCGACCCTAAAAAGTCAAGGATTGTTGTTTCCGTGGAAAACCCGACTAAAAAGCCGTTGACCTGGTTAGTGCCTGATGACAGACAACAGGCAGACACAAAAATCATTTACCGGGACTCAGTAATTTCCGACACTTCCTTTTCGATTGATTATGGCGGTCCAATCCGCATTTCCTCGGATATTAATTGCACCGCCCGGTTGTACCAGTCCGATGAGCAGGGGAATGGGAGCCAGCATCCTTTAAGCCAAACGACCCAGAAATTCCTGTTTAACAAGGCGACCGGAAAAACAATAACCCTGACTTACCCGCCAGCTGTTGAATTTCCCGGAAATGGCGGGGCTTTTGGCCTGATAAATGGAGCCATAACCGAAAAAACAGGTAATTTTTCAGAATGGTTGGGATGGGTGGGTACAGATATGGAGGCAGTCATTGATCTGGGTAAGGAGCAAACGGTATCAAAGATCGGCATCCATACCTATGACCAGAGAAGGGGCAGGTACTATCAACCGCTTTTCATGGAAGCGTTTATTTCAACAAACGGAAAAGAATTCTCCAGTGTGGGAAAAACATCTCAGTTCCTTCCTGATCATGATAATATAGGGTATATGAACGTCGGGCTTCAGGCTACGGTGACCCGATTTGTGAAGGTTTTTGCAAAAAATGCGGGCACTATTCCCGATGGTCAGCCAGGAGCAGGTAACCCCGCACGGATGCTGATCGATGAAATCCAGGTTGAATGACCAGGCCTGGATTGATTTACTGGCATACTGGCCACCCTGTGGGCTCTATTTAACAGAAGAACTATGCGCATTCCCCTCATTTTTGTCTTATTTCTTTGCGTTATTTTCACCCTTGGCCAGAAAAATTACGTTGCTCCCGCGGACAGCCTTGTTCAGAGGAAGCTCGATCAATGGCAGGATTTGAAGTTTGGATTGTTCATGCATTGGGGCACTTATTGCCAATGGGGAGTTGTAGAAAGCTGGAGTATTTGTCCGGAGGATGAAGGATGGACCCAGCGAAAGGGACCCCTTGCAGCCAATTATTTTGACTACAAGAGAGCCTACGAAAAACTTCAGTTCAGCTTCAATCCTTATTATTTTAACCCGCAGAACTGGGTCAAGGCGGCCAGGGATGCCGGCATGCGATATGTAGTATTTACAACCAAGCATCATGACGGATTCTGTATGTTTGACACCAAAGAGACCGATTACAGGATCACCTCCCCCAGGACACCATTCTCATTCAATCCGAGAAGTAATGTAGCCAGGGAAATATTTGAGGCTTTCAGGAAAGAAAACTTTTTGGTGGGAGCATACTTTTCCAAGCCGGACTGGCACAGTGACAACTACTGGTGGTCCTATTTTCCTCCAAAGGACAGGAACGTGAATTATGATCCCAAAAAATATCCGGAACGCTGGCAGGCCTTTAAAGATTATACATACAACCAGATCAGGGAGCTGATGTCAAATTATGGTTCAATGGATATTCTCTGGCTGGATGGTGGCTGGGTCAGACCCCTGTCGACCCTGGACAGTACGGTCGGATGGCAGAGGGGAATTAAGTATGACCAGGACATAGATATGAAAAGAATTGCCTCAATGGCAAGACAATCACAGCCGGGACTGATCATTGTGGACCGGAGTGTCGGGGGTGAATTTGAAAACTATCAGACACCGGAACAGCAGGTGCCGGGTGAGCCCCTTGGGATACCCTGGGAGACTTGCATGACGATGGGAAATTCCTGGAGTTATGTTCCGGAAGATCATTACAAATCGGCAGCTGAACTGATTGGCCTGTTGGTTAAAATCGTTTCAAGGGGTGGCAATTTCCTCCTGAATATAGGTCCGGGGCCTGAAGGCGACTGGGACCCTGTTGCGTACCAGCGGTTGAAAGAAATAGGTGCCTGGATAAAAATTAACGGTGAAGGGATCTATGGAAGCAGGCCGGTCGCACCCTATTCCTCCGGCAATTATTATTTCACAAAATCCAGGGATGGCCACAAAATATACGCGTATTATCTGCAGACAGACTCTGCCAGGGTATTCCCTGAGTCCTTTGTCATTGACCATTTCCCCACACTGCCAAAAATCAGCTCCGTTACCCTGTCCGGCTCGAGCCAGATGTTACGCTGGAAACTGGAAGGAGAAAAGCTGATCATTTCCATCCCGAAAAATATGCTCTCGCAAATCCTCCGTCAACAACCTGTGGCCGTCAGTTTTCGAATTTCGGATTGACAAGCTGATAACTTGCAGATAGCATGTCGCACAGGCATTCACCTTTCCAGGAAGGTTAATTATCCCGATAAAGAGCCGTACATTTTATGACCCTGATATAGTTTATGGTTTGTGCAAATTCATTCTTTATCGAAGGCGATTTCGTAAATAGAGCCTAAATTCGCATCAATTTTTAAACACCTAAAAAAACGGTTGTTGTATGAGCATGGTCGATTCTTTCGAAAAGATTCCAGTTAAAATATTCAAGTCTCTTCAGGAGGGTTCAGTATTTATCGCCAGGGAGGTTGCTGCTCTGATCCGGGAAAAAGAGGCCAGGAAAGAAAAGTGCATTCTGGGTCTGGCTACCGGTTCATCACCTAAAACACTGTATGCAGAACTAGTCAGGATGCACAAGGAGGAGGGGCTCAGCTTTAAGAATGTCATTGCCTTTAACCTGGATCAGTACTATCCCATCGATCAGGATGCCCTGCAGAGTTATAAGCGTTTCATGAAGAAACACCTCTTTGATGTAGTGGACATTAATCCGGCCAATTGCCATATACCCAACGGCGAATGGAAGAAGGAAGATATAAAGACTCACTGCGCAGAATATGAACAACTTATAGAAAGTGTTGGAGGCATTGATCTCCAGATCCTGGGTATCGGTAATAATGGTCATATCGGCTTTAACGAGCCCGGATCAAGCATTGTTTCAAAGACAAGACTGGTCCCCCTGGATAATTCGACCAGGGTGGCCAATTCCAAGGAATTTCAGAACATATCCAAGGTCCCAAGACTTGCCATTACGATGGGAATAGGAACCATTCTGAAGGCCAAAAGAATTCTCCTGATGGCCTGGGGACAAATCAAGGCTCCTGTTATCCAGAAAGCCGTGGAAGGAAATTTGACCGAGCAGATCCCTGCATCTTTACTGCAACAGCATAACGATTGTCTTTTTGTAACTGATGACCTGGCTTCCTCTGATCTGACAAGGTTTAAATCTCCCTGGCTGACCGGTGAATGTGAATGGACGCCTCAGATGGTCCGCAAAGCAGTGGTAAATACTGCCCTTAAGCTGGGCAAACCCATCCTGAGTCTGACCAACACAGATTACAATGACAATGGACTGAGTGACCTGTTAGTGGAGAAAGGCGATGCCTACGAAATCAATCTTCAGGTGTTCTACATGGTTCGAGACAGCATAACGGGATGGCCTGGCGGGAAAAATCAACCTTTGCCTAATCCTCCGGAAAGAATGAACCCCTACCCGAAACGTTGCATCATATTCTCGCCCCATCCGGACGATGATATTATCTCCATGGGGGGAACTTTTATGCGCCTTCATGACCAGGGGCACGATGTTCATGTAGCTTACCAGACTTCAGGCAATATTGCGGTTACGGATGAATTTGTTACGCGGTTCCTGGATTTTGCCGTTGGGTTTGAAGAGCTTGTCGGCAGTGACAGCAGCAAGTCCCTTGAGGTATTGAAAAATGCCACCAGTTTCCTGACCAATAAGAGGAACAGTGAGGCTGACACCTCCGAGGTCAGGAGCATAAAAGGACTGATACGCCGCTGCGAAGCAAGGGCCACCTGCCATTACGTCGGTTTGTCTGACAACAACATTCATTTTCAAAACCTGCCATTTTATGAAACCGGTACAATTGAGAAGAAACCGATGGGCGAAGAGGATGTCCGCATAACTGTGGAACTGTTGCGCAAGGTAAAACCCCACCAGGTTTACTGCGCGGGGGATCTTGCGGATCCTCATGGAACCCACAAGGTTTGCCTTGATATTGTCTTCGAAAGCATGCGCAGGCTCAAGGCTTCTGGCGAGCCCTGGGTAAAGGATTGCTGGGTTTGGCTATACAAGGGTGCCTGGCAGGAGTGGGACGTGAGCGAAATCGAAATGGCCATTCCCATGAGCCCGGACCAGGTGGTGAAAAAACGCTTTGGAATCTTCATACACCAGTCCCAGAAGGATATGGTCCCTTTCCAGGGTAGTGATAGCCGTGAGTTCTGGCAGAGGGCGGAAGACCGGAATGCCAACACGGCCAACCTGTATGCCCAGTTGGGCCTCACCAAATATGCCGCCATGGAGGCATTTGTAAGATGGCATTTTTGACAGGCGGTTTTTCAAATCCGGATTTTATGATTTTATTTGTTTTCAGTTTCTGGAGCGGGGTCTAATTTTGTGCCCAATGATGGGACAAAGTACAAGTAAGAAATGTATTAATCAGTGGAAGAATCGTTGCTACAAAAATGGGAAATTGCATGGAAGTCAGATGCATACAGAAAAAAAATCATCCTGGGAATGGTGGTCATTTTTATTATTCTTGCTGCCTTTCCCCTTTTTTTTCAGCAGATAGAAAAAAGAAAGGGCATTTCACTCAATGACCCGATTCTTGATTTATTGCCGGCCTACAATGTATCTGTCTTTATATTTCTGACAATATGGGCGGTTGCTGCCCTAAGCCTATGGCGTGCCTTGCAACATCCCGATATCCTGCTTGATTTCTTGTGGGGCTATATCCTGCTCTGTCTCACCCGTGTTCTTACCATAACCCTGGTCCCGCTGGATACCCCTGGGCACCTCATCCCGCTGGGAGACCCGGTTAGCAATCTTTTTTACGGTTCCGGCTTTGTGACCAAAGACCTGTTTTTCTCCGGTCACACGGCCACGGTATTTCTCTTGTTTCTATGTCTTAAAAAAAAGCAGGACAAATGGCTGGCGCTGGGTGGATCGGTGCTGACAGGATTCCTCCTTCTTGTCCAGCATGTTCATTACACGATTGATGTACTGGCGGCGCCGGTCTTTACCTATTTTATCTATATTTCCGCCGTGCAGCTGCTCCACGGGAAAAAAGACAGGGATGCTGGTAAATGAATCCCAAATTGCCATCTTTCTCCCGACCTTTTTCTAGAATGCTTCTCCCAGCTGGAGATAGAATCCATTTGAAGACCTGTGGCTAACACCGTAATCCAAACGCAGGTTAAGCTTTTCAGCCTTATTGAGTGCTACACGCAACCCTCCTCCGAAGGAGTATTTGAGGTAGTCAAAACCCAGGTCGCTCAGGCTGCTTCCCACATTGCCGCAGTCGCCAAAGACGACTGCTCCCAGGCGCCAGAATAGTGGAAAACGGTATTCAGATTGAATTACAAACATGTTTTTGTCCCGGTATCGCCCGTTGTAGTATCCCCGCATCATATTGGATCCTCCCAGGGAGGCCAGACTGCGGAGAGGCACTTCTCCCCCATTGAAAAAACCATATGCTTGCATGGCGAGTACCTGCTGCTTGTATAATTTGAGAAACTTTCTCAGATCCAGGACAAAATTGCTGTAGCGGTAGTTTGACCCGAATAAAGGGTCAAAGTGACTGTAATAGAACTGCATCATGGACCCCCGGTCCGGGGAAAAGGCATTGTTCCTGGAATCATAGGAAAAACTGATCCCAAGCCCTGAAACATGATAGGGATACCTTCCCACGACGTCCTCCTTGTCAAATAGGCCTCCGGAGTCATACTGTATATCCCAAACCCGCTGATACTCATACCTGAAGCCCAGGAATAGATTCCTGGATAACAGCCGTTGCGGGTGCAGGTAAAAATAAAACTGCTTAAACGAATAGGGTTCCTCATTGGTATAAGGGGTCGTTTTCCCCAAACCCCAGAATTTGTCCGGAAAGTAGCTATACGACAGCTGCTCTGACAGAATCCATTTTTCCCCAGGAAAATAAATGGAACCACTTATGGCTGCTACAAACTGGTGTCGAAGTGTATACAGGACCAGGCCTTGGAGATTGGAAGTTCTGGCAAGGGAATCTACCGGGGATACTAGGTGGAAAGTGCTGGAAACGGCTACTCCGAATGACCAGTTTGTTTCAATGGAACGGGCAATAACGGGTAATATCAGCAGGGGATGTTTTTTTGCCGAACTATCCTTTTGCGCATAGGCACAGAATGAGCTTAAAAAACAAAATGACCCCCAAATTGAAAAATAATTTATTTTACCGCCGAACGCACAGACAATGTTACGACTATAGTTTTTAAATATTTTCAATAAAAATCTGGCAAATTAACAGGTAAATTCTAATTTTATTACTTTTGAAGATTAATCGGTTATACAAAAGTTAAAGTAAATATTATAATTAATTAAAACTAACTTCATTTCTTTAACGTAAGGCTCAGAGCAGGATGAATTCGTTCATTCAGTTCTTGCATGTTAAATGCTAAACACAATATGAAAAAACTGGAATGCCCTGATTTTATCTTAGGAGAAAAGCTCAGCAAGGAGCAATTGGCGTTTTTCGACAGAAATGGCGTAATCATTTTTAGAAATGTTTTAAAGAAAGATACGGTTGAATTTTTTATCCAGGAGATAAACAGGATTGAAAGCCAATGGCTTCAAGAAGGCCGAGATAAAGTAAATGGGGTTCCTCTGAAATTCGGAGAAGACGAGAACGACAAGACGATCATTCAAAGGCTTTGTTTCCTCTCCCTGTATAGTCCGGCGCTCCATGAGTTCCTGCAGGATCCCCGGTTGCAGGCTTTGCTGGAGCTGCTTCATCCCTACGAAGGTCGAATCGCCGAAAATGAAAAAGACGGCCTCATCCTGAACCATTATGTCCGGACTCCCAAAAGCAAATTTTCCCAGATGGGATGGCATACCGACAGCCCGAGAGATCTGTTCCTCGGTCACAAAATCATGCCTATGCTTAATGTTGGCATACACCTTGACTCCTGTCCGTTTGAAAACGGCGGCCTGCGGGTCCTTCCCGGAACCCACAAGCAGGGCGTCCTACGGCTTTTATTCAGGAAAAAATACTTTATCGATAACAATGCTGACCCGAGAGAGAAGGGATTTGATGTGAATGCCGGCGACCTGACAGTTCATGACGGTCGTATCTGGCACAGAGCCCAGCAATCACCCCACATGGGGGCTGCCAGTCGTCGAAGGGTAATGTATGTACCCATTATAACAGGTAAGTACATGCCGAAGCATGAGAAAAGCAAGACTCCTTTCTACCATCGTTTAGCCTCAAAAGTTCAAAACTGATCATTTAACTGCGGGAACCAGGTACAGATCTGCCTTAAGGGATTCAGGTACCTGGTTTTCGCATTTTTCAACTTCCGTTATGGAATATGCGCTTATAACCGGTGCCAGCAAGGGGATTGGAAAGTCTATGGCAGAGGAATTAGCCAGACGGGGGTTCAACCTGGTCCTGGTGGCCCGGTCCGTTTCCCTGTTGCAAGAGGAATCAGACAATTTATCCCGAAGATTCGGGATACAGGCCGATTTTCTGGCCGCCGATCTATCGCTCCCGGAATCTGCTGAAAAAGTCTATAACTTCTGCCAGCAGAAAAACTACAACATCACAGTTCTTGTCAACAACGCAGGATACGGCCTTAGCGGATCCTTTGAAAGATATTCGCTGGATGAACAGTTAAATATGATGCAGGTGAATATGGGGGCCTTGGTGCAACTCACTCACCTATTCCTGCCCAGGCTGCTCAGTCAGCCCCAATCCTATATCCTGAATATTGCCAGTTCTGCCGCCTACCAGGCAGTACCCTATCTCAGCCTGTATGCGGCGACCAAGTCCTTTGTGCTTAGTTTCAGCAGGGGGCTGCGTGCCGAATTGTCCGGAAGTACTGTTTCGGTTACCTGCATCAGTCCGGGTGCGACCGATACTGAATTTGCGACCAGGGCAAAAATCGGGGAAAAGGGGCTCAAGGCTGCCGCAAAAGTCAATATGAGACCCGAAAAGGTGGCTTCAATCGCGATCAACAGCATGCTTGCCAAAAAATCAGAAGTGATCACAGGAGGAATTAATAAGCTCGGAGCTTTCCTCGTCTGGCTCCTGCCCAAATCTTTAGTCGAAAAAACAGCCGGGGGATTATACAAATGACAGCCTGATTTTCATGGCAAATCCTCCCTGTCCGGTAATTCGTAGGTCCCAGGATTTGATTCTGCGACTCCGGGTTCGGCAGACTCCGCACCCACTCCTCGGGTTTTAGAAAACAATGATCCATATTTATCTTTCCCGAATTTACTTGAAACAGGTCCCGGATTTCAGGTTAACGATCTTTTGAGCTCCGGACGAAATAATACGCACCTGTTTTCTCCAGGAGAGGAACTTTACAGCCTACTCCGGATTCCCTTCTCCAGTTATACCTTCATTTTGATACCGGTCACCAGTATCGATGACAAGTATCAAAGGAAAAAAAATAATCATATCATAGCTTGCAGAGAAGAGGTACCCCGGATAATCCGTTTCAGCTGCCGGTAGGTGCAGCAAGCGGAGGGGAATACCCGTAAGATTTCAGAACAACAAATTGATCAGTTATGAAAAAGAATTTCTTCATCAATTTAGGCTTTCTATCGGCAGCCATGTTGCTGACAATGGGGAGCCGCGGGCAGGACACGATATTTAAGACCCTGCCCAGTGTAACCATCACGCCTGCCACCCAGGTTTCCAAGGCAGTCAATGAATCTTTCAGACAATCATTTCCTGATGCAACAAAAACGGTCTGGTACACACAGGATAAGAATTATCTCGTGAGGTTTATGACAAGTGACCAGAGTAACCGAGCCCTATACAAGAAAAACGGAATGCTCGTTTATCACCTTCGCTACGGTCAGGAAAAGAATCTCCCCGATGATGTGCGGAAAATGGTAAGATCTGGATATCTGGACTACGCCATATCGGGTGTCCTTTGTGTTCATCAGGACGAACGTGAAATTTGGGTTATCAATCTGGAGGACAGCACAAAGCTGATCATCGTCCGGGTGGAACAGGGAGAAATGGAGCAGGTGGAAACACTCAATAAGTCCTGACAGAACGCGATTTCCCAGGAGCAACAATCTTTAAGGAGAAAGATTGTCGTTTTTGCAGGATGGCCATAACCATCCGCCAAGGAGGGGAAATTTGCCATCTATACTTTAAGATTCCACCATGTCAAAATAAAAATAATGGAAGAGGCAATCTTAGAGGTGTTTCTCAACCAGTTGCATTTTTATAGGACTATTTATGTATATTTGCACCCCTTTAATGGTGTGACGTCCTCCACCGGAAAAATGGTGAGGCCCTGTAGCTCAACTGAATAGAGCATTTGACTACGGATCAAAAGGTTTCAGGTTTGAATCCTGACAGGGTCACGAAGAAGAAAAAATAAAACCCGCTCCCACAGCGGGTTTTCCTTTACCAGCCTGTGTTTCAGAGGCATTTCCACGGTTTTTGCACTTCACACTTTCTCACAATTTCTCACAGTTTTTAGTATACTTGTTTCAAATATGATTTAAACACTGTTTTAAAAACCGTTTTAAAAACCGCTCCCAATGCCTGTAGACTGCTCACAAAGACCATTAACGTGGGTTGTTAAGATCAAAGCTTTCACAAAAAACTAAGGCATTTTTTAACTATCCCCCGCACTCCCACTCCACGTAATGTTTGGCATTTTTATATCCCCCACTTTGTTAATTCCGTAAACTTTTACTTTGGTGTAACGGTCTACATAGCCTAAGTGGCCTCCATTTTGGTCGGATAAATTGCTATTGAAATTCGAGCCATCGTAGCCCTTTGGTGGTGAAGAGAAGGATACCTTTTGTCTTTTGGATAGGGTTGTATTTTATTGTTACCGTTTTCCAATATCTGCTTTACCAACAGAGGATAATCAGAGTCTGCATCAGCTAGAACCTCTGCCAGCAACTGAAAGTCATAATCGCCACTCCAATTCATACTTTTGTCCCACCCTTCGCCCCTGTTGTCTGATTTTCGTAAAATGGGGAAAAGATATTTGCTGTCTTCATTGATGCCACTGGAGAAAGCCTTCCCGTGAATTATGGTATGGCGCCTGAAAAAGTTTTCGGCCAACATTTCAAGCTCATCCTCTCTAACTCTAATTTGCTCATTGATTTTCCTTTGAAAATAAATAGCTCGTTCCACATTGTCCCTCGCCCTTCCCAAATGCTCAAAAAAAGCAAAGACAATACTTATGAACTCCAAAGTATCTTTTGGATTTTTTTCAGGCTCAATCTGTGAAAGCCTTTCGCGAATCGAACCAAGACAAAGGACAGATTCAGCAATAGTGCAACGGTGCTCTGAAAATGATTTTCTAAATGTTTCTTTATCCTGTGGAAATCCGGGCAGAGGAACCGTGTGATTAAATCCGTCGCTGCCTATAAAGGTAAACCATACTTTTTCATATGCCGGGGGCTTTTGGCGTATCGAGGCGTAATACAAGCGTTCAAGTAGATCGCCATGAAATTATAGACTCCATCCAATCTCAATTTTATTATCCATATAAGGTAAATTATTATTTTTAGGATTTGGATTTACAAAAGTACAAAGGTTTTTAGCCCCCACCCGGAAAGAGCAAATGCCAAAAAATGAAATAATTCCTATTTTATTGGCAACGCCAGGCGATGGAGCAATTTGGAGGGTAGAAAATTTACAAATGATTAACC
>Ga0318562_10000573_pt1 | contig 16071 bp, 12 predicted proteins | sample GRESIP066b5f18_FD_203688 | JGI IMG/M metagenome (GOLD analysis project Ga0318562, IMG submission 203688) | Tropical soil microbial communities from Luquillo Experimental Forest, Puerto Rico - GRE.SIPMG.066b5f18 | ecosystem: Environmental > Terrestrial > Soil > Tropical forest > Bulk soil... | reverse complement strand
ACCGTCGACGAGGATGCGCGAGCCGAAATTGAGGTTGATCGTCGTGGTCATGGTGAGCGCATTGCCCTGCCGGTCGACGACGACCACCTGGCTGGTGCCAGGGCTCGGGCTCCCCGTGTCGGGAGCGAGGCCCGCCGGCTTGCCGCGCGGCTCCCCGGCCTTGGCGATCGGCAAGGCCGCGTCGGCATGGATCAGCCCTGCCCTCGCCTCGAGGTAGTCCGCCTGCAGCAGGCCATCGACCGGGACTGCAATGAAGTCGGGATCGCCGACATAAGCCTGGCGATCGGCCTGCGCCAGGCGGCTCGCCTCAATGAAGAGATGCAAGAATTGCGGGTCGGCGAAATCCGAGGTCGCGCCCTTCTGGGCCTGTAGCATGTCGAGGATCTGGAGCACGGCGAGCCCGCCATATGAGGGCGGTGGCGCAGCGCAGATCTGATAGTCGAGGAAGGGCGCACAGATTGGCTGCCTCGCGACCGCGTGGTAGCTGCGCAGATCGTCGAGCGTCAGGCCACCGCCCTCCTCCGCGCCCGAGGTGGCGACAGCGAGGCTTTGCGCGAGAGCGCCGTTGTAGAACGCGTCAGCGCCCGTGGCCGCGATGGCGCGCAAGGTCGCGGCGAGCTTCGGGTTCCTGACTGTCGTGCCGATATCGGGCAGGCGTCCGTCGGGGCCAGCATACATTGCGAAGATATCGCCATATTGGGCGGCGGCGTCCTTGCCGCCCAGCACGCGATGCAGATAGGCCGGCATCGGAAAGCCGTCCTCGGCGAGGCTGATCGCGGGCGCGAAGAGCTTCCCCCAAGGCAGGTAGCCGGCCCGCGCATGCAGGTCGGCGAGGGCCCGCAAAGCGCCCGGAACCCCGATCGTCGCCTTGCCCGAGCGTTTCATGGGCCCCGTCGGCAGTTGATGTGGCGCCTGCGACAAGCCGTCGATGCTCTCAAGCCGCTGATTGCCCTGGTCCCACCAGAGGATGAGCGCCCCGCCTCCAAGCCCTGAGGATTGCGGCTCGACGACGCCGAGCGCCATCTGCACCGCAACCGCCGCGTCGACCGCATTGCCGCCTGCCTCGAGCATTTGCAGCCCGGCGCGGGCCGCAAGCGGGTTCGCTGCGACGACCCGCTCGGACATGGGAGTGTCGGGCGCGGCACTGGATTCGGGAGCGAGCGCGGCCGCGGGAGTGACCGGCGCGGCAAGCAAGCTGCCGAGAACGAGTGCGATCGCCCACATCCCAAGCCCGCGAATTCGCCGCATGACCGTCCCTCGACTCCCCGTTCGGCCGGGCCTGAATGTGACCGGCCGACTTTGTGATGATAATGCTTTTTTCAGATCGCGAGAGGATGCTGCAGGCCAAACTCCGGAGAGTTCGCGATGGTCCAGACATTGCCCGCGCTCGGCATCGCGGCGGCCTTGGCGCTCCTGCCCGGCGGAGCGGCCCTCGCCTGCGGCGCGCCCGCCCAATCCGGCCCATCGCTATGCTGCGCCCCCTTGCTCCAGCTTCTATCCCGCGGGCGATCCGAGCATCTTCGCTATGGCCGAGATCGCCCCCCACTATAGCGAGAAGCAGATGAAGGCCTGGGTCGGCGTCATTGCGGACCCACGCTATGGCGAGTTCATCTACGGGCCCGCCATCTACGGACCTTACGTTGGACCGGCCTGGTAAGCCCGGCCCGATGACAGCCGATCACTGCTTCGGCGTCGCTGCAGCTGGAACCGATCCGGAAGGCGCGGTCGGCATGTTGAGCTGCTTCCTATTCTCGCGCTCTGCTTCCCGCGCCTGCTTGTCGAGCTCGAGGCAGGTGACGAGCTCGACAAAGCTCGGCGCGCCGCCGATCTGGGTCTCCTGCGTGCAGATCCTGCGCGATGACTCCTTGTAGCTGAACCAGTTCCGCGAGAGCTGCTTTTGCGCCTCGGTCTCGTCGTTGATGCAGCTGTCAAAGGCGCTTTTCTGCCCCTCGGAGAGCGGCTGCGCACGGCGGCAGGTCGCCTTGATGTCGAGCTTCGGCAGCGACTTCAGGGCCGGACCGAAAGTGTCCGCCCCACCAGCAGCCCCGCCAGCATCCAAACCCTTGACGCTGTCATTCGAAGGCACGTCGCCCGCATTCGGCTGGCGGTGGCCGATCGGCGCTTGCGGTATGCCCGTTTGCGCCAAGGCTGAGCCCGCAGATCCCAGGATGAGCGCGAGCGCGGTCACACGGGCGAGAGACGCGAACTTCATGACATCCTCCATGGTGTTCTGGCGCCCGGCCGGACAGGCGGTGCATAGCCGCGACGATACCCCGTCGCGCGACCGGACAGAAGGCACGATCGTCGCTGACGCGATAAGGGCCGCGGACGACATCAGGGATTGAAGCTGTGCGAGTGCATGAAGTCCGACATGTTTTGATCAACCGCGTACTGCATGCGCTCCGAAACGTCGCGATGCCGGTCGCCGGCCGTAGCGACGCAATCCTCGAAAGCCTTGGTGTCCGGTGCGAGCCCTTGGGCCTGGCATTGCGCCCGGTCATTCGCGCGCTCCCGCTCGACGGACATGCAACCCGTGAGGCTCGCCAGCGCGAGGCCGCCGAGGAGAGAGGCGAAGCGCGTCGCTCGCACGCCGGCATGCCTGTGAGGACGCGCAATTCGGGCAGTGGGATTCGTATCGATCATCGCCTTCTCATATCATAGAAAAACATCGCCGTGGCACATCTTATCCGCGATCTGCGACAGCACCGCCACGGTTGCGCCTTGGCGGATGGGCCGCGCTTCGAACGCTAGGATTTGCGCGCCCGCAATGCCATATTGCGCGCCGCTTGGCGTCTGATCGGCCGCATCGGTTGCGAACGGCCCAAGGCAAGACATTCGTCGACGCAAAGCTGATGGAAGTGTGCCCCATGCCCCAGCATATCGGTATCGTCGCCTGCTCGGCCGAAGGGGCCGCGCTCTGCTATCGGACGATCTGCACCGAGGGGCCCGCACTGCTCGGCCCATTCGCGCATCCTGAGGTCTCGATGCACACGCATTCGCTCGGCGATTATGTCGAATGTCTCGAGCGCGACGACTGGCAAGGTGTCGGCGAGCTGATGCTCTCCTCGGCCGAGAAGCTCGCGAGGATCGGCGCCGATTTCCTGATCTGCCCCGACAACACCATCCATAAGGCGCTCCCCTTGATCATGGAGCGCTCGCCCTTGCCCTGGCTGCACATCGCCGAGGTCGTCGCGAGCGAAGGCGCCGAACGCGGCTTCAAGCGGCTCGGCATCACCGGGACGCGCTGGCTCGTCGACAGTGAGGTCTATCCCGAGAAGCTCGCGGCGCGCGGCCTCGATCATCTGCGCCCGAACGCCGGCGAACGCCGCGAGATCAATCGCATCATCATGGAAGAGCTGACCCATGGCGTCTTCACGCCGCAGGCGATCTCCTATTTCCAGGAGATGATGCGGCGCATGCAGGGCGAAGGCTGCGATGCCGTCATTCTCGGCTGCACCGAGATCCCGCTTATCATGAACGACGCGAATTCGCCGCTGCCGACGCTCGACTCGACCCGCCTCCTGGCTCAGGCGGCCTTGCGGCGGGCGGTCGAGCCAGCGTCGCTGGCTGCCTAAGCCTTCGGCAGCCTCAGCCATTGCCCTTGGCGCGCTGTTCCGTTGTAATGGGATCATTGGCGTTTGTCGTAGGGCTTGCACAATTGCCCGCACGCGCCGAGGGGGCGGGAAGGCGCGAGGACGAGGCAGGCGTGATGACGGATCCGATCCTGCAGATGCGTGCAGTGTCGAAGACCTTCTTCGGCACCAAGGCGCTGAGCAATGTCGATCTGACCGTGAAAGGCTGCTCCTTCACCCTGCATGCCGGCGAGGTCGTGGGGCTCGCGGGCCTCGTCGGGGCTGGCCGCACCGAGCTCGCCCATCTGATCTATGGCGCAACGCCCATGGTCTCGGGCGAGATCAGGCTCGGCGATAGGAGCCTCGCTGTCGCCTCGCCGCGCGACGCGCTCGAAGCGGGCATCGCCTATCTGACCGAAGACAGGAAGGCGCTCGGCCTCTTTCTCGACATGTCCTGCCTCGCCAACATCAATCTCGGCGTGATCGGCAGGGATGCGGCCTTCGGCGTTGTGCTCGATCGCGACAAGGCGCGGTCGCGAGCCGATGAGGCTTTCGCGAGCCTGCGCATCAGGGCGGCTGGCCCAAGCATCAATGTCGGCACGCTCTCCGGCGGCAATCAGCGGAAGGTGCTGCTGTAGCGCCTCCTCGCTACTGCGCCGAAGGCCCTGATCCTCGACGAGCCGACGCGCGGCGTCGATGTCGGGGCGAAATCCGAGATCTATTCGATCATCGACAATCTCGCGAAGTCCGGTGTCGCCATCCTGGTCATCTCGTCCGACCTGCCCGAGATCATCGGCATCTGCGACCGCGCGCTGGTGATGCGGGAAGGACGCATCGCGGGCGAGGTCGGCGCTCTCACATCGAAGGCGCTGACGCAGGAGAATGTGATGGCGCTCGCGACCGGCACGGAGGGTCTCGATGCAGCATGAGAACCGCCCGCAAGGCGAGGCGCTGAAGCAAGCCTCGCTCGGACGCGGCGCGGGCCCGCTTCCCGGCGCCAGCCAGGCGGCCAAGCGCCAACGCGCCCAGGAGGCGATCCGCGCGGCCGGCATGCTGCCGGTGCTCGTGCTCTTGTGCCTCGGCTTCCACTTCATGTCGGATGGGCGCTTCTTCACCGGGCAGAATCTCGGCATCGTGCTGCAGCAGGCCTCGGTCAATACCGTGCTTGCGGCCGGCATGACCTTCGTGATCCTGACCGGCGGCATCGACCTTTCGGTTGGCTCGATCCTGGCTGCTTCCGCCATGGCCGGGCTGATCGTCTCGCTCATCCCCGAATTCGCCTCGCTCTGGATCGTCGTGTCGGTCGCAGCCGGGCTCGCCTTCGGCCTGATCAACGGCGCGCTGATCGCGAGCTTGCGGCTGCCACCTTTTATCGTGACGCTCGGCTCGCTGACGGCAGTGCGAGGCTTGGCCCGCCTCTTCGGCGCCGACACGACGGTGTTCAATCCGTCGATCCCCTTCGCCTTCATCGGCAACGGCTCGCTCACCATCGTGCCGGGCATCCTCTCGATACCCTGGCTCTCCGTCGTCGCGCTCATCGTCATCCTGGCGTCCTGGCTTGTGCTGCGGCGCACCGTGCTCGGCGTCCATATCTACGCGGTCGGCGGTAATGAGAGCGCAGCGAGGCTCGCGGGCATCAAGGTGCCGGCGGTGCTCGCTATCGTCTACGGGGTTTCGGGCTTGCTCGCGGGCCTTGGCGGGGCCATGCAGGCGGCCCGCCTCTATGCCGCAAACGGCCTGCAGCTTGGCCAATCTTATGAGCTCGACGCCATCACGGCCGTCATCCTCGGCGGCACGTCGTTCGTCGGCGGCATTGGCTCGATCTGGGGGACACTCGTCGGCGCGCTGATCATCGCCGTGCTCTCGAACGGGCTGATCCTCACCGGCGTCTCGGATGTCTGGCAATATGTGATCAAAGGGCTCGTCATCATCGCGGCCGTGGCGCTCGACCGCTACCGGCTGCACGTATCAGCACGCACCTGACTTTGGACCCGGCGCGGAGACTGGTCGGCCGCATCGGGATATTGATCGACCTGGGAGGAAAGAGATGTTGAGGACGTCATCCTTCGCGGGCGCCGCATTGGCGCTCGCTCTCGCCGCGGCTCCGGCTTCCGCCAAGGAGCTCAAATCAATCGGCATTTCGCTCGGCTCGCTCGGCAATCCGTTCTTCGTCGCCCTGTCCAAAGGCGCCGAGTTCGAGGCGAAGAAAACCAATCCCGACGTCAAGATCACCACGGTCGGCTTCGAATATGATCTCGGCAAGCAGGTCACCCAGATCGACAATTTCATCGCGGCGGGCGTCGATCTGATCCTGTTGAACCCCGGCGACCCGAAGGCGATCGGCGCCGCGATCAAGAAGGCGCAGGCCGCCGGCATCACCGTCGTCGCCGTCGATACGGCGGCCGAAGGCGCCGACGCCACCGTCACCACCAACAATGTGCAGGCGGGCGAGATCTCCTGCCAATACATCGTCGACAAGCTCGGCGGCAAAGGCGACGTCGTCATCGAGAACGGACCGCAGGTCTCGGCCGCGATCGACCGCGTGGTCGGCTGCAAGCAGGTCTTCGCGAAGAATCCCGGCATCAAGGTCCTGTCGAGCGACGAGCACGGCAAGGGCTCGCGCGAAGGCGGCCTGACGGTGGCGCAAGGCTATCTGACGCGCTTCCCGAAGATCGACGCCATCTTCGCCATCAACGATCCGCAGGCGATCGGCACCGATCTCGCGGCGCGCCAGCAGAACCGCAGCGGCATCATCGTCACGGCGGTCGACGGCGCCCCCGACATCGAGGCCGCGCTCAAAGACCCGAACTCGCCGCAGATCCAGGCTTCGGCCTCGCAAGACCCGTTCTTCATGGCGCGGCGTGCCGTGCAGGTCGGCGTCGCGATCCTCAAGGGTGACAAGCCCGCCTCGAATGTCGAGCTCTTCCCCTCGAAGCTTGTGACCCGCGACAATATCGGCCAGTATCAGGGTTGGACCTCGTCGAGGTCCCAGTAAGCCCGACGTGACCCGCTTCTCCCGCACCTTTCGCGGGAGGAGCGGCTCCCCTCCTCTTTCCTTGGCCTATTTGCCCTTGGCGCGGTTCCAGTCGCGCCCCGTATCGCCGAAGGCCTCATAGCCCGCATCAGTCACGGCGACCGTGTCCTCGAGCTTGATGAAGCCGCGCTTCGGATGGAGAATGGCGGTCTCGATCGAGACGACCATGCCGCTCTCGAGTGGACGCGTCGCGTCATAGGCCGAATAGGGCACCGGGCCCCGGCTCGTCAGCCGTGGCGCCTCATGGCTGATGAGGCCCATGCCATGCGCCACGAAATCGAGCTGCGCCCGGTGCGGCGATGCCGCGACGCAGGCCTGGCCGGCCGCGATGATCTCGCCGCCTTGCGCGCCGTGTCGGATCGGGCGGCGCGCCGCCTCCTGGACCTCGGCGACAGCGCCGAGGAGGTCGACGAGCTCGGCATCAGGCTCGCCCAGGATGCCCATGCGGCAAAGATCGCCGATATAGCCTTTGTAATTGCCGCCGGAATCGAGCGACATGATATCGCCGATCGCGAGGCGCTGATCCGAGGGGGCGCGATTGAGGCTCGTTCCAGCGCTGATCAGGCAATATTCGAAGGTGAGGCCGCGAGAGACCTCCTCGCGCCGCAGCCGGTCCACGACCTCATGTTTGGTCATGCCGGGTTCGCAGCTCTCGAACACCGCGAGCATCGAGGCGACGACGCGCTCCGAGGCCTCGCGCAAATGCGCGAGCTCGGCCTTGGTCTTGCGCGCCCGCAGCCGCTCCAGCGGAAGAAGCGCATCGACGATCTCGCAATTGCCGAGACCGTCCTGCAGGACCTTGGCGGTGTCCAAGGGCAGGAAGGCCGCTTCAACGCCGACCTTACCGATTGGGGCACCAAGCCCCTTGATGTGCTCGACCGCGCGCCGCATCGCCTCAGTGCTGGTGCCGGTCGAGGTGTCGACGGTCTTCGGCCAGAAGCGGTCGAGCGCCTTCTCGAAGCCCTCGAGGCGAGTACCGATATAGGCCGTCTCCTCGGGCCGGCCCTTCTGGTAGACGAGGATCGGCAGATAGCGGCTGGTGCCGATCGCATCCATATAGTCGAAGAAGAAGAAGCGATATCCGCCGAGAAGATATTGGATATTGTGTTTCGAGGTCGCGACAAGGACGTCGATGCCGTGATCGTCGAGCAGCGTGTCGAGATGGGCCGTGTCGAAGGGGGCGGGCTTGCCCATCTCATGCGCCAATCCAGCCATGTTGTTTCCTCCCCTTTATCAGATCGCTTGTGCAAAGATCGTTCGCGGCTGGCCGAGGTTCTGGCCTGTGAGCTTACGCCCGCCCGCATCGAGGCGCCATGCCTGTGGCGCTCCCCTCTCCCGCGCACCTCGTGCAGGAGAGGGTGCCGAGACGAAGGGTGAAGGTTGATCGTGACGCGACGTGTCTGAGACCGTGGGCGTTCCTCGCCCGCCCTTGAACCGACGCCGCCGCAGCGGCGCTCGGAAGTAAGCGGCCGAGGACGCCGCGGTCCCAGGGCAGCGCCTCACATCCAGCGCGGTTGATCGCTCCCCGGCGGAAAGGCGGGCCGGTCCCAGCGCATCGGTGCGGCCTCGATGGTGACCGGCGGGAGCAAGCGTCGCGCCGGGCCCCAGGCGGTCGCTTCCACATGCTCGTCGAGGTCGGCCGCGCTCTCGGGCGAAAGCTTTGCCTCGGTGCCCGAAACAGCATGCTGGGCGAGCAGCAAGCTGGTGCGCGCGAGCGAGGCGCGCGCCTCCTGACCCTGCCGCGTCTCGAATCGTCGCATTAAGCCAAGCACGGCCGCTGCAGCCATCATGTAGCCGGTTGCGTGGTCGAGGGCCTGCACCGGCAAGGGCGTCGGCTGTGGCCGCTCGAGCCGGCGCATACCGGAATCGGCGATGCCGGTGATCATCTGCACCAGGCTGTCGAAGCCGCGCCGCCGGCTCCAGGGGCCGGTCCAGCCATAGGCGTCGAGCGAGACATCGACGAGGTCCGGACGCTGCCGCCGCCGCACATCCGCGCCGAGGCCGAGCCGCTCGAGTGCGTTCGAGCGGTAGCCATGAACCAGGATGTCGGCTTCGCTCAACAGCTCGAGAAAGCGCGCGCGTCCCTGCGCATCCTTGAGATCGAGCCTCGCCGCGCGCTTGCCCAGCAGGACCTCGGCGACGAGCGAAGGTTCCTCCCAGCCAGGCGGATCGATGCGCAGCACCTCGGCACCGAAACCGGCGAGGAAGCGCGTCGCGACAGGGCCTGCGAGGATGCGCGTGAGGTCGAGCACCTTCACCCCTGCGAGAGGGCGTGCAGGATCGATGGCGAACCGCTGCGACGGCGCCTCGCCCGAAGCGGATAGCCGCAGCAGCGGCTCGGCGGCGACACTTCGGCCTTGCGGGTGCTCGGCCCATTCGGCGAGGCTGCGCATCTTCGCCGCGCAGCCTCCCTTCGCGACGATCGCCTCTTCGAGCACCTCGGCCGCAAAGCGAGCGACCGCCCCCGCGACGCTCGCCTTTTCGCCCGCGCAGCCGAGCACCGCGAGCGCTGCCTCGCGGTGATGCGGGGCGTTGGTATGAAGTCGGATCCAGCCATCTGCGGCCCGATAGTCGCCGGCGATCGGATCCCAGGGCGGCGGTGGCGACCATCCTTGCGGCCGCAGCGAGCTCGCAAACCAGAAAGAAGCAAGACGGCGGTCGACCACCACCCTCGGCTTCGCCGCGCCGTCCGCCGCGACGAGCTCCGATATGGCAAGGCCCGCCGCCACGACCGAGGCGCTGGCGAGATCGCTGACCGCGAATACCGAAGGCAGGCCGCCCGCGTCCGTCATGGCGACGCGATCGAGCGCCGCCGCATCCCCGCCCGCTGCGCCCCAGATCTCACCGAGCATCGCCGCGAAGGGGCTGCCGGTTTGCGAGACTGCGCCTGTCTCATTCTTGGTCACGCCCCACCTCCTCGCAGGATATTCGCAGGCCATCCTTGAGCCGGCATGTGCGATTCGCATCGCAGGTCGTCAATCTTGATCGGATCGATCAACCTCGACCGCGGGCGCGTGAGCGTACAGAGTGGCGCCCCTTCGAGCCCTTCGCGGAATCCGCAATGTCCGATCCTCTCTTGCCGCTGCGCCACCTCGCGCGACTGCGTCTGGCGCATTTGCCGACCCCGCTCGAGCCGATGCGCAGGCTCGGCGCCGAGCTCGGGCTTCGTGCCCTCTTCGTGAAGCGCGACGATTGCACCGGGCTCGGACTTGGCGGCAACAAGGTGCGAAAGCTCGAATTCGACCTCGCCGCGGCCGTCGCATCTGGAGCCGATTGCGTCGTCTGCGGCGGCGTGGTGCAGTCGAACACGGCACGCCAGGTCGCGGCGGCCTGTGCCAAGCTCGGCCTAGAATGCCATCTCGGCATCATGCGCGGCCGGCTGAGCGCAACCGAGCCGGGCTATGAGGACACGGGCAATATCCTGCTTGATCGCCTGTACGGCGCCGTTATTCACGACATCGCCTGGGACGAGGATCGCAATCGGCATCTCAGCCGGATCGCCGAGGATCTGCGACGCGCCGGACGCAATTTGTATTTCGTCCCCTATGGCGCCTCGGATGCGCTCGGCGCCATGGGCTATGCGCTCGCAGCCGAGGAGATCGTCGGGGCCTGCCCGCAGGCCGCCTGGATCGTGCATGGCAGCGGCAGCGCCGGCACGCAGGCGGGGCTTCTCGCCGGGCTCCTCGCGCTGCGTCATCAGGCGCGCGTGATCGGCATCGACGTCGATGCCCAGGCGGCGCGCGTCGCGGCCGATGTCGATCGCGTCGGCAGGAAGGCCGCGGCACTTCTCGGCGTCGCCGAGCGATGGGCGACGGATCTCGTCGAGGTGGCCGGCGACTGGAGCGGGCCGGGCTACGGCGTCGCCGATGCCTCGACGCGCGAGGCGATACGCCTCGGTGCGCGGCTCGAGGGTCTCGCGCTCGATCCTGTTTATTCCGGCAAGGGCCTTGCCGGCCTCATCGGGCTCGCGCGCCAGGGCCGCTTCAAGCCGGACGATGCCGTCATCTGGATCCACACGGGCGGCAGCCCCGGCATCTTCGCCTATCCGGTCACCATGGCAACTGCGAGCGCCGAGCGGCCATCGCATTTGTAAGCTCGGGGTCATCCCGGGCGCGGTGCAGCACGAAGCGGTGTGCGGCAGACCCGGGATCTGTCAGCAGTGAAGGCCCATGGTCCTGGATCTGCGATGCAGCATTCCATGCTGCATCGCGTCCGGGACGACCCCGCATGTTGAAGATGATCTCAAATGCGATCGCCGCGTTGCTACTCTGCCGCGAGCCGCGCGGCCGCGAGCTGGCGATCGACGAGGCGCGCATAGACGCCGCCTCTCGCCAGGAGCTCGCCGTGCGACCCCTGCTCGATGACGCGTCCGCGTTCGAGCACCAGGATCAGATCGGCATTCCGGATGGTCGAGAGGCGATGCGCGATGACGAGGGTCGTGCGATCGATCATCAGGGTCTCGAGCGCCGCGCGCACTTGCGCCTCGCTGATCGCGTCGAGATGCGACGTCGCCTCGTCGAGCACGAGCACCGGCGCATCCTTGAGGAAGGCGCGCGCGATGGCGATCCTCTGCCGTTGCCCGCCCGAGAGCTGCACGCCGCGCTCGCCGACCCTGGTCGCCAGCCCCTGCGGCAAGCCCGCGACGAAATCGGCGAGCGAAGCGCGCTCGATGGCGCGCCCGAGCTCGGCCGGATCAACCTCCGGGCGCGCAATGCGGATATTGGCTTCGAGCGTGTCGTTGAAGAGGTAGGTGTCCTGCGCCACGAGCGCCATCTGGCTGCGGAGCGCTTCCAGGGTCAGATCGCGCAGATCGAGGCCGTCGAGCTTCACCGCGCCCGCATCCGGATCGAAGAAGCGCAAGAGCAGGTTGGCGATCGTCGTCTTGCCGGAGCCCGAAGGGCCGACGAGCGCGACCGTCGCTCCACGCGGCAAGGTGAAGCTCATGGCGTCGAGCGCGGGATGGCGCCGCCCCGGATAGGTGAAGCGCACATCCGCGAAGGTCACTTGCGATCCGCCGGCAGACGCCACCGGCGTCAGGCTGCCATCGCGGATCGTCGCCTCCTCCTTCTCGACGACCCGCAGCCGTCGCGTCGAAGCGATGGTGTCTGCGAGCTGGCGCCCGACCTGGGCGATCTCCGACACCGGCAGAAAAGCCGCGACCGCAAGCAGAATGAGCAGCGGCAGCAGGGTCGGCGCGAGTTGGCCCTCGGCAGCGAGCCAGGCGCCGACGGTCGCGACCGCAAGGCCGCCGAGGCCAGTTGCCGCTTCGAGCCCGGCGCCGGCCCGCGACAGGTCGTATTGCAGCACCAGGCGCTGGCGCTGATAGTTCTGCAGGAGCCCGAGGAACTCTTTGCCCCGCGAGGGGCCCGCCCCGAAGGCGACGAGATCGGACAGGCCCTGGATAGTCTCGGTTGCATGGGCGCCGATCCCTCCCAGCGCCGCGCGGGCGCGCGAGCCCATCTCGTCGATGCGGAGCCGGCCGATTACTGGCGACAGCGCCGCATAGGCGAGGAAGGGCAGAAGCGCGACCGCGATCGGCCAGGCGACCAGCGCGAGCGCAACCATCACGGTCGCCGGCACCAGCAGGGCGACGAAAGCCGGAGCGACGGTGTGGGCGTAGAAATACTCGACCGTCTCGACATCCTGCGCTGCGAGCGCGACGAGATCACCCGAGCGGCGGCGCAGCAGATAGGCGGGCCCGAGCTCGACGAGCTTGTCGAAGAGATCGATGCGCATCCGCGCCAGGAGCTCATAGGCCATCGCATGGGCGAGCCAGGATTCGAGCCAGTGCAGCAGGCCGGACAGCGGGGCAGCGATCAGGAGGGCGATCGAGAGCGTTGTGATCGGCGAGGCGGTCTTGACCGCGCCGATCAGCAGCGCGCCCAACGCCCCGACCCCGATGAAGGCCGCGACGCGACCGACGCCGAAGAGCACAGTGAGAGCGAGCTTGCCGCGCCAGGGCGCGATGAAGCGCAGGAGCGTCGCCAAGGTCTCGCTCCAAGGGATGCCCGCGGCCTCGGCGCTGATGTCGCGCGGCCTGATGCCGGTCTCCTGCGCCTCGGGCTCGACCGAAGCCGCGACGATGCCCTCCAGCTGCGCCGCGGTACCATGTCCGCCGGCCGAAGCCGCATCCTCGGCCTGCGGCCCCATCAGCTGGTAATAGATGCCGCCCTGGCGCATCAGCGCCTCATGCGTGCCGCTCTCGGCGACCTTGCCCTGGTCGAGCACCAGGATGCGGTCCGCTCCGATCACGCTCGAGAGGCGGTGCGCCAGGATGAGCGTAGTGCGTCCTTGCATGAGGCGATCGAGCGCCTCCTGGATCACGGCCTCGTTCTCGCCGTCGACCGCGGAGAGCGCCTCGTCGAGGATCAGGATCGGGGCATCGCGCAACAGCGCCCGCGCAATGGCGAGGCGCTGGCGCTGGCCGCCCGAGAGAAGCGAGCCGCGCTCGCCGATCATCGCCTGGTAGCCGCCAGGCAACGCCTCGATGAAGGAATGGGCGTTCGCGGCCCGGCAAGCCGCCTCGATCTCGGCTTGCGTCGCATCGGGACGTGCGAGGCGCAGATTGGCCTCGACCGTGCCGTGGAACAAGGTTGCGTCCTGCGCCACGATGGCGATGCGCCGATAGAGCTCGGCCGGATCGAGCTCGCGGATATCGCGGCCGAAAATGCGCACCACGCCCTCCTGCGGGTCGTGCTGGCGCAGTAGCAGACGCACGATCGAGGATTTGCCGGCGCCGCTCGCGCCGACGACGCCGACGCGCTCGCCGGGCTTCACCGCAAAGCTCAAGCCCCGATGCGCCGGCAGACGCCCGCCCGGATAGGCGAAGCCGACCGCTTCGAAGGCTATGCTCGCCGGCGCGTCGGCCGGGATCTGGGCTCCGCCCGGCCGAACGCCGGGCTCGGCATCGAGCAGCGCATGGATGCCGGTCGCGGCTGATTGGCCGATCATGCCCTGATGCAGCACCGAGCGCAGATCGCGCAGTGGCCGGAAGATCTCGGTGCCGGCCATCAGTACCACGAGCAGCGCCTCGAGGCTCATCTCGCCCGCAAGGACCCGGTGCGCGCCGAAGATCAAGGCGAGCGCAGCGCCTAGCGCCATGCCGAGATCGGTGATGCCGCGTGTCAGAAGCCCGAGCGCCAGCACCCAGAAGGTCTCGCCCGAGAGAGCCCTTGCGCGCCTAGCGATCAGGGCCGCATAGGCGCGGCTCTGCCCGAAGGCAGCGAGCGTCGGCAGGCCCTGCACGGCATCGAGGAACTCAGCCCCGAAGGCCTTGAAGGCGCGCGAGCGCGCCAATGCCGCGTCGCGATCATAGCGGTGCACGGCGGCAGGAAGCACCAGGGTGACGAGCGCCCAGACGAGAAGGGTCAGCGCGACAGGCACATCCCAAAAGGCCATGAAGGCGAAGATGGCGATGGGCGCGATCGCCGCGATTGCAAGCTGCGGCAGATAATGCCCGAAGAAGGTCTGGAGCTGCTCGACCCCGTCGACCATGGTGAGCATCACACCGCCGGTGCGCTCGCTGCCGAACCAGGCGGGCCCGAGCGCGAGGATCTTGTCGAAGAGCAGGCCCCGCAAGCGCTCCTGCACGCACGCAGCGCCCCGATGGGCGAGCGCCGTGCGAGCATGCTCGAGCGCCGCACGCAGCAGGACGCAAGCGGCCGCGAGCGCCAGCGGCAGGAGCGCCTGCCGCAAGCCTGCGCCCGCGAAGACGCGCGCCAGCGCCTGGCCGAGAAAGACGAAGCGCAGGATGCCGACCGCCAAAGCGAGCACGCCGAGCCCGACACCCAACGCCATGCCGGCTCGAAAACCACGTGTCATGCGCCATAAACGCCAATCGAAGTACATTTGGAGGAAACCCCTCGGAAGCCCTTTTGGGGGAGCCAATCGCCGCCCCGATTCCTGTTGCCATCCTCCTTCCGGGACTTGCGCCGCGCAAATGCGAGATTTTCATTCGCTGTTGAGCTAGATTGCACGGCGATGAGCAACCACATCCCACCGCTTGCCGCCTTGCGCGCCTTTGCGAGCGTTGCCCGCCTGGGCAGCTTCGCGCGCGCGGCAGCCGCGCTCAATGTCAGCACGAGCGCGGTCAGCCACCAGATCCGCGGGCTCGAGCTCGGCCTCGGCGCGCAGCTCCTGACGCGGGCCCGCAACGGCGCCCCGAACAACGAGGCCGGCGTCACCGAGGAGGGCAAGCTGCTGCTCGGCGCGGTCGAGGCCGCCTTCGACCAGCTGGGCTCGGCCTGCGAGGCCGTGCGCGATCGGGCGAAGCGCGCAAGGCCGATGCTCGCGATCTCGGCCAATGGCTCGGTCGCCTCGCTCTGGCTCGCGCCGCGTCTTGCGGCATTCGCTGCTCTGCATCCCAGCACGCAATGGCAGATGCAGGCGATCGAGACCGATCCGAACCTCGTACGCGAAGGGCTCGATCTCGCGATTTTGCGCTACCGGCGCGGCACGCGGGAGCCGGGCGACAGGCTCCTGTTCCATGAGACGGTCTTCCCGGTGTGCAGCCCGTCCTTGCGGCTTACCGGCTCGCCCCAGGAGCTCACGCGCCACAGCCTGCTGCAAGAGGATCACAGCGGCAGTCCCGAGATGAACTGGTCAACCTGGCTCGACCTCCTGGGCCCTGGCGCCAGCACGCGCGTCAATCTCGTGCGCTTCAGCACTTTCAACGCGGTCGTCGGAGCCGCGATCGCGGGTGCCGGCATCGCGCTCGGCCGCTCGCCGCTGATCGATGACGAGCTGAAGAGTGGGCGCCTGGTGCGCCCCTTCGGCGAACAGACTCTGCCGGGCTCGCATGATTTCGTGATCCGCAGCCGGCCGAGCAAGCAGCGCGACGTGCATGTGGCGCTGTTGCGCGACTACCTCATCTCCTCGGTCGCAGCGCAGAGCTGAGCGCAGCCGTCCGGGGTCAGGACGCCTGAGCGCCGTCGGACATCGCCCGCATCAGGCCGCGCCAGCGTTGCGCCAGAGCCGGCAGGTGCTCGGGATCGGCGGCTGCGCCAGAGGGCCAGCACCTTGTCGGGCGGCGAGCAACAGATGCTGCTGATCGCGCGCACCTTGATGGCGCGCCCGCGCCTGCTGCTGCTCGACGAGCCCTCGCTCGGCCTGTCACCGGTGCTGGTGCAGAAGATCTTCGCCATCATCGCGCGGCTGAATGCGGATGGGCTGAGCATCCTGCTCGTCGAGAAGAATGCCGCGGTCGCGCTCGCCGCCTCGAGCATACGCCTATATCCTCGAGAATGGCGAGATCGCGCTCGAAGGCGCCTCGGACGCTTTGCGCCGCGACGATGCGGTTCAGCGCAGCCATTTGGGGAGCTGAACCATGGCGGCGAGCGGACAGGCTGCGACTTTGCGATTTGCCGGGAGGGCCGTCCTCGTCACGGGCGCCGCCTCGCCTCGGAGGGAGCGCGTATCGCCGCTGCCGGTCTCGATCGCTCGGGCCTCAAAAGCGTCGCCGCCTCC
>Ga0318562_10000568_pt1 | contig 16166 bp, 9 predicted proteins | sample GRESIP066b5f18_FD_203688 | JGI IMG/M metagenome (GOLD analysis project Ga0318562, IMG submission 203688) | Tropical soil microbial communities from Luquillo Experimental Forest, Puerto Rico - GRE.SIPMG.066b5f18 | ecosystem: Environmental > Terrestrial > Soil > Tropical forest > Bulk soil... | reverse complement strand
CGAGTTGCTTTGAAAAAACTTTTTCGAAGGCCTGTTCAAAATCAGCCTTAATGTCATCGATATGTTCGATGCCCACACTGATGCGTACCTGATTGGGCTGAACCCCGGCTGCAACCTGTTCGGCCTCGCTCAGTTGTTCATGTGTGGTCGAGGCCGGATGAATGACGAGTGTTTTGGCATCACCCACGTTGGCCAGATGGCTTGCCAGTTTAAGCGAATCAATAAACTTGCTGGCATTTTCTTTCCCTCCTTTCACTCCAAAATTCAGTATGCCACCGAATCCGTTTTTCAAATATTTCTTGGCCAGCGCGTGGTAAGGACTGCTGCTTAACCCCGGGTATTGAACAAAATCAACCTGGGGATGTCTTTCCAGCCACTGAGCAAGTTCGAGGGCATTGTCTACATGGCGCTGTACCCGCAGGGAAAGGGTTTCCAGCCCCTGGATGAGCAAGAAGGAATTAAAGGGTGCCTGGGAGGAGCCAAAGTCGCGCAACCCCTCTACCCGGGCCCGGATCGCAAAAGCAATATTGGGAAGTCCCAGCGGGTTGCCTTCACCAAATACCTCCCAGAATTTAAGTCCGTGGTATCCTTCCGATGGCTCCGTGAACTGGGGGAATTTACCATTATTCCAGTTATAATTTCCTGCATCGACGATGACCCCGCCTATTACCGTGCCGTGTCCTCCTATCCATTTGGTCGCAGATTCAACTACGATGCTCGCACCCCATTCAATGGGCCGGAACAGGTACCCTGCTGCACCAAAAGTATTGTCGACTACGAGCGGCAGGTCATATTCCTTTGCGAGGTCTGCAAATTTTTGGAAGTCCGGGATATTGAGACGGGGATTTCCAATGGTTTCCAGGAAAATCGCTTTGGTATTCTTGTCTATGTGTTTAACAAAACTTTCGACATCATCTCCATCTGCAAACCTGACTTCAATCCCCAGTCTTTTGAAGGACACTTTGAACTGGTTGTAGGTGCCCCCATACAGATAGCTGGTGCTGACGAAATTGTCACCCGACTGCATGATGTTGTTGAGGGCCAGGAACTGGGAGGCCTGGCCTGAACTGGTAGCGAGCGCTGCCACGCCGCCTTCGAGGGCCGCCATGCGCTGTTCAAAGACATCCGTTGTAGGATTCATGATGCGCGTGTAGATGTTTCCAAATTGTTTCAGCCCGAAAAGGTTGGCAGCATGTTCGGAGCTGTCAAAGCCGTAGGAAGTAGTTTGATAAATAGGGACGGCTCTTGCCTTGGTGGTGGGGTCAATTTGCTGACCGGCGTGCAATTGGAGTGTTTCGAAATGATAGTTGCTCATACACTTTCGGTTTTAGATATTATGATATGATTATGCCTATTGAATGTTGCCGGCATTCAAAGGGAGACGGTAGAGCCTGATGGGAGGGGAAAAGATTAAAGTATGCACTCGAACATACAACCATAGCAGCAGGCGCATGGTGCGTTTGTAAAATTGGTAGTAATAGATGCTGGATGCTGCGAGCTGTATAGGTGGGTTGCCGATACCTGACAAATTTAGTAGACATTTTTTAATTATTTTTTTTATTTCCTGTTATTTTTTTACAACACCTGGCCATGTGCAAAGCTGATCATTGCAGGCATATTTCATTACCACCGATCACTTTGCTCTTTGATGTTATCCGGCTGAATGCCTGTTCCAGATCCTCCACCAGGTCTTCTTTGTCCTCCAGCCCCACGGATAATCGGATGAGGCTGTCTTCCACACCCGATTCCTTTCTCCTCTCCTCAGGTATGGACTTATGAGTCATGCTGGCAGGGTGGCTCACCAGGCTTTTGATGCCTCCCAGACTTTCAGCCAGTCTGAAGAGTCTGGTGGAGGATACAAAGGATATGGCCGCCTCCAGGGTATTTTCTTTCAGGCCGAAGGATACAATGCCCCCAAATCCTTTGGATTGTCTTTTCGCAAGCTGATGTCCCTTATGCGAATCCAGCCCGGGGTAATGCACTCTTCCCACAAGCGGGTGTTGCTCCAGGAACTCGGCGATGCGCTGGGCGCTGGCGCAATGTTGTCTAACCCGCAGCGGAAGGGTTTCTATCCCCCTGATCAATAGCCAGGAGTCGAAGGGTGCAAGTATACCACCCGTGGCATTTTGCAAGAACTTAATCTTTTCTCCGAGAGAAGTATCCTTTGTCACCACCAGGCCCGCAATCAGGTCACTGTGACCCCCCAGGTATTTGGTAGCAGAATGGACGACAATATCAGCTCCCAGCGAAAGAGGTTTTTGTAGGGTAGGAGAAGCAAAAGTATTATCCACGCAAAGTAAACAGCCGTGGGCCCGAGCTATTTTAGCAATGCCTTCAATATCGGAAATTTTCAGGCAGGGGTTTGTGGGTGTCTCAATCCAGATCAGCTTAGTCCTTGAAGTAATGGCGTGGAATACCCTGGACAGTTCACTGGTATCCACATACGTAACGTGGATACCAAACTTCCGGTAAACCTGTTCAAAAAGCCGGTAGGCGCCACCGTAAATATCATCCACTGCGACGATTTCATCACCGGCCTGAAGTAATTTCAGCACGGCATCTATCGCGGCCAGGCCGCTGCCAAAGGCAATGCCAACACTTCCCTGTTCCAGGCCGGCAATCAGGTTTTCCAGCACTGAGCGGGTTGGGTTTCCCGTCCTGGTATAATCATACCCCTTGTTTTGGCCCGGCCCCTCCTGGACAAAAGTGGAGGTCTGGTAAATGGGGACGGAGATTGCACCGGTCAGCGGATCGACAGGAATGCTGTGGATGAGTTGCGTTGAGTCTTGCATAATTGTTTTTTTTGCCTCCTTTCCTGGGGAAAGTAAGGAAGATGAAAAATCTTGTTTAACATTAAACCTTATCGCAGACAACCTGGCAGAAATGACAGAAGGATTTTACCCACTGATTAACGAAGGGCAAAAAAAAACTCTTCTGACAGTCAGAAGAGCTTTAGATCTATGGAAGATATTTATTGGCTGTAATCTGACTTATCTCTTCCCGCGCGGGCGGGGTGGAATTGGCACCTTGCCGGTACTTCGTTGCGTGTCGTACCAGCAGGTTGTCAAGGCTTCATCGGGCCATATCCCTCAGCCTTTCTTGATAAGAATTTTTAAAAGAACTGCTGCAAATATAAACAAGGACATTTCAATTTTCCAAATTTTGCCGTTTTTTTACTGGAAAAGTCCATTTAATGACTAGACTTATTAGACTCTGGTCATTTTTTCCAGGTCTGAAAACCCTGAACATCACTGGTATTCAGCGAGTAGGGGATGAAGTGATTCCCGTTTCGTAGTGGGAAAATAAATCAGGCGGGTCAATTAAACCTTTTGCGTTTTCGGAAGTCTACTAACTGGATTCCCAGATTTGGAATTTTTTGCATAGCGGAATCTTCCCCTTTAGCCTTTGCTTAACAGGATTTGGAACGGTATTTGAAAAATTTTAACACACTACTGCAACTTTACCTTAAAATTTTACTAATTATGAAATCGATTTTCAAATGGCTTCCAGCCATCTGTATTATTGCGGGTCTGCTTGTCCTTTTTGCCTGCAACAAGGAGAATTCTTCTGGATCGAGCGCCGGAATACCTCCCGGTGATTCAAAGGTCTCCATCTATTTAACTGATGGTCCGGTAAATTTCTACAAAGTATTGATTGATATTCGCCAGGTAGCTGTGCTGATAGATACGAGTAAGCATCAGGGTGACCCCGATGACGACGGCGAATGGGAGGAAGACCGGAAAAGTACAGTCTGGGATACCCTCTCCATTACCCCGGGTTTGTATGACCTGCTGAAACTCCGCAACGGGGCAGACACCTTATTGGGTTCTGGCAATTATCCCAGCGGCAAAATCATCAAAGTCCGGATTACCCTCGGTTCTGACAATCTGATCTATACTGACAGCGCCACGAGTTATCCGCTGGAAGTTTTCGGATTCCATCCATACTTTGACATCAATGTGCGCAGGGAAGATGTAAATACGGTAACCAATAACGAATTCAAGTTCTGGTTGGATTTCAACCTGCAGAGGTCCATATTCTTCTGGAGCGGCACATTTTACCTGAAGCCATACGTCGTGGTGTTTAACGATGAAACAAGAGGCAGGATCCAGGGCATAGCATTGCCTGAAGACGCATCCCCACTTGTGGAGGCATTCAATGCAACCGACACGGTATTTGCAGTGCCCGGAGATGAAGGGAATTATCTGGTAAGGGGGATGAATCCCGGTACCTACTCTCTGACCATATTCGGTCATCAGGGTTATAACGATACCACCCTCACCAATATCATTGTTAACGTAGGATCCACCACAAAGGTGCCAGCCATTACCCTGCATAAATAACATCATCTGATTGGGATGCCATATTCCCCGGCCGAACCCAATGAATTCGATAAAGACCGGTGCACAGCAAGTGCACCGGTCTTGTTTTTGAAGCTTTGAACCAAAGTGAACGGCTTTTGTTCTTACCTTAGATTCCAATTGCAGGGCGCAACAGACAGATGGCACTACCACGGCTGGGTAAGCCCCTATGCTTTCAGTTATTTGACCTTTATCAAAAATTATTTTCTACAATGAAGATCCCAGAGAAAAAGGCAGGTTCAAATGGTCTGCTTGCGGAGGAGGCTATTGAGGTATTTGGTGCAAGAGTGCATAACTTGAAAAATATTGATATTAAGATCCCAAAGAATAAACTGGTGGTGATCACAGGTATCAGCGGAAGCGGGAAATCTTCCCTTGCGTTTGATACCATTTATGCAGAAGGCCAGCGCCGTTATATGGAGAGCTTCGGTGCTTATGCCCGGCAGTTCATCGGTGATATGGAGCGTCCGGACGTGGATAAGATCAGTGGCCTGAGCCCGGTGATTTCCATTGAACAAAAGACTACCAACAAAAACCCCCGGAGTACAGTTGGTACGGTAACGGAAGTGTATGATTTTCTCAGGCTGCTCTATGCCCGGATTGGGGAAGCCTATTCCTATAATACGGGTAAAAAAATGGTCAAGTTCAGCGAGGAAGAAATCGTTGAAAACGTGTTTAAGAAATTTCAGCATAAGAAAATCACCCTGCTGGCTCCGCTGGTCCGGGGCCGTAAAGGACATTACCGGGAATTGTTTGAAGACGTCCGTAAAAAAGGGTATTTGAAAGTTCGGGTAGATGGGGAAGTGAAGGACCTGGTACCAAAAATGCAGGTCGACCGGTACAAGATCCACGATATCGAGATAGTGATTGACCGCCTGGCGGTAACCCCTGACATGAAACTCAGGCTGAGCCAGAGTGTGCAGAAGGCCCTCCAGATTGGAAAGGAATTGATGTTCCTGCTGGTTAATGATGATAACAGGATTGTGCAGTACAGTAAACAACTGATGTGCGAGGATACTGGTATCAGTTATGAAGAACCGTCACCCAACAGTTTCTCCTTTAATTCCCCCTACGGTGCATGCCCGGTTTGCAAGGGTCTTGGTGCTGTGTATCAGGTGAGTCTGGACGCCGTTATCCCGGACAGGGGCAAAACGATTAACGAAGGAGCGATCGCACCCCTGGGTGAGGAGCGGGACGCTTATGTCTTCAAACAGGTACAACAACTGGCAAAGAAAAATAAGTTCAGCCTCGATATTCCGGTTAAAGATTTGTCTCCCAAAATACTTAACCTGGTTCTGTATGGCAAGGAAAGCGGGACGTCTGAAGTAGACCTGGACTTTACCGGGGTGCCGGAACACGGACAGATGTATGCTGCAGAATTCGAAGGGATTGTCAACCAGCTGAAACGTGCTTTCGCCACGGCCACTTCTGACGCTTTCCGGGACTGGGTGGAAAAATTTATGGAATTGAAAACCTGCTCGGATTGCGGGGGAACCAGACTGAAAAAAGAGAGCCTCTGGTTCAAAGTGGATGGAATGAATATCTCTGAACTTGGCAGCATGAATCTGAGCAGGCTGGTAAAATGGTTCGATGGCATAGAAAAGAGACTGGACTCCAAGCAAAATATCATTGCCAGGGACCTCCTCAAAGAGATCCGGGAAAGATTGCAGTTCCTGACAAATGTTGGGTTGACTTATCTGTCGCTCAACCGTCCTTCCCGAACACTCAGTGGCGGTGAATCACAGAGAATCCGTCTGGCCACCCAAATCGGTTCCCAGTTACAGGGGATCACCTATATTCTGGACGAGCCCAGCATCGGCCTGCACCAGCGCGACAATCACCGTCTCATCGAGGCCCTGAAGAATCTCCGCAATATCGGCAACAGTGTCCTGGTTGTGGAACATGACAAGGACATCATGATGTCAGCCGACCACCTCGTCGACATAGGTCCCAGGGCAGGTTTTCACGGGGGCAAAATTGTTGCCCAGGGAGAACCCAGAGAGCTTCTTAAACTGGATACCCTGACATCTTCTTACCTTAATGGTCACCGTAGCATTCCGGTGCCCGGTGAGCGAAGAAAGGGGAACGGCAGATCATTGGACTTGAAGGGAGCTGCGGGGAATAACTTGAGGAAAGTCGATGCCAGGTTTCCGCTTGGAAAATTTATCGTGGTCACGGGAGTAAGTGGGAGCGGGAAATCAACCCTCATTAATGAAACACTTTATCCGATATTGAGCAGGCACGCCTACAATTCTTCCCTGGTACCGCTTCCTTTTAGCACCATTAAGGGCCTGGAAAACATCGATAAGGTTATAGAAATAGACCAGTCTCCTATCGGACGCACTCCGAGGAGCAATCCTGCCACCTATTGCGGGTTCTTTACTGACATCCGGACGCTGTTTGCATCGGTGCCAGAGGCAAAAATCCGTGGATATAACGCAGGTAGGTTTTCTTTTAATGTAAAAAGCGGCCGCTGCGAGGTTTGTGAAGGTGCAGGAATGCGGGTGATCGAAATGAATTTTTTGCCCGATGTTTACGTGCATTGCGAAAAATGCAACGGACGGAGGTATAACCGGGAAACCCTGGAGATCCGGTACAAGGGCAAGTCCATTAGTGATGTACTGGACATGACTGTGGATGAGGCAGTGGAGTTTTTCCAGAATGTTCCATACCTGTACCGGAAAATAAAAGTCCTGCAGGAAGTGGGACTGGGATATATTACCCTCGGACAGTCTGCCGTAACCCTCAGTGGGGGAGAGGCACAGCGGGTAAAACTGGGTACCGAGCTGTCAAAAAAAGATACGGGTAAGACATTTTACATTTTGGACGAGCCAACAACCGGATTGCATTTTGAAGACATTCAACACCTGTTGGATGTCCTCAATAAACTGGTCGACAGAGGCAATACGGTGTTGGTAATTGAGCATAACCTGGATGTCATCAAGGTGGCCGATCACATCATTGACCTGGGTCCGGAAGGTGGTGATGGCGGTGGACGGATACTCTTTGAAGGCACACCGGAAGACCTTGTTAAAAACAGGGAGAGCTTTACGGCAGCCTTTCTCAAGGAAGAACTGAAGCCTGGTAAATGACGAAGCTGCGGGACTAGGCGGGTTGTTGGCTAAAAATGCGGGTAGCCCTGATTTCCCGCTTAATGGTACAATATGGAAAGAATCATAGTAGACATGGATGAAGTCATCGCAGATACGATGGGGGATATGATCGGGTGGTACCGGGAGAAATTTGGTCTGCCGGTGGATTACGAGAAAATGCTGGGGGGGTCCTGGGTCAGGGGTTTTCCCGAGGAGCACCAGGAGATCATCAGACAAAGGTTATTCTCGGAAGGTTTTTTTCGCCACCTCCCGGTAATGAGAGACAGCGTGGAAGTCCTCAGGGAACTGAATAAAAAATACGAGCTATTTATTGTTTCAGCAGCGACTGAATTTCCAAATTCGTTAAAAGACAAGCTCGAATGGCTTCTTGAACATTTTACCTTTCTTTCCTGGAAACAACTGGCCCTATGTGGAGACAAACGATTGATACGGGGCGACTATATGATAGACGACCACGTCAGGAACCTGGAACACTTCATGGGTCGGAAATACCTCTTTACTACGGCCCACAACCTGGATATTACTGGATATGACCGTATCAATAACTGGAAAGAAGCAGCAGAGATATTCCTGAAATAGTTTCCGATGTCATTTTAACAGGACTAAAGGATCGCGCCTTCCAAAGGCAATACCTCTGTCCTGGCAATCGTCTTTGTTCAGGGTGATATACAGTTTCTCGTCCCTTATTTCAAAGGTGTAACTGCCTGGCGTTCCGCTGTCGCAGGGGCTGTTGCCACTGACCTTGGCAATCGTCATCACGTTCTTATCCACTTTGTAGGTCATCGTTTCCACGACAACAGAGTCGGGCAAAAGATAAAGATAACAGCTGTCTTTGTGAAATATCCACAGTATATCTGCTGGGTCCGGGATCGGTAAATTCCCCTTCCATATTGTACCGGCGAGTTGTGCCTTGGATGCGAGCGCCAGAAAGCAAATCAGCAATAAGCTGGTCGGTTTTTTCAAATTGACTGTTATCATCGCGTTCATTTTTGATTTTTTGCTACGTCCAGATTTTTGGACTGCGGTGATCGAACGGGCGACCCATCTGCTGGAATAGAAAATTCAGAAAATGTCATTGCATGCTGATGAGTGTTACATGGGCGGTTACGGCGACCCATTTTCCCCGCCTTCTGACATACACGTCCTGGTAAGAATTTTTTCCCCTTGTTTCTTTTGATCCGTCCCTGATTACAAAACTGGTCCAGGCAGTCACAACGCCCACATCAGCAGACAATATCTGGACGTCCAGGCTGTCTATATGGATCGAGGTTACTGTCACATTTTTTGACAAAAGAGTCTCCAGATTATCTATCTTACTGTTTCTTGTACCGAAGGGAGTAATCATTACAAAATCATCAGCCAGAATTTTACCCAGCGTGGCTGTATCACGGTTTAAAATGGAATTAAGCCAGTCCTGGTTCATATTTTTTAAAACCTCCGCCTCGCTGTTTTGTGAATAACCCGGATGAAACAATAAAAGGAAGAGAATAAGGGTCATCAGTCTTGTTATGCACACTGGTATTTTCATGAATGGTTCCTCCTTTTGAATGCAATTGCGGAATGGAGCACCCGCTCCTTGAATCAATACCCTTCGGCAAAATAGGAATTGCCGCTCCGGTCTCTCCTGGCGATCTGGAACATACTATCCATTCTGGAAGAAATCGCCGGAGGCCCGGCCGGATAGTTTACCACTACCTGAGAGTCCTGAAGGGCCTTGCATATTATCCTCCGGGCTTTGAAAAATAAATACGGCTTTTCCTTGTCAAAATATATCCAGACATTCCAGCCGGTTTTTTTCTCTCTCATGGGACGGATATATGACTCCGGAATGGACCAGGCATCATAATGGCCGGTTGCAAAATAGCTGTGGTTCGGAGCATAATCGTAGGGATAATACTCAACCTGTGTGATACACTGTTTCCGATCCTTCGAGTAATAGTAGATAAACTTATATCGCGGCGAAAAAAAATGGATGAGCACAATCAAGAGTATTCCAATGTATACTAGCTTCATTATGAACAATTTATTTATGAAATTCAGGGCCAGGTTCCAGGTAGCGGACATTCCTTAAATATACAGCGGATTTTATAAAATCTAAAGATGCCGGGTTTGGTGACGATATCCAGGCAGGCATTTTCAGGTGTTTTCCTGTAACATCCGGACTTATCGCAGCGTCCTAGGGGAAAGCCAAGGCACTGCTATGCTTAAAAACTACTTCAAAACTGCTTTCAGAAACCTCTGGAAAAATAAATTCTATACCTCTCTCAACATCATCGGTCTGGCAACGGGGCTGGCAACCTGCCTGCTGATCATGCTATATGTCATGGATGAATCATCCTACGACCGGTACAACAATTATGCTGACAGGATTTACCGGGTTAACAACGATATCAGATTTGGGGGAAACCACGTAGATCTGGCTGTAGCGGCTGCCCCGTTGGGCCCTGCGATGGTAAAGGAATTTCCCGGGGTAGAACAGTTTTGCCGGATGGTTGGAAGAGGAAGCTTTTTGGTGAGAAAGGGCAAGGAAAATTTACGGGAAAGGAATACCACATATGTCGATTCCACCCTGTTTGATCTTTTCACTCTTTCCATAATTGCCGGAGACCCAAAGACTGCCCTGGTTGCTCCAAGGTCCCTGGTAATAACAGAAAGCATGGCCAGGAAATATTTCAACAGGACCGATGTTGTTGGACAGAACCTGATTATCGACGACTCCCTGAATTATAAGGTCACCGGTGTGATCAGGGATATCCCTGCCCGGTCGCATTTTCATTTTGATTTCTTCCTGCCTATGACAGAAGTCGCAGAAAGCCGTGATGGCAACTGGCTCAGTGAAAACTATAACACGTACGTTCTTATGCGCGCGGAGCGGCCCTCACCACCGACCAACAAGGAACTGGATGAGATGTCGGACCGGCATATTGGCCCTCAATTGCAGGAGATCATCCATCAGGGGATGGATGATTTCAAAAAAAGCGGAAATTTTATCCGCAATTCACTGACCCCTCTCAGGGACATTCATCTGTACTCAAACAAGGTGGGTGAACTTGATGCAAACGGCAGCGCGCAATTCGTGTATATCTTTTCAGCAATCGCCTTATTCATACTGGTCATTGCCTGTGTCAATTTCATGAACCTGTCCACCGCCCGATCGGCAAACCGTGCCAAAGAAGTGGGGGTGCGGAAAGTTTTGGGATCCCAAAGGAAGAACCTCATCAGCCAGTTCCTCACGGAATCGATGCTGATCACGATTTTTTCATTGATCCTGGCGCTTGGTATAGCCTGGCTGATGCTTCCCTATTTTAATCACCTGGCAGGAAAGGAAATGCTTCTGGGTGCTTTTTTCCAACCGTCAACCCTGATGGGCATCCTGGTGCTGATTCCGCTGGTCAGCCTGCTGGCTGGAACCTATCCTGCCTTTTTCCTCTCCGCCTTTCAACCGATTGACGTGCTTAAGGGCAAGCTTTCGAGAGGCTTCAAAGGATCTTTCCTAAGAAATCTGCTGGTGGTATTTCAGTTCGCCATTTCCATCGTCCTGATAGTGGGGACCCTTGTCATCTACAACCAGCTTCACTTTATCCGCAACAAAGACCTCGGATTTAACCGGGACCGTGTCTTGATCCTACAGGGTACAGATGCACTTAATACCCAGGCTGTCGCGTTTCAGAATGCTTTGAGGAGACTCCCCGGGGTGCAAAGCCTGACCATGACAGGATACATGCCAGTCCAGGGTTACAGAAGCCAGGATGCATTCTTCACCTCACCTGCCCTGGACCAGAAGTCGGCTATTTCCATGCAGCGCTGGACCGCAGATGATCAGTATGTGCCAACTCTCGGACTTCAGATAGTTCAGGGAAGGAATTTCTCACGGGAATTTCCGACAGATTCGGGTGCCATTCTCCTCAATGAGGCGGCAGCAAATTATCTTGGAGCAAGTTCCATCCTCCATCGAAAATTGTACGAGATCGTGACGCTGAAACCGACCCTCAGCGTTAAAGAAAAGGAAATTATCGGCGTCGTAAGGAATTTCAATTTTACATCGCTGCGGGAAGTGATCACCCCCTTGTCCATTCATCTGGGTAGGGAAACGGGCAATATGGCCATACGGACCAGGAGATCTGACTTTACCCAAATGATTAACCAGATCCGCAACATATGGCAGGGAATGGTTCCCGGACAGCCTTTTGACTATGTTTTCATGGACGACCAGTTCAATGACCAGTATAAGACCGAACAGAGAACGGGACAGCTTTTTGTCTCATTCGCTGTACTTGCTATTTTCATCGCCTGCCTGGGTTTGTTCGGGCTTGCAGCCTTTGCTGCCGAACAGCGAACCCGCGAAATAGGAATCCGCAAGGTGCTTGGGGCTTCAGTCGGCAGTATTGCCGGGATGCTTTCAAAGGATTTTTTCAGACTCGTATTGTTTGCTGCCCTAATAGCCTTCCCGCTGGCATGGTGGGCTATGAACAAATGGCTGCAGGATTTTGCTTACCGTGTGCAGATCGGCTGGTGGATTTTTGTTGCGGCTGGGATCAGCGTTCTGGTGGTGGCCCTGGCAACCGTAAGCTACCAGGCCATAAGGGCTGCGCTCGCCAACCCGGTGGAATCCCTCCGTACCGAATAGGAAGGCGCTGTATCGGAACATAACAAGACGCCTTGCTGAATCCGTCTTACAAAACGGGGATCGGTGAATGATTTAAATTATTATTCGTCCCTTCTGTTAACATTTACCTGTTATCATATCTGCTCCTTTTTCGGCAATCATAATCACCGGGGCGTTGGTATTACCGGAAGTAATGGTGGGCATTATGGACGCGTCGATTACCCGAAGGTTCGGAATGCCATGGACCTGCAGCTTTTCACCGACAACAGCCATTGAATCATTCCCCATCTTGCAGGTGCCAACGGGATGGTAAAGTGTTTCGAAAGATTTCCGGATATGAAGGAGGATATCTTCATCTGTTTCCCATTGAACAGGACAAAAAATCCCACCTTTCCTGAACTCATCAAAAGCTGGGGATGCTAACACGGAAATCGCTTTTCGCAGGCCTTTGACCAGCCGGATGCCATCAGCTGGCTCATGGAAGAAATTGGGTTCAATAACAGGGAAATCCACGGGATCTGCAGAGCGAAGAAGGACTTGCCCGCGGCTTTCGGGTCTTAGCAGAATGGCCATGATGCTATAGCCCGCAGATTTAGGATAGGTTTTCAAATCGTAGATGTCTGTTGAATAGTCATTGCCGATATGGGCGGGTACAAAATGAAACTGCAGGTCCGGCCTTTCTGATTCGGAGGAGGAACTGAAAAAGGCGTTGGCTTCTATTGGACTGTTTCCCAGGGCACCCTTTCTGAATAGAAGGTATGTGAGAACAACCTTCAGGCGGTTCATCGCCTTAAGATCATTGTTAGAGCTGGGAAACCTGCTGAGGCTGCTGGCCCCGCACCAGAGATGATCCTGCAGATTTTTGCCCACTCCTGGCAGTTCGAGTGCCGGTTTTATACTGAATTCTTTCAGATGGTCAGGATCACCAATACCAGAAAGCATCAGTATCTGGGGAGAGGAGATGGATCCCGCAGAAAGGATGATTTCCCTATTGCAAAAGGCCCTTTCGAGTGTTCCGTGCCGGGAAAGGAATTCGACACCCGTCGCCTTTCCCTTCTCCAGCAAAATCCGGTGTACCCTGGCATGTGTCAGAATTTTTAAATTCGGTCTTCTGTCAACGGGCTTCAGAAAGGCATCTGCAGCAGAATGCCTGCGGTTGTGCCTGATGGTAAACTGTAGAGGGGAAGCTCCCCATTGCCCGGACCCGTTATAATCATCATTGTAGGGAATGCCCGATTCGGCGCAGGCCTTCAGAAAGGGCAGAACAAACCGGGATGGCTGTCTTGAAAATTGTACATGGAGCAATCCGTCCTTTCCATGGAATTCGCCCGCAAGGTCAGCATTTTTTTCTGACTTTTTAAAATAGGGCAGCACCGATTCATAGCCCCAGCCTTTGTTTCCCAGAGACTCCCATTCATCGAAATCCGCCCTGTTTCCCCTGACGTAAGCCATCGCATTGATGGAACTGCTTCCACCCAGAGTTTTGCCGCGTGGAATGAAAATCCGGCGGCCCCCCGCGAACGGCTGGGGTTCCGTCCAGTAAGCCCAGTCAACTGATGTGCGGAACAACATGCTGTAGGCTCCGGGTATACTCAAATCCATCCTGGAATTTTTTCCGCCTGCCTCCAGCAACAACACCGTGGACGCGGCTTCCCCACTCAGCCGGTTAGCAAGTACTGATCCCGCAGAACCTGCACCAATGATTATGTAATCAAATCGCATCTTCATGTTGTTGCCGAGAAAACCTGCAGTATAAATATCAGAAATTAATTCCTTTTGAACCAAATCCAGGATGCTTGCCAATACCATAAAATTTCCAGAAATTCGTCTGGAGGTGAAGTTGAGGACAACGGAGTGCCCGTCTGCTTGCTCATTTCCTCCAGGTTTCCGGCCTGCACCAGTATCAGCAGCCGATATCCAACCTGACCAGCACGAGAAAATAAAACTGTTTTACATGAAGAAATTATTTTTTCTAGGATTCCTCTTGTCATCCGTCCTGATTTCCTGGTCCCAGAAGAAACCGCTCGATCATTCTGTTTACGACGCCTGGCAGTCCGTTGGAGAAAGAGTCGTCAGCAGCGATGGACGATTCGTGGCCTACACAGTGAATCCCCAGGAAGGGGACGGCCGGCTTTTTGTGGAAAGTACAGACGGCACCTATAAAAAGGAAATTTCCCGGGGTTACCATGTAACGATCACCCCGGACAGCCGGTTTGTCATCTGTATGATAAAACCTCCTTTTAAGGACACCAGGGAAGCCAGGGTCCGAAAAAAGAAGCCTGAGGACATGCCCAAAGACAGCCTGGCCATGGTTGAACTGGGGAAGGACAGTATTTATAAGGTGCCACGCGTAAAATCTTACAAAATTCCTGAAAAGGCCGGGGGATGGGTGGCCTACCTGTTGGAAAAACAATTGCCCGAACCAGGGAAACAACTCTCCGATTCAGTAGCGCAGCTCACCAGTATGGTGCGCCTTGCCGACAGCCTCGGACATGTGGCAGACAGCCTGCGAAACAAAGCCATCGAAGCAAGGACAAAGGGTCTCACCGTCCTCCAGGGTCCAAAAAAGGAAAATAAAAAGCCGGCGGAAGAACCACAGGATGAGGGCACAGAATTACGCCTGAAGAACCTTCAAACAGGAGACATGCGGAAATTCACTCTCGTGAGCGATTACCTGTTTGGCAGGAAGGGAAACCGGATGGTTATTGCCACGACCCGGAAAAATAATGACTCCTTGGTGAAACCCCTTGTTGTGTGGATGGACCTGTCAGCCAATAAGCAGGATACTGTCATGAAAGGATTCAATGCGGTCAGGAATTTTGCCTTTGATGATGACTCGCGGCAGCTCGCATTTGTTGCGGAAAGAGACAGCGCCCTGAAATCCCTGCAGAAGTTTTACAGACTATGGTATTTTACCGCTGCGATGGACAGTGCCCGCATGATAGTCGACAGGAATTTGGCCGAGGCAGGGAAGGGGCTGACGGTAAGCGAAAATTTTAATCTTTTCTTCAGCAGGAACGGAGCAAGACTTTTTCTGGGCCTGGCCCCCATAAGGCCGGTCAGGGATACTACGGTACCGGATTTTGAAAAAGCTGCCCTTGACGTCTGGAATTACCAGGATGACGATCTGCAGCCTGTTCAATTGAAAAACCTCGACAAGGATCTCAAGAAAAGCTTCCTGGCAGTCTGGGATATTGGCAAGAGCCGTCTGCAGACCCTGGGAGATGAGAAATTCCCTGAAATTCAAATTACGGAGGAAGGTAACGGAGAGATTTTCTATAGCGCGTCTGATTTTGGAAGGAGGGTAGCCAGGCAATGGCAGGGATATAGTATCAGTGATGTCTATGCGGTACAATCCCGGACCGGAGAAAAAAAACTGATTGTACGGGAATTTAAAGGCAACCTCTATCCGTCCTACACCGGAAAATACCTGCTTCTCTATGATGACCGCCAGAGGAGTTATTCCATTTACAACAGTGAAACCGGAGCCCTGAATAAAATTGCAGCAGATGTGAAAGTGCCCTTTTATGACGAGGAAAATGATGTTCCGGATGACCCTGCACCCTATGGAATTGCCGGATGGGAAAAGGATGACAGGCACGTTTATGTTTATGACAGATATGCGATCTGGAAAATTGACCCGTCCGGAAAGGAAAAATCAACCACTGTTTTTTCACCTACTGCCAGGATGAGCCGAATCGTTTGGCGTTATGTCAAATGGAACCGGGATGAGCAATTCATCGATCCGTCCAGGGAATCGATCTTCAGGCTGTATTACGAGAAGTCGAAAAATAGCTTGTTTGCAAGGGGAAAATTCAGTCAGTCACCAGGTGCCGATATGATTACACCGAAGGGGCTTTATGCATGCTATGGCCTGGAAAAGGCTGACAGCGCTGAAGTGTACCTTTATTCGAGAGAAACTTTTTCCTCTCCCCCCGACCTCTATGTGGCCGGAGGGACCGCATCCGCTCCTTACAATGTTGGTCAGGATTCAATGATGTCAGGTCCAGCACAGCAGCTTCCGGAAAAACAGCTGACCCATCTGAATCCGCAGCAGGCTGGATACCTGTGGGGAACTGCGGAACT
>Ga0318562_10000567_pt1 | contig 16225 bp, 10 predicted proteins | sample GRESIP066b5f18_FD_203688 | JGI IMG/M metagenome (GOLD analysis project Ga0318562, IMG submission 203688) | Tropical soil microbial communities from Luquillo Experimental Forest, Puerto Rico - GRE.SIPMG.066b5f18 | ecosystem: Environmental > Terrestrial > Soil > Tropical forest > Bulk soil... | reverse complement strand
TTATGAATGGGGCACTTTTGGCTGGCAAGTGACTTCTAATGTTCTAGTTATTGGAACAATGTACAATGGGACTGGTGTTTCACGCAATATGCAATTTGTCATAGGTGGTGTTAATCAAGCTACTTTTTCCTCTACAGGTGCTCAATTATTAAATGCTCCAACATCTACAACTCCGGTTACGACTGACAATTCTACTAAGATAGCGACGACAGCTTATGTTAAAGCACAAGGATATCTTACCGGAAACCAGACCATTACTCTATCTGGTGATATTTCTGGTTCTGGTACAACTGCTATCAGCACTACTCTTGCTACTGTTAATTCTAATGTAGGCACTTTTCAGGGGATCACAGTCAATGGAAAAGGACTCGTTACAGCAGCTACGAATCAAAACTATGCACCTCTTGCTTCGCCTACGTTTACTGGAGTTCCAGCGGCTCCGACTGCGACTGCTGGTACAGCAACGACGCAGATTGCGACCACGGCTTTTGTAGGAACTGCGATTACGAATGCCGCAGTCCCTGCTCCATCTAGTACTACTCCAGCAATGGATGGTACTGCGGCGATCGGCATTCTTCTAACTTATGCTAGAGGAGACCACGTACATCCAACTGATACCTCACGCGCTCCTCTTGCTTCTCCGACCTTTACCGGAACTCCAGCAGCTCCCACTGCGACTGCTGGCACAAACACGACACAGCTTGCGACCACAGCTTTCGTAGCCACATCCTATGCACCTCTTGCCTCGCCCACATTTACAGGAGTTCCGGCTGCACCTACGGCGACGTCTGGTACGAACACTACTCAACTTGCTACTACTGCCTTTGTTGGAACTGCGATCACCAATGCTGCTGTTCCTGCTCCGTCGAGTACTACTCCTGCTATGGATGGTACTGCTACGGTTGGCATCCTCACAACTTATGCAAGAGGTGATCACATACATCCGACAGATACGTCACGTGCGCCTCTTGCTTCACCAACATTCACTGGAACTCCGGCTGCTCCAACAGCAACTGCGGGAACAAATACTACTCAATTGGCGACAACTGCTTTCGTAGCTGCATCGTTCGCACCATTAGCTTCACCATCATTCACTGGTACTATCACATTAACGAATGCTGGTGCCACTGAAAATATTTCTGATACTACTGCGGTAACTACAGGTGTCGGTGGTCAATTAAATCTTCAGGGCTTAAATGCTTCTTCTGCACAGAAAACCTATGGAGCGATTAAAGGTTATGGAACAAATGGTACTGCAGGATCAGAGGCTGGTGATTTAGAAGTCTTGGTTATGACTGCCGGTACCCTAGGACCATGGGGTCGTTTTGTTTCTAATGGTCGTTTACATTTTAATTCTGGTCAAGAAATTATTCCCGGTGCTTCTGGAGTATTAACACTCCCGGCTGCAACAGATACTCTTGCGACTCAAACTTTTGTTAGTGGAACATATGCTCCACTCGCCTCTCCCACATTTACTGGAGTTCCGGCTGCTCCAACAGCAGCTGCTAACACCAATACGACTCAATTAGCGACGACTGCTTATGTTGTTGGACAAGCTGGAACAGCCAATCCGGTAATGGATGGTACGGTTGCTGTTGGTACATCACTTCTATATGCTCGCCAAGATCATGTTCACCCTACCGATACCTCTCGTGCGCCTCTCGCCTCACCTAGTTTTACTGGTGTGGTGAATGTTGGTTCTCCTAGTGGTTCTGCTAGTGAGATTATTACGAGTGGCACAACGACTGGTGCAAACAGTCTTCAGTTGATTAGTAATTATACGTCTGACACATCTCAGGGAGCCCAAATTCAATTTGTAAATAATAATGCTGGAAGCACTGTTCGGAATAAATCTGTTCGTGTTGATAATTTAGGTGACTTCCAAATTCTGAATAGTGCTTATAGTGGTTCACTTCTAAGTATTAGTGATGCTGGAGCAGGTAACTTTCCGACTAGTATCACATCACCATTATGGTCAGGTGCGTTAAAGACATCTGGTAATGTGCAACTTGCTGCTACTAATCCTACAATATCTTTTAATGATGCTACTGGCGGTACTGATCAAAAAATATGGGATATTTTTGATCAGACTTCAAGCACAACTCTTAATTTCCGAGCTGTTAATGATGCCTATAGTGCCAGTACTACTTGGATGATTGTTACTCGTGGTTCTGGTTACACCATTTCTAATATCAATTTCCCCAATGGCACAGTTACTGGAACGACACCTACTGCTGGTGATAATACAACTAAGATGGCTACGACTGCATTCGTGGCTACATCATTTGCGCCTCTTGCTTCACCAACCTTTACCGGAACTCCAGCAGCTCCAACGGCAACGGCTGGTACGAACACGACGCAGCTAGCTACCACCGCTTTTGTGAATAGCGAGGCGGTGCGTTATGATGCGGCTCAGTCCTTGAGTTCGGCCCAGCAAGTACAAGGCCGCACCAACGTCTACGCGGCTCCGTTTGATGCCTTGAGCTACAACGGGATGCAGATCAATGGCTCGTGTGATATCAGCCAAGAGCGCGGCACATCGGCAATTGCAACTAGCGGCAGCTATGTGATTGATGGGTGGCAACTGTACACTGTTGGCGTGCAGGTTATCTCGGCCGCACAGGTCGCAGATGCCCCGTCGGGGTTGATAAACTCTATCAAAGTGACGGTATCAACCGCCAACGCGTCGCCCGCGTCGGGTGATGCTTTGTTGTTGTATCAACGCATTGAGGGGTACCGTGTAGCACGTCTGGCCTTTGGCGCTGCTGCCGCGCAGTCGGTATCGATCGTGTTTTGGACGAAAATCCACAGGACTGGCACGTACTCGGGCAGCATTCGTAACAGCGGCGGCAATAGATCTTATCCGTTCTCTTTTACGCAGAACGTTGCCGATACCTGGGAATTTAAGACGGTCACCATATCAGGAGATGTTACCGGCACGTGGGTCAAGGACAACACGGGTGGCCTTGATCTGATCATCACAGTTATGTCTGGCAGCAGCGGGCTCGGTACCGCCAACACATGGGCGGCTTCCAACCTGTTTGGGGTCACAGGAACCATCAACGGTGCAGCAGCCACCACCGACGTATTCCAAATCACCGGCCTGATCGTCCTCCCTGGCATCGAGCTTCCCTCTTCGACCCGTGCGCCATTCATTATGCGACCGTTCGATCAGGAGCTAATGTTGTGTCAGCGCTACTATGAGAAGACATATCCGTATGCGGACCCACCCGGCAACGTCTACAGCAACTATGCCGGAGGATGCCCACTTGTAAACTTCGTGCAGGCGACGGGTAATTTCCACACCCTTCCGTTCTGGCACTTCAAGGTTAGGAAGCGTACGTCCCCGACCACTCAAGTCTACTCACCCTACACAGGCGCAAGCACTAAAATCCGAGATCAGAACGGCGCTGTTGATGTGGCTGCCACTACCAACGCTGCGGCGAGCGATTTTGGGGTAAGCTACGCTGTCAGCAACGTCTCTGTTGCCGCCGCCAATTTCATCTGGGGCCACGCTATGGCCGATGCGAGGTTCTGATGGTTGATTACCAACTCACGCCACCATCATCCGCACGACCTATGACGCATGGTTAGCGGCTGGTTGAAAAATTGGAAGTGGCTGCATAAATGCCTTCAATCTCAGAAGCACTGAACTCAGGTAAGCCTCCTCTTGGTGCAGCGCTTGCAGATGGTGTACGAACCCTATCTGCCGATCAAACGCTTAATTTTTCATTGTATAAGCGATATGTGTTTCCGTTAGATGGTATGAACTATTGGATACGAATTCCATCGAGCGCAAACAATGTTACGACTCCGGGAATTCAGCTCAATCCTGGCTTGGCATCCCAAACTACCGACGGTGGAGCAGCTATTCAAGTTTCTCCCGGTGGTATTGGGGCTCTTACTATTGTTGGTGGGACTATCTTTAATCCTCTTAGTGCTACAGATCAGGGTTTAGCGACAGCAGAACCTTTATACGTAGATTTTACAGGTCCTGCTTATAGTCATGAAACAACGACAACTAGAGAGGTTATGTCTGGAGCAAATATTTCTATTCCACCAAATTGTACGAATGGGGCATGGGTTAATTCACCATCTGACCATCATAAGTTTTCAGTTATTTTGCAGAAATCTGTTCCTAGTGTTACGCTTCCGACTGATGTTGAGGTTGAGGGTTCTTTACATTATAGCTCTAGAGTTGACCAGGATGAGGATGCAACTGTAGATTCTAATACAGTTATCTTTACCTCATTAACTGAAGTGCAACCGTTTAATCAAATAGGACCAGATTATCTTTATATTTGCCACTATACATCACCAGATGGCGGAACAAACCTGATATTTGCTTTTAGTAGTCGAGGTCGTTTGTACGAACAAGCTGATTTATATCATTATGCGGGAACTGCACTTAAAAGTAGACACGTAACCCAAATCATAGAAGATGTTACTCAGTTTAGTCCTACACTTGTGGTTTCGAACTCACTCCCCATTTGGCTTAATATGCCGAATTATATTCCTCCGTACCCCGGTTTTACTTGTCCAATTCCTTTATATCCTTCTTATTTGGTTGATGATAATCTGCCCCCTCCGTTTGGTTCTGTTCATATTGAGAAAACTGAGAGCTTAGAAATGGGTTCTGCTTTTGGTCCGACTATGCAGCAAGATCAATTATGTAGTGAGTTGGTGCGTATTCACTTATATGGTTGTGATAACTTGACAGCTAGTAATTTTCTAGCTTTTGTTGAACAGTATTCGTTAGATTGGATGAAGCTTGGACTATCTCACACTCCGGCTATTAGAGATGAAAAATTGACACAACCTGAATTTAAGGTGATAGCTCAACGTAAGATAATAGAATTTGATATTAATTACCGACAGAAAGTTGTCAGAGACGAAACTAGGCAATTTATCTTACATGCCAAGGTTCAATGGATTCCACAGTGGTTAATCTAGTAGGAGATAATAATGCCACAGACCAACGTATTGCCTGATTGGCGAGCGACTTACCCCAATGATGCCCCGGTGCAAAAGCCTCCGGGGGTCACTGTTTCGACAACAGCTACCGCCCCGCGTGTCCCGAATAAGTTTGTCTATGCGGCTGGTACGATCCAAAGCTATGATCCTGAAACTGGCCTGATGAGGCAATTGATTATAGACAAAATTCAGGATAAGATTCAGGAAGAGGCTGAAAAGCCGAAGGCTAAGGTCGAGGAGCCAGATGAGGAAGAAGAAGATGATGATGGGTCAGACCGCACTCCTCCTCAGCGTGGGCGTCGTCGGTAATTCTTAGAAGGGAACGTGAACCATGACAATCCAAACCCAATTCAGCACGGATCCCAATGCGATTGTTACGGTTAACGTTTCAATCATTGAGGCTCCGACCCCAAATACCTATCAGCGTAGTGGTGCTTTCGTATCTTTCGGTGCAACTTCGATGGTGCCGGGAGATACAGAACTATTAACGCAGATGTCAGATTTGACACAATGGCTGCAAGCTCCTAGGGCCATTACTTCTGCAACATGGGCGGGTGGCGCTGTCACTATCACCACAACGCTACCGCTTCTGCATGGGGCAATTGGTGATAACATTCTGTTCTATATATCGGGGTTTGTTCCTGCTGCATATAATGGTCTCTATACAGTTACTGTCACAGCATCTAATGCATTTACATATCCTCTAACTAGTAATCCTGGATCTGTGACTACTCTAGGAACATACCTTCCCCAAAAATGTAATGAACTATCACAAATGGCTTCTACCTATTTTGGTCAGGGTAATGAAGTTGGTGTCTGGATTCTTGAAATTGGATACCAGAATACTCCAGCTAATGAAACTACGGCATTTCAAACTTGGTTGACCAATAATCCGCTGACTATTTATGGTTTCTTGATGCCACGTCATTTTGGTAGTGATCCTCTTACTTTGGGTTCTAGTGCTGCTCCTACAGCCTTTACGAACTTACTCAAGCAGTATCAAAACCCAGAAGCTATGGAGTATTTCTGGCTGACTGTTACTCCGTCAACAATGAGTAACCTTGGATCTACTTATAAAGATGTGGTCCAAATGGTCGAGGCTCCTGCACTTACAGACCCAACACAAAATAATATCACCAACCCAAACGGTGAATTTTCATTGGCAGCAGCATTCTATAATGCACTTGTCTATCGTGCTTCAAATACAAACCGTGTCGCGCCAATGGCATTCAAGTATCTCTATGGAGTTACACAGTATCCACAAAAAGGTAACGGCCCATTACTGGTGAGTTTTAAGACAGCGAATACAAACTATGTTACAACCGGGGCGGAAGGTGGTATCGCATTTACTATGATTTATGAGGGTGTAACACTGGATGGACATGACTATTTCAACTGGTGGTATACTATTGATTGGGTTCAAATCCAAGTAAACTTGGATCTCAGCAACGCTATTATCAATGGTTCCAATAATCCTTTGGCACCTCTCTACTATAACCAAGATGGGATTAATTTCCTGGAAACTGTTTTATTCGGAACAATGCAGGATGCCCAAACCTTTGGGATGGTGCTTGGTAAGATTGAAATGACTCAGTTTGATGGGCCAGATCTTACGGCTGCAATTCAAGCAGGTACATTTGCCGGGAAGTGTGATGTGAACGCTGTTCCGTTCCTTAATTACACACTGGCGAACCCAGGAGACTACAAGATAGGGGAGTATGATGGGTTATCGAGCCTGTTCATCCCTGCACGCGGCTTTATCCATATTCTTGTGAATATTGTCGCATCTAACCTAGTTTCAATCTAAGGAGATAACCCATGGCCTTTCAGTTCACACCTCCTGGAGTTCTGAATAGGCTCCGGGCTTCTGTCACTTTTAATGACTTCCCTCAACTCAATGTGACAAGTGGGTTTCTAACTACAGAAGGAATACGTCTGGCGTTAGAAGGAAACGCGACTGACCTACTCCCGGCAATGGTCAGTCTCGTAAGTAGCCCAGCTCCGTACTTGTCGGCATCTCTCACCATGTCACTCGTACGGAGTTCAGCCTTAGCTCAGCTCTTTAAGCTTCAGGTTGAAGATACAACCCTCATCGGGCTCACAACGATTTGGCCGGATACCGATGTTCTTACGCCATTTGTACTGAATAATGTGGCGTTAGAAAGTGTACGTGAAATGGCGATGGCTGGCATGGAGGCTGCCATGGTCGTTACGGCTCGTGGTTACTACAACGTCAACACAGGGTTCTTTGGAACTTAAGGAGTAGCATATGGCTGAGGTCAAGTTAAATAGAAAATTGAATCTGGTAATGAGTGTAGAAACTGGTGATGGTAACATTTTCGTTCACTCACAACCAATTAGCCGGGAGGTATTCGAGGATAACTTCCTACCTATTTCGAGGGCATTCACGGCTGTTTATACGAATGGCCTTGGTCCAGTAACAGGTCCTCGTGTAGCGGCTCTTTTACTAAAGCAGGAAGCTATGTCCCTCGGTGTTTGGGAGCGTACCCAGCAATCCCTTATGGCAGAAATCTACCGGCTAACAAATGTCATTGCACCTAGTCAGAATAATGGCTGGGAACAGATGCCTTTTGACGTGGCTAGGAAACGTGGGATTATTGATGATGAAGCAGCAGCGGAGGTGGAAAACTGCATTGTATATTTTACATGCGCCTCGTCGATTCATCTAAAACAGGAATTGACGATAGCAATGGAAGGCTTGAGCACACTCTGGGGCGCGCAAACTATCTCATTGAATGTTACGGAATATATGAATTCTTTGCGGACATTGACACGGGAAGAGACTACTGGCGAGAAGCAGAAAACGGTAGTGAGTCAATAGTCCAGTCCTGCTTATCGTGGCTGGTTGATGAAAAGTTCAAAGAGTTCTTCGATCAGTTTGAAATGTCATGGCCGCATAGCTCCCGGTTAGAGTGGCAACAGCGATATATGATTGCAATGTGGAAGACATAAATGGCAACGGTAAACATTCCAATTCCACAAAGATTTTTTAGGGACATGCGCCAATTTATGGCGAATGTCCAGAGAATGCAGCAACTTGTATCGCAGTTCCAATATTCTGTACAAAATCAATTAAGTGTGAATCAATTATTTCAAGCTCATCAGGCTACTAAGAATAGATTTCAGCGTTTGTTGCAAATATTCCGCAAACTTTCTGCATCTTTGCAAGGTTCGATTGCTGCGATTATGCGGGTAATGGGAACTGCTGGTCAGGCATTTCTACGAGTATTGTCAATAGCAGCAGATCTTTTAGGGCCAATTATTGGTGCTACAGTCAGTACTGTAACTTTGATAGGAGGTATAGCAATCAGTGCTGCGACTGGTGCGGCACGATTTATGAAATGGTTCTGGGATAAAATGGTTGGACTCGGCGACGCCATGTTGCAAGATTTCCTCATGGCATCCGGGTCTTTTTCATCTATAGGTGGATTGCGCGCTTTTAGGTCTACTTTCGGTGCTTATGTAGATACTCAAAATTTATTGAGTAATATGGTGCAGGCACGAGGATGGCAGGGTGGAAGACCAGATATTGCTTTACAAGTGCTAGGGATAAATCGTTTTTCAGATACCACTGATATGATGGCGCAAGTCACAATTGCTGCTGCACAATTTATGAAGAGGCAGCAAGCTGGTACTGAAATGAAAATGGCTACGGTGTTTTCTCTTACTTCTTTATTAAATCCAGAAGAGTTAATTCGTTTACGAGAAATTAGTGATGAGGAACTGCAAGCATTAAAGAAGATGTATGATGATTATAGACCTTTAATGGAGGTTTCGAGCAAAGCCACGCATGGTTGGATGGAATTTAGCAAGATTGTACAGTTAACGGGAGTGAGAATTCAAACTGTAATTGTAGAAGAACTAGCAAAATCTGATTCGCCACTTGTTCAAGGGCTGAAAGATTTAAGTGAACAATTAACAAAATTCATTAGGGTATTTATCAGATCGCCATTGACAAAGACTATTGTAGCAGAACTTAGTAAACAATTGGATAGGTTTTCTAAATGGATTGGTAGTCCAGAGTTTCAACAAGATATTGAAAAATTAATTGGATTTATAAAACGTATTTGGAAACTTCTGAAAGAAGCTGTGGATATTCTTTCTGATGTAGTTGATAGGTTTACTAGAGCCCATGCTCCAATTACTGCTCCTGCTAAATATCCTGGTAGGGTAGGATTAGCCAGAAGGGTGGGAATGCCTATTCCAACCAGAGCTAGAGGTAGAGTTGTTCCAGGGAGAGTTCCTCCTAGTATAACCGGAGGTGGGAGAGAACCAGAAGCTGCTCCTGCAGGTGGTTACCCGGCAGTCTCTGCAAAAGGATTTGGTCCTAATCAATTTATAAAAGGTATGATGGACCGTGGCTGGTCAAAAGAAGCTGCATCTATGATGGCTGGGAATGTGTCTGAAGAGAGTGGATTTAATACAGGCACAGTCGGAGACGCAGGTACATCTTTCGGTCTGGCCCAATGGCATAATGAACGTGCCAGAAGTCTAAAAAATTATGCCCAATCGCAGGGTAAAGATTGGCGTGACCCTAACGTTCAAATGGATTTTCTGGACCGGGAGTTCAGACAAAGGTATGGCAGCAATGCTGTCAAGAGCACAGATATGACTGCACTCGAACCGATGGGTAAACGGTTTGAGGGCTATGCTACGAATACATATGGAAAAAGAGTACAGGCAGGTCGTGGGTTCTATGAGAAATATAAAGAACCGGCAGGAACAGAAAAAGCAACACCTTCTGATAGACCTGCTGCGACCAGTACTCGTGTAACGAATAAAGCTCAAGCTTATGACGTTCAATCTAAACTAGAAAAGGAAATTGCTGGTTCTTCATTAGATGGGTATGTTCCTCCAGATGGAGAACGATATGGCATTAAGACCGGTTCACCAAAAGAGTGGGCTGGTTTAATGACTCAAATGGCTCAGCAAGAAAGTAGTATGAATCCTAAGGCTGGTGGTGATTATGGTAGGTTTGGAGCAGCAGGGGCAGGAGGAGCAGGTTCTATTGGTTTATTCCAATTATCACCGGCTGACGCTCAAACGTACAATCTTCGTGATAAACCATTCACTGTAGAGGAACTAGAAGATCCTGATTTTAATATCAAACAAGCTGTTCAAATTGCTGGTCAACGTGCCCGTGCTGGTGGAATAGGTGATCCTAAGCAAGGAATGGCAGCATATTGGGCTGGATCGAGAGGATATTTAGCACAAGGTAAAGTGAATGCTACCCCGGTTTCTACTCCATCTGAAGGAGGAGCAATAGCCCCTAGGGGGTATTTTCCGCCACATGCATATGAAAGACGTCCGGGTGAGAGTGGTGAATTTAATTATGCTGCAACTGGGGCACTTGGTCGACCTGGAGAGAATTTAACTACAATTAGATTAAAGGATGGACAAGAGCTCACGGTAAATAAAGCTGGGGCTCAAAGATACGAAGGTTTCTTTAATGAAATGATAGATAGAGGTTATCCAGTAGATGTGAGTGGTGGGTATAATTTCAGAAGTAAACGTGGAGGTGGCGGTTTATCTATGCATGCTTATGGGGCCGCTGCTGATATTAATGTTGATAGAAATAGAATGGGCGGTAATACAACAGATTTGCCAGCAGATGTTGAAGATGTAGCTTGGAAGCATGGGTTATCATGGGGAGGTCGGTTTGGTGACCCAATGCATTTTGAAATTATGTCTCCAGAAGCATGGGAACATAAGAAACAACTACTGAAAGAGCAAGGAAAACCATTCACTGCTGATGATACTGGTAGCGGTGTTGTGCATGGTCCATATGCCAAGGTTCCAGCATGGCCAACTGATATAGACCAAAGATGGAGTGCTGTTCCTAAATCAGATGATAATGCAAAACCTGAAAAACATCCTGAGGCTGATAATGATAATCATCCTATTGATAAGTTGAAAGTTACAAATCATTCTGATATGGATATTGGGCATTCAGATTCTGGTTCTGATAATGCTGATATGGATGATCAAGTGGCTGCGGCTGGGGTGCGATGAGGTATTACAATATCAGAATAGATGGTGCTCCAGGAGATATATTCCCGGCAAGGTATGAGAACGGAGCACAATGGGGAACTATAGCACCTAATGGTGTTCATGATCCTAATGCCCAGCAGATTGAATTTCAGATAGAAGAATGGACTGCTACAGCACCATCTGAGAATTCTGTTATTACTATTTATGGTGTAAGTTGGGATCAAATTAAAGCATCTAATCAATTAGTTGATAAAATAATCACTATTTATGGAGGGATGTCCCCAGGTTTGCCTCTAGCTACTTTTCAGTCGCAAAGAGATAAACTCTTAGTGCAAGCTAAGATTTTGAAATGTTGGGGGAATTGGATAGGTAATGAAACTTCTCTTGGTTTTGCGATTATAGCTACTGGAGCAAAACAGGCTGCTGGTTCAGGAGCAACTCAGCCGGGAGCTTCTCCTGCAACTCCTGGAACTTCCATAAACGCGCCTTCTACTACAGGGCAAGTTCAGTCAGTACAATTTAATCGTGTAGGTCGTCGTTCATTAGATTTTAGGTCGATGCGTAATGGTGTTTCACCTACACTGGTAGATCCTGGGTCTATACTAACAGCTATAGGAGGACAAATACTATCAGACTTTAATTTAGGACCAGCAACATCACAAGTTGGAGGTATGGTAGGTTCATTTTTTGGAGGTGGTAGTTTTGCTCCATTATCTGCGCCTATAAATATGATTCATAATATGTTGCCGAATATGCCTATGTCATCGGCAATACAACAGACATTATCAACAGCATTCCCACAAGCTAATGTCAATGTTGTTATTTCAGATGCTTTAAAATTGATGTATCAAGATGCAGGTATGTATCAGTCTGTTGAACAATATGCTGGATATATTCAAAAACTTAGTCAATCAATAATGGGGAGTAAACAATATCCAGGTGTTCAACTTACTTCGTACAATCAAACATTAACAGCGACTGATTTTACAAAAACGATTGGAACCAGTGATATAAATTATCTTGAACTAATTGGTCAACCAACATGGTTAACTATCGTAACAATTAGTGTGAAGGTGGTTCTGCGAGGAGGGCTTCATATTTCATGGGGTTGTACGCTTCCTCAAACGTTGGTTGGATTTAGTGGTGCAGATGCATTTGCTGGAGGACCGGCTCCAGACCAAAGAACCCACATTACTTTACCCGGTGATTACGTTGTTACGAGAGTTCTTCATATTGGAGATTTTAGGAATCCTGACGGTGCTGCTTGGTCTACTAATTATGAAATGATTACTACTGCTTCTGTGCCATCTTCTTTCTATGATGATCTGAAACAACGTGCTGCTAATCCAAACGTGCAGAGTTAATTAATGGCTCGGCAACCTCGTTTAACAGTCCAAGTTCAATCACAGCAATTTCAACAATTTGCTGCGCAGTTCAACGCATTCTCAGGACAGATAAGAAGATTAAACCAACAATTCACTCAGATTAATCAATCATTACAAAGAACAAATATTCTGGTTCGTGGTGTACAAGCCACGATGCAAGGTTTATTAGGTGTCACTAAATCAGTAGGTTCTGAAGTTTGGAAGATCACCAAGAATTTCATTAGTTGGTCTACTATCATCGGTGGTGTTACTGCTTTGCTAGGCATGGGAGGTGGTCTATTTGGTATTGAACGATTAGCTGCATCTATCCTTGCTAAACGTAGACAAGTACTAGGGTTAGGAGGTGACTACGGTCGAACACAAGCTAGTATGATCTTTAGCCAAGGATTAATTGGCTCTCCAGGCGAAGTTCTTAAGAATATCCGTATGGGGATGGCTGGTGATCCTGAAAGGCAAAGAGGTCTGTTAGCTGCTGGGATAAATCCATTTGCTGGTGGGAGGATGGACCCAGATGAAGTTATGGATAAGTTGGTTCAGAAAAGTTTTACTGTTCTTAATCAAGCTGGACCCGGCAATGAATTAAGAATGGCTAAGGCTTATGGCCTTGACCAATTTTTTGATCCGATGACTTTGTTGCGCTTATCTACTAAAGAAGGCCAAGAAGAATATAAAGTAAAAATGGAATTAACTAAGCAATATAAAGAACAATTAAAGATTACACCTAGAGCATTGAGAGCTTGGTCAGAACTAGAAATACAGTTTCAAGCTGCTAAGGCAAGTTTAGAATCTGCATTCGGTGAAAGTTTAGCAGACCTAGCTGAACCACTCAAGGAATTGAGTCAAGGTTTTGCTAATATAATTAGAACCTTGATAAAAACACCAGAGATGCAAAAGTTCATTGCATGGTTAGCAGAACAAATTCATAACCTTGCTGACAAAATGAATAAACTGTCAGAAAAAGATATTAGTGATTATATTCAAAAAGTAAAAGATGCATTGCCTTCTTTGGAAGAGTTTGAATCTTATATGGACAAATTTGTGAACATTCTAAAATCTGCTGTTAAGATATTGAATTTGTTCATACCTGCAGAAACAAAACCTGAACCAGCTCTTCCAACAGGAGCACAAGGATATAAGGATGAAACAGGAACAGGGCTAAGGGCTGCTCCTTATGGTAGAGAACTTTCGACTGGTATTAGACAATTTTTTGGTGGCACAGGGGCAGCATTTAGAGAAGCTCCAGTAGTACCAGGAGCAATGGCTACTGGACAACAGAATGTAAGACCATTCAATGCATTTGGTCAATTTGATCCTAATAAACAGGATACCTATGCTCCTCCTGGTTCGAATTGGTCAAGTACTACGATTAATCTAGGCAGAGGTGCACAAGCCATTCCACCGTCTATCTTTGCAAACCCATTTTCATCTAAAGATACATCGGGAGTATTTCCTAATCCACCCGGCTATACTCCACAGGCTCCTCCTGCTCCCCCTACTTCTAAATCTGGTATAACTCCACCCTCAACATTTGGGGCTCCTGGCACTCCTGCTCCTTCTATCACTGGTGGTGCTCCCTCAACATTTGGGGCTCCTGGCACTCCTGCTCCTTCTATCACTGGTGGTGCTCCCTCAACATTTGGTTCTTGGTTATTTGGTAAATCTAGCTTGGCTCCTGGAGTTGGATATAATCCATCAGCAGATCCATTTGGGGCTGGAGCAAGTGCCACGATGGATACTTGGTCTAATGCTGCTACCAAAATGGCTCCTCCTACTCCTAATCCAGCCGATACAGGTAAGGATTCTACAGGGACTAATGGTGCAGCTAAACTTGGTCCTTTATCCTATAACAACTGGCAATCTTCTAGAGTAGCAAATCTTGTCGTACGCAATGTCCCCGGTAGTAATATCTTTATGACCGCAGCAGGAATGACAGGCTAATGCCTCCATCAAATACAGCAGTTCAATTAACATATCAAGTTTGTCCAATTATATTAACCGGAGGAATTGCTACACAGTCTCCTGGTGGATTGATACCTATGCTGAGTTTACTTTTAGGTGCTGGATTTAATTCTTTAGGTCTTCCATTTGATATCGGTGATTTAGATGATGCTTTTGGTGCTTTCAATGTATTAGCCGGGGGAACTTTAATTAGTCAGACTATTGCTAAATATCCGTTTGCTAATCAAAACGTAGCAGCAAATGCAACGATTGTAGAACCATTGACTTTATCGCTTATTATGGATGCCCCAATGCGTACTCCTCAGGCATTCGCTTATAAGCAAATGATGATGACTGGGTTGCAACAGACTCTTGCTAATCATAATAATGGGGGTGGAACTTATACTGTAATGACTCCGGCTTTTATGTATCAGAATTTGATTTTGGTTAGCTTAACTGATAATTCTAGATCGAATAATTCATTACCACAGAATGCGTGGCGATTTGATTTTGAAAAACCATTGATAGCTCTAGAAGACCTTCAGGGCGCTCAGAATCTATTAATGTCTAAAGCTTCAGGTGGATTAGTTACAGATGGGAATCAGTCTGGTCCGCAACCAGGACTTATGGGACCACAGCCAGCTCTTATTCAAGATCCTAATACACAACTCGGAGGAAATCTTACAAGTTTGAGTGGTGCAACAGCACAAGGAGTTGCTGGAACTTATATGAATTATCCAGCAATCGCAAATGCTGCTAGTTTCCCATTTACTAATATCCCATGACAATAGTAATCCCATTCTTACCATCAAACTTAGTTGCTCCAAATTTCAAGGTTACTCTTGATAATGTGGATTATAAGATAATTGTAACTTGGAATATATCAGCACAACGCTATTATGTGAACGTATATGGTCTGGATGGTTCATGGGTAATAACTGTTCCATTGTATCAATCACCACCTTCTCGAGCAGTAAACTCATTATCATATGATAATCTAAGAAGAGTTATGACTGTAGAATTAGTGGCACCTCCTTTGTGGCCTATTCCTATTGGTTCAACTGGAACAATGACACCTCCTGGTACAATGGTTGATTATTACTTAGAGAATTTTGATCCTACCATACTAAATGTAAAATGGCGATGCTTGCATATTAATGATACATACTTTGAATTTCCATTAGCTAATGATCCTGGGCAGATAAATGTACTTGGTTCTGTTGGTAGATATCTAAGCATGGTTGATGGAATATTCAGTTCTACACTCATATACCGCAATGGTGCATTCGAGGTTAGTCCATAATGGGCCGTTACGACTCACATAAACACCCGTTTCAGTATCGGATGAACCAATGGTCCGCTAAACGGATCAATGATGGTATTGAACGGGAAGCCAAATCTATTCCATGTCATGTTACCAAGGTTGATAAAGATTTTATTTATGTTGCATTTGAAACACAAAATGGAATCTTCACACCTCCAACAGTTAAGATCCCAAAGTCTAATTCTCAGTATGCTAGGGAACCTACTCAAGTAGGTGATAAGGGCTATGCTGTTCCCGGTAATTATTATCTTGGCGGTGTCACTAGTGATGGAGGTGGTAACACTGATTTTTATCCTCGTGGTAATCTCACTACTCTATCGTTTAACGGTCTTAGCCATACGCAAAATCCGCAGCGTGATTATGACCAATTAACTCATATGGGTGGCCCTAATGGTTGGATCGCTGGGCCATATCAAAAACAAGCACAAAGTCAACAGGATCAACAGAATCAACAAAATTCTCAAACTGCAATGATGTCATTGCGACGAACAACTATGTTTAGGAATGAACAGCAGAAATTTAATAGTGTCACTACTTTCGATGCAACTACAAGTGGAACGTCTGATACTGGGCAACAAACAGGTCAGCAGCA
>Ga0318562_10000566_pt1 | contig 16233 bp, 9 predicted proteins | sample GRESIP066b5f18_FD_203688 | JGI IMG/M metagenome (GOLD analysis project Ga0318562, IMG submission 203688) | Tropical soil microbial communities from Luquillo Experimental Forest, Puerto Rico - GRE.SIPMG.066b5f18 | ecosystem: Environmental > Terrestrial > Soil > Tropical forest > Bulk soil... | reverse complement strand
CTCCTGTTGGCTCGCGCCCGTCCAATGCGCGGCGCCTTGGCGCACGAGGCCCACGAAGGCTTCGGCCTCGAGCAGGAAGCCGTTGCGGCTCTCGACCTCGATCGCCTCGTAATCGCCCCTGTTCTCGCGCCCACGCTTCACCAGGAGCCGCAGGGCGCCGCCGCCGGCCGGTGGATGGTTAAGGAAGCTCGTCTCGATCACCCCATCATCGCCGGCGATCAGCGCGTGACGATGGAAGCCGGTCGAGAAGCTGCAGGCGATCTGGGCGAGGAAGCCGCTGCGAAAGCCGATGCTGGCAACGAGGCTGCGATCGACGCCGCTTTCGGTCCAGCGCGCCGCGGCCTCGACCCATTCGGGGCGCTCGCCCGCCACGAGGCGAACGAGGCTCACCGGATAGCTGCCGGCATCCATCAGGGCGCCGCCGGCGAGCGCGGCGTCGAGGCGGATATTCTGCGCATCGGCGATGGTGAAGCCGATCGTCGCCTGCATCACCTGCGGTTGCCCGATGGCGCACGCCTGCAGCAGCTCCCGGAGCTTCAGCGTCTGCGGCTGCGCCTGATACGGATAGGCCTCGACGAGGGCGACGCCATGCCGGCTCGCCGCCGCGAACATGGCGCGCGCCTCGGCCTCGCTCGCCGCGAGCGGCTTCTCGCACAGCACATGCTTGCCGGCTTCGACCGCGCGGATCGCCCATTCGGCATGCAGGCTGTTCGGCAAGGGGTTGTAGATCGCGTCGATCTCGGGATCGGCGAGCAGCGCCTCATAGGAGGCATGGCTGCCGGGGAGCCCTGTCTCGCGCGCGAAGCTTTCGGCCTTCGCACCGTCGCGGCTCGCGACCGTCGTGACCTTCAGACGCTGCGAGGGCGCGACACCGGCAATGAAGGCGCGCGCGATATTGGCGGTGCTGAGCACGCCAAAACGGAGAGGTTCAGTTGTCATGGTGATAAGGCAATGCGTTTCGATCGAAGGGACGGCAGGCTAAGGCCTCGCACGCGGAGCTGGCAAGCCGCTCACGTCTTCGTGACCGCCGAGGCCCCTCTGGCGCGCCGCCCCTCGCGCGACTAGCTTTCCGCCACAGGCTTCGTTCGGAGGATGAGCAGCATGGACGCGACGACGCTCAAGGCGATGCAGGCGCCCCATAAGGAGAGCTACAGGCAGGATCCTGCGGCTGCCCTCATCACCCTGCGGGCGCAAGGCGAGATTGACAACCAGAAGATCGCCTGCAAGGTCGAGACGGGCCGCGCGATGGCGGTCGCAGGCCTGCATCCGGCGACCGGCGGCTCGGGTGCCGAATTGTGCTCCGGCGACATGCTGCTCGAGGCGCTCGTCGCCTGCGCCGGCGTCACCTTGAAGGCGGTCGCGACCTCGCTCGAGATCCCGCTGCAGCGCGGCGTCGTCAAGGCCGAGGGCGATCTCGATTTTCGCGGCACGCTCGGCGTCGCCAAGGACGCGCCGGTCGGCTTTCGCGCCATCCGCCTCGCCTTCGAGCTCGACAGCGACGCGCCGCAGGACAAGCTCGAGACGCTCGTCCGGCTCACCGAGCGCTATTGCGTCGTCTACCAGTCGCTCAATGTGCGGCCACGCCTCGACGTGACGCTCGAACGGACAGCGCCGGGCGAGTGAGCGCACCGGCGCCGCTTCGGACTGCCGGCCTCCGGCCGGCTCTTTAGCCGGGATCATCCCGCGGCGCGCAGTGACGTAGTGCTGACACGGGACGACCGCAGTTCAGAGCCGGCCGGAGGCCGGCGGGTGTCTCACGCCGCCTTGTCGACCCCGATCGGCGGATCGAGATCGGGCGGCAAGGGGCAGATATAGGGCGTCGCCGCGACACGCTGCGCGAGATCCTCCTTGGCGCGGCGGATCAGGCTCTGATCGGCGAGCGCGTCGACCGCGGTGCCGGCCATCACCTTCGCCGCATGCACCATGCCCTTATGCGCCATGCCGGACTTGCCCTGGCCGGTGAACTGCCAGGCATGGAAGGGCGTGCCGATGGCGCAGGTCGCGCCCCACAGCTGCACGGTCGGCACCACCCAGCTCACATCGCCGACATCGGTCGAACCGCTGCCGACGCCCGCCGCGTCGAGCGGCACGATCTGGTCGCAGAGCGCCTTGCCCGGCTCCATCTTGATGCCGTGATGGCGATAGCTCGCGGCGATGTCCTCCTTCGTCAAGGTCGCCTGGAATTTCGCCGCGAGCTCGCGGTCGGCGGCGTCGAACTCCGGCGGGCCAAGCCGCATCAGATTGGCATGGAGCGCGGCCTCGAGCGGCGTGTTCCCGACGAGATTGGAGACCGCGCTCAACACCCGCGACGAGACCTTGGTCTCGGTCATGAGCGCTGCCCCATCGGCTATTTTGCGCACCCGTTCGACCAGCGGCATGAGCTCGGAGAGGTCGCTCGCCCGGATGAGGTAGCAGACTTCGGCCCTCGCCTGCACCACATTCGGCGCGACGCCGCCGCCGTCGATCAACGCGTAATGCACGCGGGCGCTGTCGGGCATATGCTCGCGCATATAGTTCACGCCGACATTCATGAGCTCCACCGCATCGAGCGCGCTGCGCCCGAGATGGGGAGCAGCCGCCGCATGCGAGGCGCGGCCAGTGAAGGTGAAGTTGATGCGTGTATTGGCGAGCATTTTCGTCGTGAACACCGCCGAGAAATGGCCCGGATGCCAGGAGATCGCGATATCGACATCGTCGAACGCGCCCGAGCGCACCATGAAGCCCTTGGCGGCGCCCCCTTCCTCGGCGGGGCAGCCATAATAGCGCACCCGTCCCTTGAGGCCGTTCGCTGCGAGATAGTCCTTGATGGCGGTCGCGGCGAGGAGCGACGCCGAGCCGAGGAGGTTATGACCGCAACCATGGCCATTGCCATTCGCCTCGATCGGCTTCGGCTCGGGGATATCCGCCTCCTGGCTCAGACCCGGGAGCGCGTCATATTCGCCGAGCACGGCGATGACCGGTCCGTCGTCGCCCGCCTCGCCCATCAGTGCAGTCGGGATGCCGGCGACGTTGCGGGTGATGCGGAAGCCCTGGCTTTCCAGCATCGCCCCGTGCTCAGCCGCAGATTTATACTCGTCATAGGAGAGCTCGGGCGTGCCCCAGACCCGGTCGCTCAGCGCGATGAATTCGGCCTTCTTGGCGTCGACGAGCCGCCAGATCTCTTCACTGTTGTGCATGGCTTTCCTTCGCGCTTTCGCTCCCGACCCCGCTGGTTAGCAAGGCAAGGCGCGCGCGCCAAGCCTTTCAGGCCGCGCCTGCCATGCACCAAGCCTATGTCGGCAAGGCCCGTCCCAGATGCTGCGCGCCGGAGCGGGCGGCCGCGGCCTCGGCGAGATAGGCCATCGCGGCAGCGACCCCGCCTGCCTCATGCGGCACCTCGGTGAGGCGAAGCGCCATCTCGACGCCGGCGAGCGCCCCGATGATGGTCAAATCGTTGGTATCGCCGAGATGGCCGATGCGGAACACCTTGTCGGCGAGCTTGGTGAGGCCGGTGCCGAGCGAGATGTCGAAATGCGCGAGCGCCGCGTGCCGCAACCGGTTGGCGCTGTGGCCCTCGGGCATCAGCACCGTGGTGAGCGAGGAGGAATAATGCTCGGGCTCGCGGCACCAGACCTCGAGCCCCCAGGCGCGCACCGCGCGCCTTGTCGCCTCGGCATGCCGGTCATGGCGCGCGAAGACCTCGTCGAGCCCTTCCTCATGCAGCATGGCGATCGCCTCCTTCAGCCCGTAAAGCAGGTTGGTGCTCGGCGTGTAAGGGAAGAATCCCTGGGTGTTCGGGCGCAGCATCTCGCGCCAGTCGAAATATAAGCGCGGCAGCTTCGCGGCCTCGCTCGCCTTCAGCGCCTTGTCGGAGATCGCCGTGAAGGAGAGGCCGGGCGGCAGCATCAACCCCTTCTGCGAGCCTGAGACCGTGACGTCGACGCCCCATTCGTCGTGGCGGTAATCGATCGAGGCGAGCGACGAGATCGTGTCGACGAGGAGGAGCGCGGGATGCTTCGCCACATCGATCGCCCGACGCACCGCCTCGATGGGCGAGGCGCAGCCCGTCGAGGTCTCGTTATGCACGATGCACACCGCCTTGATGGCATGCGCGGTGTCGGCCGCGAGTTTCGCTCCGATCAGCTCGGCATCGGCGCCGACCCGCCAGTCGGAGGCGATGAATTCCGGCGCGAGGCTGAGCTTTTGCGCCATGTTGCGCCACAGCGTCGCGAAATGCCCGGTCTCGAACATCAGGAGCTTGTCGCCCGGAGAGAACAGATTGACGAGCGCGGCCTCCCAGGCGCCGGTGCCGGAGGCCGGATAGATGATCACCGGCGAGGCCGTCTTGAACACCGATTTGATGCCGGAGAGCACCTCGCGCCCGAGCCTCTCGAATTCCGGGCCGCGATGGTCGATGGTCGGATAGCTGATCGCCCGCAGGATGCGGTCGGGGACAGGCGTCGGCCCCGGGATCTGCAGGAAGTGGCGCCCCGCCACCCGACGCACATTGCTCATCTCGCCGCTCCTCGCCTCACGGACACCGGCGCGACTATTGCGGCAATTGGTGGGTTCCCACAACAGCGCGCACCGTCATAACCGGGCACCCCTATCCGTCATGACCGGGCTTGTCCCGGTCACCCAAGCCGTTGCAGCCCAATACAAAGAAGACGTGGGTCGCCCGGACAAGTCCGGCAATGACAAGCGATGGCGCAAAGCTTGACGCCGTGATCCCCGGCGAATGAAGAACGACGCGGGTGGAAACGAGAGGTTGAGATGGCCGAGAGCTTAAGGCCCGGATTGGAGCGCCGCCTCAGGCGCGAGATCACGGGCGAGGTGATGTTCGATCGCTTCTCGCGCGGCCGCTATGCCACCGACGCTTCGCATTACCAGATGCTGCCCCTCGGCGTCGTGGTGCCGCGCAGCATGGATGAGGCACGCGCGGCCCTCGGTGCGGCCCGCGACGAGAATGTCCCGGTGACGCCGCGCGGCGGCGGCACCTCACAATCCGGCCAGGCCATCAATGCGGGTCTCGTCATCGACGGCTCGAAGCATCTGACGCGCCTCGTCTCGCTCGATGTCGAGGGGCGACGCTGCGTTGTCGAGCCGGGCATCGTGCTCGACGAGCTCAATCGCCAGCTGAAACCACACGGGCTGTGGTTCCCGGTCGATGTCTCGACCGCCTCGCGCGCGACCATCGGCGGCATGGCCGGCAATAACTCCTGCGGCGGCCGCTCGCTGCGCTACGGCACCATGCGCGACAACGTGATCGCGATCGATGTTGTGCTGCCTGACGGCGCGCAAGCGCATTTCGGCGAGGTCGCGGCCGGCAGCGACGCAGCCGCGGCCCCGTTCGCTGCGCATCTCCTCGGCATCGGCCGGCGAGAGGCTGACGAGGTCGCGGCGCGCTTCCCGAAAGTGCAGCGCCGGGTCGGCGGCTATAATCTCGACGCGCTCCTGCCGAACGCGGCGACGAACAACCTCGCGCATCTCCTCGTCGGCTCGGAAGGCACGCTCGCTTATTCGACCGCGATCGAGCTCAAGCTCTGGCGGTTGCTCGGCAAGCGCGCGCTGGGCGTCTGTCATTTCGGCTCCTTCTATGCGGCCATGGACGCGGCTCAGCATCTCGTGACCCTGAAGCCGATCGCGATCGAGCTCGTCGATGCGACCATGATCGGGCTCGCCTCCGCGATCGACATCTTCAAGCCGACGCTCCAACGCTTCCTGCGCGGCGAGCCGCAAGCGCTGCTAGTCGTCGAGTTCGCAGAGAGCGAGGCCGAGAATGCGCGGCGCCTGAAGGAGCTGCATGAGCTGATGGGCGATCTCGGCTTCGGCTGGGACCGCGAGCCTGCCCGCTGGGGCGGCGTGGTCGATGTGCTCGACCCTGCCCTGCAGAACGCCATCGCGGATCTGCGCACCTCCGGCCTCAACATCATGATGTCGATGAAGAGCGCCGGGAAGCCGGTGAGCTTCGTCGAGGACTGCGCCGTGCCGCTGAAGGACCTCGCCGAATATACGCGCCGCCTGACCGAGGTCTTCGCGAAGCATGGCACGCGCGGTACCTGGTATGCGCATGCCTCTGTCGGCTGCCTGCATGTGCGCCCGATCCTCAACCTCAAGCGCGGCGAGGATGTGAAGGCGATGCGGGCGATCGCGGAAGAGGCTTTCGCGCTGGTGCGCGAGTATAAGGGCTCGCATTCGGGCGAGCATGGCGATGGGATCGTGCGCTCGGAGTTCCACGCCGCGATGTTCGGCGAGCGCCTTGTGCGCGCTTTCGAGGAGGTGAAGCAGAGCTTCGATCCGAAGGGGCTGATGAACCCCGGCAAGATCGTGCAGGCGCCAAAATTCGACGACCGTTCGCTCTTCCGCTACTCGCCCTCTTACTCAGCCGAAGCCTTTGCGCCTGCCCTCGACTGGTCTGAATACCAGGGCGGCGCCGGCGGCTTTCTGGGCGCCGCCGAGATGTGCAACAACAACGGCGCCTGCCGCAAGCTCGAAGGCAGCGCCATGTGTCCCTCTTATCGAGTGACGCGAGACGAGCAGCATGTAACGCGCGGGCGCGCCAACACGCTGCGTCTCGCGCTATCGGGCCAGCTCGGCCCCGAGGCACTCGCCTCTGACGAGATGCAGGAGGCGCTCGAGCTCTGTGTCTCCTGCAAGGCCTGCCGGCGCGAATGCCCGACCGGCGTCGACATGGCGCGCATGAAGATCGAGGTGAAAGCAGCGCGGCTTGCCGCGCGCGGGCTCACGCTCTTCGATCGGCTGGTCGGCGACATTCCGCGCTACGCGCCGCTCGCGGCGCACTTCGCCTCCCTCCTCAACTTGCGCGACCGCGTCCCTGGCCTCGCACGCCTGTCGCAGGCAATCGCTGGCTTTGCGGCCGAGCGCAGCCTGCCGGTGTGGCGCGGCGATGCCTTCTGCGAGGGTAAGACGCCGCTCGGCTCAGGCGACGGGCGCGAGGCCGTGCTCTTCGTCGACAGCTTCAACCGCGCCTTCGAGCGCGAGGTGATCGAAGCCGCGATCGCCGTGCTCGTCGCCGCCGGTTATCGCGTGCACCTGCCGACGCCGCAGGGTGGCGAGCGACGCCCGCTCTGCTGCGGGCGCACTTATCTCGCAACCGGACAGGTCGCGAAAGCGCGCCAGGAGGCCGAGCGCTCCCTCGCGGCGCTCGCGCCATTCGCCCGCGGCGGAGTGCCGATCATCGGGCTCGAGCCCTCCTGCCTTCTCACCTTCCGCGACGAGATCCCGGCGCTCGTGAAGGATGAGACGGCAGCACAAGTCTCAGGCACGGCCGTGATCTTCGAGGAGTTCTTGGTGGCGGAAGCCGAGGCCGGCCGCTTGCGGCTCGATCTTTCCAGCGCTCCGCAAAAGGCGCTGTTGCACACCCATTGCCATCAGAAAGCCTTCGGCCTCGAGGGAAAGGTCGCCAAGGCGCTGCGCCTCCTGCCGGGCCTCGAGGTCGAGAGCGTGCAATCGAGCTGCTGCGGCATGGCCGGCGCCTTCGGCTATCACAAGGCCACGCTCCCAGTGTCGAAGGCCATGGGAGAAGCGGTGCTCCTGCCCGCCGTGCGCGCCGCGGACGCCAGCACGATCATCGTCGCCGACGGCACCTCCTGCCGCCACCAGATCGCCGACGGCACGCGCCGCAAGGCGCTGCACGTCGCACAAGTGCTCGCCGCTGGATTGGTCAATCCTGCATCGCCTTGAACCGATATCCGACGCCGGGCTCGGTGACGATGAGCTGCGGCTCGGAGGGTTCGGCTTCGATCTTCTGGCGCAGCCGGCCGACGAAGACGCGCAGATATTGCGTGTCCTCGACATTGGCCGGGCCCCAGACGGCTTGCAGGATCTGACGATGCGTCAGCACGCGCCCGGCATTGCGCACCAGGAGATGCAGCACGTCATATTCCTTGGGCGTCAAGCGCAGCGCCTCGCCGTTGCGGGTCACGCTATGGGCGAGGGTATCGATCACGAGGCCGCCCGCCTCGAACTGCGTCGTCTCGCCATGCTCGCGGCTGTGGTGACGCAACAGCGTTCGGATGCGCGCCATCAGCTCGCCGATCCCGAAGGGCTTGCTCACATAATCATCGGCGCCGAGATCGAGGGCCGCGATCTTCTCGCCCTCGCGGTCGCGCGCCGAAAGCACGATGATCGGTACTTGCGACCATTCGCGCACGCCCTTTATCACGTCCTTGCCGTCCATGTCGGGCAGGCCGAGATCGAGCACCACCACATCCGGCGCCCGCGTCGCGATGAGCTTCAGCGCATCACCACCGGTCGTCACCAGGATCGGCTGGTAGCCCGCGGCCTCGAGGCTGGGCTTGAGGAAGCGCTGGATCTGCGGCTCATCATCGACGACAAGAACGGTGGTGGCACTATTCACGGTCATATCCATTTTATCTAAGGCGAATGGCGAGTAGTGAAGAGTGAATAGAAAGCATCGAAGCGCCGGATTAACTTCTACTCACTACTCGCTACTCACCGTTCACCAACTCACCAATCAAGAAGCGAGCCGGTTGGGCGCTACATCAGCCACCGGCAATTTGACGACGATGCGGGTGCCCTTGCCGTCACCGACCGGGCTCTCGGCCTTGATGCTGCCATCCATCGCGCTGATGAGGCCGCGACAGATCGAGAGGCCTAGCCCGGTTCCGGCCGGGCGGCCGTCGCCCGGCGCCACGCGGTGGAACTTGTCGAAGACGCGCTCGAGCTCGGCCTGCGGGATGCCCGGCCCGCGATCGGTCACGATGATCCGCACCCGGCCAGCCCTGGCGTTCACCGAGATCTGGGTCGGCAAGCCCGCCGGCACATATTTGTCGGCATTGTCGAGCAGGTTGAAGACCACCTGCTCGAGCAAGGTCGCATCGCCCCGCACGAGCGGCAGGTCGGCCGCGATCGCGACCTCGATCCGCCGGGTCGGGAAGCTCACCCGGGCATGTGCTACGGCATTGCGCACCGTGTCGCCGGCGTCGACGAGGTCGCGCTTGGCGCTGATGGCGCCGGCTTCGAGGCGTGTCATGTCGAGGAGGTTCGAGACGAAGCGCGACAGCCGCGCCGTCTCCTCCTCGATGGTGATCAGGAGATCGCGCCGCGAGGCCGGCGGCATCTTCTCGCCGAGCTGGCGCAGGCTCGTCACCGCCCCCATGATCGACGACAAGGGCGTGCGCAGGTCATGCGACAGCGAGGAGAGCAGCGCGCCGCGCAGCCTCTCGCTCTCGATCGCGGCCTCCGAGCGCGCCGCCTCGTCGACGAGCTGGGTGCGCTCGATCGCGACCGCCGCCTGGTCGATCAGGGCCGCGAGCGCCCGGTCGGTCTCGTCAGAGAGATCGCTCTTGGCGTCGGTCGGCCTGATGCCGATGACACCGAGGATGCCGCGCGAGGTCCGCAGCGGCCGGAACTGGAACTGGGCATTCGGCAAGGTCGCGGTGCGCCAGCCGGCGGATTCGCCGCGCGTCGCCGACCAGCGCGCCGCCGCCCATTCGCTCGGCCCGAGATTATCCTCCGGCGGTTGGGCTGCGCTGAGCTCGAGCTCCTCGCCCTTGCCGAGCAGCACTAACCCGCCGCCATTCACGGCCTTCGCGACATGCGACACCACCACCCAGAGCACGTCGTCGAGGCTCGCTATGGCCGAGAGCTTGCGCGAGAAGTCGTAGAGCGATTGCGTCGAGACGACACGCTGGGCGGAGGAGTCCGACTGCTCGCGCACCCGGCCGGCGAGGCCGCCGGTGAGCACCGCGACGAGCAGAAAGATGAGCAGCGCGAAGAGCTCGTGCGGCTCGGCCACGGTCAGCGTGTAGACCGGCTCGATGAAGAAGAAATTATAGGAGAGGAAGGAGAGCACCGCGGCGAGGATCGCCGACCACACCCCGTAATTCACCGCACAGAACAGCACGGCGGTGAGGAAGATCATCGAGAGGTTCGGCAGCACCAGGTAATGCGAGGCGACGAGGCCGATCCCGACCGCGGCTGCGACTGAGAGGAAGGGCGCGGCGCTGCCGAGCGCCGACAGGCGCGGCAGGAAGCGCGAAAGGCCGCGGCGCGGCGGCCCCTGGTCGGAGGTGACGATATGCACCGCGATGCCCGAGGCACGGCGCACGACCTCCTCGGGCAGCGAGCGGCCGCGCAGTCGTGCGAACCAGTCGGCGGCCGAGCGGCCGAGCACGATCTGGGTGACGTTCTCGCGCCTCGCATAGCGCAACAGCTCATCGGGCAGGTGCTTTGCGGTGAGGCGCGTCGTCTCGGCGCCGAGCCGCTCGGCGAGCCGCATGGCGTCGTCGATGCGTTTGAGCGCCCGGTAACTCGTCTCCTCATAGTCCGAACGGCTGAGATGCACCGCGATCCAGCTGGCGTTGAGCCCGCTCGCTAGCCGGCTCGCCGCCCGCACCACGCTCTCGGTCATGGGGTCGGTGCCGACGCAGACGAGGATGCGCTCCGCCGCGGGCCAGGGCCCCTCGATCGCGTGCTGACGCAGATAGACGACCATCTGGTCGTCGACCCGGTCGGCAGTGCGCCTGAGTGCGAGCTCGCGCAGCGCCGTGAGGTTGCCGGGCTTGAAGAAATTATCGGCCGCGCGCCGGGCATTCTCAGGCAGGTAGACCTTGCCGTCCTGCAGCCGCTGGATGAGCTCGGCCGGCGTAATGTCGACGACCACCACTTCATCGGCCTTCTCGACCACCGTATCCGGCACCGTCTCGCGGATGGCGACGCCGGTAATGGTCGAGACCACATCCGAGAGGCTCTCGAGATGCTGGATGTTGACGGCGGTCCAGACGTCGATGCCGGCCGCGATCAGCTCCTCGATATCCTGGTAGCGCTTGGGATGGCGGCTATCCGGGGCATTGGTATGGGCGAGCTCGTCGACGATGATGAGCTTCGGGCGCCGCTTCAGGGCGGCGTCGATGTCGAATTCCTGGATGAGGCGGCCGCGATACTCGACATTGCGCTGCGGCAGCATCTCGAGCCCGCCGATGAGCGCGGCAGTCTCGGCGCGGCCATGCGTCTCGACGAGGCCGACCACGACGTCGACACCTTCGCGCGCCGCCTGCTTGGCGCTGGAGAGCATCGCATAGGTCTTCCCGACGCCGGGCGCGGCGCCCAGGAACACCTTCAGCTTCCCCCTCCCCTCGCTCCCGACGAGGGCCAGAAGCGCATCCGGATCCGGACGCTCGCCACGCTTTTGATCAGCCTGGGCCATGCGGCGACTGTATCGGTTCCGGTAGGTGATTTACAACGGGCGCCTTAGCCCTCCCCCTGGCGCCATGAGGCATATGCACCCGCATTAGGGGCGGGCCAAGCGGGACCCCTTCTCCCCGCGAGCGGGGAGAAGGGGGGATGAGGGGCCAGTGGTTAGCAAGAATTTGGTGAGTGCGAGCCAGCGTGGCAGCTACTCACCCGGCCTCTCCCCGCAAGCGGGGAGAGGGTTGCGCCGGCCCCCGTCAGATCCGCGTATCCATAACCCCCTGCCGGCTCACTCCGCCGGCAGCGCGTCGAGAGCGAGGTTCAACTCGAGCACATTGACGTGCGGCTCGCCGATGAAGCCGAGGAAGCGGCCAGAGGTCTGGCTCGCGACCAGCGCACGCACTCGGTCCTCGGGCAGGTTGCGGGCCTTGGCGACCCGTGCCACCTGCAGCGCCGCGAAGGCCGGCGAGATATCGGGATCGAGGCCGGAGGCGGAAGTGGTCAGCGCGTCGGCCGGGATCGGGCCGGTCACGCCGTCCTTGCGCATCGTCTCGACATCGGCCTTGACGCGATCCGAGAGCGCCTGCGAGGTCGCTCCGTAATTCGAGGCGCCGGAATTCGCCGCATTGTAGGGCGCGTCGATATTCTTCGACGGATCCTTGGGATCGGGCGTGTTGGTCGCCGAGGGGCGGCCGTGGAAATATTTGTCCGAGGTGAAGTTCTGGCCGATCAGCGAGGAGCCGATCACCGTGTCCTTGGAGGTGATCATGCTGCCGCCGGCGCGCTCCGGCACGATGACCATCGCGATGCCGGTGATGGCATAGGGGTAGACGACGCCGGTCAGGATCGTGAACAGCACGATCAGGACGAGGGCGGGGCGAAGATGCTGGAACATGGTATTTCGAGCCTCTGGGATTGCATCATTGCCCGAAAAGCGGAAGGCCGCCGTTCGGAAATCATGCTCAAGCGAGATGAAGGGCCGACACGAGGATGTCGATGGCCTTGATGCCGATGAAGGGTACGATGATGCCACCGACGCCGTAGATCAGGAGGTTGCGCCGCAGGAGTGCCGCCGCGCCGACCGGACGGTAGGCGACGCCCTTGAGCGCGAGCGGGATCAGCGCGATGATGATCAGCGCATTAAAGATGACGGCCGACAGGATGGCCGACTGCGCCGAGGCGAGATGCATGATGTTGATCGCGCTGAGCTCGCCATAGGTGCCGACGAAGAGCGCCGGGATGATGGCGAAATACTTCGCCACGTCGTTCGCGATCGAGAAGGTGGTCAGCGAGCCGCGCGTCATCAGGAGCTGCTTGCCGATCTCCACGATCTCGATGAGCTTCGTTGGGTTGGAGTCGAGGTCGACCATGTTGCCGGCCTCGCGCGCGGCTTGCGTGCCTGTCTGCATGGCGACGCCGACATCGGCCTGCGCCAGCGCCGGCGCGTCATTGGTGCCGTCACCGCACATGGCGATCAGGCGCCCGCCCTGCTGCTCCTTGCGGATATAGGCGAGCTTGTCCTCGGGCGTCGCCTCCGCGATGTAGTCGTCGACGCCGGCCTCGGAGGCGATCGCCGCCGCAGTGACCGGGTTGTCGCCGGTCACCATCACGGTCTTGATGCCCATGGAGCGCAGCGCCGCGAAACGGTCGCGGATATCGGGCTTCACCGTGTCCTTGAGATGGATGAGGCCGATGAGGCGCCCATCCTCGGCGACGGCGAGCGGCGTGCCGCCGGTGCGCGCAATGCGGTCGACCGCCTGGCGGAAGGGCGCGGGCGCCGTGTTCATCGAGATGCCCGCGAAGCGCAAGATCGCATCGACCGCGCCTTTGCGGATGGTGCGTGCGCCGAAATCGACGCCCGACATGCGCGTATGAGCCGTGAACTCGACGAAGGTCATGCCCTCTGCGAGCTTATCCTGCTCCGGCAGATTATATTTGCTACGCGCAAAGGCGACGATCGAGCGGCCTTCCGGCGTCTCGTCGGCGAGGCTCGCGAGCAGCGCGGTCTCGGCGAGCTCGCGCTCGCTCACGCCCGGCACCGCGATGAACTCGGAGGCCATGCGGTTGCCGTAGGTGATGGTGCCGGTCTTATCGAGCAGCAGCGTGTCGACGTCACCCGCCGCCTCGACGGCGCGGCCCGAGGTCGCGACCACGTTGAAGCGGATCAGCCGATCCATGCCGGCGATGCCGATCGCCGAGAGAAGTCCGCCGATGGTCGTCGGAATGAGGCAGACGAGGAGCGCGATCAGCACCGTGACGGTGAGCACCGTCCCCGAATAGCCGGCGAGGCACCAGAGCGTTACGCAGACGATGAGGAAGATCAGCGTGAGCCCTGAGAGCAGGATCGAGAGCGCGATCTCGTTCGGCGTCTTCTGGCGCTCGGCGCCTTCGACGAGCGCGATCATGCGGTCGAGGAAGGTCGAGCCGGGGGCGGCCGTAATCTTAACCTTCACCCAGTCGGAGAGCACGGTCGTGCCGCCGGTGACGGCCGAGCGGTCGCCGCCCGATTCGCGGATGACGGGCGCCGATTCGCCGGTGATCGCCGATTCGTTGATCGAGGCTAAGCCTTCGATCACCTCGCCGTCCGACGGGATGAGGTCGCCCGCCTCGACCAGCACCACATCGCCGAGCTTGAGGTCGAGAGCGTTCACGGTCTGGTATTGGCGGCTCGCCGCATCGACGAGGCGCTTCGCCGAGGTGTCCGAGCGCATGCGGCGCAGCGTATCGGCCTGCGCCTTGCCGCGCCCTTCGGCGACGGCCTCGGCGAAATTGGCGAAGAGTACCGTGAACCACAGCCAGGCTGCGATCTGCCCCGAAAACAGGGCCACGCCATTGCCGGTGACGAGGTCACGCACGAACAGAATGGTGACGACGAGCGACACCACCTCGGTCACGAAGATGACCGGGTTGCGCGCGAGTTGCCGCGGATCGAGCTTGCGGAACGCGTCGCTCGCGGCACGTCCGAGAATTGCGCCGTCGAAGAGGCCGAGCGCCTTTGCCTTGGTGGACATGGTCCGTCTCCGTCAGAAATTCTTACAGGCTTGCGCCTGGCAGGATCCGGGTGCGAGGCGAAGCGCCTGCGCCCGGAAGGTCGTGTTCAGGTGCCGGATGGTCTTCACGAGCCGGCCTCAATAGGTCTTGCCGGCAAGCATCAGGAAGTGCTCGACGACGGGGCCGAGCGCGAGCGCCGGGAAGTATTGCAGCAGATAGAGGATCACGATCACGCCGATCAGCAGGCCGACGAAGAGCGGTCCCGTGGTCGGGAAGGTGCCGGCAGACGGCGCGACCTTCTTCTTCGCGGCGAGCGAGCCCGCGAGCGCCAGCACCGGCACCACATAGCCGAAGCGGCCGAGGAACATGGCGAAGGCAAGCGTGGTGTTGAACCAGAGGTTGTTGCCGTTCAGCCCCGCGAAGGCCGAGCCGTTATTGCCGTTCGTCGAGGCGAAGGCGTAGATGATCTCGGAGAGGCCGTGCGGACCCTTATTGCCGAGATCATCCTGCACGAAGGGAGCCACCGCCGACGCCGCCGCGAAGCCGAGCACGTTAATCGTGTAGATCAGCAGCGCGAACATCACGAACTTCATCTCGCGCGATTCGATCTTCTTGCCGAGATATTCAGGCGTGCGCCCGACCATCAGGCCCGCGACGAACACCGAGAGCAGCGCGACGACGATGATGCCGTAGAGGCCCGAGCCAACGCCGCCAGGCGTGATGCAGCCGAGCAGGATGTTGAACATCGGCACGAGGCCGCCGAGCGGGGTGAGCGAGTCATGCATGGCATTGACGGCGCCCGTGCTCGTGCCCGTGGTCGCGGTCGCGAAGAGCGCGCTCATGGCCTGACCGAAGCGGACTTCCTTACCCTCCATGTTGCCGGCCGAGGGGTCGAGGCCAAGCGCGGTCAGGATCGGGTTGCCATAGCTCTCGGCCGCATAGACCGTGGCGACGCCGACGATGAGCACGATCCCCATGGTCCAGAGCAGGCTGCGGCCCTGGCGGGAATCGCTGACCATGCGCCCGAAGGCGAAGACGGTCGCGACCGGGATGACGAGCAGGGCCCAGATCTCAAGCATGTTCGACCAGGCGTTCGGGTTCTCGAAGGGATGCGAGGCGTTCGCGTTGAAGAAGCCGCCGCCATTGGTGCCGAGCTCCTTGATCGCCTCCTGCGAGGCGACGGGGCCAAGCGAGATCACCTGCTTTGCGCCTTCGAGCGTCGTCGCCTCGAGCGAGCCGAGCAGGGTCTGCGGTACGCCGCTGAACACCAGCGCGAGCGCGACGATGATCGCGAGCGGCAGCATCACATAGAGGGTGGCGCGGGTCATATCGACCCAGAAATTGCCGATGGTGCGGGCTTCCGAGCGCACGAAGGCGCGCGCCAGCGCGATCGCCATGGCGAGGCCGACCGCTGGTGACAGGAAGTTGTGCACCGTGAGGCCGAGCATCTGCACGAAATGGGTGAGCGTCGTCTCGCCGGCATAGTTCTGCCAGTTGGTGTTGGTGACGAAGCTCATCGAGGTGTTGAAGGCGAGATCCGGTGCGACTGGATCGAAGCCCTGCGGATCGAGCGGCAGCAGGTTTTGGAAGCGCTGCATCGCGTAGAGGAGGAGCAGATGCAGCGCGCTGAACACCAGCATCGCCATCGTATAGGCGAGCCAGCCCTGCTCCTTGCGGCTGTCGACGCCGGCAAGCCCGTAGAAGCCGCGCTCGACCGGGCCGAGCACCGGCGACAGGAAGGTCGCCTCGCCCGCGAGCACGCGATTGATATAGGCACCGAGCGGGACCGCGGCAGCGACCACGAGCGCCAGAATGAAAACGATCTGCAGCCAACCTGCGATGGACATGGGTATCACCGTGAAAGCGTTTGTCGCCGGGAATGCGGAATCGGGCAGCTTCGAGCGGGGGCCGACGCGGACCTCCAGGTGGGGCTTTGCGCAGCGCCAGGGCGCGTCATCGCAGCACTTGTTGCGGCCACCCACGCCTCCTCAAGGCGAGAGGCGCGGATCACCGGGCGGAGCTCGGTCGGGTCGTGCCGGGCCTGGAAAGCGCGTCACTAGAATCTCTCGGGCCGGACGAGAGTCATGA
>Ga0318562_10000562_pt1 | contig 16295 bp, 14 predicted proteins | sample GRESIP066b5f18_FD_203688 | JGI IMG/M metagenome (GOLD analysis project Ga0318562, IMG submission 203688) | Tropical soil microbial communities from Luquillo Experimental Forest, Puerto Rico - GRE.SIPMG.066b5f18 | ecosystem: Environmental > Terrestrial > Soil > Tropical forest > Bulk soil... | reverse complement strand
CCGCTCAGCGTTATGCGCATCGGCTGGTCTCTCTGAATCGCCGGGCCTTCGTCCGGAGGTTCGAGAAAATAGCCCGCCACCGCCTTCCGGCGAAACAATAAGTTCAAGTTCGTCAAGGCCCGGGGAGGCAGTCGTGTCTTGGTTTGAATTTAGGCCCTCTATGGGGCGCTATTGAACACCGTTCGACGCCTCGGCCAGCGCCTCAGCGAATTGGGCTTCAACCAGGGGAGCCAGATATGCCTCGATCGCCGTGAAATCCAAATCCCCCCTGTCCCAGGCATCATCCGCGGCCTGGAGCGCCAGTTCATAGCCCTCTCGCTTCTCCTTGATCCTTTCCGGCAAAATCTTCGAGCCGCCGATCAAGGCGCCGTGTCGGACACAGAGTAGAAAATAGCATGTCGCCCTGGCTGTCCGCCCATTTCCCTCGACGAAGGGATGGATCCAGTTTAGGCGCCAAAGCGCATAAGCCGCCAATTCTGTTGCCGTCCAAATGAGCCAGTTCTCTTGGACGGTAGTGATCAACCGGTCCATCCAATCGTCCACCTCGGAGTAGTGCGGCGGACGATGGTTACCAATGTAGACCGGCTCTTTCCGGAATCGCCCGCCATGCTGCGAAATGTTCGCTACGGCAACGTGATTCAGTGCCCAAAGAGTATATTTATCGAACGACCGGGGGCCCTGCTTAAGCCCGATTTCGATACAATTGGTCATGAGATCGTATTGTCGAATCAGATTTTGCTCCGACAATCGGTCGTAGAGATCCTGGTCCTCGTTCTCTAAAACAAACATGGATCAGCCCCCACCAGTGCAAGGACTGAATCCTAAGGCATTCCGCCGCTAGGGGGTTAGGCGAATCCTGTTGACAGCCCGCTTGGCCGAATCCTTGGTTATACGAGAACCCTTCGGCGCGTTTCCGTAGACAAAGCTGGCTCGCTGTGCCCTCAACTGCTCATCGGAAACGGTCAGCTTCTTGGCCTCTTCCATGAGCCTCTCGAGCTCGGGCCTCTTTGGCGCTCGCTTCAATGCTGACCTCCGCTCAGCCATAATGATTCTCCCTGCATATATAGCGCCCGACCACTCCACGTTTTTAATTGTCACCGGCCAGTGTGCGTTCCCCTTACGTACGCTTTTTTTCGTTTGATTCCCAGCCGCGGTCTCCGGCAAGCAGCGCTCTCAGCCATGCGTCTTTTTCAAGGCCCACGCGGCGCAAGGCTTCGACGCGCGAGTATCCACGAACGCAGCGATATCCTTGCTGCTGTACCGGCGGTCCGAAACGCCACCGCGCAATGCCACTGCCACCGTTTATTTGCGTTTCTATGTCTGCACGAAGGGTTACGCTTCGAAGAAGACTGTTTCACGCTCGCCCTGCAACCTGATATCGAAGACGAACAGGGGCAGGCCGTCGCTGACGCCATCCCGCCGCGCGATCAGCGTCGCTCGCCGATCGGCAGGCACCAGCGCCAGGATCGCGTCAGCCTCGTTGCCTGGCTCGCCGTCGAAATAGATCCGTGTGAACAGCCGTTTCAGCATGCCGCGCGCGAAGACGCCGACATTGATATGCGGCGCCTGCGGCCGGTCCTCGGGCCCGGGAACCGCGCCCGGCTTGACTGTGGTAAAGCCGAAAACGCCTTCCTTGCTGGTGGCGGCGCGCCCGAGGCCCTTGAAGGCCACATTGGCGCGCGCCTCGCGGCCGGGGTAGCGGCCGGCGCCGTCGGCCTGCCAGATCTCGATCATCGCATCGCGCACCGGGTCGCCGCCGCCGTCGAGCAACCGCCCGGCGAAGCGGATCGGCTCGCCGACCGCGTCGGGCGTGATGAGATTGTCGCCAACGATGCCGCGGAAGTCGTAGTCGCTCGGCGTCAGGCTGAAATGGAAGAACGGCCCGATCGTCTGCGACGGCGTGATGCCCCGCTCAACCACGTCCGGGCTCCTCGAACGGCGTCCTCTCGCGGCCGCGGAGCACGATGTCGAAGCGGAAGCCGAGCGCCCACTCCGGCACGGTGGTCGCGAGATCGAAAACCGAGATCAGTCGGGCCCGCGCCTTCTCGTCGGGGATCGCGTTGAAGATCGGGTCGAACGGAAACAGCGGGTCACCGGGGAAATACATCTGCGTCACCAGGCGCGTCAAAAAGGTCGGCCCGAACAGGGAGAGATGAATGTGCGCCGGCCGCCAGGCATTGGGGTGGTTGCGCCACGGATAGGCTCCCGGCTTGACGGTGACGAACCGATAGCGCCCGTCCGCGTCGGTGACGGCGCGGCCGGCGCCGGTGAAATTGGGGTCGAGCGGGGCCGGGTGCTGGTCGACGACATGGATGTAGCGGCCGGCAGCATTGGCCTGCCAGATCTCGATCAGCGTATCCGGGATCGGGCGGCCATCTTCGTCGGTGACGCGGCCGGAGACGACGATCCGCTCGCCAAGCGGTGCCCCGGCGTGTTGCCGTGTCAGGTCGGAGTCGCTTTCCGTTACGCTCTCGTTGCCATAGACCGGCCCGGTCAGCTCAGACAGCGTGTGTGGGATGCGGACGAGCGGCTTCGACGGCGAGCGCAGCCGGGTGCTGACGTAGTCCGGATAGAGCGAAGGCGGATCGGCGGCGAGACTGGCAACCGGAAAAACGGGGGTCATTGGCATCTCACTCCTGGTGTTTGCGCGCGCACGGGCAAGATTCATTCCGTCTGCGGCGGTTCCTCAATGGCCCAGGGCTTCCTCAAAGTCGCCGTGACTGCGGTTGAACCACGCCGATACTTCGGCGCTGGGCAGATTCACGCAACGACGCAGCCGGGTCCCTTTCAGGCGGAGGGACCCGATGGCATCGTCGCGTTCTCCTCTGCGAACGAGCCGTGCGCGACGAAGTTGCCCGCAAGTCCGATCGATGATCCTTCTGCCACCCCATTGGCGGATGACGCTGCGAAATCATCATGTAACCCGCTCCAACGCCATCGCCACGCCCTGGCCGACCCCGACGCACATGGTCGCGAGCCCGTAGCGGCCGCCGCGGCGGGCGAGCTCCTCGGCGACGTCGGCGGCAAGGCGCGCACCCGACATGCCGAGCGGATGGCCATAGGCGATGGCGCCGCCATTCGGGTTGACGTGGTCCGCATCGTCGGCGAGGCCGAGCTGGCGGAGGCAGGCCAGCGCCTGGCTGGCGAAGGCCTCGTTCAGCTCGATCAGATCGAAGTCGACGACCCGAAGCCCAAGCCGCTCGGTGAGCTTTTGCGTCGCGGGAACCGGGCCGATGCCCATGATCCGCGGCGCTACCCCGGCGCTCGCCATCCCGGCGATGCGGGCGAGCGGCTTGAGGCCATGCCGTTCGGCCGCTTCGGCGCTTGCCAGGATCAGTGCCACGGCGCCATCGTTGACGCCGGACGCGTTGCCCGCCGTCACCGTGCCGCCGGCCCGCACGATCGGTTTCAGCTTGGCGAGGCCGTCGAGCGAGGTCTCCGGCCGTGGGTGTTCGTCGCGATCGACCAATGTCGGGCCGGCCTTGCCGTTCGGCACTTCCACGGGAACGATGCGTCCCGTCAACGCGCCCAGCTCCATCGCCCGTTTGGCGCGCGCCTGCGAGCGCCAGGCAAACGCGTCCTGGTCGGCGCGGCTCACCTGGAATTCCTCGGCGACGTTCTCGCCGGTCTCCGGCATCGAATCGACGCCGTACTGCGCCTTGATCAGCGGGTTGACGAAGCGCCAGCCGATGGTGGTGTCGTAAAGCTCGGCCGCGCGCTGGAATGCAGTCTCGGCCTTGCCCATCACCAGCGGCGCCCGCGTCATCGATTCGACGCCGCCGGCGATGGCAAGCTCGATGTCGCCGGATCGGATCGCCCGCGCCGCGGCACCGACCGCATCGAGGCCGGAAGCGCACAGCCGGTTCACGGTCACGCCGGGGACGCGCTCGGGCAGCCCGGCGAGGAGGAGCGCCATCCGCGCAACGTTGCGGTTATCCTCACCCGCCTGATTGGCGCAGCCGAGATAGACCTCGTCGATGCCTTCGACGATAGGGGGATAGCGCTTTGCCAGCGCGCGGATGGGCACGGCGGCAAGATCGTCGGCGCGGACTTTGGCCAGCGCTCCGCCATAGCGCCCGATCGGCGTCCGGACGGTCGCACAGATATACGCATCGCGGCTCATGCGTCGCCTCCATGCGCGCGCGCCGTGCGTGCCTGCAATTCGCGAAGCACGCGCAGCTCCTCCGCCGTCGGTGGCGGCGTCTCGCCGACTTCGTCGGCGAAGCGAAGCTTCCATGCGCATTGCGCCTGCACCGCCTCGGCGGCCACGCCCGGGTGGAGCGAGACGACCGTGAGCTCGCGCGTCGCCTCGTCCGGCTCGAGCACGCAGAGGTCGGTCATCACCTTGGTCGGGCCCTTGGTCTTGACCCCCAGCGCTGCCCGGCTGCCCGGCCCGGAGCCGTGGCCGAGCGAGGTGACGAAGGGCAGCTTCTCGACGAAGGCGCGCGCCGACATCGCCATGGTGATGAAGATCTCGCCGCAGTGCGTGGCGATCTCCGGCGCACCGCCGCCGCCCGGTAGCCGCACCTTCGGCTTGTCGTAGCTTTGGCCGACGATGGTGGTGTTGAGATTGGCGTAGCGGTCGATCTGGGCGCCGCCGAGAAAGCCGACGGTGACACGGCCGCCCTGCAGCCAATAACGGAACATCTCGGGGACGGAAACGGTGGTCAGCGCCGTATCGCACAGCTCGCCGTCGCCGATCGACAGAGGCAGCACCTCGGGCTTGGTATCGATGGTGCCGGATTCATAGATCAGCGTGATGCCGGGCGCGTGGGTGAGCCGGGCGAGATTGCACGCCGCCGACGGCGCGCCGATGCCGACGAAGCAGACATCGTCATTGCGGAGCGCGCGCGCCGCCGCGATCGTCATGATCTCGGTCGGAGTATAGGGGAGGGGCGTCATCACGCCGCCTTTCTTGCGTACTGCCGAAAGTGCCCGGCGTCCCTGGCAAGCACGTTCTGGCGCATCCAGGCGAGGAAGGTTTCGCGCTCGCGCGCGATCGCGTCCCACGCCTTGTAGAAGGCGTTGGCACGCTTGTAGTAGCTGTGGGCATAGGACGGATAGGCGCCGCCCGGCACTTCGACGATCGCCGACACCGTCCAGGCGGGCAGGATGACCGCGTTCCGGCTGCGCGGCCCTAAATCCTCGACGATCTCCTCGACGGTGACGACCGACCGTTTCGCCGCGAGCACGGCCTCCTTCTGCACGCCGAGGATCCCCTCGATGAGCACGTTGCCGGCGCGATCGGCGCGGAGAGCGTGGATGATCGCCACATCCGGCCGGATCGCCGGCACTGTCGCCATAACCTCGCCGGTATAGGGACAAATGACCGAGCGGATCAACGGATTGACCTTCGGCAGATCGACGCCGATATAGCCGCGGAACACGGCAAACGGCAGGTTGGCCGCGCCTGCCTCATAGGCGCTCGCCATCGCCGCGTGCGAATGCTCCTCGAGCGCGAGCGGCTGCGGCCAGCCGTTCTCGACCGCGTCGCGCATGCGGTGCAACGATCCGACGCCAGGATTGCCGCCCCAGGAGAAGATCAGCTTCGCGGCAGAGCCCATGCCGATCAGCTGGTCGTAGATCAGATCGGGTGTCATCCGCACGAGGGTAAGCCCCGTCCGCCTCTGCCGGATCACCTCGTGTCCGGCGGCAAACGGGATGAGATGGGTAAAGCCTTCCATGGCGACCGTATCGCCATCGCGGACGTGCTCGGCCACCGCGTCGGCAAGCGAGAGGAATGCGGCCATCTACTTCAGTTCCTCTCCCATGACTTCGCGCGTCCAGCGCATGGCGGCGTTGCCGGCGGGAACGCCGGCATAGACGGCGCAATGGCGGATCAATGCGGCGAGCTCGGCGGCGGTGACGCCGTTCCGGAAGGCAGGGCGAAGGTGCAGCTTGAACTCCTCTTCGCGATGGAGGGCGGTCATCATGGCGAGCGTCAGCAGCGACCGCGTTTTCCAGGCGAGCGCCGGGTCGCCCCAGGCGTCCGCCCAGGCGGTGCGGGTGATGAAGTCCTGCCAGGCGGCGCCGAAGTCACCCGCCGCGGCAAGCGAGCGCTCGACATGCGCGCTGCCGAGGACGGCCTTGCGATTGGCGAGCCCCGCCTCGAACGAGGCGGCGTCACGCTTGCCTTGACCGGGCTCCGTGCGCTCGCGCTCGAGGAAAGCGGCGATATACGGGTTGGCAATATCGGGGCGCTCGACCGTGAGGAGATGGGCAAGGCGCGGCAGGATGACGAGCTCGGATCCGGGGATGCGTTTGCGCAGGTCTTCCGACATCGCGACCGGCGTCGCCGGGTCGTCCGCGCCCACCATGATCAGCGTCGGCGCCCCGATCGCGCCGATCCGCTCGGGTAGATCGAGCTCGGCGATGAGATCGACGCAGACGGCATAGCCGCGCCAATCGCTGGGAAAGCGGTCGCGGAAGGCGGCGATCGTCTCCGGCGACCGTTTGGCGAAATCGGCGGTCAGCCAGCGCGGCGAGAGGACGGAGTCGATGAAGGAGCCATAGCCCTCGCGCCGGGCCACCGCGGCGCGCTCGTGAAAGGTGGCCGCGTCCATCTTGGCCGAGGTCGAGACCAGCACCAGCCGGTCGAGCCGGCCGGCATGGCGGAGGGCGAAGGCCTGCCCCATCATGCCGCCGAGAGAGAGGCCGACGATATGCGCCCGCGCGATGCCAAGCGCGTCGAGAAGACCGGCGAGGTCGTCGGCGAGGTCATCGACCCGCGCCGGCCGGTCGATCACTTCCGAGCCGCCATGCCCGCGAATGTCGTAGCGCAGGCACCGGTAGCGGCCGGCGAAGGCGGCGACCTGGGCGTCCCACATCTCGAGCGAGGCGCCGACCGAATGGGAGAACGCGATCACCGGTGCCTCGGCCGGCCCGGTCAGCTCGTAATGCTGGTTGAGGCCGTTGGCTCTCACATGCGGCATGGTCAGCGATTTCCTTTTGCGAGCGTGTTGGCGACGAGACTGGCATTGGCACGAGCCCGATCGGCGTAGCCTGCCGCGGCAGCAATCGCCGGCGACAGATCGAAGGCACTAGCCAGCTCACAGCGGAGCTCCGCCGGCAGCGAGTCGTCCGTGGCGAGCACATCGTGCAAACCGCGACCACTGTCGCGGACCATGGTGGCGGCGCGCTCGACGACGGCATGGGCAGCGGCGCGGCCGAGCTTCGGCGCCAGCCGAGCGGCGACCGCATCGGCAAAGATCAAGCCGCGGGTGAGGCCGAGATTGGTGCGCATCCGGTCGGCATCGACCACCAGCCCTTCCGCGAGGCTGCGCGCCTCGCGGAGCGCTCCCGAGGCTAGTCCGAACAACGCCGGCAGGGCGTGCCACTCGGCATGCCAGAGCCCGACCGGCCGCTCGTCGGCGGCAGCCATCGCATCGATGAGCGTGACGAGGTGCGGCTTGGCGGCAGCATGCGCTGCGAGGATGACGGTCGCCGCGACCGGGTTGCGCTTGTGCGGCATGGCCGACGAGCCGCCGCGACCGGGCAGGTGGGGCTCGGCGACCTCGCCGACCTCGGTCGAGGAAAGATACGCGACGTCGGCCGCGATCTTGGCGAGGGCCGCGATCAGCGTCGCCAGCCAGGCACCGGCCTCGGCCATGCGGCCACGAAGCGTGTGCCAGGCGATGACCGGTGCGCCGAGGCCGAGCGCCTTCGCAAACGCCACGGCCACCGACGGGCCATATTCACCGAGCGCGGCAAGCGTGCCGACGGGGCCGCCCAGCGAGGCGACGAGAACGCGGTCGCGCAGCGCCGGCCAGGCGGCGGCGCCGTCGGCGATGCCGGTGAGCCAGACGGCGGCCTTGTAGCCGAAGGTGATCGGCGCGGCATGTTGGCCATAGGTGCGCCCGACGCAAGGCGTCGCGCGGAACCGCTCGGCGAGGCGAGCGAGCCCGTCGATGATCGCGATGAGGTCTGCGCCGATCAGCTCAAAAGCGTCGCGCATCTGCAGGACGAGCGCGCTGTCGGCGATGTCCTGGGTCGTCGCCCCGCGATGGAAGTGCGGCTCGAGCGCTCGCGGCAGCCGCGCTTGCATCGCCTTGACGAAAGGGATGACCGGCACGCCGGCGAGGGCCGTGTCGCGGCCGAGCTCCGCAATATCGAGATCGTCGGCCGAGATTTGCTCGATCGCCGGAGCCAGGTCCGGCGGCACGATGCCGTACGCCGCCTCGGCGCGCGCCAGCGCCGCCTCGACCGCGATCATCGCTGCGATGCGGCGCCGGTCGGCAAAGACCGCGCTCATCCCATCGCTCGCGAACAGCGGCCCGAGCATCTCCGAGTCGAGCGCGGAAAAGGTCATCTCAATTCACCATTGCCGGCTCGAACGGCAGCCCGACATAGTTTTCCGCCAGCGACCGCATGGCGGCTTGCGAGCTGGTGACATAGTCGAGCTCGGCGAGCTGGCGACGCCGGTCGAATGGCGTGTCGTCCGGATTGCGGTGGAGCATCGTCGTCATCCACCAGGAGAAGCGCTGCGCCTTCCAGACGCGGCGAAGGCAGCGCGCCGAGTAGCCGTCGAGGAGGGCGGTCGCGCCGGTCCGGTAGAAGACCGCAATCGCTTCCGTCAAGTTGCGCACGTCGGCGACGGCGAGGTTCATGCCCTTCGCGCCGGTCGGCGGCACGATATGGGCGGCATCGCCGGCGAGGAACAGCCGCCCGCATTGCATCGGCTCGACCACGAAGCTGCGCATCGGCGTGATCCCCTTCTGCAGTATCGGTCCCTCCGGTATGCGGAAGCCGCCGTCGTTCAATTCGGTGCGCCGCTGCAGCTCTTCCCAGATGCGGTCGTCCGGCCAATTGGCGAGATCGTCGTCCGGCTCGCACTGCAGGTAAAGGCGCGACAGCGTCGGCGAGCGCATCGAAAGAAGCGCGAAGCCGCGCTCGTGATGGGCATAGATGAGCTCATGCGATGCCGGGGTCGATTGAGCAAGGATGCCGAGCCAGCCATAGGGATAGATCCGCTCGAAGACCGTGAGCCTTTCCTCAGGTACCGCGGGCCGGCAGATGCCGTGGAATCCATCGCAGCCGGCGATGAAGTCGCAGGCAATCTCGTGCGCGACGCCGTCTTTCTCGTAGCGGACCACCGGTTCATCACTCTCGAACCCACTGATCGCGGCGCTGGCGACCTCGAAGATGATCCCCGCACCGGCAGCGAGTCGTGCCGCGATCAAGTCCTTGATCACCTCATGCTGGCCGTAGACGGTGATCCGCTTGCCGCCGGTGAGCCCGGGGAAGTCGATACGGTGGCCGCACCCCTGGAAGCGGAGCTCGATGCCCTCATGCGCCAGCCCCTCGCGGCGCATGCGCTCGCCAAGGCCCGCCCGATTGAGGACGTCGACGGAGCCCTGCTCGAGCACGCCGGCGCGGATCCGGTTCTCGACATAGTCGCGGTCGCGATCCTCGATGACCAGCGACTCGATTCCTTCGCCCCGCAGGAGGTGCGCCAGCAAAAGCCCCGCGGGCCCGGCGCCAACAATGCCAACCTGCGTGCGAACGCGCATCTGTCTAGAACGGATAGTGCAGTGGTTCGGTCTGGATCGTGATCCAGCGGAGGTCGGTGAACTGGTCGATCGCCGCTTTGCCGCCGAAGCGGCCATAGCCGCTCGCCTTGACGCCGCCGAACGGCATCTGCGCCTCGTCATGCACCGTCGGGCCGTTGATGTGGCAAATCCCCGATTCGATCTGCCGGGCGACGCGCATCCCGCGGGCGATATCCCTGGTGTAGACGGCGGCGGCGAGGCCGTATTCGGTGTCGTTGGCGATGCGGATCGCTTCTGCCTCGCCATCCGCCCTGACGACCGAGACAATCGGCCCGAACGATTCCTCCTCGTAGATGCGCATCGCCGGCGTCACCTGATCGAGGACGGTCGCCGGCATGATCGGCCCATCGCTGACGCCGCCGGCAAGGATCCGCGCACCCCGGGCGGTCGCGTCCTTGATCAGCTCGCCGACCCGCCGTACCGCCTCGACGCTGACGCAAGCGCCGAGGACGACGTGCCCGCGCGGATCGCCGGCCGGCAGGGCATTGGCGCGTGCCGTGAGCTTGACGAGGAAAGGGTCGGCGACCTTGTTGTCGAGCACGATCTTCTCGGTCGACATGCAGATCTGGCCCTGATTGGCGAAGGCGCCGAAGACGGCGGCGTTGACCGCCTCGTCGACGTCGGCGTCGTCGAGGACGATGAGCGGCGCCTTGCCGCCGAGCTCGAGGAGCGCCGGCTTCAAGTAGCGCGCCGCGGTCTCGGCGATGATGCGGCCGACGCGGGTCGAGCCGGTGAAATTGACGCGCTTGACCCTCTGGTGAGCGATCAGCGCTTCGACGATCTTGCCGGCGTCCTCGGGCGCGTTGGTGACGAGATTGAGCGCGCCGCGCGGTAGGCCGGCTTCGCGGAATGCCTCGACGATCAGGGAGTGAGTGCGCGGACAATTCTCCGAGGCCTTGAAGACGACGGTGTTGCCGCAGGCGAGCGGCATCGCCACCGCGCGAACGCCGAGGATGATCGGCGCATTCCACGGCGCGATCGAGAGAATCACCCCAACCGCCTGGCGCATCGCGAACGCGGTCGAGCCCGGCCGGTTCGAGGGGATCACCTCGCCGGTGATCTGGGTCGTCATCGAGGCCGCCTCGCGGATCATGTCGGCGGCGGGCCCGACGTTGAAGTGCGCCCAATGCGCCGGGCTGCCGGTCTCGCTGACCACGGCGTCGGCGAAGTCGCCGATCTTCGCCTCTAGGAGGTCGGCGGCCTTGAGGAGGAGCTTGCGACGCTCGCCCGGCGATTTCGCCGACCATTCCGGGAATGCGGCCGCTGCCGCGTCTGCCGCCCGTTGCGCGTCGGCGGTCGAGGCCGCCGCGGCGCGCGTCGCCACCTCGCCGGTCACCGGATCATGCCGGTCGAACGTCCGCGCATCGCCGGCCGCAACTTCGCGATCGGCAATGATCAGCTTGGTGTGAAACATTGTACGTTCCTCTGATGTTGCTGTGCTCCTGGGCGACGCCGGGGGGGCGGCCGACCGGTCGGGCGTGAAACGCGACGCGTAACCTCCCCCTGGCGGGGAGAGCTTGCCCCCGACCTGATCGGGGGTCGAAATCGCCGCAGGCGATTTCGGGAGGGGGGACTTTCTCTCCACGGGCGAGCCCGCCTCACGAAATTCGTCGCCGCCTTCGCCGCCAGCAAATCTCGACGCCCGATCAGGTCGGGGCCCGGCTCTCCCCGTAAGGGGGAGGTTAGCCGATGCGTCCGTGGCGACGATTTCCCGGAGCTCCGAACGATACGACCCGGCGTGCACTTCATGCGCGCCGAGATAGGCTTCGCGCACGGCCGGGTCGACGGCGAGGTCGCGGGCTTCGCCGTGGCCGACGATGCGGCCGGTTTCGATCAGGTAGCCGCGATCGGCGACGGCGAGGCTCTGGCGGGCATTCTGCTCGACAAGGAGGATGCCGACGCCAGTGTCGCGCAAGCGCGTGAGCGCCGCGAACAGCTCGTGGGCAAGCAGCGGCGAGAGGCCGAGCGACGGCTCGTCGAGGAGGAGGATCTCGGGAGCCGACATCATCGCCCGGCCGATCGCCAGCATCTGCTGCTCGCCGCCGCTCAGAGTGCGTGCTTCCTGGGGAAAGCGCTGTTCGAGCCGCGGGAAAAGGCCAAGCACCAGGTCGAGATTGCGCTTCTCTGCATGGCGGGCACGCCGCGCATGGGCGCCGAGCATCAGGTTTTCGCGCACCGTCAGCTCGCCGAAGATGCCGCGCCCCTCGGGCACCAAAGCGACGCCGGCCTCGACGATCTCATGCGGGGCGAGGGGCGTGAGCTCGCGGCTGCCGAGCGCGATCGAACCGCCGGGCAAGCGTGTCACCAGGCCGGCGATCGCCTTGAGGAGGGTGCTCTTGCCGGCGCCATTGGCGCCGAGGATCACCACGACCTCGCCGGCAGCGACGACGAGGTCGACGTCGATGAGCGCCAGGTGCTGGCCGTAGGCGGCGCCGATCCGAGAGAGCTTAAGCATGGGCGGCGGCCCCGAGATAGGCGGTGATCACGGCGTCGTCGGTGAGCACCGTTGCCGGCGGTCCGTCGGCGATCTTGCGGCCGGCATTCATCACCACACAGCGGTCGCACAGCGAGCGGATGGCGTCCATGACATGCTCGACGAGCACGATGGTGAGCCCGTCCTTGCGCAACGACTGGACAAGATCGATGCCGACGCCGAGCTCGCGCGGATTGAGGCCGGCGAGCCATTCGTCAAGGAGGAGGAGCTCCGGCTCGAGCGCCAGCGCCCGGGCAAGCTCGAGGCGCTTCTGGTCGATATAGGTGAGCTGGCCCGCCGGCACGTTGGTGCGGGGCGCCAGGCCGACACGATCGAGAAGGGCGACGGCGCGTTCCCGTGCCGCCTCGCCCCACAGCGGGTCGGCGCGGAAGGCGAGGCCGGCAACGACATTGTCCAGGCACGACATCGATCCGAGCACCCGCACGAGCTGGAATGTGCGCGCGATGCCGAGGCGAGCGATTTCGTGCGAAGGCAGGGCGCCGATCGACCGCCCCTTGAAGCGGATCTCGCCGCCGTCGCTCCTGAGCACGCCGGAGATCAGATTCAGTGCCGTCGTCTTGCCCGACCCGTTCGGGCCGATCAGGCCGAGTATCTCACCGGCCGCGATCGCGAGGCTGACATCGTCGACGGCGACCAGCCCGCCGAATGCCTTGCGGACATTGTGGAGCTCAAGGAGAGCACCACCGGCAAAAGGCACGTTCACCGCCCGGCTACGTTCGCTCCGCCGGGTGCCGGCGCGCCAGCGTTCGATCAAGCCGGCCACGCCGTCTGGCAGAAAATAGACGATCACCAGGAAGACGATGCCAAGGATGATCAGGAAAGACTGGGGAAAGTGAGCGGAGAGAACCTCCGAAACGAGCACCAGCGGCACCACGCCGAGGATCGGGCCATGCAAACGGCCGGCGCCACCCAGGAGGGCCATGATCACGACTTGGAAGGAGACCAGTGGATTGAAGGCGATGTTGGGGTCGATGTAGGTCCAGCGTGGCGCCATCACGGCACCGGTTGCGCTGATGAAGCCAGCGCTGACGGCGAATAACACGAGCTTGGCCGTTGTCGTGTTGATGGCGACATGGCGCGCGACGACCTCGTCGTCGCCGATGACCCGCAACGCCAGGCCGAGCCGCGAGCGGCCGATCAGCCAGCCGACCGAGAAGACGAGGACCGCAAGGCCGAGAAGCTGCCAGTAGATCTGAGAGCTGCTGATGTCGAGATAGATGTAGCGGCCGACGGTATGCGTGAAATTGGTCTCGTGCCAGGAGACGAGCTGATGGATCAGCTCCGCCAATCCGAAGGTGAAGATGACGAAATAGACGCCGCGCAGGCGCAGGGTCGACAACCCGACGATCAACGCGACCCCGACGCCGAGGAGCGCGGCGAGCGCAACCACCGCGGGCTCGGGAAGCTTGTCCCAGAGCGTCGCCATCGCATAGGCACCAATGCCGAAGAAAGCCGCTGTCGCGAGTGAGATGTAGCGGGTCGGCCCCGAGAAAAGCGCCCAGGCGGTGGCGAGCACCGTGTAGCTGGCGAGGTCGACGCCGAGCCCGAGGTAGTAGTCGTTGACGGCGAATGGTGCAGCGGCGAGGAGCGCCACGCCGAGGATCAGCGCCGCAAACCCGGAGAGCGCCTTCGCGGTCACGCCGCCGCCCGGCCGAACAGCCCTGCCGGCCGAATGAGGAGGACGGCGAGGAACAGCACAAAATTGATCGCGATGGTGAGACCGGGATCGATCAGGCGGGCGACGGCGATCTCGGCAATGCCGAGGATCAGGCCGGCGACAAGCGAACCGAGGAGATTGCCGGCGCCGCCCATGATCGCGATGATCAAGGCCTTCATCGTGAAGAGGACGCCGCTGGTGGCGCTGAACAGAAGCGACATCGACACAAGCACGCCGCCGGCGGCGGAGAGCGCCCCACCGAGCGCGAAGGCGAATGCCGACAGGCGCTCGACGTCGATGCCGACCAGGCGCGCCGAGCCCGGGGCGACCGCGACGGCACGGATCGCGGTGCCGGCGCGCGTGTGGGTGAGCGCGAGGTATAGGCCGAGACTCGCCACGATCGCGAAAGCCGCCGTGACGAGCTTGTTGGCCTCGACCGTGTCGCCGAGGATGATCACCGCCGACTGCAGGAAACGATCGCTGTAATACTGTCCGCCGAAGGCGACGAGCAGCCCGCCCTGGACGATGAAGAGCATGCCGAAGGTGGCAAGGATGCTGTCCGCTTCGAGCGCGTCACGCGATTTGGCACGGCGGACGAGCGGCGTGAGCAGGAACCGATAGATCAGCCAGTTCAAGGCGAACGCCACCGGTATTACGACGATCAGCCCGGTAAGCGGGCTGACCGCCTTGGCGACGAATAGCCAATAGGCGCCGAAGGCGGCGGCGATCAGGAGCTCGCCATAGGCGAGGTTCATGATGCGCGCGACGCCGTATTGCAGCGTCAGCCCAAGCGCGATCAACGCGTAGGTCCCCCCGAGGATCACCCCCGAGAGGACAATGTCGAACGCGACCATTGCGCTGTCTCGCCGCCGGCTGTGAGACGGCCTACTTCTTCCAATCCGGCTTCGGGAAGAGCGGCTCCTTGGCGCCGGCGATCGAGGTCGGTCCGAGGCCGTAGAACTCGCCGCCCTGCCATTGCCCCGCCCACCAGACGTCCTGGCGGATGTTGTTGACCATCTTCACCTTGCCGAGGACGGTGTCGAACTCGCCGGCCTTGATGGCGTCGGCGATCTTCTGCTTGTCGAGGCTGCCGACCTTCTCGATCGCCTGCTGCAGGATCTGCAGGCTGGCATAGGTCACCGGGCTCGCCCAGCGATCGGCATCCTGGCCGGTCACTTCCTTGTGGTGCTTGAAATAGGCCTGCATCTCGGGCGTGTCGGGATTAACGCCGCCGACGCCCATGACGCCGTCGACATTGTCCTTGAACTGGTCCTTGTAGACCATGAAGGCGGTGCCGACCGCTGTGTAGAAGACCTTGGGATTGAAGCCGAGCGCGATCGCCGTTCCGGTCAGGCCGAAGGTGTCGGGTGGATAGCTGAAGGCGACGAAGGCGTCCGGGTTGGCGGCCTTGGCCTCGTTGATGATCGGCGCGAAATCCTGCGTCGTCACCGGATAGCTCTTGTCGTAGACCAGTTTGAAGCCAGCTTTGTCGAGCGCCGGCCGCGCCGCCTTGGACAACTCGATGCCGAACTGGTCGGCAACGCTGACCATGGCGATGTTGGTGCCGAGACCCTTCGCCTTCAGCTTGTTGAGGACTTCGACCAAAGCGTCGGCACCCTGCGACGACGTGCCGAGGAACCAGAAGCTGTTGGGGAAGCGCTTGACCATCTCCGGCGCCATGTCTGTCGCGGCGGTGACGGCAAGATGCGGGTAGCCGTATTTGGCGATGACCGGTGCCACGGCGAGGTTGGTGCCGGTGCCCCAGGGCGGCAGGATGAGATCGACCTTGTCCTCTGTCGCCAGTCGCTCGATTCCCTTGACCGCCTCCTCGGTGCTCGACTGGTCGTCATATTCGACCACCTCGATCTGCATCTTCTTGCCGCCGACATTGATGCCGCCGGCGGCGTTCACGTCGGTCACCCAGAGCTTGTAGTTGGGAATGGTCGTGATGCCGGCGCCGGGCGCGTTCGGCCCGCTCTTGGCAACGACGTAGCCGATCTTGATCTTGTCCTGCGCCACGGCCGGGTTGCCGGCGTAGAGCGCCGCCGCGGCAGCTGCCGCGAGCGCAAAGCCCAATTGTCGCATGAGGTCCTCCCTTCCTCTGTTTCCCTTAGCGGCTCGCGCCGCTCGCTTTGCTGCCGGCCGCGCCGCCGGCTTGACCCTCCCGCCGGACTCGTGTTCGCTATTCGAACTAAAGTTCGTTATGCGACCAATGTTGGCGGGACGGAAGCATGGTGTCAACGACTGATCGTATCGCACCGATTGGAGATGACCATCGTTCCGCTCGGCGAGCCGGCCGAGAAGGCCGCGATGCTGACGGCCGCCGCCCGAATCCGGCCGAGCACCGTCGCAGCGACCGCGAGTTCATGGGGACCTTGGCCAAGGGCCTTGCCGTGCTCGGTGCCTTCGGCGAGCAGCATCCCTCGCTGACCCTGTCGGAAGCCGCGGCGGCAACCGGTCTCTCGCGCGCTGCCGCGCGCCGGGTCCTCCTCACGCTCGCCGAGCTCGGCTATGTCAGCCAGGCCGGCCGCGACTTCTCGCTGGCGCCGCGCATTCTCGAGCTCGGCTTTGCCTTTCTGTCGACGCAGTCCTGGAT
>Ga0318562_10000561_pt1 | contig 16384 bp, 15 predicted proteins | sample GRESIP066b5f18_FD_203688 | JGI IMG/M metagenome (GOLD analysis project Ga0318562, IMG submission 203688) | Tropical soil microbial communities from Luquillo Experimental Forest, Puerto Rico - GRE.SIPMG.066b5f18 | ecosystem: Environmental > Terrestrial > Soil > Tropical forest > Bulk soil... | reverse complement strand
GGGCCACATGTCCGAGCCCGCCTTGATGCAAAGATGGGCCATGATCGCCGATGCCTCCCATAGCACCAGGTCGCCGTCGACCAGGGTCGGCGCCTTCATGTTGGGATTGAGCGCGACGTAGTCCGGCCTTTTCATCTCGCCGGCCATGAGGTCCATTTCGACGCTCTGCGCCTCGATGCCGAGATGCTTGACGAGGGCGAGGACGCGCCGTGGTGCTTGTGCCTTGATCCAATAGACCTGCATTGCCAGTCTCCGAAGATCAGGGTCCCCGCGCTACACGGCTCGCGGCCGCCGCCAAAGGGACAAGGGTGGGCGCGAAGGCGGGACCGGGCGGAAGGCGAACGCCATCGCGACGGCTCCAAGCGCGACGCCTGCCGAGCCCATGTAGAGCCAGGCGTAAGTGTTGAAAGTGTCGAAGAGGAAGCCGCCCGCGACCGGGCCAAACGCCATGCCGAGGCTCGAGGCCATGGTGGCGGCACCAAGCACAGTGCCCATGATCCGCGGGCCGAAATATTCGCGTGCGAGCACCGCATAGAGCGGCATCACCCCGCCATAGGCAGCTCCGAGTATGACGGACAGCGCGTAGAATTGCTCGAGCTCACGGGCATTGGCATAGAGCCCGATCGCCAGCGCCTGCACCATGAGGCCACCGATCAGGACGCGTTTCGCGCCAAGCCGGTCGGCGAGCGGGCCGAGCAGGAGCCGGCCGGCGAGCCCTGACACGCCCTCGACGCCGTAGATGCTGACCGCGGTCATCGGCGCGATGCCGCAGAACATCGTGAAGCTGACCACGTGGAAGATGGGCCCGGAATGCGCCGCGCAGCACAGAAAGAAGGTGAGCGCGAGCACGGCGAATTGCGGCGATCTCAGCGCCCGAGCGGCAGATCCTCCGTTTGTCACCGGCTGCGCCTCGCTCTGCGGCTTCGTGAGCGCGACGGGAGGCTGTCGGATGAGCAGGGCCGCCGGGATGAGCAGCGCCCAGGCGAGCAAGGCGATAACTGCCATCGCGTTGCGCCAGCCATAGTCCTGGGTGAGCCAGCTCGCGAGCGGCGACATGGTCATCGGCGCGACGCCGAGGCCTGCGGAAACGAGTGAGACGGCGAGGCCGCGTCGCCGCTCGAACCACAAGGTGGTCACCGCCATCAGCGGCGCGAAGAAGGCACCGCCCGAGGCGCCGACGAGGACCCCATAGGCGAGCTGAAACTCGAGGAGCGACGAGGAACGGCCGGCGAGAAAGAGCCCGAGCCCGAGCAGGATCGCGGCCGTGAGCACGACAGGGCGCGCGCCGAAACGGTCGCTCAGCGCGCCCCAGGCGAAGCCTGCGGCGCCCATGGTCAGGAAGTCGAGCGTCATCGCGCCCGAGATCCCCGCATGCGACCAGCCCGTCTCGCTCGAGATCGGCTGCTGATAGACGGCAAGCGAGAACATGGCGCCCGCGGCGACGCAGGTGATCAGGGCGCCTGCGCCGACGATGACCCAACCGTAGTGCGGGCTCGCATCACCTATCTCCGGGGCGCTCACCGGACCGTTCTCCCGCCGGAGAACAGGAGCTCGAGATAGCGCCGCAGATGATCGAGGCTGTCCACCGCGACCGAGGCGCCCCCCTTCGCCTTCGCGAGGATGAAGCTGCCCTGGATCACGGATTGGATGTGCCATGACAGGCTCTCGGCGGTCCAATCGCCGGTGACCCCATAGGCCTCAATCGCCGCCTCGATCTCGACCTCGAGCGGTCGACCATGCGTCACGAGGTTCCGCTCGCAGGCGGCGCTCATCTCCGGATGGGTCCGATAGGTTTCCTGGACGATTGTCCCGACGAGACAGGTGAATTCGGGCAGGTCTCCCTGCAGGATCGCCTTGCGGAAATCGACATAGGCCAGGAGACGCTCGAGCGGGTCGGCGATCTCGTGATAGGGCGCCGAGGCGAAGAGCGCCACGGCGTTCTCCTCCCAATAGCTCAAGGCCGAGAGGGCGAGATCTTCCTTGCTTTTGAAATGGTGGAAGAAGCTGCCCTTGGTGACGCCCGCTTCCGCGCAGACATCATCGATGCGTGTCGCCGCATAGCCCTTGGTGCGAACGAGCCTGACGGTCGCATCCAGAAGCTTCGTCTTCGACTGGTGCCGTGGTTCCATTTGCGATGTCCCGGCGTTGACTTTGGCGTACCATACCCACTAGTCGGTATGACGTCAATCACCGGTGCGTTCTCCCTTCTCTCGCGATGCGTCGCGATGCGGGACAAGGTGCAGTCCTTGAATTAGAAAGACTCTGCGCAATGAGGGCGGATGAGGGACGCAGGGGAAGCGCACGAACGCCCCTTCATCCGCCGGTCGCTGAACGCGACCGGCACCTTCGCCCGCCTAGCGGGAGAAGGAAGGGGCGTTACTTCGCCCGCGGGAGGGCGGTCAGATCAGCTTGCGCTTCGCAAGGTTCCGCATCAGCTGCGCTGTTCCGAATTGCCAGGGTTCGCAGCGATCCGTGTGGCGGATGCGGTTGACGAGGCGGCCGAGCTGCGGGGCCGCGATGGTGACGACGTCGCCGAGCTTGTGGGTGAAGCCCTTGCCGGGCGCGTCACGATCCTCGACGGGCGCGAACAAGGTGCCGAGGAAGAGCACCGCCCCATCGGGGAAGCGATGATGCGCATTGATGAGCTGGCCCACGAGATCGGCGGGATCGCGGCTGATCTTGGCGATCGAGGACATGCCGTCGAGCGTAAAGCCGTCCTCGCCTTCGACCCGCAAGGTCACCGTCATGCGCCGCACATCGTCGAGGCCAAAACTCCTGTCGAAGAAGCGAAGATAAGGGCCGACGGCGCAGCTCGCATTGTTGTCCTTCGCCTTCGAGAGCAGGAGCGCCGAACGTCCCTCGACGTCGCGCAGATTGACGTCGTTGCCGAGCGTCGCGCCGACGATCTCTCCGCGCGAATTGACGGCGAGCACCACCTCGGGTTCGGGATTGTTCCAGGTCGAGATCGGGTGGATGCCGGCATCCTGCCCGCTACCGACCGCCGAGAGCGGCAGCGCCTTGGTGAAGATTTCGGCATCGGGCCCGATACCGACTTCGAGATATTGGCTCCAGGCGCCCTGAGCGATCAGAACCTCCTTCAGATGCGCGGCCTCTGGCGAGCCTGGCTTCAGCTTGGCAAAATCCTCGCCGACGAGGCGCACGATCTCCGAGCGGATGGCGCTTGCGGCCGCGGGATTGCCGCGGGCCCGCTCCTCGATCACGCGTTCGAGCATCGAGATCGCAAAGGTCACGCCGGCCGCCTTGATGGCCTGCAGATCGATCGGGGTGAGGAGCCAAGGCTTCGCAGGATCGCGGCGCTCGGGCGGCGTATTGGGGAGGATGGCGGCGAGCTCGCCGATCGGCTCGCCTTCGGCCTCGCGCAAGGCTGCGGCGGGATTAGCCTCCTCGCAGAGATCGCGCATCGTCGGGAAGCGCGCCGTGACATCGACGACGACGCCCTCTCGCAGCGCCACGACAGAAGGGCCTTCGAACTCGGGACGCCAGACGCGGCCGGCGAGACAGGCCTCGCGCCAATCATCCGGCAGGCTGTGCTCTTGCGACATATCGAGATTGAGCGGATGCGGCATTGTCACGATCCTCGGCTCGCGGGCCTCGCCCGATATCAGAACATGGCCTTGCGGCGCTTCGTCTTCTTGCTGCCAGGCCGCTCCCAGACGACCCCCGGATAGCCTTTCAGCGGCACCAGCTTCTCGCCGAGATAGGCCCAGTCGCGCAGTTCGTCGATGCCCTCGTGATAGCGCGGCTCGCGCCCGGTGCGATAGGCGAAGAGGGCACGCGGCACATTCACCATATGCGGCGAGTGATGGCGCTCATAGAAGAGCGGCGTGCCGCAGCGCCGGCAGAAGCTGCGGGCGGTGCGGGTCTCCTTGTCCTCGTAGCGCGTGATCTCGTCCTCGCCCTCGACGATGCGGAAGCGCTTGCGCCAGCTGCCGACATAGGTCGCGTAGGCCGCGCCATGCGCCACGCGGCTCGCGCGCTTATGGTCGTGCCAGGCCCAGCGCGCCGGATAGCCGATCTCGAGATGCACCGCGCCGCACAGGCATTGCGCCGCGACGCCCTCTTCGTCAGGGGGGCGAGGTTGCGCCGGCGCCTCATCCGGGCCGCGCGCGATCGCAGCCCGGCGCTGTTTGCGGCGAGGCTCGGTGGTGTCCGCGCTCATGCGGCTCTGGGCTGATCGCGCGGAGCGAGCGCGAGGCGCCCGCCCGTCATCGGCCGCGCGACGCCGGTCGTTTGCGGAAAGCTGATCGGCAGGCCGCGCCGCACGCGCATCGCGAGATAGGCGAAGCATTCGGCCTCGATCGCGTCGCCGCGCCAGCCGGCGGCCTCGGCGAGCACCGGCTCGACGCGGGCGCGCTTCCTGATCATCTCGATCAGCGTCGGGTTGCGCCGCCCGCCGCCGCAGACGATCAGCTGCTCGGGGCGCGTCGGCAAAAGGTCGAGGCCCTTGCCGACGGCGGCGGCCGTGAAGGCCGCCAATGTCGCGGCGCCATCGCCCGGGCTCAGCCCATCCGCCATGGCGGCCGTGAAGTCGAAACGGTCGAGCGACTTCGGATAGGGCGCGACGAGATAGGGGTGCTGCAGCAATTGCTCGAGCCTCGCCTCGTCGACTGTGCCACTCGCCGCGAGTGCCCCATCGCGATCCATCTCGCCAAGGCCGTGCCGCTTCATCCAGTCGTTCAGAGGCGCGTTGGCGGGCCCAGTATCGAAGCCGACGATCCGGTCGCCGCCCCACCAGGTGACATTGGCGACCCCGCCGAGATTGAGCACGGCCGAATTCGCGGGCGCCCCGCTGCGGCGCAGCAGGGCCGCGTGGTAGGTGGGCGCAAGTGGCGCGCCTTGCCCGCCCGCGCGCATATCGGCGCTGCGGAAATCATAGGCGGTGTCGATGCCGGTGAGGCGCGCCATCATCTCGCCATCGCCGAGCTGTCGCGTGGCGCCGGCGACCCCGCCCGCAGGCGCCCGGTGCAGCACCGTCTGGCCGTGGAAGCCGATCACCGCAACCTCAGCGGGCGCTATGCCTTCTCTCGCCAGGAAGGCCGTGACCGCAGACGATTGCGCCCGCGTCAGCGCCTCCTCGGCTTCCTTGAAGATCGCGGGCTCGGGTCCCTCGAATTGCCAGGCGCGCCCCAACTCGAGCGCCTGCGCCAGGAGCGGCCGCATCTCACCGGCATAAGGTGCGAGCGTCCAGCCACCGAATTCCGCGACCTCCTCGCCGTCGGTCCGGATCAGCGCGATGTCGATATTGCCGTCGAGCACGGTACCGGTCATCAATCCCAGCGCCCAGGCGGATGTCATCCAGCTCTCTCCTCTCAGCGGCCGGCTGCGGTCAGGAAATCGAGGTCGCAGCCATCCTCGGCCTGTAGCACATGGTCGTGGAACAGGCGTTGCCAGCCGCGCGCTGCGACAGGCGCTGGCGCGGGCAGCGCGGCGCGCCGGCGCTCGAGCTCGGCCGCATCGACTGCAAGATCGAGGCGCCGCTTCGCAACGCTCATCGTGATCGTGTCGCCGGTTCTCACGAGTCCGATCGGACCATCGGCCGCGGCCTCAGGCGAGACATGCAGCACGATCGTGCCATAGGCCGTGCCGCTCATGCGCGCATCGGAGATACGCAGCATGTCCTTGACGCCGCGCTCGGCGAGCTTCTTCGGGATCGGGATATAGCCCGCCTCGGGCATGCCGCTGGCGCGGGGGCCGGCTCGGCGCAGGATCAGCGCGTCCTCGGGTCTCACATCGAGATCGGGCGCATCGATACGGGCCGCAAGATCCGCGAGATCCTCGAACACCACGGCGCGGAAGCTGCGCTCGAAGAGCGCCTGGTCGGCCGCGGCGCGCTTGAGGATAGCCCCGTTCGGAGCGAGGCTCCCGGACAAGGCGACGATGCCGCCCGTCGGGCTCACCGGTGCCTCGAGGCTGCGGATGACGCCTGCATCGATCCAGTCCCCTTCCTCCGGGAGCGAGTCGCGCAGAGTGCCGCCTGTGACCGTGCCGGCATCGAGGTCGATGAGCGGAGCGAGGCGCCGCAGCAAGCCTCCGACGCCGCCCGCCGCGAAGAAATCCTCCATATAGCCCTGGCCGGTCGGCTTCAGATCGACCAGGACCGGCGTCGAATCGGACAGCTCGTCGAGATCGTGCAGGCTGATCTCGAGGCCGAGCCGGCGCAGCATGGCGGTGAGATGGATCACAGCATTGGTCGAGCCGCCGACCGCGAGCAGCACGCGCAGCGCGTTGCGCACGCTCGCCTGCGTCACGAACTGGTTCAATGTGCGGCCCGAGAAGGCGAGCTCCATCGCGGCCGTGCCTGTCGCCTCGGCGGCGCGGAGCCGGTCCGCATGCACGGCCGGGATGGCGGCGGTGCCGGGCAGCATCAATCCCAGCGCCTCGCACAGGATCGCCATGGTGCTCGCCGTGCCCATGACGGCGCAAGTGCCTTCCGTGGTCGCAAGCCCGCGCTCGACGCGCTCGAGATTGGCATCGCTGATCTCGCCGGCGCGATATTTCGCCCAGAAGCGTCGGCAATCCGTGCAGGCGCCGAGCCGCTCGCCCTGATAGCGCGAGGTCAACATCGGGCCGGTCGCGAGCAGGATGGCCGGCTTGCCGGCCGAGGCAGCGCCCATGACGAGGGCCGGCAAGGTCTTGTCGCAGCCTCCGACCAGCACCACCGCATCCATGGGCTGGGCCCGGATCATCTCCTCGACCGACATCGCCATGAGGTTGCGAAACATCATGCTGGTCGGGTTGAGGAACACCTCGCCGAGCGAGATCACCGGGAAGTCGAGCGGCAGTCCGCCCGCCGCGAGCACGCCGCGCTTCACCGCCTCGATCAGCTCAGGGACACCGCGATGGCAGTTGTTGAAGCCGCTCGCGGTCGAGGTGATGCCTATGACGGGCTTCGACAAGAATTCCCGCGAATAGCCCATCGAGCGCGCGAAGGAGCGCCGCAGATAGGCCGAGAAGGCGGGGTCGCCGTAATTGGTGAGGCCGCCCGACAGCCCTTGAGGCGAGTGTCCCTTGCGCGTGTCCATGTTGGGATCGCTCCGCTTCAAGCCTGCGCCGGCAAGGCGCGCTCAAAGGCGACCGACAGCTTGTCGACGATCTCGTCGATATGGCGCTCCTCGATGATATAGGGCGGCGCGATGACGATGTGATCGCCGCGCTTGCCGTCGATGGTGCCGCCCATCGGGTAGACCATCAGCCCCTCCTCCATGGCGGCGGCCTTGATCTTGGCGTTGACGGCGAGAGCCGGATCGAAAGGCTCCTTGCTCATCCGGTCCTTGACGAGCTCGATGCCGATGAATAGGCCGCGCCCGCGAATGTCGCCGACGAAGGGGTGATTGCCGAACAGCCCCTCGAGCCGCTGCTTGAGCTCCTTGCCGAGCGGATCGACGCGCGCGATGAGATCGCGCTTCTCGATCACCTTCTGCACCGCGAGCGCTCCGGCGCAAGCCGCCGCATGGCCGATGTAAGTGTAGCCGTGCTGGAAGAAGCCCGAGCCGTCGCGGATCGCCTCGACGATCTTGTCCTGAACCATCATCGCGCCGATCGGTATGTAGCCGGCGCCGAGGCCCTTCGCCATGCAGACGATGTCGGGGACGATGCCCTCGGCCTCGAAAGCGAATCTCGTGCCGCAGCGGCCCATGCCGCACATCACCTCGTCGAGGATCAGGAGCACGCCGTGGCGATCGCAGATCTCGCGGACGCGCTTGAAATAGCCGGGCACCGACGGTACGGCGCCGAGCGTCGCGCCGACCACGGGCTCGGCGATGAAGGCCATCACCGAGGATGGTCCGAGCTCCTCGATCTTCGCCTCGAGCTCGTCGGCGACCCGCAGCCCATAGGCCTCGGCGCTCTCGCCGGCCTCCCGGCCGCGATATTCGTAGCAAGGCGAGATGTGGTGGGTCTCGATCAGCAGCGGCAGATATTGCTGGCGCCGCCACATATTGCCGCCCGCAGCGAGCGCCGCGAGCGTGTTGCCATGATAGGATTGGCGCCGCGCCACGATATGGTGGCGTGAGGTCTCGCCGCGCTCGACGAAATATTGGCGGGCTATCTTCAGCGCCGATTCGATCGCTTCCGAGCCGCCGGAGACGAAATAGCAGTTGCCGAGCCCGGCCGGCGCCTTGCTGCTGAGGAAATCGGCGAGCTCCTCGACCGGCTCGGTCGTGAAGAAGCCGGTATGCGCGTAAGGGATGCTCTCGAGCTGGCGCGTGATCGCGTCCGTCACTTCACGGTCCGAATGGCCGAGGCAGGAGACGGCTGCCCCACCGCTGCCGTCGAAATAGCGCTTGCCGGTCGCATCGATGATGTAGGGCCCGTCGCCGCGAACCGCGGTCGGAACATCGGTGCGCAGATTGCGATGGATCACATGAGTCATGAGCGCCTGGCCTGATCGGGGGGTGATACCGCGGGGCCTTGACCATAGCGCCTTCGCGCGCGGCGCCAAGGGGGCGGCGCATCCACCGGACTCACCAGCTTAAACCGGACCGCCGGCCTCTGGCCCGCTCTTCCCTCTATCGGGATCGGGGCGCGCCTTCGGCAGGGAAGCGCTGGCCGGAAGCCGGCGGTCCGGAGGGCCTCAGAATCGGCCGACCGGCTCCGAGAGATTGGCGGCGCGGCGCCACAGCGCCTCGAAATTCTGCTCGAAGGCCGCGACGGCCGAGGCATCGCGAATCACCACGAGGTCGTCATCCTCACGCTTCAGCCCCGCGACCGTGAAATTGGCGGAGCCGGTGCGCAGCGCCTTGCCGTCGACGACATAGGTTTTGAGATGCATGATTTCCTGACCGGGAGGTTTGAGGCGCACCTCGATGCGTTGTGCGTCGCGCAGCGCGCGCACCCGCCCGGCGAAGCCCGGCCCGGACGCTTCCTGGCCGCCGTCGAGATAGAGGCGCACATGCACGCCGCGCCCGGCCGCCTCAGCCAAGGTTTCGATGATCCCGTTATCGGTGAGGAGATAGGCCGCGATGTCGATCGAGCGGTTGGCCTGGCGCAGCAGCGCGACGTCGAAGCGCTGCAGGTCCGAGGCCGGGGCGTAGCGGATCTCGACCGGGCCGCCGCCGAGCGGAAGCGCCCGTTGCGCATGGGTCAGCATCTCGAGCGCAGCGATCAGGCCAAGCCCCAATGCCACGAGGACCGGACGTCCCAGCGGATGCCGGCCGCGCTGCCCTGCCATGCGGATGCGGCCCGAAGGCGGCTCGCCCGGCCGGATGCCGCGTCTTGCCGGACGAAACGCTGCCCGCATGGCTGATCCCCCGCAATCCGGCCCCAAAATGCCCGGTCGGCGCCCCAAATATGGGGCGTTGCCAGAAAGAACGCAAAAGCACGCATTTGTACGGAAGCGGCCCCTGATGGCCGCGCCGCTTCGAGACTATCGCCACGGCGAACTGTCCCGGTCGGGCCATTTTGCCCCGGCTTTGCACAAGCAATCTTGGCGGATTTGTCGCTAGCGCGGTTGAGCGCTATGATAGAATGGTGATTCAAACGAAGAGTTAGGCTGGCCTAAGATGGGTTTGGCCGCGCCAAGGCCTTGATCTTGCCCCGTTTCGCGCGCTGCGTGCCGCCGCCGCAACCAGATATGGATTGACAGTCAAACATGCCCACAATCGCTCTGGTCGACGATGACCGCAATATTCTCACCTCCGTGTCGATCGCGCTCGAGGCTGAGGGTTACCGCATCCAGACCTTCACGGACGGGGCGTCGGCGCTCGAGGGCCTGAAGCAGAGCCAGCCCGACCTCGCCATCCTGGACATCAAGATGCCGCGCATGGACGGCATGGAGCTGTTGCGGCGTCTGCGGCAGAAGACCGACATGCCGGTGATCTTCCTGACCTCGAAGGATGAGGAGATCGACGAGCTCTTCGGCCTGAAGATGGGTGCGGACGACTTCATCCGCAAACCCTTCTCGCAGCGGCTGCTGGTGGAGCGGGTGCGTGCCGTGCTGCGCCGCGCCCAGCCGAAGGACGGCTCGGCGCCGCGCGAAAACGACGCCAAGGTCATCGAGCGCGGCAACCTGCGCATGGACCCCGAGCGCCATACCTGCACCTGGAAGGGGCAGCCCGTGACCCTCACGGTGACCGAATTCCTGATCCTGCAGGCCCTGGCGCAGCGTCCCGGCGTGGTGAAGAGCCGCAATGCGCTGATGGATGCGGCCTATGACGACGAGGTCTATGTCGATGACCGCACCATCGACAGCCACATCAAGCGGCTGCGCAAGAAGTTCAAGGTGGTCGAGGACGCCTTCGAGATGATCGAGACGCTCTACGGGGTGGGCTATCGCTTCAAGGAGGCGTGACACCAAGGCGCGTAAGGCCTGGGCGCGTAAGGCCCGAAGGCCAGCGGCCTGAGACACGGGGCTGGGCTACGCAGGCTCCGGCCTCGTTGCGCCGCTTCCCACGTAAGCCCCGCATGAGGACAGGCATTGGCTTGATTGCAGCATCGACAGGGCCGCGCCTTTTGCCAGCATGACCGTAGCGACTGACCCGATCCCGACCTCCGCAAGACAGGGCTCCGCAAAGCGCGGCATCCTGATGAGGGTGCGCATGCGCCTCGCGAGGCTCGCGCATGGCATGTCGCGGCGCGTCTCGTCGAGCCTGACACGGCGCATCGTGTTCCTCAACCTCGCCGGCCTCGCGGTGATGTTGTTCGGCTTCATGTATCTCAACCAGCTGCGCGCTGGCCTCATCGATGCGCGCGTGCAGAGCCTGTTCATCCAGGGCGAGATCATCGCGGGCGCCATCGCCTCCTCGGCGACGGTCGAGAACGACGTGATCACGCTCGATCCCGACAAGCTCCTGCAGCTGCATGCCGGGCAGAGCACTGACAGCGACGAGGACGATGCCTCCTCGCTGCAATTCTCGATCAATCCCGAGCAGGTCGCGCCCTTGCTGCGGCGGGTGGTGACGCCGACGCGCACCCGCGCCCGCATCTATGATCGCGACGGCACGCTGCTGCTCGACACCCGCACCCTGATGGGCGGCAGCGGCATCCTGCGCTCGGAGCTGCCGCCTCCCTATGAGGCGAAGCCGCGGGCGCTGGCGCGCCTTTGGGGCACCATCACCGGCTGGTTCGGCAAATCCGGCACGCCGGCCGGCGATGACGCGGTGACCGCGCCGGGCAAGATCGCCCATGAGGTCGCGACCGCGCTGACAGGCGCCATCACCAGCGCCGTCACCCTGAACCGGGCAGGCGAGACCATCGTCTCGGTCGGGGTGCCGATCCAAAGGTTCCGCACCGTGCGCGGGGTGTTGCTGCTCTCGACCCAGGAGGGCGATATCGACGCGGCAATCTGGAGCGAGCGGCTCGGCCTGTTCCGCGTCTTCCTGGTCGCCGCGATCGTGATGACGGTCCTGTCCTTCCTGCTCGCCGGCACGATCGCCGGACCGGTGCGACGGCTTGCCGAGGCCGCGGAGCGCGTGCGCCGCGGCATCAAATCGCGCCAGGAGATCCCCGATTTCAGCGATCGCGCCGACGAGATCGGCCATCTCTCAGGCGCGCTGCGCGACATGACGCAGGCGCTCTATAAGCGCATGGATGCGATCGAGAGCTTCGCGGCCGATGTGTCCCATGAGCTCAAGAACCCACTCACCTCGCTGCGCAGCGCGGTCGAGACCCTGCCGCTCGCCCGCACTCCCGACTCGCAGAAGCGGTTGACGGCCATCATCCAGCACGATGTGCGCCGCTTGAACCGGCTCATCAGCGACATCTCCGATGCGTCGCGGCTCGATGCGGAGCTGGCGCGCCAGGATTCGGAGCCGGTCGAGCTCGGCGCGCTGCTCAGCGCGATCGTCTCGGTCGCGAATGACACGCATCGCGAAGAGCAGCCGGGCGTCGACCTGACCATCGCGCGCCATCCCTTGGGCAAGAACGCCTTCCTGACCATGGGGCATGACAGCCGCATCGGCCAGGTGATGACCAACCTTATCGACAATGCGCGCTCCTTCTCGCCGCCCGACAAGCCGGTTCGGGTCTCGCTCGACCGGCACGAGAACGCGATCGAGATCACGGTCGAGGATGGCGGGCCGGGCATTTCCGAACATGCGCTCGAGCGCATCTTCGAGCGTTTCTACACGGATCGCCCCAATCAGGGCTTCGGCCAGAACTCGGGCCTTGGCCTGTCGATCTCGCGCCAGATCGTCGAGGCGCATGGGGGCAAGATCTGGGCCGAGAATCGCAGCCCCGAAGATGCCGCCGCCGAGCCTGGCGCAAGCGGGGGCGCGAAATTCACGGTGCGGTTGCCGGCGGCCGCGGCCGCATGAGCGCCGCAGGCGGCAAGCTGGCGCGGCTCGACCGGGCACAGACGCTGCATGCGAGCGCGATCATCATCGGCGATAGCGGCATCCTCATCCGCGGGCCATCCGGCGCAGGCAAATCGAGCCTGGCGACGCTGCTCCTGGCGCAAGCGCGCCTGCGCGGCGCGTTCGCGGCGTGGGTGGCCGACGACCGGGTGGTCGTGACCCGAGCGGCCGGGCGCCTCGTCGCCGCCCCGCACCCCTCGATCGCAGGACTCTTCGAGGCGCGCGGCCTCGGCCTCGTCAAGGAGGCGTATGAGCGGCGCGCGGTGCTGCGCCTCGTCATCGATCTCGAGGAGGAGGTCGAGCGGCTGCCGACGGCCGCCGAACTCACGGCGCATGTCGCCGGTGTCGCACTTCGGCGCATGCCGCTTGTTGCGCGGCGCGCAGGATTGTATGAAGCCTCCCTTGTCTTGTCCGTGGTCTTGTCTTTGCCACAGGTCTTGGACCTTATGCAGACGCGTCAAGAGGGTGATAGCCGCCTGACCCTGCGGGTCGGGACGGCGGATATTTGACGGAAGCGTGATGATCGGCATCGTTCTCGTGACGCATGGGCGGCTCGCCGTGGAATTCCGCGCAGCGCTGGAGCATGTGGTCGGCCCGCAAAGGCAAATTGCCACGATCGCGATTGCGCCCGACGACGATATGGAGCTGCGCCGGCGCGAGATCCTCGACAAGATCGCCGAAGTCGATAGCGGCCAGGGCGTGGCAGTGCTGACCGACATGTTCGGCGGCACGCCCTCCAACCTCGCCATCTCGGCCATGAATGGTCGCGAGGTCGAGGTGATCGCGGGCATCAACCTGCCGATGCTGATCAAGCTCGCGAGCGTGCGCGGCGACAGGGGGCTCGCCGATGCGGTGCTCTGCGCCAAAGATGCCGGGCGCAAATACATCAATGTCGCGAGCGAGGTGCTCGCCGGGCATTAGGGCTGCCGGTGCGGCGCCTTCCCGCTATCCTGGCGGCTCCTCAAGACCGACATTGCCATCGATGACCGAGCCCGACATCGCCGAGACCCTGTCCAGGGAGCTCGACATCACCAATAAGCGTGGCCTGCACGCCAGGGCTTCGGCCAAATTCGTCAAATGCGTCGAGCGTTTTGAGGCGGAGGTGACGGTCTCGCGGCTTGGCGAGACGGTCGGCGGGCGCTCGATCATGGGGCTCCTCACCCTCGCTGCCGCGCAAGGCACCTCGATCCTGGTCGCGGCGAGCGGCCCACAAGCTGCCGAAGTCCTCGCGGCGCTGACCGAGCTCGTGACCAACAAGTTCGACGAAGGCGAATGATCGAAATGGCGGGCTCGGCGTCCCCAGCGGCCGCGAGCTAAAGGGCGCCGAGCTTTTCGATGCCGCTGAGATCGAGGCTCGCGCTCAGATCTGCGACCCGCTTGCCATCGATGACAAGGTCGGGCGCGATCTCGGCGAGCGGCACGAGCGCGAAAGCGCGCTCGGCGAGCCTCGGATGGGGCAGCGTCAGCCGCTCGTCCGTTAGGACGAGGTCGCCGTAAAGCAGGATATCGATGTCGAGGGTGCGCGGCCCGAAGCGCTCATTGCGCACGCGACCCTGCTCGGCCTCGATCGCGAGGCAAAGGTCCAGAAGCTCGCGCGGCCCCAACGAGGTGCGCAAGAGGAGCGCCAAGTTGAGGAACGGTGGCTGTGCCACGGGGCCCCAGGGCGGCGTGCGATAGAGCGACGAGGCGCGCGAGAGGCTGACGCCTTGTGTCGCCGCAAGGGATGCAAGCGCCTGGCGCATCGCCTTGCGCACATCGCCGATATTGCCGCCGAGGCCGAGCGCGGCCTCGATCTGCCGCAGGGACGGTTGCGCTGGCGTCATGGCGTCTCGCTTCGATCCGGCTCGGTCGCGGCCTCGGGCAGTGGCCGGCGCCGATGCCGATAGCGCATCCGCCGCAAGATCAGAAACGCACTGCACGCTGCCATGGCGTCTTTCCCGGCCCTTTCAGCTTGTCAGGACCAGTTGCGCAAAAAAGACATAACGAAATCCTTATATCCTGATTGCGCCGCTCGCGCTTTGCTGTTACACGAGCGCCGGTTCATCGGGCGCGGCGATCGCCGGCGCCAAAACGCATATATCGGAGCCGTCATGAGCAAGGACTACGTCGTCAAGGACATCGAGCTCGCCGCTTTCGGCCGCAAGGAGATCGCCATCGCCGAGACCGAGATGCCGGGTCTGATGGCGGTGCGCGAGGAATATGGTCCGAAGCAGCCGCTCAAGGGCGCCCGCATCGCGGGCTCGCTGCATATGACCATCCAGACGGCCGTGCTGATCGAGACGCTCAAGGCGCTCGGCGCCGATATCCGCTGGGCCTCCTGCAACATCTATTCGACGCAGGACCATGCGGCGGCGGCGATCGCGGCTGCCGGCATCCCGGTCTTCGCCGTCAAGGGCGAGTCGCTGAAGGATTATTGGGACTATACGCGCCGCATCCTCGAATGGGGTGACGGCGGCGAGCCGAACCTGATCCTCGACGATGGTGGCGACGCCACCCTTTTGGTGCATCTCGGCCTGCGCGCCGAGAAGGGCGATGCGGCTTTCCTCGAGAAACCGGGCTCCGACGAGGAGGAGATCCTGTTCGCCCTGATCAAGCGGACGCTCGCCGAGAAGCCGGGCTGGTTCACGAAGCTAGCTTCGGCCATCAAGGGCGTCTCGGAGGAGACGACGACGGGCGTGCATCGCCTCTATGTCATGGAGAAGGAGGGGCGCCTGCTCTTCCCGGCGATCAACGTCAACGACGCCGTGACCAAGTCGAAATTCGACAATCTCTATGGCTGCCGGGAATCGCTCGTCGACGGCATCCGCCGCGGCACCGATGTGATGATGGCCGGCAAGGTCGCGATGGTCGCGGGCTTCGGCGATGTCGGCAAGGGCTCAGCTGCGTCGCTGCGCCAGGCCGGCTGCCGCGTCATGGTGTCGGAGGTTGATCCGATCTGCGCCTTGCAAGCCGCGATGGAGGGCTATGAGGTCACGACCATGGAGGACGCTGCGCCGCGCGCCGACATCTTCGTAACCGCGACCGGCAACAAGGATGTGCTGACGGTCGACCATATGCGCGCCATGAAGGACCGCGCCATCGTCTGCAATATCGGCCATTTCGACAATGAGATCCAAGTCTCGAGTCTCAAGAACTTCAAATGGCACAATGTGAAGCCGCAGGTCGACGAGGTGGAGTTCCCGGGCGGCAAGCGCATCATCCTGTTGTCCGAGGGGCGGCTCGTGAATCTCGGCAATGCGATGGGGCATCCCTCCTTCGTGATGTCGGCCTCTTTCACGAACCAGACGCTCGCGCAGATCGAGCTGCACAGCCAGGCCGGCAAATACGGCAAGAAGGTCTACACCCTGCCCAAGCACCTCGACGAGAAGGTCGCGAGCCTGCATCTCGCCAAGATCGGCGTGAAGCTCACCAAGCTCAGCCCCGAGCAGGCGGACTATATCGGCGTCCCGCAGCACGGTCCCTTCAAGGCCGACCATTACCGCTACTGAGAACAACAGCCGCGTTCACCTTTGGCCGCCAAAACACCTTTGGCGGATGGAGCACCTTGTCCGCGAAGGCGAAAATCGGGGTTTCGACCGAGCGCCTTCGCGGATTAGAGTGTGGGTGATTCGCGGCGGGAGGCCGTCCGCGATGGCGCGCATCGCGGGAGGCGGCACGTTGCAGCGGTGGGCAGGTCAGTGGGGAGCCAACCGGACCCGGCGCAAGATCAGCCGTCGGATCGCTGATCTTGCGGGGGGCGTGCAACGCAGCGCAACGCTGAGCCAGGCACAAGCGCGGCTCGGGCCCAGACATCGCCTTCTGCAGGCGCTCCACCTGCCATCCGACAATCGGCTCGCGGCGTGGCGGCGCCTCCTCGCCGCATCCTCGGCGCTCTGTGGCGGTGCTGGCCTGCCTGCTCTAGTCGCCGCGCCCGCGTTTGCGCAGGACACGACGCCCCTGACCCGTCTGGTCGAGCTCGGCCTCTCCCCCGACGAGCCGCGCGGCGTCGCCTCCGTCGCCTTCATCGTCGGGCTCACCATCTTCTCGATCACGGTTGCGCTGTTGCACATCCATGCGCGCAATTTCTGGACGCG
>Ga0318562_10000560_pt1 | contig 16402 bp, 14 predicted proteins | sample GRESIP066b5f18_FD_203688 | JGI IMG/M metagenome (GOLD analysis project Ga0318562, IMG submission 203688) | Tropical soil microbial communities from Luquillo Experimental Forest, Puerto Rico - GRE.SIPMG.066b5f18 | ecosystem: Environmental > Terrestrial > Soil > Tropical forest > Bulk soil... | reverse complement strand
ATAAACAACGTGGCCAGCAAGGCCCCCGGTCGCCGGCCCTAACGTCGTGACGCCCGCGTACAGAAGCGTGTCGGAAAGATCGAACCCCTTCTCGACGAGAACGGCCTCTGTGAGAAGCGGGAAGGCCACGGTCACCCAGGGGCTGAGGAAATTGAGGGCCGATAGCAGGAGCGCCCGGCCTCCTATGGACCGGGCGGGCATGCCGGGCGGTGCGCCCTCGGTCTCTGCATCGATGCCGCGCGCGGCGAGCGGCGGGCTGAGTGCAGGGGCCGTCCCTCGATATTCATGCAGCACCTTCGCGGAGCGCTCGAAGGCGCGACAGGCTATGACCGCGTCCGCGATGCGCCCTTTGGCGAAGAGCCAGCGTGGAGACTCAGGGAGGCGGGAGATCGATGCGCCGATCAGCGCAGCTCCCGCGCCGCCGAGAATGAAGGCCCATCGCCAGCCCTCGCTCCCAAAGGGCTCGATCGGCGTGAGCCAGCGGATCAGGAAGATCCCGGCCGGAGGGCCGAGACAGGCAGCGGCCACCATGAGTAATCAGGCCTCCCCGCTGCCGCGGCGGCAGCACATCCGTGAGGTAGGCGATCACCAATGGCGGGAACCCGCCGAGAGCGAGCCCCGCCAGAAAGCGGAAAACGGTCAGCCACGGCACGTCCGCGCTCAGAGCCGCGAAGCCAGACATCGCCGCGAGAAAGAAAAGCGCGGCGATGAGGAGGGTTCGTCGCCCGTAACGGTCGGCGAGCCACCCCATGGCCGGGGCGCCGATGATCGCCCCGACATAGACCGATGCAAGGAGAAGGGAGAGCTGCGACGGGGCCGCGCTCTTCGGTGGCACCGAAAATATCGCCGACAACACATTGCCGAAGGCGATCTCCAGAAGGTCGAAGGCAAATCCAAGGCCGCACAGGGCAACGGCCGCAAGATGCAGCGACGTTAGCGGCAGGCCGTCGAGACACGTCGGGATCTCGACCTTGTTGTCGCCACACGGCGATTGGCTGCCGATTGCCCCGGGTCCGCTGCTTGAAGATTGGTCTTAATGAGCATCACGGGCTCGATCCCCGATCGATGCGACGGCGTATCCGTGCTTTCATTCGCCACCGCCCGCCCAAATGGCGATCAGATCGCTGCCGGGGGCCGTTACGGGCCATGTCAGCTTCACCAGATCATATGCTCCTCGGATTGGCAATTGCTCACTTTACGTGCTCGCCCGCGAGATCCCACTACTGCGCTTCAACGCCTTCGAGCCCGGCTTCAATCCGAGCACTGGCCTCAGGCGCGACGCGAATCTATCCCTCCGCGTGGTAGCGCGGGGAATCCTCCCGGCTTTCGCCCCCTTCGTGAAATACTGGAGCACTCCCGGCCGCGCCACGCGTGTGGGCACAAAGATCCTCACCGATCGTTCGGGCATGACCGGCGTCTACTGCGACGAGAATGGAGTGAACTTGATCTCGGGCGAGCTCGCCCAATAGCTCGTCCATGAGCTGCTTCGCCGCGCTGAGATCGGCGCTGCGGAAGCCCTTCCGTGAAGTGGGCATGGGCTGACTGAAGGGGCGGCCCATCTGCGAGAGCAACTCGCCGCCACCCGGTCGACGTCGCCGCCGTTGGCGATATCGGACCGACACTCGACGCGCTCCTGCCCTAACTCAAGCCGCGGACGGATCGCGCCTTCTTGGATCAACACTGCGAGAAGCGAGGCGCGCGGAAGCGAAGCTCGATCAGTGCGCCGTTCCGGGGAGGGGCGCGATCCACCCGCAATATCTCATCGAGACGATCGCGGCGCAGGCCGCACCGGACGCGTCTATACGGCCGATGCCGGATCGCCGATGGTCTGGTGCCTGCGCCATGCCCCATCGACCGGCACCAACCGCACCATCACCAGCCTGAGCCATGGCACCATGGCGAACGCCATGCCGCAGGCGCTCGGCGTTCAGGCCGCCTATCCCGGGCGTCAGGTGATCTAGCTTTCCGGCGATCGCGGCCTCGCCATGCTGATGGGCGATCTGCTCACGGCCGTGCAGGAGAAGCTTCCGATCAAGATCGCGGTCTTCAACAATGGCGCGCTCGGCTTCGTCGAGATCGAGCAGAAGGTCGAGGGGCTGCTCGACGCATTCACGGATCTCCATAACCCGGATTTCGCGCGGCTCGCCGAGGCGATCAGCATATGGGGCCGCCGGGCGGAGAAGCCCAAGGCGGTCAAGGGCGCGGTGCGTGAATGGCTCGCGACGCCTGGCCCGGCCTTGCTCGACGTGGTCGTTGCACGCAACGAGCTCGTGATGCCGCCGAAGATCGAGGTGAACCAGCTCCTCGGAACCGCGCTCCATTCGGCGAAAGCGGTGCTCGCCGGCCGCAGGGAGGATGCGATCGAGCTCGCGAAAGGCGCGCTCATGCCGTGAGCGGGGCGATCCCGCAGCTGCGGCGCGATGGCCTATTGAGAACCGCTATCGGTGGTCGGCCCGACGATATGGGTGATCTCCAGCACCCTGCGGAAGCCATTCGCGACGCCGCCGAGCGGATTGCTGCGCGCGGATTGCGTCGCGGACTCGGTTACCTGGGGTGGCGCGTCCTGCGGCGGCGCCGCGACGCCGCCGGGTGGGTGTATCGAAAGCGCCGCCTGACCGGTTTGGCGGCGGTTGGCTGTGGGTGCCGGCTTCGGTTTCGGGCGGGGAACATCGGCATGTGGCTTCGCGGGGGGCGTTGGCGTGCCCTGCGAGGGCGCGGGCGCGGGTTGGGCCTTGGCATCGGTCGAGGCCACTCTCGGAGCGGGCGCCGGCGCGCTGGCTTGGTTCGGGCCACCTTGGCTCGCGCCGCCTTGGCTCGGCACGAAGCTGCCATCCGGCTTGACTGAGAAGCTCGTGACACGGCGCGGCGTGCCGAAGAGCGCAGCGTCGGCTGCGGCCTGCGACGGATCGGCTGCCGGAGCCGGGGCATCGGCCTCGGGCTTGATCGATATGGTCGCGACGCGGCGCGGCTTGCCGAACATGGCAGCCTGTGCCGCCGCTTGCGGCACATCCGCGACCGATGCCTTTGCCGGCGCGGCTGCCGGGGTCGCGGTCGCGAGCGTCAGCGCCGTGGGTGCAGATGCTGCTTGTGGCGATGCTGCCGGAGTCGAAGGCGCAAGCGCGACGGGCGTCGGGGCGGACACCGCCGGCGCGGTCATGGACGGTAATGCGGGCAGCAACGCCTCTCCCTGCGCGGTTTGCGGCTTCGCGCCGCCCTGCCCGTCGGCGCCGGCCTTCGCGGCCTGCTCGGCGGGTTTGGAGGCTGCGGACGGCGCAGGGGTCATCGAGGCGTTAGCGGAGGGAGGCGACGCGGCCGTGTCGCCGCTGGTTGCAGTGACGCTGCTGCCCAAGATGCTCCCAACATTGATATTCGGCCGCATCGCCATGACGGCGCCGACGCCGCAGGCGATCGCGAGAACCGGCACGGCGACCATGAGCAGAGCCCGCAGGCGCCGGCGGGTCGGCGACCGTTCTGCCGCGTCCTGATGCGGGACCTCAGCGACCGCATCGAGCAGAAAGCGGGCCGCTCGGCCGTCGCTCTGCGGCAACGCCTGTGGTGCCGGCACTTCCTTGGCAAAATGCGGGTCGAGCCGCCCCACACCGCGGCTTTTTGATTGATTTTGTGCGGCACTCTTTGCGATTTCGCGCAGTTGCCGCTCGATTTCATCGAGGTCGACCGATCTCACGATGGTCTTGGACATCGTCCCTTTGGGCATGGTCCCTACGCCCTCACACTCTCTTCAACGCATCCAGGGGGCCTCAATCTCGCAACCTAACATATTCGAGGACACCATGAATATGGCGTCAAGGTGGTCATCTGCGAGTAAGGGGGTGCCGGGGCGAGTAGCGGCAAGTGTCACGCGAGAGGCGAGAACGAAACCGGGGCGAGCCTTCGCTCGCCCCGGCGTTGTCGCTCACGAGCTCTGCGTCGGCCGCAGAGCATCAGTCCCAGAGCATCAATCGCAGACCTCCACGCGGTGCCACACTCCGTGGATACGGGCCCGCGTCAGATAGCAGCCCGGCTGGGCCGTGATGGTCGGCCCGGCTGTCACGACCGGCCCTGGCGCGACGGGCACCTGGGCCTCATAGGTCGGATGCGCGTTCGATGCGACCGCATTGCCGAGCATTGTCCCGCCGACCGCGGTGCCTCCGAGGATCGCCGCCGCGGCCACAGGAGCGATAATGATTGGGTTCGCCGAGGCTGGCGAAGGCGCTGCCAGTGCCACGCCCGCAAGGGCCGCGGCGCCGGTCAAACCCACCAAGATCCTGTTCATGACATTCTCCTTGGTTCGCATTCATCGCGCCCTTAGGTCCTGATATCTCGGACCACAGGGGCATATCATCCATCTAGGGCTGCTGCCGCCGCGGGCAACCTGGGGAATGAGGAAATGGCGGGGTCTTTTTGTGATGATTTGAGGACGCAACCCCTCAAAAGCGACTCATTGACGCGGTCCGTCGCACATTATGCAACCCATTATCATCATAGTACATTTTTTTACATGAAGACCGATCGCGATATCTCATGATATACAGAGAGTTCAGGAACTCTCCGACGATATAGACGCTACTCTCGCAAGCCCTGCACGCCGCATGAGCCTTCTACGGCAGCCGAGCCAGGTCCGGCTGGTGCAGCCATATGACGGCCGTCCTCTCACAGCGGTCCAAGATCCACAGGGGACCAAAATCCACAGAGGACCAAAATCCAGGCGACAGATCCGCACGATGCGCAGCGACGCCGAGCACGGCTCGGCGTCGCACAAACCGGCATGTCGCCGCCCGTTGTCGGCTCAGGCGCGCGGCACGACCTTCGAGATCGCGGCGTCCAGGAGCTCGATTCCGAGATCGATCTCGGCATCGTTCACCGTGAGCGGCGGTGCGATGCGCATGGTGCCGCCCGATGAACCAGCGCGCACGATATTGGCCGAGAGCCCGAGCTCGAGCGCCGTATCGGTGACGGCGTCCGAGATGAAGGATGCCTCCTTGCCCGAGGCCTCGACGAATTCGACGCCGAGGAGGAGACCGCGTCCGCGCACATCGCCGAGGCAGGCATGGCGCTGCTGCAATTGCCGCAAGCCCGAGGCGAGGCGGGTGCCGGCGGCCTTGGCCCGCGTGGCGAGCCCGTCGCGCTCGACGATCTCGAGCACCTTGAGACCGACCGCCGCGGGGAGCGGATCGTTCACATGCGTCGTGTAGAACAGGAAGTCCCTGGCATCGGCTTCGTCCGAGATACGCTCGCTCGTCATCACAGCCGAGAGCGGCAAGCCGGCCCCGAGTGTCTTCGAGAGCGTCAAGATGTCGGGGACGATGCCGTCGCGCTCGAAGGCGAACATCAGCCCGGTACGGCCGATGCCGGTCTGCGCCTCGTCGAGGATGAGGAGCATGCCTCGCGCCCGGCAATGCGCCTGCAGCGCTTCGAGATATCCAGGCGGCAGATCGAGCACTCCGCCGCTCGACAGGATCGGCTCGGCGATGAAGGCCGCGAGATTGCCGGTGCTCTGTCGGTCGAGCAGCTCGAAGGCATCGTCGAGCTCCTCACGCCAGCCGATGCCGCCGAAGCGCGGCCGGAAGGCGTTCGGCGCCGGGATCGCGAAAGAGCCCGCCGCGAGCGGACCGATGCCGCGCCGGCCGGCCTTGTAGGTGGCGGAGGCGGCAGCCCCCGTCATGCCGTGCCAGGACTGCGCGAAGCCGACGATCTCCCACTTGCCGGTGACGAGCTTCGCGAGCTTGATCGCCGCCTCATTGGCCTCGCCGCCGGTCGAGAGCAGCATCACCTTCGGCAGCTCGGGTACGAGCTCGGCCAAGGCTTCGGCGAGGTCGACGGCGGGCTCGGACAGCATCGAGGAGAATAGGTGATCGAGCCGTCCGACCGTGTCGCGCAGGGTCGCCACGATCTCGGGATGCGAGTGGCCAAGGATCGCGCTCATCTGGCCCGAGGTGAAATCGAGCACCCGCCTGCCCTTCGCGTCGTAGAGGAAGGCCCCCTCGGCGCGCTCCGGCACGAAGTCCACGAACTCCCCGCCATAGCGCAGCATGTGGCGGCGCGCGCGGCTCCAGAAACCCTGATGAGTCTCGGTCCTGTGGTCCATGGTGGTCTCCCTCGCGGGCGGGCCCAGATCCCGGTCGCCTGCCCTCACTCAAGCAGTATCGGCCTCACCCCACGCAGATGAAAAGAACAAAGAACTTGCGTGACTGGTGAGCTCAGCTCATCATTCGGCCATGCTCGACCCGCCGCTTCCGCTGCGCTCGCTCTTGGCCTTCGAGGCCGCCGCCCGTCTCGGCAGCTTCCGCGAGGCGTCCGACGAGCTCGGCCTCACGCCCTCGGCAATCAGCCATCAGATCCGGCTGATCGAAGCGCGCTTCGATGTGACGCTCTTCAAGCGGGTCGGGCGCGGCGTCATTCTGTCGCGCGAGGGCCACAGGCTCTACGCCGAGGTGCATGACGGCTTCGACAGGCTGCGCCTCGCCATGCGCGGCCTCAAAGGGCGCCGCAAAGCCTCGCGCAGCCTCGAGATCGTCAAGGTGTCGACGCCGCCCTCGCTCGCCAGCAAATGGCTGCTGCCGGCGCTCCCCGGCTTCCTCGCCCGGCACCCCATGATCGACATCAGAGTCAATGCGCAAGATTCCCGTGGCTTCGTCGCGCCGGACGCCGATCTCGCCATCGTCTATGGCGGCGCCGCGCAATGGGGGGAGCGCGCGGTGCCACTGCTTGAAGACGCGGTCCAGCCGCTCTGCGCGCCTGGCCTCGTGGCCGCGCGCAAGATCCGCAAGCCATCTGACCTCCTCGCTCATACGCTCATCCGCACGCGCGGCAACGGCGTCTCCTGGGAGGAATGGCTGAGGCGGCATGAGCCGGGCGCCGGCCGCATCAGGAGCATCGAGCTCGATCCCTCACATGTCGCGATCGAGGCCGCCGTCAGGGGCCTCGGCATCGTGCTCGAGAGCGATGTCCTGACACAGGAGGAGATTGCCGACGGCCGGCTCTTCGTTCCCCTGCCGGGCCTCGAGATTGCCGCGATGTCCTATTGGCTCAGGACACCGCGCGACCCCGCCAATCGCGACAGCGTCGAGATCGTCCGCGCCTTCCTGTTCGATCTCGCGCTGAAGGGTAGAGGCTAGCTCGCAGAGACAAGCTGGCAGAGGCTAGCTGTTGCGCATAGCCGCAAAACGCCGGAGAGTGCCGACCCGGCCGCAGGGCCTTTCGAGAGCTTGCTCCCAGTCATTTCGCCCATGAGAGCACATTCAGGCTCGTCTCAGGATCAGACCGAAGACAGCCCACCAATCCTCGAACACGCCAGTGCCGCGGAGAGCCCGGCGGATGTCGAGTATTCGCTGTCTGCCGGAATTGCCGCGCGCATGCTCAGCCTCAATGTTGCGATCGCCTTCACGTCATATCAGTCTGGCATCCTCTATTTTTTCGGCGCTACAGCGCGCGGCCCGCATTTGCACCAATCGGGCATGCCGAAGCCGATGGGGCTTCATCTTGACGGCGCCGGACGCTTGGCATTGGCCGCGGGCGCGCAAATCCTGCGATTTGAAAATGTTCTCGAGGCGCATGAGCGCATCAATGACGGGTTTGACGGTCGGTGATCGCGTTGAGGGAGCCCGGCGTTCCATCGAACGGAATTCCGAGAGCCCGAGCCCTCTTCTTGTCGGCAGCGAAGCTAGCGGTGGTCATCAGCATGGCTCCCATTGCGGCCAGCGCGAGCGCCGAAGACTAAGCAGCGTGGATCGTGACGTGAACTCGCGAGGGGCAGCAAGCGATCGCGTGCCCGGTGATCAATAGCTCCTCGGCAGGCCGAGCACATGCTCGGCGAGATAGGACAGGACGAGATTGGTCGAGATCGGCGCGACCTGGTAGAGCCGCGTCTCGCGGAACTTGCGCTCGACATGGTATTCCTCGGCGAAGCCGAAACCGCCATGCGTCTGGAGACAGACATTGGCGGCCTCCCAGGAGGCGTCGGCCGCGAGCATCTTCGCCATATTGGCCTCGGCGCCCACTTCCTCCCGCGCCTCGTAGCGGCCCGCTGCCTCGCGCACCATCAGCTCCGCCGCGCGCATCGCCGCATAGGCCTTGGCGATCGGGAAGGAGACGCCCTGGTTCGCACCGATCTTGCGCCCGAACACGGTGCGGATATTGGCGTAATCGACAGCGGTCTTGATGAACCATTTGGCGTCGCCGATGCATTCGGCAGCGATTAGCACGCGCTCCGCATTCATGCCTGAGAGGATGTAGCGGAAACCCCTGCCCTCCTCGCCGAGAAGATTCTTCGCCGGGATGCGCATATCGTCGAAGAAGACTTCGGTCGTCGCGTGGTTCATCATCGTGCGGATCGGACGGATGGTGAGGGATTTGCCCAGCACCTCGCGCATGTCGACGATGAAGCAGGAGAGACCGTCGGTCTTCTTGGCGACCTCCTCCTTCGGCGTGGTCCTGGCAAGCAGCAGCATCAGATCCGAATGCTCGGCGCGGCTCGTCCAGATCTTCTGGCCGTTGACGACATAGTCGTCGCCGTCGCGCCGCGCGAAGGTGCGCAACGCCGTGGTGTCGGTGCCGCTCGTGGGCTCCGTCACGCCGAAGGCCTGGAGCCGCAATTCGCCTGACGCAATCAGGGGCAGATAGGCGCGCTTTTGCTCCTCGCTGCCATGGCGCAGGATGGTGCCCATGGTGTACATCTGCGCATGGCAGGCGCCGCCATTGCAGCCCTCGGCGTGGATGGTCTCGAGGATCGCGGCGGCGCCCGATAGGCCGAGCCCCGAGCCGCCGAATTCTTCTGGGATCAGGACCGAGAGATAGCCGGCCTCGGTCAAGGCGCGCACAAACTCGGTCGGATATTGCCGCGCCTCGTCGAGCTTGCGCCAATAATCGCCGGGAAACTCGGCGCAGAGCTTGCGCACGCTCGCCCGGATATCGGCGAATTGGTCATTGTCGTAAGGGCTGAGATTCATGGCGTTCTTGCCTTGCTGCGTCAGTAGGAATGTGAGCTGAGCCGATCTTCGCGCGAGGTCATGCGAAGCTCCCCGAAGGAGGAGCGAGCGTCGCAAAGCCATCCTCGACCACGACGGCCTCGCGGGTGGGAACGAGGGCGCGGAAATGGCCGCTATTCCAGATTTGCGTCCGGATGGTCTCGCCGGGGAATACCGGCTTCGAGAAGCGCAGCTTCACCGAGCGCACACGCTCGGCGCGATAATCGGCAAGGCCCCTGAGTACGGCGTGTGTCACGACGCCCATGGTGCACAGCCCGTGCAGGATCGGCACGTCGAAGCCGAGCTTCTTGGCAAGCGACGGATCGCTGTGCAAGGGGTTGAGATCGCCGTTCAGCCGATAGATGAGCGCTTGCTCGCGGCCAGTGTTGAGGTCAACCACGACATCGGGAGGGGATGCCGGCGCCTCGGCTCGGCCGGGTAGCGCCTCATCCTTGCCTCCAAAACCTCCGCCACCGCGGATGAAGATCGTCCGCCCGAGACGCGCGAAGAGCCGCCCCGTCCCGTCATCGAGCTCGGTATCGGACAGGATGAGCGCGGCCTTCCCTTCCCCCTTGTCGATGACGCCCGTGACGCGGGTGCGGCTTACGACCTCGCCGCCCTCCGGCAGTTCGCCGATGATCTCGAAACTCTGCGCCGCGTGAAGCACGGCCTTCGGATCGACGCCCGATTGCGGATCGGCGAGCCAGAAGCCGGGATGGGCCATCACCAGCACCATGGCGGGCATGATGGCCGGTCCCTGCAGAGGATCGACGAAACGCAGTTGCGCGGCATCGAGCGGATCGCGCCCCATGCCGATCGAAAGGGCGTAGAGTGCAATGTCCTTGGGCGTGAGCGTCTGCCGGACTTCCGGCACCTTGAAGCGCATCAGCCTGTCGATGTCGATCGGCATCGGCCTCACCTCTCTTTCGCGGCCATGCGCGGCTCAATAGGATTTCGGCAGGCCGAGCTTGCGCTCGGCGATGTGCGAGAGAATGAGCTGCGGCGTGACCGGCGCGATGTAGCCGATATAGGCTTCGCGCATATAGCGCTCGACATGGAATTCCTTGGCGTAGCCATAGCCGCCATGGGTGAGGATCGCGGTCTGGCAGGCCTTCATCGCAGCCTCGGAGGCGAGGAGCTTCGCCGCGTTCGCCTCGGGGCCGCAGGGTAAGCCCTTGTCGTAGAGGCTCGCGGCGTTGAGGATCATGAGGTTCGCCGCCTCGAGCTCTGCCCAGTTATGGGCGAGCGGATGCTGGATACCTTGGTTCATCCCGATCGGGCGGCCGAACGCCACGCGGTCCTTCGCATATTGGACCGCATGGCGCAGCGCCGCGGTGCCAATGCCGACCTGCTCGGCCCCAACGAAGATGCGCTCGGCATTGAGGCCGGCGAAGAGATATCGCAGCCCCTTGCCGGCTTCGCCGATCAGATCCTCTTCCGCCACCGGCAGCCCGTCGATGAAGAGCTCGTTGGAATCGACCGCCTTGCGGCCGAGCTTGTCGATCTCGCGGATGTCGACAAAGTTGCGGTCGAGCTTGGTGTAGAAGAGGCTCAAACCCTCCGAATGGCTCTTAACCTCGTCGAGCGGCGTGGTGTGCGCGAGGATCAGCATGTAGTCCGCAACCTGCGCCGTCGAGGTCCAGACCTTCTTGCCCGAGATGACGTAGCGATCGCCGCGCTTCTCGGCTTTCACCTTGATCTTTGTGGTATCGAGGCCGGGATCGGGCTCGGTGACGGCGAAGCAGGCCTTCACCTCGCCGCGCGTGAACGGCGGCAGGATGCGTCTCTTCTGTGCTTCGGAGCCATGCAGAACCACCGGCTGCAGGCCGACGATGTTCATATGGATCGTCGACGCGGCGGCCTGCGCGCCGCCGCCCGCCGCCACCGTGCGCAGGAACAGCGCTGCCTCCGTCGCCCCGAGAATGGCGCCGCCATACTCTTCCGACATGCAGATGCCGAGCCATCCGCCGTCGGCGACGGCGCGGTAGAATTCGTGCGGAAACTCGCCACTGCGATCCTTCTCGAGCCAGTAATCGAGCGGGAACTTCGCACAGATGCGCTCGGCAGCCTCGACGATCGCCTGTTCGCTCTCACCGAGCCGGAAATCCATGGCGTCTCCTCCACCTAGCCATTGCTCGCGCCGCCGGCGAAGTGCCGCGAGGCACGACCACGGTCGATCAGCGATCTCGTCAGGATGGATTACCGGCGCTGCGCCTCTAAGCCAAGGCGATCGCCGAAGGAGGCCGCATGGAGCGTGACCACGCACCAAGGGTCGAGATCAGCTCCATGCGAAAATGAGGCGTCGCTATCTCCCCGAACAGCGCAAGCCATGTCTCCGGAAGGCTCCCTGCGCTGCCCGGATCGCTTCGCTAATGTGCTCGCAAGCCTCGATTTTCAGGACATTCGCGCGCCACAGCCAACGAAGCGGCATGCGGGCCGGTTGAGTTCGCGGCGCCGGAGGCCTATGCGTGGGCGCCATGGACACCATCGCTTGCACCGCAAGGCCCTTGAGCTCCTGGCTCCGCCACCGAGCGCAGCCCAAAGCTGCGCCATTCCTGCCGATGAGCCGCGCCGAAATGACGGCGCTCGGCTGGGACGCCTGCGACATCGTGCTGGTGACGGGCGACGCCTATGTCGACCATCCGAGCTTCGGCATGGCGATCATCGGCAGGCTGCTCGAAGCCCAGGGCTTCAGGGTCGGGATCATCGCGCAGCCCGACTGGCAATCGGCCGAGCCATTCAAGGCGCTGGGAAAGCCCACGCTCTTCTTCGGCGTCACCGGCGGCAACATGGATTCGATGGTCAACCGCTACACGGCGGATCGCCGGCTGCGCCATGACGACGCCTATACGCCCGGCGGCGAGGGCGGCCGGCGGCCGGACCGCTGCACCATCGTCTACGCCCAACGCTGCCGCGAGGCATTCAAGGACGTGCCGATCGTGCTCGGCGGCATCGAGGCGTCACTGCGCCGCATCGCGCATTACGACTACTGGTCCGACAAGGTGCGCCGCTCGGTGCTGGCCGACGCCAAGGCGGACCTGCTGGTCTACGGCAATGCCGAGCGCGCCATCCTCGAGGTGGCGCATCGGCTCGCAGACGGCGAGGCGCCGCGCGATCTCGACTCCGTCCGGGGCACCGCACTCTTCCGGCGCGTGCCTGGCGACTATGTCGAGCTGCATGCCGACGACCTCGATGTCGCCGATGAGGGCGCCACGCGCACGCCAGGCGACACGGTGATCCGGCTGCCCGCCTGCGAGCTGGTCGAACAGGACCGCGAAGCCTATGCGCGTGCCTCGCGCGTGCTGCACCGGGAGAGCAATCCTGGCAATGCGCGCCCGCTCGTGCAGCGGCATGGCGACCGCGATCTGTGGCTGAACCCGCCGCCCATCCCGCTGACCACCGAGGAGATGGACGCCGTCTACGACCTCCGTTACGCCCGCGCCCCGCATCCCTCCTATGGTGATGCCAGGATCCCCGCTTGGGAGATGATCAAGTTCTCGGTGACGGTCATGCGCGGCTGCTTCGGCGGCTGCACCTTCTGCTCGATCACCGAGCATGAGGGGCGCATCATCCAGAACCGCTCGGAGGGCTCGATCCTGCGCGAGATCGAGCGCATCCGCGACAAGACGCCGGGCTTCACCGGCGTAATCTCCGATATCGGCGGGCCGACCGCCAACATGTATCGGATGGCGTGCAAGGACCCGAAGATCGAGGCAGCCTGCCGGCGGCTGTCCTGCGTGTTTCCCGAGATCTGCCCGAACCTCAACACTTCGCATGACGACCTGATCCGGCTCTACCGCAAGGTGCGCGAGGTGAAGGGCGTTAAGAAGGTGATGGTCGCCTCGGGCGTGCGCTATGACCTCGCGGTGAAGAGCCCCGAATATGTCAAGGAGCTCGTCACCCACCATGTCGGCGGCTATCTGAAGATCGCGCCCGAGCACACCGAGCGCGGCCCGCTCGACAAGATGATGAAGCCGGGAATCGACGCCTATGACCGCTTCAAGGAGATGTTCGATGCCGCCGCGAAAGAGGCCGGCAAGAACTATTACCTGATCCCCTATTTCATCGCGGCGCATCCGGGCACGACCGACGAGGACATGGTGAACCTCGCGCTCTGGCTCAAGAAGAACCGCTACCGCGCCGACCAGGTGCAGACCTTCCTGCCGTCCCCGATGGCGACCGCGACCGCCATGTACCATACCGGCGTCAATCCGCTGCGTGGCGTGCGGCACGGCGGCAGCGACAAGGTCGAGGCGATCAAGGGGCTCAAGCAGCGCCGGCTGCACAAGGCCTTCCTGCGCTATCACGACCCCGACAATTGGCCGGTGCTCCGCGACGCGCTGCGGCAAATGGGCCGCGCCGACCTGATCGGCGCACGCCCCGACCAGCTCGTGCCGGCCTACCAGCCGCCCGGCACCGGCAAAGCCGCCGGCACGCCACGCCCCCTGCGTCCCGCGAGCAGGACCCAACGCTTCACCACGAAGGGCGTGCGCATCATGAAATAGGCCGGCCAGGCGGTGCGCTCATGAGTCCGAAGTCGTCGTGAATTTCGAGGCGGCCGCGGGCGGCAGCGTCTCACCCTGCTGCAAGAGAATATCAAGAGCGAGCGGCGGCGCGACGGGCGCGATGCCGGCTGGTCGGCGAGCTTCTTCAATCGTCTGGCGATAATTGCCGGCTGACACCACGGGGAAAGACACGATGGCAAAACCGGAAATCATCGGTTCGGCGCGGTCGACATACACTTGGGCCGTGCGCATGGTCTGCGAGGAAAAGGGTATCGACTACACTTTGACGGAAACGATGCTCGGCGCGCCGGAGCTCTTCGCCATTCATCCCCTCGGCAAGATGCCGGTGCTGCGCCACGGTCAGATGGAGCTCTTCGAATCGAAGGCGATCGCCACGTATCTCGATCGCAGCTTCCCCGAACCGCATGTCTTCCCCTCCGATCCCCGCCTCGCTGCGCTGACCGAGCAATGGGTCTCGCTCGTCAACACGGTGATCGACCGCACGCTGATACGAACCTACCTCCTTGCCCATATCGTGCCTATGACCGCCGATGGCAAACCTGACCGCGCGGCGATCGACGCCATCATGCCGGCCGTCAGGGAGCAATTGGGAATCCTCGACAAGGCGGTCGCCCAAACGGGCTATCTCGTCGAGGACCGGTTTACATTCGCCGACATCAATCTGATGCCGATCCTCTATCGGGCCCGACAATTTCCGGAGAGCGCCGAGGCGCTCGCCGCCGCGACCCATCTTGCGGGCTACTATGACCGGCACGCTGCGCGGCCGAGCTTCGTGAACACCATTCCGCCCTCGGGTGCGCCAAGCCGATCGAAGGCCAACTAGCGCAAACGACGAAGGCGGGGGCCGGCCGCCATGGAGTGCTCTCGACCGCGGAAGTATATCTGCGTGTGCATCCGGATTTGAACACGTGTTCAAAATATGCGACGCTGTGCTCAAAATCGGGGCGATGCGGAGCGATCCATGGCGGGGAAGACACCGGTAAGGGCCATCGACGTCGCCCGCACATCCGGGGTGTCCCGAGCCACCGTCTCGCGCGCCTTCACCGAGGGCAGCAGCATTTCGGAGGCGAAGCTCAGGCGCGTCCTCGAAGCGGCGGATGCGCTCGGCTACCGTCCGAACGCTATCGCCCGCACCCTCACCTCGCGCAAGTCGGGCATCGTCGGCATCGTCATCGCCGACCTCGTCAATCCCTTCTATGCCAAGGTGCTCGAGACGACCTGCCTGAAGCTGCAGGAGCGAAAGCTCGCGAGCCTGCTGCTCTCGGGCGCCGATGCGCACAACCTCGACACGCTCCTGCCACAGCTCCTCTCCTATCAGGTCGATGGCGTGATCGTCGCGGCCGCCACCTTGTCGTCGAGGCTTGCCGATCGCTGCGCCGAGCGTGGGCTCCCCGTGGTCCAGCTCAACCGCTACAGCGAGCTCGACCACGTCAATGTGGTCTGCTGCGACAATATCCGCGGCGGCCGCATGGTCGCCGAGCATCTGCTCGGTATCGGGCGCCAGCGCATGGCATTTCTGGCCGGCATCGAGAACACCTCGAGCAGCCGCGATCGCGAGATCGGCTTTCGCAGCGGCCTCGCTCAAGTCGGCCTCGATCTCAAGGCCCGCGATGTCGGGAACTACGTCTATCGCGATGCGCTCGACGCGACCCAGAGGTTGCTTTCGCGCAAGCCTCGCCTCGACGCCTTGTTCTGCGCCAATGATGCGATGGCGATCGCGGCCGTCGATGTCGCGCGCAGCCTGAAGATCAAGGTGCCCGAGGAGCTGGCGATCGTGGGTTTCGACAATACGCCGCCGGCCTCTTCGCAGGCTTACAGCCTCACCTCGGTCGACCAGAATATCGACCAGATGGTCGACCAGGCGGTTGCCATGATCGTCGCAGGGAGCCCCCCGACCGGGCAGCGGGCGCAGAAGATCTTTTTGGCGAGCCGTCTGGAGGTCAGGAACTCAACTTCCGGTGGCGCGACGAAGGTTGTTCGCGGTTGACAGGGCTCCCGCACTGAGCTTTTTCTTGAGCACGCGTTCAAAAAGGGCGCCGTCTCGGGAGGATGCTGTGATGCGCAAATCGAGCTTCGTGCTGGCCGCCGCGGCGCTAGCGGCGTCGAGCCTGATGGGGGCGAGAGCCGAAGAGGTGACGCTGCAATTCCTCTTCCCCTCCGGGAATAACGGACTTGAAGCCGCCGTCGCCGAATTCCAGAAGCGCAATCCGGACATCAAGATTCAGTACCAGCCGATTCCCTTCGCGCAGATGAATTCGCAGGTGTTGTCACGCCTGGGCACGCAGGATTCGAGCCTCGACATCTACGGCGTCGATGCGCCGCGGGTCGCGGCGTTGGTGCAGCGCAAGTTCCTCACCGATTTCAGCTCTCTCAAGTCCGAGGCGCTCGCGGCCTTCGGCCAGAAGCCGGTTGAGACGGCGACCATCGCCGGCAAGATGTGGGCTTTGCCCATGTGGAACTCGACGCAGCTCCTCTACTACAACAAGGACCTGTTGAAGGCGGCCTCGGTGCCGGAGCCCAGCGCCGATCCAACGAAACGCCTGACCTGGGACGAACTCCTCGACGAAGCAGCCAAGGCGAAAGCGGCGGGCGCCAAATGGGGCTTCGCCTATGATCAGGTCGATCGCTATTACCAGCTTCAGCCGCTCTTCGAATCGAACGGCGCGGGTCCAGGCCTCAGCGGGCCCGACATGCTGACGCCGACCGTCGGTTCGGCAAAATGGATCGAGACCGCGGCCTGGTACGGCAAGCTCTTCGCGGACGGGCTCTCCCCGCGCGGTGTCGAGCCCGCTCAAAGCCCACAGCTCTTCGCTTCGGGGCAAGCCGCCTTCTTCTATGGGGTGCCGGCCCACACCACGACCTTCCTGAAGGCGACCGAGCTCAAATTCGGCCTCGCCCCTGTTCCCTATTTCA
>Ga0318562_10000558_pt1 | contig 16442 bp, 17 predicted proteins | sample GRESIP066b5f18_FD_203688 | JGI IMG/M metagenome (GOLD analysis project Ga0318562, IMG submission 203688) | Tropical soil microbial communities from Luquillo Experimental Forest, Puerto Rico - GRE.SIPMG.066b5f18 | ecosystem: Environmental > Terrestrial > Soil > Tropical forest > Bulk soil... | reverse complement strand
GGTCTCCGCCCCCATCGCGGCCGCCCGGGCCGGGGTCCCCACTAAATCTCCGGCCGTGGCTATGTGCATTCCGAGCTTCATGAGCCCATTATACGGCTATTTTCCGTCTTTGGGCTTTTCCACCGGCTTGTCCGCTGGTTCGGCGGCCTCTGCCTCCTGCACCGGCTCGTCGTCGAGCTCGGCAAAGTCCAGGCGCTCGTAGTATACCGGCGCTTGGGTGCCAATTTGGTGCCGCTCCACGATTTCGTCGGCCACTTCGGGGTCGAATCCGAGGCGAATTATTTGTTGTACTTTGCTAACAGGGTCGGTGTTTGAGAAAAGAATTTCCTCTAACCGGCGCTCCTGCCAGACCGCGTCTCGGTCGCTCATCTTTGGTCCCTCCACCATTAGTGACCTGAGCATAATGGTTGCGGGTGGGTGTACACATTGGCGGTTAATCCAAGCGGGATGGGGGTTGTGACATAATGTTTTGGCAATGAGTTACACGTTATCCCAGGATCAGGCTGCGGCTTTGAAGCAGATTGGCGCTTGGTATAGGAGCAAAAGCTCACCTTTCCTGACGCTAGGCGGTTATGCCGGAACGGGCAAAACCACGTTGATCGCGTATCTGCGCAAAGCCCTCAAAGACTACGACGAAGACGTAACGGTGGCATTTTGTGCCTATACCGGCAAAGCGGCCCGGGTGCTCCAGGAGAAACTGCGGGGCATGCGCGTGATGAAGCGGGGTGATTCGGTGTCTACGATTCATAGCCTGATTTACACGACTGAGGAAGGGCCCAATGGTCCGAAGTGGATTCGCAAGGAGAAACTGGAGCGTGACCTGATCGTGGTGGATGAGGCTAGCATGGTGGACAAGGCCATTTGGGACGATTTGTTGAGTTTCGATATCCCAATTTTGGCAGTGGGCGACCATGGCCAGCTGCCGCCGGTGGGCTCGGCGTTTAATCTCATGGCTGATCCGGATGTGCGCTTGGACCGGATATTCCGGCAGGCCGAGGGTTCGCCGATTATTGAGGTGGCGACACTGGCGCGGTCATCGGGAGTGGTGCCGGTGCACGAGTTTGGCCCGGGGGTGCGCAAACTCGACCGGGCGTTGCCCGAGACCGGCGTGATGGTGCAAGAGCTTTTGGACAGCTGGCGCTCGGATTTGTTGATATTGTGCGGCTACAACCATACCCGCGTGAAGCTCAACCAGGCCATCCGGGGCATGCGCGACATGCAGTCGCCTGAGCCCCAGAGCGGCGACCAGGTGGTGTGCCTGCGCAACAACCGCACGAAGCACTTGTATAACGGAATGCTCGGGCGGATTGTGCGGGTGGTGCCGGCGCTAGGCGAAGAGGGCGAAAAATGGTACGAAGCGGAAATTGAGCTCGAGGGCGAGGAATATACCTACTCGGGGTATATTTTGCGTGAACAATTTGGGGCGCAAACTACAGTGAAAGATGTGCCGGTGGCGCCCGACGGCGAGCGCGGAGACCTGTGGGATTTCGGGTACGCGCTGACGGTGCACAAGGCGCAGGGTTCGCAAGCGCCGCGGGTGCTGGTGTTTGAGGAACGGTTTGCGCGGTCCAATGAGGAGGATTGGCGGCGGTGGTTATACACGGCGGTGACGCGGGCGGAGACGGAGTTGACGATAATTGGGAGCGCGTAGGCTAGCCTACCCTTCTGCTTACTGTGGTCCAAATGATTTTCTTCTAAGATGAGTGGGTTGTTGCACATTTTCCGCACTTCCATCTGCTAATACCGGGGACTCTCCCATACGGTAGGTATTCCAAAAAGTGGAAATACCGGCACCACCAGCTTTTCGGTGCCTGGATAATGCCTTTAGTAAGCCACAAATTTGATATGCTAAATCGAACTCGGGTTCTATTTCCACTTTTCGGAATAGTTAGGTTACGAGCGAAGTCTTCCTGTCGGTAAACTGCCACCGGATGTACCCAAAACGCCGCTAGCTTAGCGCGACAGCCGGATAACGGCGCCTCGGATGGCAAACAGTAGCACGAGCATGAGAGCGCCCACATAGGTGAGGGGCGGAATGAGGATGGGTCCAAGGATGCAGACTACGATCATGGCAAGCACCAACGCGGTCCATGTGAGGCGAAGGTTTTCGACCTCGGAGGGTCCGTAGCCCTTGTGGGTCTGCAGTTCGGCGCCACAGCCCATCATGACGGCCGAGGTGAGCAGCGCGAAGATGAAGATGATAATGCCGCGGATATAGTTGGTGCTGGTGGTGGTGGCCAGCGAGAATAGCGCCAGCAAGGTGGCGAGTAAGGTAATTACGAGCAGGACCGCGCCTATCCCGAGCGACAACGAGCCGACAAACCGGATACTTTGGAGATCGCGTTGTGGGTTCATGAGGCTCTCCTCTTGACACTAGCGTATCATGCTAGGTACAACCTAAGATAACGCTAACGGTAAATCAGACAGGAGACCATGGAAGATAAAACCACGCTGGATGCTATCCACCGGCTAATGCTTGAATTGGCAGAGACCCGCGGGAAAATGAAAAAGATCAAAGATGATTTGAAGGATATTGCGGACCAGAACGACGAATACCGGGCGCTCCAGGAAGAACTCAAGGAAGTCAGCGAGAAGCGCGCGACGGCCAAAAAGTTGCTTGAAGCCGACAAAGACTACCAAGTCGTGAATTCTGAACTCGAAGAGCTGAAGTTTAAGTTTACCGACCTCCAGGAAATCATGAGCCACCATTTGGTGACGTACTTCCGCGAGTCAGGCGAAACGTCGCTCAAAACCCCGGACGGCGAGACGCTGCAAGTGGTGGTGAGCGCGAAGCTGGGCAAAGAAGTCGCCGAATAATTATTGCCGGCGGCGCGGGGTTAAGACTTGCGGCCGGCGGTTTGCTTGATTTGCTGCGAGGCGTTGACGTTGCAGGCTGCCCAGAGGCCGCGGTTGGCGGCTTGGGCCTGGGATTCGAGGGCCTTGAACTCGTCGAGTTTGGAGTACGGGAACATCGTATAAGCGAAGGCCCAGCCGTCTTGCACGAGCTCGGCGTTGTAGAGCGTACCGTTGGGCAGGTAGACGTAGCGAAGGATGCGGTTGTATTTATCGCGGTCGGAGTCTTCGGGGTCGGGTGCGAGGCGGACGTCCTTGCCCTCGAGCCAGGTCCGCGTGTGGTCGGCGGCTTCCGGGCCGTAGCACTGGACGGTTTTGCGCGGGTCGTGGGTTTCCGGGGTGTCGATGCCAATGAGCCGGACGGTTTCTTTGGTACTCCCCTGCTGTACGTCGATGGTGTCACCGTCGACATCGCGGGTAACGTGCCACAGTCCGGGTTGGGCGTTTAACATGCCGTTGCCGGAGGGTTGTGACGAGGCATCGGTTGACGACTCTGAACCTTGGACATCACCGGTGGTTGAAGCCGATGAACTGACTTTTGGCGTGGGGGTGCCGAAAAGTGTGCCTTTTGAATGGGCAGGATAATTGCTCAGCGCTGCGACGATGAGTGCCAGAACCACGCTGGCGAGCGAAACGGTAAGGCGCTTACGCCGCCGGCGGTATTTGGGGTGGTCGAACTCATCCATGCCCCGACATCTTGTCATAGGTGGTGGGCGGAGGCAATCCCCGGCTGAGGTTGGATTGCGCTTGGGCTTATGCTGGTGGTGGCGGTGGGCGCAGGTCGCGTCTCGTTTGCGGCCGGTGCCGGCAGCATAACCTTGGAGTTCTACCATGCAAGGTACCTATTCCAAAATGTGGAAATTCAAATGTCTTCTGACATTTTTTTGGCTTTGCTAAGGCATAATAAATTTGGTTTTGGACGGTATTTCCACTTTTCGGAATACCTGCTGTAAGAGTCCTTCCGCCGGGTGAGCTTGTTTCTCAAGTGCGCTTATCGGCGGCCGGAAACGTAGGGGTTATCGCGCAAATAGAACCGCCAGGGGTAGTCGGCGGCTTTGGTAATGCCGATGCGCGGACTGGTGGCAACGGCCAGGGCTTGGGCGGGGTACGGCCCAGTGGGGCGGAGCGACAAAGTTTCGCCGAGTCGGCTGCCCGACAGGTCTAAACCGATGCCTAGGGATTGTGACAGACGGCCGGGACCGCTGGTGAGCAAGCGGGGGCCGGCGGTGTGGCGACGGGTGGCCATAACGTTGAGGCCAATGGTGGGCTCGAGGGCGCGAATCAGCACCGCTTGTCCCTCACCTGCCGGCCCGGTGACGATATTTACGCAATTATGGACGCCGTAACTCAGGTACACATATATTGCGCCGCCGGCCTCGAACATCGGCGCGACCCGCGAGGTGTGTCCGCGGTAGGCGTGGCTGGCCGGGTCTTCGCGCCCATGGTAGGCCTCTACCTCAACGATGCGCCCAGCGGTTTCGATGCCGCCAGCGTTCGAAACCAGCTCAAGTCCGAGCAGCAGCGGTGCCACTGTGAGCGAGTCGGCGGTGAGCCACTGGTACGGGCTGGGGTCTGGTTTAGTCATCGGGCCTATGCTACCATGACCCGTGACAAAGTGAGGTTACAAGTGCGCGAATTTAGCGATACGCTGAACGAGTTTAAGAAATTCCTAATGCGCGGCAACGTGGTGGACCTGGCCGTAGCCGTGGCGGTTGGAGCGGCCTTTACGGCGGTGGTGAACTCGTTGGTGAAGGACATTATTACGCCGTTGATTGCGGCGGTGGGCGGCAATCCGGATTTTTCCGGGCTGGTATTTACCATCCACGGCAGCCGGTTTATGTACGGCGACTTTATTAACGCCGTCATTTCGTTCCTAATTATGGCGTCGGTGGTGTTCTTCTTTATTGTGCAACCCGTCAACCGGCTCATGAAATTGGCCGACCGGAAGGAAAAAGACGAAGAGAAGCGCGACCCGCAGCTAATTTTGCTGGAAGAAATTCGCGACGAACTTAAGAAGCGGAAGTAGCCCGTCGGCTGGTTTTGCGGCGGAACCAGGCCGGGAAGCGTCCGAGTTTGTCGAACCAGGTGTAGAGAATGGGCGTGGTGAAGAGCGACAGGATGCCCGAGGTCAGAATTCCGGCAATAACGACCGAGTCGAGGCCGCGCCAAAACGGGCTCAAAATGGCGAGCGGCAAGAGAGAGCCCAAGGCGGTGACCTTGGTGAGGAAAATGGGTCGGAACCGCACGGCGGTGGCTTGCGAAATGGCCTCCTTTACCGGCATGCCCTCGGCCACGCGCTTGTTGGCGTAGTCGATCACGAAAATGCCCACGTTGACCACAATGCCGGCCAGCGTAATGAGGCCGAGGATTTCCAGGAAACCGAATTCGTTGCGCTCCAAAGCCAATATCGGGAATACGCCCAGGAACGAGAGCGGGAGCGCGAAGGTAATAATAATGGGCTTGAGAAACGAGTTGAAGAAGAAGGCCAGCAGCAAGTAAATCATGAGGATGGCAATGCCGAGCGCTTCAAACAGGTTGGTGAACGATTTGGCAATGTCGTCCCCCTCCCCTTTTGATTCGAGCGCGTCGGAGCGCAGCCCGAACTGCTTGAGGTGCGCCTTGGCCCAGTCGTTGAGCTGCTTTTGGACGGTAAAGGTGTTGGCCTCGGGAGTAAGGGCGGCTTGCACATTCGCATAGCGCTGGCCGTTTTGGTGCTGGATGGTGCCGGCCGCCGAGTCAGTGGTAAACGTGGCGATAGTGCCAAGCTTCACCGGCCCGGTAGGCGACTGGATGGTGACGTTTTTGAGCGAGTCGACCGAGGTGTACTTGTCGGAACCTTGGTACGTGGCGACTGCGTCAACCTGGGCTTCGCCGATGGTGAGCTTGGTGAGGTCTTGCTGACCGAGCAACGCTGCCAGCTGGCCGCCGGCGGTGAGGGTGGTGAGGCCATGCTGGGCGGCCGCGGCCGGGTTGATCGTAATTTGGACCGATCCGGTGCCGGCGTCGGAGTAACCGTCGGATACCCGGGTGACGTCGTTCAGGCTCCGCGCGTAGTCGCCAAGGGCCAGGGCAAACGAGCGGAGCTTGCCCAAATCGGAATCGTAGACTTGCACCTGCACGGGGAATTCATTGGTGGGAGGTCCGATTGATAATCGCTCGGCAGAGGAGTAAATGCCCTTGGACGGGTCGTGAGGCAGCTGGTTTTTGATTTGGGCGGCGAGGTCTTCGGCCGAAGTCGACCGCTCCGCGATGGGGATGAGGTTCATGTAAATTTGGAACCCGGTCGCGCTCTGCTGCAGGTAATAATAATTCGAGATTTCAGCATGGCTGTTTAAGACGCTTTCGGTCTTGGTGGCCAGGTCGGCGATTTGCGCGTCGGTGAGACTGGCCGGATACGACACGCTGGCGGTGGCTTCAATGGTGTCGTGGGGTTTGGAGAACTGGGCGCTTTTAACCCCACCCGTGGCAAACAGATAGCCGGTGACGGCAAGGGGGAGCGTGAGGGCAAATAGCATAATAATGATTTGGATAGAGGCGTGGCGGAGGATGAACAGGTTCGCGCGTTTGAACCATCGGCTCACCTTCCACAGCGCCTGCTCCTCGGTAATAGGGTGGTCCTCGTGGTGGGATTTGGGCTTAATGAAGCGCTGGGCGAGCGGGGCTAAAAATATAAGCGGCACGAAGAACGAGGCGACTAGGGCCGGCACGACGGTGACGGGGATATATTTGATGACTTGGCCAAACACGCCGGAAACGATGCCAAACGGGGTAAACACGATGATGGAGCAGAGGGTGGCCATGAGTAGGCCGAAGCCAATGGAGTTTACCGCCGCCAATACACCTTCGCGGGTGGTGTAGCCCATGTCTTTGTAGCGCTGGATGCTTTCAATAACTACGATGGCCGGGTCAACCACCAGGCCAAGGATGAGGATCATGGAGAAGAGGGTAAGGGTGTTGAGGGTGTTGCCGGTGAGCCAAAGCGCAATGAGGGTAAACAGGAACGACAGCGGAATCGCCAGTCCGGCTATGAGCGCAGCGCGGATATTTACGAACATAAACATGGCCAGCATGAGCAGCCAAATGCCACCGAGCAGGTACCCGATATAGCCCCAGGCGCCAATGCCGTTCCACTTCTCGCCGACAGCGCCGGCCGAAATTTCGTTGATCTGACGCTGCGTGGAGGCGGCGTCATCGTAGAGGCGGGTGACGGTGAGGCTCTTGGAGAGCGTGCCGTCAGACTGCAGGCGGTTGAGGGTGGTGGTGAGGTCATGGTTGACGGCAATGATGTCGGCGTCGGAGCGGATGTCGGCTCCATACACAATGCCGGTTTGCGATTGCGGGTAGCCGTTGTGCGGCGTGCCAATGTGGTTGATCTGGCCGTTTTGGTCGATGGCCCGGTTGACGGCGGCAATGCTATCGAGGCGGACCGATCCGCCGTGGGCGGTGGGAATTTGGGCGGCCGCCACATCGCCGAGGCTGGCAAACCGTCCCGCGACCGTTACGGTGGCGCGGTCGCCGCTGATGGTGAGGTTTTGGCCCGCCGGGATGTTGGCATTTTGCGCTTGGAGGGTGGTGGCGATGGAGGAGGGGTCCACGCCGGCAGCAGCCACTTTGGCGCTGTCGAGTGCCACAAACACCTTGTCGTCGAAGGTTGACTGCAGCTTGACCTGCTTAATGCCTTTGATTTGGGAAACTTCGCGTTCAAATATCCGGCCCTGGGCGAGTAGGTCTTCATTTGAGAAGGGGCCGGTAAGGCCAAACACAAACGACGAATTGCCGGCAGTGGGTTGCATGATTTCCGGCTTGTCGGCGCCCTTTGGCAGGTCGGCGCCGGAGACTTTGGAGGTAACATCGCGCAGGCCGGCGTCGGCGTCGGCATCTTCATTGAGGGTGGCGATTACCAGCGAATGGGAATCGGAGGAAGTGGATTGCACCGACTTCACGGCTTTAATGTCTTTGAGCGCGCTTTCGATGGGGTCGGTTACGCTGTGCTCGACCTCGCCGGGGGCAGCCCCTTTGTAGACGGTGCTTACGACCACGATTTTCACCGGTACTTGCGGGAAGCCCTCGCGCCGGAGGCCGTGTAATGCGGCTACTCCGCCCAAGACCAAAAACAAGAATAGCACCACGGCAATCCGTTTTCTGACAAGGAAGTAGCCCGTGATGCTTGCGACCCAGTTATACCTATTTGGCACGGTTTTCTCCTAAGGAAAGGATTTGTGGTACATTGTTAATATATTTAAAATATGAGTTTGAACTCATGTTGTCAACGATCAACCAGTAAGGGGACGGATGAAATTCGAGGAAACTACGGCCCTCCGGCATACCCCTAAGCAGATCCGCGGCCAGCGCAAAGTTGATCACATTTTGCGCAGCGCAGAAGCCCTGTTTGCCGAGGTCGGATTCGAAAATGCTACCACCAATGCCATATCGGCCCGGGCTGGAGTGTCGATTGGCTCCCTGTACCAGTTTTTTGCGAGCAAAGATGCAATTTTGGAGGCTATGGCGGACCGTTACTTGGAACAAACCCGTTTGGAGTTGGGCCAATTAATGGAATCGTCGTCGGAATTTGAGCTTGACGAATTTATTAACCGGATGCTGGCGCTGGCGATTAAGCTGCAAGAGCAGCGCCCGTATTTCCTGCAATGCCTGGCGGTGTCGCAGCCATCGCCGTCCTTGGGCCGGGCGGTGGAAAAGTTGGTGGATGAGCTTACCGGCTACGTGCTGCGGCTGCTGGAGCGGGCAACGACTGAAACCGACCCGAAAACTTTGCGGATGAGGGCCAGAATTTGCGTCATAATGATTGGGTCGATGTTGCCGTTGGCGGTGCATACCCGGGGTCGGGAACGGTTGCGCGCCACCGACGAGACCAAATTATTGTTAAAGAGCTACATAGAGCCAATGTTGAAGGTACCGGGCAAGTTGTGAGAGAATTCGGGAAACCAGTGGGGGAAGATATGAGAGACAAGATTTTAGCTGCGGCCCGCGATATTTACGACCGGGCTGAACCGAAGCGAGCCGTGAAGGCGGCTGAGTTCGCCATGGACGATGAACCGGAAAAAGTGGTGGTGCACGAGGTGGACGTGCGGTTTGGCGAAGAACGCTTACGTGTAGCGGTGACCGAAGACTCGGCCCGCCCGCCGTTTGAGTGGCTGCTGGAGATTACTTCGGACGTGGGTGAGGCGGATTATTTTAAACACTACCTGGTGCGCGACCACGATGTGGTGATGGCACAGCGGAAGGTGCTCACGCCGCTCGACGAGCCCGAGGCCAAGTTGGTGCTGGCCGACCTTGAGGCGGCACGCCGGGCGCTGGACTAACTTTTCCTTTAAGCGGGGTAGCGGTGGGCCGCGAGGTTATTGAGGCAGCGATTTTGTTGCCCGACCATTTCAATGGGCGGAGATCTCCTTGGTAAAAGCTTAGTTCACATGAGTGTGAATAACTTAGGTAAAGTGAAATCGTGGCTTGGTGAAGCGGTTATTAAATGTACGGAAATTTGTTCACACCGGTGTGAACAAAGGTTTTTTCAAAGGTAATCGCTGGGACGTCGTTGGTCTACTCGACCAGCACTACTCTCGGGTAATTGTTTGTCCCTGAAATTCCGGGGTGTTGAGTAGCCCGGGGAGGTCGCCTACCTGGTTAAACAGCGCCCGGGAATTGCTGAGGTAACCAAACGTGGAATTTACGAGGTGCTTGACCTCGTCGAACGTCTTTGGCTCAACTTTGATCCGCTCACCAGCGTCGACGTGGGATTCACCGAGGCTTTCGACGCCCCAAGCCAGAAACACGTGAACGAACCATTCGATTTTGACGTCGGGTTGGCGGGCGTAGATGAGCCGCCAGTTCTTGAACGAGTAGCCGGTTTCTTCGGTTACTTCGCGCTTAACAGCGGCCGTGACGGATTCGCGTGGATTAACTCGGCCGCCGGGAAAACTTTGCTTGAGGCCGCGATGCGGTTGTTCGTCCTGGAGAACTAGTATGCGATCGTTCACGATACAGATACCGATGGCAGTATCGGCGCGGCGGAGCATTTCGTAGGTAGCGGTGCTGCCGTCAAATATTTGTTGAGGCCATTGGTAGACGTCAAAAATTTCGCCCTTGAATACGCGTTTGGCGTGGTTGGGGATGAGAATGGCGTCCGGCGGAACGATTTTTTCCATGGCCATAAGTATACCCTATAGCCCTCATGGGCTACTCGGCGCCGGCGGGTACGGACTCGGGAGTTTGGACCGGCTCGTCGGATTTAATCCTTTCGGGACTCTGGGCGCCGCGCAGTTCGCGTTCTTCTACCAGGTAGAACAGCACTATCGAAACGGCGGCGAGTCCGGTGCCCACCACGAATACCATGGAGATGGCGTCGGCAATGGCGGTTTTGGACCATTCAATGTACTGGTCGATGGCGGGCTTAAAGTAGGTCAGGAGTTGGGGCGGCAGTTGGGTGAGGATTTGGTGCAAGGCGGGCGGGCTGGTAACCACGTCGGGGTCATGCAGCACGGAAACGAGTTTGTCGGCCACCGGCTGGAGTTGCGGAATGGGATGGGCCAGGGCATCGGGGAGCGGCAGGTTGTTGAGGCCGGATTTGAGTTCGTTGTTGAAGACGGTGCCGAGCACGGCTGTGCCGACCGCTCCGCCGATGGTGCGGAAAAAGGTAATGGCCCCGGTAACCACGCCGGTATCGGCCAGGCCGAAGAGATTTTGGGCGATCATGGGGAGGAGCGGGAAGGTGGGGCCGATGCCGAGGCCGAGAATGACCATGTTGCGGCTCACCAGGGCGTTGCTGGTGTTGCGATCGATGTGCGAGAGCAGGAACATGCCAATGGCGGCGATCCCGAGGCTCACCAGGCCAACTACCCGGTATTTGCCGGTGCGGGCGGTAATTTGGCCCGAAATTATGCTGCCGGCCACAATGCCGATCATGAGCGGGAGTAGCAGGAGGCCCGAGTTGGTAGCGCTTTGGCCGACCACAGTCTGAATGAAGATCGGGATGTAAAGGATGCCGCCAAACACGAGGGCGGCTGTGAGCACGGTAATAATGCTGACAAGTGAGAAGGAATACTCTTTGAAGAGCCTGAGCGGGATAATGGGGTCTTCGGCGAAATACTCTATGGTAATGAAGGCTGCGGTCATGACGGCGGCGGCGGCGAACAGCGAAATGATCTGGGCGCTCCCCCACGCGTACTTGGAGCCGCCCCAGATGAGCGCGAGTATGAGCGGGACTACAGCGCCGGTAATGCCGATGGCGCCGAGCCAGTCGATTTTGCCGCGCGCATCGTGCTTAATGTTGGGCAGGAACCGGGCAGCGATGCCAAGCGCCACTGCGCCGACCGGGATGTTGACGTAGAACACCCAGCGCCAGCTGAGGTGGTCGGTGAGGTAGCCGCCGAGGGTAGGTCCGATAACGCTGGCCAGACCGAAGACCGCGCCAATGAGCCCGGTCCATTTGCCCCGTTCGCGGGGCGGGAAGATGTCGGCAATAATAGTGAAGGCAGCGGCCGCCAGTCCCCCTCCGCCAATGCCCTGGATGGCGCGCGCAATGATGAGCCAGGTCATGGTGTGGGCGGCTCCGGCCAACGCCGAGCCGGCCAGGAATACGATAACGTTGAAGAAAAACATGACGCGCCGGCCGTAGATGTCGGAAAGTTTCGAGCTAATTGGCGCCGAAATCGCCTGCGTGATCATGTATGCCGCCACCACCCACGAGTATTCAGTGAAGCCTTTGAGGTCCGCGAGGATGTGCGGCAGGGCGGTGCCCACAATGGTCTGGTCGAGGGCGGCCAGAAACATGCCTGATATTATGCTGACGAGAATGCCGGCCTTGGCGCGGCCACTGAGTTCCTGAAGCACGAGGTTGGAGACTCCCAATTAGGGCTTGGTTCATACTAGGCGGATAGAGCGAATTTCGCAAACGCGGCCGGCTCACAATTAGTTCTCAGAATGCGGCGCTATTCTAGTGGTTGTGAACTAGACGGTATACATTGGACATAATGGCGCGCAAAGAAACACTCAATGAAATCCGCGGTATCGGCGAGGTGCTGCTCGTGAGCTATCTGTTGGTTGTGGTGGTGATTGCATTTTGCCGGGCGGTGTTTGGGTTTCCGACGGTTGAGCAGCTGGCCTCGAGTCCGGCGCTGCTGGCGCATGGAGAGTGGTGGCGGTTGGCTACGAGCGCTCTGGTGATTGACGGCCCTCCCCTGCCCCAAGTTGGGGCTATCGCCGTGCTCGGGGCGCTCACGATTTACTTTGGCGGCTCAGGCACATTTTGGCTGACGGCGTTTGCGGGGCATGTGCTGGGCACCTTGTTGGCGTACGCAGGGGTGGCCGGAGTGTGGCTGGCCGACCGGGCCGCGGCAGTGCATCTCATGTCTGATCCGGACTACGGAGTGTCGCTCATTTGGTGTGCCGCGCTCGGGGCATTTGCGGCCATGAGTTGGCTCGGTGCGCGCGGACAGTGGCGCCAGCCGGTGCGGCCGGAGTTAACCGTATTAAGCATTGTGGTTTTGGCTTTGGTAACGTATTTTTCGGACGAAATGGCGGCTATTCAACACGTGCTGGCGTTTGTGGTGGGCGTGGCCATCATCGCCACCGCCGACCGTTCGCGGATGCTGCACCGCACCCGCCAGCCGCTGTGGACGCCACGAGCCGGAGGTCGGCGCTAGGCTTTGCCGCCGGCGACTTTGATCTGTTTGGCGATGATTTTGCCGGCTTCGTCGACTTCGTAAAGGTAAACCTCACCGGTGCCGATTTCGAGGTTGGGGATTTCCTCCTCAACTACTTGCTCAAGGTGCTTCACCAGAGCGCGCAGTGAATTGCCATGGGCGGCTACAATGACGTTCTTGCCGGCTTTGAGGTCAGCCAAAATGTGCTCTTCGTAGTACGGCATCACGCGGGCGTGGACGTCTTTGAGTGTCTCGCCCCCGGGCACTGGGTAGTCCCAGCTGCGCCGCCACTCCATGAACTTCTCTTCGCCGTGTTCTTCACGGACTTGCCACTTGTTTTTGCCCGTGAGATCGCCGTAATCCCGCTCGTTGAGGGCAGGGGCTTTCTTGGCCTCGAGCTCGGTTTGATCGAGTTCGTCCAGGATTTCGCCGAGCGTGTCTTGGGCTCGCTTAAGGTTCGAGGTATGGGCCGCACCAAAGGTAATGCCCTCCAGAGTTTTTGCAGCGGAGCGGGCTTCAGCCCTCCCCTTTTCGGTGAGTTCAACGTCGGTGAGGCCAGTCCATTGGCCGAGTTCATTCCAAGCTGATTGGCCATGACGAACGAGTACGAGATACGGCATGTGGTTCCTTTCGAGAATTGATTACTTCCTTGAAGATCTGAGCCGGGAGATTCCGAAGACTACCATTACGCTGACGAGCAAAAAGATGACCAGGTCGGCGGCAAGGGCAAAGGGCGCGAAGGTCCGATAAGAACCGGGACAACCATAATCCACCGTGAACAGATATGCAAACGGCCAGCCGGTGGCAGAGGTGCGGGGAGGATCCAAAATGGCCAAGCAGTGAAATCCGTTGGTGTCGGCATCGGACGATCGCTGCTGGTTTTGGTACAGAATCGCGGGGAAATCGTTGCGTGGGTCGTAGTAGGTGGCCGAATTATGATCGTTGCTCGGTGGCGGGAATGCATGACTGATTCTGGCCGAAGCTATCGTAAGTATAGCTATTGCGACGATGATAGCGGCTGAGGTAATTGCAAGGCGCTTAAGGTTCATTCTGGAAGCTTAGCATGTAGGGGTAGGCGGAGGAAAACTCTCACTTGTCCTTATTTGACGGCTGAGAGTGAGAGTTTCCGCAGCTATCCAAGTTAGTGTTTGAGGGCGTCGCGGCCGGCGAATTTGGCGGTGTCGCCGAGGGCCTCCTCGATCCGCAGTAACTGGTTGTACTTGGCAACGCGGTCGGTGCGGGAGAGCGAGCCGGTCTTGATTTGACCGGTGGCGAGGCCCACCACCAGGTCGGCAATGGTGACGTCTTCGGTTTCGCCGGAGCGGTGTGAGATTACCGCGGTCCAGCCGGCTTTGTGGGCCATAGTAACGGCGGCGATGGTTTCGGTGAGCGTGCCGATCTGGTTGACCTTAATGAGAATGGAATTGGCGGCTTTTTTGGCGATGCCCTGCTTGAGGAACTCGGTGTTGGTAACGAGCAGGTCGTCGCCCACGAGCTGGAGTTTGTCGCCGAGTTTGGCGGTGAGTTTCACCCAGCCGTCCCAGTCGTCTTCGGCCAGCCCGTCTTCGATTGACACAATTGGGTACTGTTCGGCCAAGTCAGCCAAGAAATCAACCATTTCCTCGGAGGTGAGCGCCTTGTTTTCGGTGGCCAAGTGGTACTTGCCATCCTGGTAGAGCTCGCTGGCAGCCACGTCGAGCCCGAGGGCGATTTGGTCGCCGAGTTTGTATCCGGCTTGTTCGACAGCTTGAGCGATGAGGTCGAGCGCCTCTTTGTTACCGTGTTTAACATTGGGGGCGAACCCACCCTCGTCGCCGACGGTAGTGCCGTAGCCGGCCTTTTTGAGGACCTTGGCAAGCGCGTGGAATACTTCGGTGCCCATTTGGATGGCCTCGCTGAAGCTACGGGCGCCAACCGGCAGGACCATAAATTCCTGGATGTCGGTGGAACCCGCCGCGTGTTTGCCGCCGTTGATAATGTTCATCATGGGCAAGGGCAGCACTGGGTCCTGGATGCCGGGCGCCAGATGCTGAATGTGCTCCCAGAGCGCCTCGCCATGCTGCAGGGCGCCGGCCTTGGCGGTGGCGAGCGAGACGGCCAGGATAGCGTTGGCGCCGAGCCGGCCCTTATTTGGGGTGCCGTCGAGCTTGTTTAAGGCTTCGTCGAGCGCTACTTGGTCGTCGGCGTCGAGCCCGGCGACGGCTTCGGCGATCTCCCCTTTTACGTGGCCAACTGCCTTGGTAACGCCCTTGCCGCCGTAGGCCGCTCCCCCATCCCGCAGTTCAACGGCTTCGTTGGAGCCGGTAGATGCGCCCGAAGGCACTGCGGCGCGGCCGAGCGTGCCGTCTTCCAGAATTACATCAGCTTCTACGGTGGGGTTGCCTCGGGAATCGAGGATCTGGCGGGCAGTAACGCTTGCGATCTTCACGTTTATGGGGTTCCTTACATTTTTTAACCAACCCATAGGGTCTCATACCTTGGGCGATTCGTGAAGCGCAGACGCCTTTTGCGGGTGGGGCTTCGAGTGGGTGAGCCTTCCGGTATCGCGGGGCGAATGCGTGTAACCTAGCGAATGGTTCGTTTGCAAATGCAACTATTCAGATGATCTACCCTTAAATTGGATTTGAGGTCAAATTAAGTGGCCTTACCAAGCCATAAACCAACAATGAGGGTAGATCGTCTGAGTAGACGGTATTACTAACTAGCTGTCCGTCGGCGGGTAGTTCATCGCGGGTAGTTCGCCGGCCATTTTTTAGCGGAAGCCTTTGCGCGGAGTTTGAATGGCTTTGGGTAATTTGGGGAGAGGCGGCTCATCGGCCGCGGCCGCGGCGGGCTCCGGCGCAGTGGGCTCGGGTTCGTCTGGTTTTGCCGGTTTGGGAGCCGGTTCGGGGGCTGGACTCAAAGTGGCTGACTGCTGGTATCCGGCTGGAAGTGACGGTTCGGGCAGGCCCGAAGGAGTCGCCTGCACGGATCCGTCCTCGCCTGCGACTGGTTCTGCTCGTGTATCAATCGGGAGATAGCCTTGGGCCACGCCTGATTCATACGACATGGGTCGTTCGCCCGGGCGAATTATTTTGGCTCCCAGATCCATGGCGCTTTGCTTGGGGAAGCGTTTGGTGGATTCGTCGGGCAATTCCAGGAAGGGAAAATCTTCACGGTACTTGGTCATAAAGGTGTCGAACATGCCCTGGGTATCTGATTGGGGATTTATTTTGAGGGTGGAGTACCAGTTGCGCCCCACGTCGATGCCGTCGGCGAGTTGGACCTCGCGGACCAATGTGTTGATGTCGCCGGTTTCGCCGGGCATTTGGACCCGCGGTCCGACCGGAGGTCCGGCCGGCGCCGGTTCCGGCTCCTGGGCGGCTTGGCCTGATGCCGGCAGGTCGGCTGCGGCCGGTTCAGGTTGGCCGACTGGTGGGGCCACCTGCGGCGGGTATTGTGAGTTTGGCTGGGGTGATTGAGGGTCCATTACGGCTTCTCCTGTTGTGGTAATTGTACCCAATTTTGGTAGGGATTTTTAAACAAATTGGCGTTGAGGTATTTCGGGTCCGTAGTTACTTCTTCCCCTACCCAATCCGGCAAATCGACCGATTCATCGGCGGATTTGAGCTCAACTTCGGCGACAACCAGCCCTGAATTAGCACCTTTGAACAGGTCAATTTCCCAGCGGTGGCCGTGTTCGTCGCGCTCAAAGCGGAGTTTGTCGATAATGGGGTGCTCGCAGGCGAGTTCGAGTAGTTCATTGGCGTCTGTGAGCGGAATTTCGTACTCAAACTCGTTGGTCCCTGCACCTTGCCGCTCGGCTTTTACGGTAATGAACCCGAGGTCGCCTTTGGTGCGCACCCTCACGGATTTTTCGGGCGAGGCCAAGATGTACCCCTGCCGGATAGGAGTAACGCTAGCCCCGGTACGCCAAGCCTCTGAGGTTACCAG
>Ga0318562_10000556_pt1 | contig 16466 bp, 18 predicted proteins | sample GRESIP066b5f18_FD_203688 | JGI IMG/M metagenome (GOLD analysis project Ga0318562, IMG submission 203688) | Tropical soil microbial communities from Luquillo Experimental Forest, Puerto Rico - GRE.SIPMG.066b5f18 | ecosystem: Environmental > Terrestrial > Soil > Tropical forest > Bulk soil... | reverse complement strand
TCGTAGGGCTCCGCCTGTGCCAGGACCCAGTCGTGCCCGCCGTCGTTCAGCGCCGCCCCGCAGTGCTCAGGTCGGCTCCAGCGAGTCGGTGAGGGGAGCCCCGCAGTTCCCGCACCGGGCGGTGGCCATTCCGCGGTCGGCGTCGGTGCGGACCCCGGCCTTCCGCTCGAGAGTGAAGACCCACCGCTGGGGGATGACGGGCAATCCGCCGGGTGCCGAGCCGGAGGCGACCACCCCCATCCGGGCGCTCCAGCGGATCTCCACCGCGGCGTGCGTCGTGTCCGGTCCGAGGTCGAAGGCCTGGACGTCCACGCTGCCCACCGCGCACTGGAGGAAGGCCCGCGAGCGCCCCCGGGCCCGCAACGCCTCCACGTCGGCCTGCAGCTCGCTGACGAACGGGGCGGTCGCCACCTTGGCCAGCGCGCCGGGGCGGGTGCGCGACTGGGCGTCGACCCAGGTCCAGAAGACCAGCGAGGCGCGGTCCTCGAGGACCTCCAGCGAGAGGGCCGGGTCCGTCGCCCGGAGCGCTTCCAGCCCGGGGACGTTCCCCGGGGCCGCCCCCGCCTCGGACTGCTGGGTGATCTCCGCCAGGACCCAGTCGTAGCTGCCGCTGTTGACGATGGCGCCGCAGTAGGTGCAGTTCCCGGCCGCGCCCCCGTCGAACGGCGCGCCGCAGTTGGGGCAGCGCCCGGTCTCGTTGGGCCCCCTCTGCTTGGTCTGCACCCCGGGACGGCGGACGAAGGACCACACCTCCACGAACGGCTCGGCCGCCACCCGGCTGACTCGCGATTGCGCCTCCTGGGGAGGCATCGCCGCCGGCACGTCGAGGTCCCGCGCCTGGGCGCGGACCCGGACGTGGAGGGTATCGAAGGCCGAGGTCTGCTCCAGCCCCACCGCCTCCAGGCCCAGCACCGCCACGTCGGCGGTGACGTTGCGCACGCCCTGGAGCCGGAGGAGGGCCAGCTGGACGTTCAGCCGCCGGAAGGTGGCATCGGAGAGGTCGGCCCGCACCGGGGACAGGGCGCCGGCGCTCCACGCCGCCTGCACCCGGAGGAAGAGCGCCTTCGCCTGGTCGAGGAATCCCACCAGGTCGAATCGGGGATCGCGGCGTTGCAGCGCATCGACCCAGGCGGTGACGTCGCGGGCGCTCACCGCCTGGATGGGGCGGGCGTCGGCCTGCTCCAGCACCCGCTGCGTGCTGGCGAGCGAGCCGAAGGAGCGGACGAAAGCCCGCCAGAGAACGTAGGCGACGATGATCAGGGCGAGGGTGAAGAGGGGATGGGAGACGAAGAAGAGCGCCCAGCCCAGGTCCGAGGCGCTCCCTCCTCCGGAGTAGCCGCCGTAGTTCCCGGAGTACGAGCCGGAGTGAGAGCCACCCCAGCTTCCTCCGGAGGAGCCCCGGCTGGAGGAGGAGGAATGAGAGCTCGAGGAATGCGAGCCCGAGTAGTGCTGGCCTCCGCCGACCCGGGCTGCGGCCCCACCGCCCACCACCAGAAGGATGAGGATCAGCAGCCGTCCGCGTCGCGGCATCGAAGTGACCTTGCCATGCGGGGCTCGCCCGACCTAACGGAGGCACCCATGGGCACCTTCCGGGACGAGCGCCATGGCGCAATCGAGGTGTGGACGCTGGATGCGGAGGACACCCGCAACGCCATCAGCCGGGCGATCGCCGCCGAGCTCGAAGAGCGGGTGGCCCGCATCTCGCGCGGGTCCGGGACCCGGGTGGTCATCCTCACCGGGGCCGGCGACAAGGCCTTCTGCGCCGGGGCAGACCTGAAGGAACGGGCGACCATGTCGGAGCCCGAGGTCCGGACCTTCCTGGAGCGGCTCCGTCGAGTTCTACGGGCAGTGGAGCTCAGCGATTGCGTGTTTCTCGCGGCGCTCAACGGTTCCGCTCTCGGCGGAGGCACGGAACTGGCACTGGCTTGTGATCTCCGCGTCGCTGCCCCAGCAGCCGAGCTCGGTCTCACCGAGGTCCGGCTGGGCATCATCCCCGGCGGGGGAGGGACGCAGCGTCTGCCGCGGTTGATCGGCGCTGGGCGCGCCAAGGATCTGATCCTCACCGGCCGGCGCATCAACGCCGCGGAGGCCTTCGCCATTGGGCTGGTGCAGCGGCTGGCGCCGGAGGGACGACTGATGGAGGTCAGCCTCTCGGTCGCCGAGCAGATCGCTGCCAACGCCCCGCTGGCCATCGCCGCGGCGAAGCACGCCATCGACGGCGGGGCGAGCCTGGAGCTGGACGCGGCCCTGGGCCTCGAGCTGAAGCACTACGAGACCGTGCTCGCGTCGGAGGACCGCCGGGAAGGCCTCCGCGCCTTCGCCGAGAAGCGCCCGCCGGTCTGGCGCGGGCGCTAGAGGTTCCGCCTCAGGCGTGGGTGTGGCGCTCCTCGCGTTCCTCCACCCGCTGCAGCCCGTTCCGGGCCCGCTCGAGGAGCTCCCGGGTGCGGCCCTTCACCTCCGCCCGGAGCACCGCCCCGGGCTTGGGTGCCAGCGCCAGCGCCACTCCCGCCCCGATCGCCGCGCCGAGGAGGAGGAAGCCGAAGTCGCCCAGCAGCCGCTTGCCGGGGGCATAGCGGGACATGCCCACTCGCCGCAGCAGCGCGTCGGTGTCGACGTCCACATCCAGTTCGGGGCCGAACCGCCTCCAGAGCTTCGCTCCGTCCCTGGCCAGATGGGTGTACAGGTACCCTTTGGTCAAACCCCCCATGATGTCCGAGACCGCCATGTCGTCCTCCTTTGCGGGAGGGTAGGCATGGTAAGGGCGCCCAGCCATGCCTGCCGACGACACGCTACGCGAACGCCGGACCCGCATCCGAGCCGGGGGCGCGCCGAAGTACCACGCCAAGAACTCCGAGGCGAGGAAGCTGTTCGCCAGGGAACGACTCCGGCTCCTCCTCGATCAAGAGAGCTTCGTGGAGGACGGCACCTTCGCCAACGCCGCTGACCCCGAGCTGCCCGCCGACGGGGTCATCACCGGGGTGGGGAAGATCGCCGGACGCCCGGTGGCGGTGATGGCCAACGACTCCACGGTGAAGGCCGGGAGCTGGGGAGCCCGGACGGTGGAGAAGATCCTCCGCATCCAGGAGACCGCCCGGACGCTCCGGGTCCCGATGCTCTACCTGGTCGACTCGGCCGGGGCGCGGATCACCGACCAGGTGGACATGTTCCCCGGGCGCCGCGGGGCAGGGCACATCTTCCGCAACGAGGTCCACCTCTCCGGAGAGGTGCCCCAGGTGTGCCTGCTCTTCGGCCCCTCGGCGGCCGGTGGGGCGTACATCCCCGCCTTCTGCGACCTGGTGGTCATGGTGGACGGCAATGCCTCGATGTACCTCGGCTCGCCGCGGATGGCGGAGATGGTCATCGGGGAGAAGGTGACCCTGGAGGAGATGGGCGGAGCGCGGATGCACTGCTCGGTCTCGGGCTGCGGCGACGTCCTGGTCAAGACCGAGGAGGAGGCCATCGAGCTGTGCAAGGCCTACCTGGGCTATTTCCCCTCCAGCTTCGCCGAGGCCCCACCGCTCGCCGCGGCGAAGGCCCCGGCGGCCAGCGGGAAGCGGGTGGACGAGATCATCCCCGCCGACCAGAACAAGCCCTTCGACATGTTCGCCCTGATCAACGAGCTGATCGACCAGGGCTCCTTCTTCGAGGTGAAGAAGCTCTTCGCCCAGGAGGTGATCACCGGGCTGGCCCGCATCGCCGGGCGGCCGGTGGGCATCGTCGCCAACCAGCCCAAGTACAAGGGCGGGGTCCTCTTCGTCGACTCGGCGGACAAGGCCTCCCGCTTCATCTGGCTCTGCGACGCCTTCAACATCCCGCTGCTCTACCTGGCCGACGTTCCGGGCTTCATGATCGGAACCAAGGTGGAGCGAGCGGGAATCATCCGCGCCGGGGCGAAGATGATCTCCGCGGTCTCGGAGGCCACGGTGCCCCGCATCTCGGTGGTGGTCCGGAAGGCATACGGGGCAGGGCTCTACGCGATGTCCGGACCGGGATTTGCACCCGACGTCACGCTGGCGCTCCCCCAGGCGATGATCGCGGTGATGGGCCCCGAGGCGGCAGTGAACGCGGTGTTCTTCAACAAGATCCAGGAGAAGCCGGAGGCGGAGCGCGCGGCCTACGTCCAGGCCCTGCGCGACGAGTACCGGGCCGATGTCGATTTGATCAAGCTCGCCTCGGAGCTGGTGGTGGACGAGGTCGTTCCGGGCGACGAGCTGCGCGCGCAGCTGGAGCGGCGATTCGAAGTGTACTCCCGCCGGTTCCGGGCTCCGGCGGCGAAGAAGCACGGCGTGTTGCCGGTGTGAGAGTGCAGGGGTAAGCAGGCACCTCGATGGAGCTCACCCTTCCCGAAAGCCACCGTGCGCTGCAGGCCTCCCTCCGGGAGTTCTGCGAGGAGAAGGTGAAGCCCTTCGCCCGGGCCTGGGACCACCAGGAGCGCTTTCCCGCCGAGGTGGTGAAGGAGCTGGGAGAGCTGGGGGCCCTGGGGATCCTCGTCTCCGAGGAGTTCGGCGGGGCGGGGATGGACAGCCTGGCGGTGGCGGTGGCCGTGGAGGAGGTGGCCCGCTTCGACGGGTCGCTGGCCCTGACCGTGGCCAGCCACAACGGGCTGGGGACCAGCCACCTCCGGGTCTTCGGCAGCGATGCCCAGCGCCGCCGGTACCTGCCGAAGCTGGCCAGCGGCGAATGGCTGGGAGCATGGGGCCTCACCGAGCCCGGGAGCGGCTCGGACGCCGCGGGGATGAAGTCCACCGCGGTGCGAAAGGGCGACCGGTGGGTCCTCAACGGGACGAAGATGTTCATCACCCAGGGCACGGTGGGGCAGGTGTTCGTGGTCCTCGCCCTCACCGAGCCCGAGCGCCGGCAGAAGGGCATCACCGCCTTCATCCTCGAGCGGGGGATGCCCGGATTCAGCCAGCGGCCGATCCACGGGAAGCTGGGGATGCGCAGCTCCGACACCGGCGAGCTGGTGATGGAGAACGTGGAGGTGGAGGACACCCAGCGCCTCGGTGAGCTGGGGATGGGGTTCGTCAACACCCTGCAGATCCTCGACCGGGGGCGGATCACCATCGGGGCCCTCTCCCTGGGGCTGGCCCGCGGCGCACTGGAGGAGTCGCTGGCCTACGCCCGGGAGCGGAAGGCCTTCGGCAAGCCCATCGCCGACTACGAGGCCATTCGCTGGATGCTGGCCGACATCAAGACCGAGCTGGAGGCGGCGCGGCTCCTGGTCCACCGCGCGGCGACGCTTGCCGACGCCGGGCGGCCCTTCACTCGCGAGGCGAGTATCGCCAAGCTCTTCGCCAGCGAGGTCGCCAACCGCGCCTGCAACAAGGCAGTTCAGATCCACGGGGGCTACGGCTACACCCGGGAATTTCCGGTGGAGCGCTACCTCCGCGATGCCAAGCTGTGCGAGATCGGCGAGGGGACGAGCGAGGTCCAGCGGACCGTCATCGCCCGCGAGCTGCTGAAAGGGTAGGGGTCGAGGCCCTCGATGGAAGCCGACCGGCTGGCCCAGCTCGGGCTCACGGTGGACGAGGCGGGTGGAGGGCTGGAAGCGGTCCTCGCCCTCGACCGCGCGGTGGTGAATCCCTTCACCCAGGCAGTGCGTCCGGCGGTGACCTTCGCCCTGGCCGAGGACCGGCTGATCCCCGTGGAGCCTCCGGAGCTGGTGGGGCTCCCGCCGCTGTCGGTGGCCGAGCTGGGCGACCGGGAGCAGCTGGAGGCGCAGCTGCGGGCGGCCTTCGACGAGCACGTCGCCGGGCTGGAGCACCGGGTGGAGGAGCTCCAGGCCCTGGGCATCTCCGCTCGGGTCGATCCCGAGTCGCTGGAGATCCAGGGCGAGGTCGAGCTTCCTCCGCTCCGCTTCGTCCTCGGAGGCGACAAGCGGGGCCACCTCCAGATCGAGCAGGTCTACCGGGCGGGGACGCTGGTCGGGTCCGAGGTGGGCCCTCCGTTCGACCCCACCGGGTTCGGCGGCCGGGAAGCGCTGGGAATCTGGCTGCGGGGACAGGCGGGCACCCCGGCCGAGCCGCAGATCCCCCGCGGGGTGGGCTTCGGCGAGCTGCTGGAGCGCTTCGGTGCCGCGGCGCGGGTGCCCCCTCGCAGCGGGCTGGAGGTGATCGTCGACTTCAAGGCGCGGGGCGAGCGGTACCGCTTCGTCGCCGCGCGGGTCCGGGGGCGCCTTTTCCGGGCGCTCCTCGCCGGCCCGGACGGGAAGAAGTGGGGCGACCACTTCGCCCTGGAGGACTTCGCCGGGGTGGAGGACGTGGCGGTGCGTGCCCTGGGCATCGAGGCGAAGGAGATCGAGTGGCTCGGGCCGGAGGCGGAGGAGTGAGCGACTCGCTCGCCGAGCGCGTGCTGGCCGGCGAGGTGCGCGCCGCCAGCCGGCTGATGCGGCGGATCGACGACGGCGACCCGGCGGCGGTGCCCGACCTCCAGCGGCTCTTTCCCCGGACCGGCCGGGCCTACGTGGTGGGAATCACCGGCTCGCCCGGGGCCGGCAAGTCGACCCTCACCGACCGCCTGGTGGCCCGGCTACGCGCCCAGGGGGAAAAGGTGGGGGTCCTGGCGGTGGACCCCACCAGCCCCTTCAGCGGCGGGGCCATTCTCGGGGACCGGATCCGGATGCAGGCCCATGCCTCGGACCCCGAGGTGTTCATCCGATCACTGGCCACCCGCGGGTCGCTGGGTGGACTCTCCCGCGCCACCGGAGACTGCATCCGGGTGATGGACGCGATGGGAAAGGACGTGATCATCGTCGAGACGGTGGGGGTGGGGCAGGACGAGATCGACATCGCCCAGATGGCCCACAGCACGCTGGTGGTCACCGTGCCCGGGATGGGCGACGACATCCAGGCGATCAAGGCCGGCATCCTCGAGGTGGCGGACGTCTTCCTGGTGAACAAGGCCGATCTCGACGGGGCCGACCGCACGGTGCGCGAGCTGCGACAGATGCTGGAGCTGCGCCACGCCGTCCGGGCACCCGCCGATCACGACCTGCATCACCGGAAGCTGAAGGCGCGGGCGGAGGGCAAGCCGGTGGAGGCCACCCCCGGTCCGGTGGAGTGGGAGCCCCCGATCCTCAAGGTGGTCGCCGCCCGGGACCAGGGCCTGGAGGCGGTGGTGGAGGCCATCGAACGGCACCGGGCGTTCCTCGAGTCCACCGGCCAGCGGGCGGAGCGTGAGCGGGCCCGCGCCCGGATGCAGTTCCTGGCCCTCCTCCGCGACCGGCTCCTGGAATCGGCCCTCGGCACCCTGGAGGCACAGAAGGGACGGCTGGACGAGGTGGCGCTCTCCATCTCCCGCCGGGAGGCCGATCCCTACGCCCTGGCCGACACCCTCGCCCAGCAGCTTTCATCCTGAGCCGCCGATGCCCGTCTCTCCTCGCCCGCCGGATGCGCAGCTCCTCGAGACCCTCGGTCAGCGGCTGGGCCTGACCACCCTCCACCCGGTGTTCGGCCTGGCGGCCCTGACCCACAAGAGCTACGTCAACGAGCACCGCGACGAGGGCGCGGACAACGAGCGGCTGGAGTTCCTCGGTGACGCGGTGGTGGACCTGGTGGTGAGCCACCGGCTGATGGAACGCTTCCCCGACGCCGACGAGGGCGAGCTCTCCAAGCTCCGGGCCCTCCTGGTCAACGAGGACAGCCTGGCCCGCGTGGCCCGGCAGCTGGGCCTGGGAGACCTCCTCCGGATGGGACGGGGGGAGGAGATGACCGGCGGGCGGGACAAAAGCTCGGTGCTCGCCGACGCGCTGGAGGCGGTCCTGGGGGCTGTGTACCTCAGCGCCGGTCTACAGGGCGCCCTCTCGGTGGTCGACCGGCTCTTCGCCGAGCCGCTGGAGGGCGTAGCGGAGGGAAAGAGCGGCGAGGACTGGAAGACGCGGCTGCAAGAGCTGGTGCAGACCCGTTCCCGGCTCTCTCCCCGTTACCGGGTAGTGAGCGAGCAGGGCCCGGACCACTCCAAGACCTTCGAGGTGGAGGTGACGGTGGGCACCGAGCTCTTCGCTCGCGCCCGGGGTCGGTCCAAGAAGGAAGCGGAGCAGGCGGCGGCCCGGGAGACGTTGACCATGCTCGAATCCGAGACAAAGAAGGACGCTCCGGGGTAGACACCCCCGCCCCCCGAAGAGCCGACGAGGAGAAGGAATGCGTTCGTTTCGAATCGCCGTGGCGGTTCTGCCCCTGGTGCTGTCGGTTCCTGCCTGTGCGGCAGCGGCCGAGGGCGGCAAGTGGATGGCCCGGGCCCAGGCAGGGAAGGACATCTGGGCCACCCTGCAGACCAGCAAGGGCACGATCGTGGTGAAGCTCTTCTCCAAGGATGCGCCGAAGACGGTGGCCAACTTCGTGGGACTGGCCGCGGGAGAGAAAGAGTGGACTGACCCCCGCGACAACCAGAAAAAGAAGACCCCGCTCTACAACGGCACCGAGTTCCACCGGGTGATCCCCAACTTCATGATCCAGGGTGGCGACCCGACCGGCACTGGCCGCGGTCAACCCGGCTTCACCTTCGAGGACGAGTTCAAGAGCGGCCGGAAGTTCGACAAGAAAGGCCTCCTGGCGATGGCCAATCGCGGGCCAGACAGCAACGGGAGCCAGTTCTTCATCACCACCTCGACACCGACCCACCTCAATGGCAAGCACACCATCTTCGGAGAGGTGGTCTCCGGCTATCCGGTGGTGGAGGCGATCTCCGAGGTGAAGACCATGACCGGAAACCGGCCGGTGGAGCCGGTCGTGTTGCAGTCGGTGACGCTCTCGGAGAAGGCGCCACCCACCAAGAAGTGACCCCCGGGCAACGGGACGAGGAGCAGGCTCATGGCGATGCTGGATGAGGTCAAGGCGGGGAAGGATCTGTACGCGCACTTCGACACCACCGAGGGCAAGGTGGTGGTGAAGCTCTTCACCAAGGACGCCCCGAAGACGGTGGAGAACTTCGTCGGGCTGGCCACCGGGGAGAAGGAGTGGACCGACCCCGCCAGCGGGGCGAAGAAGACCGGAGTTCCGCTCTACGACGGGACGCTCTTTCACCGCTGCATCGGCGACTTCATGATCCAGGGCGGCGATCCGCTGGGGCGCGGCACCGGTGGCCCGGGCTACAAGTTCGCCGACGAGTTCCAGAGCGGCCGGAAGTTCGACAAGCCGGGCTTGCTGGCAATGGCCAACTCCGGACCGAACACCAACGGCAGCCAGTTCTTCATCACCGTGGTGCCCACGCCCTGGCTCACCAACAAGCACACCATCTTCGGCGAGGTGGTGTCGGGCTACGACCACGTCCAGCGCATCGCCAACGACCTCCCCAAGGGTCCGCAGGATCGCCCGAAGACCGACGTCCGCATCGAGAAGCTGACCATCTCCACCTCGCCCTAGGGCGAGCGCGGTTTCACCCCCGGGGAGCGCCCCCGCGCTCCTCGAGACCACCTCCCATGTCCGTCCATCGCTCCGGAGTCGTCGCCCTCGTCGGGCGCCCCAACGTGGGGAAGAGCACGCTCCTCAACCGGCTGGTGGGGGAGAAGGTGGCCATCGTCTCCCCCAAGCCGCAGACCACCCGCAACCCGATCCTCGGGGTGGTGCATCGCCCGGGGGGGCAGGTGGCTTTCGTCGACACCCCGGGCATCCACGAGGCGAGGGGCGCGCTTCACAAGGCCATGGTCGAGGCGGCGCTGGCGAGCGCCCAGGAGGCCGACCAGTTCCTCCTCCTGGTCGAGCCCTCGCCGGGCAAGGACGGGAAGCCGGTGCTCACTCCCGCCACCCGGGAGCTGGTCCAGCGGCTGTCCGGCCTGCGGACGCCGCTGCTGCTGGTGGTGAACAAGGTGGACGCGGTGGCCAAGCCACTGCTCCTGCCCTTCGTCGCCCAGCTCGCCGCGCTGAAGCCGGACGCCGAGGTGTTCCTGATCTCCGCCCGCACCGGCGACGGGGTGGAGCGGCTGCTGGAGGCGGTGCTCTCCCGGCTTCCCGAAGGACCACCGCTGTTCGACGCCGGCACCTTCACCGACCAGCAGGAACGCGGGCTGGCCGCCGAGCTGATTCGCGAGCAGGTGCTGCGCCACACCCGGCAGGAGGTTCCTCACGCCACGGCGGTGGTGGTGGAGGAGTTCGACGAGTCGGAGCGCGCGCCCCGTCCCGGCGCCGAGGCCCGCGGTGGGCTCCAGGGCCTGGTGCGGATCTTCGCCACCGTCTTCGTCGAGCGGGAGAGCCAGAAGGCCATCGTCATCGGCAAGCGGGGGGCGATGCTGAAGACGATCGGCACCGACGCCCGGAAGGCGCTGGAGCGGCTCCTGGGCGCGCACGTCTACCTCGACCTCCGGGTGAAGGTGGAGCCCCGGTGGAGCGAGACCGAGGCCGGGCTGCGCAGGGTGGGGCTGTCCGCGGCCACCCGGTCGAGGCACTCGTGAGACCGCTCCTCGCCATCCTCGGCCGTCCCAACGTGGGGAAGAGCACGCTCTTCAACCGCATCGCCGGCCGCCGCCTGGCCCTGGTGCAGGACCAGCCGGGCGTGACCCGCGACCGGCACTACGCCGATGCGGAGTGGCAGGGGCGTCCGCTGGCGCTGGTGGATACCGGGGGCTTCATCCCCGAGCAGGCCACCGGGCTGGCGGCCCAGGTGCGGGCCCAGGCCGAGCTCGCGGCGGCCGAGGCCGACGTGTTGCTGATGGTGGTCGACGGCCGCACCGGGACCACCGCCGCCGACCAGACCCTGGCCCGGGCGCTGCGGAAGACCGGGAAGCCGCTCCTCCTGGTGGTGAACAAGCTCGACGCCCCGGGCAGCGAGGACACCGGCACCGCGGAGTTCTTCCAGCTGGGCATTCCCGACGTCTTCGGGGTCTCGGCCGAGCATGCCCGGGGCCTGGATGCCCTCCTCGACGCGGCGGTGGCCCGGCTGCCGCCGCCGGTCCCTGCGCCGGCGCCGGAGGCCGAGGACTCGGCGCCGGTGCGACTCACCATCCTCGGGCGGCCCAACGTGGGGAAGAGCACCCTCCTCAACGCCCTGCTCGGCAAGGAGCGGGTGGTGGCCAACCCCGAGCCGGGAACCACCCGGGATCCGATCGACATCGAGCTGCAGCACGGCGGGCGCCGCTTCGTCCTCACCGACACCGCCGGCATCCGTCGCAAGCGGGCGGTGGGGGAGGGAGTGGAACGGCTCAGCGTGCTCGCCGCGCTCCGCAGCCTGGAGCGGGCCGAGGTGGCGGTGCTGGTCCTCGACGCCACCGAGCCGGGGGTGGAGCAGGACGCGCGCCTGGCGGGGCTGGTGGCGGAACACGCCCGGGCGCTGCTGGTGGTGGTGAACAAGTGGGACCTGGTCCCCAAGGACCCGAAGGCCCAGCGCCGCCTTCGCGACGACCTCAAGTGGACCCTCGACTTCGCCGCCTACGCCCCGGTGCTGTTCGTCTCCGCGCTGGAGGGCAAGGGCGTGGAGAAGGTGCTCGACGTGGCCGCCGAGCTCCACCAGCAGTTTTACTTCAAAGTGCCCACCCCGGCGCTCAACCGACTCCTGGCCAAGGTGGTGGACGCCCACCCGGCGCCCATCGTCGGCGGGCGCCCGCTGCGGCTGTACTACGCGGCCCAGGTGGGTACCGCGCCGCCGGCCTTCGCCTTCACCACCAACCGCCCGGCGGCGGTCCCCGAGGCCTACCGCCGCTACCTCTCCAACCAGCTCCGGGAAACGTTCGGATTGCGCGTCCCCCTCCAGCTGTTCTTCCGGGAGAAGCCGGGCCGGGCCAAGCGGGTCGCCCGGAAGCGTCCCGCGCGTCGTTGACGACCATGCATTCCCCTCCCTACAGTGCGCGCCCTTTCGGGCGGCCCTAGACCAGGAACGGACAGGACGTGGCACAGGATCGGATGAGCAGGCAGGAGCTCCGCGCTCCGGACGCGTTCCAGCGCGCGGGGCTCGAGGTCCGGGCGTGGATCTCCGCCCGGAAGGGGCTGGTGATCGGGCTGGCGGTGGTGCTGGCCCTCGCCTGGTTCGGCACCGCGGTGTGGCGGATGGTCTCCGAGAAGCGCGAGGCAAAGGCCCGCGAGGTGATGGGCTCGGCGATGGGCGTGGTCATCCGCCCCCTGGCCGCCGATGTCCCGCTGGGCATGCCGATGGACCCGCCCCCCTTCAAGACCGAGCAGGAGCGTGACCAGGCGGCCCGCGCCGCGCTGGAGGGTGTCCGGAGCAGCTACCCGGGCACGCGGGCGGCCCTGAGCGCCACTCTGACCCTGGCCGGGATGGAGGCGCGCAGCGGGCAGACCGATGCCGCGATCGGCCACTACCAGGAGTACCTCCGCCAGGCGCCCGCGGGAGAGCTGCTCCGCGTGACGGCCCTCGATGGCCTGGGACATGGCCAGGAAGCCAAGGGCGATCTGCCGTCAGCGCTCGAGACCTACCAGCGGATGTCCACCGAGGAGACCGGCGGATTCCTGGAGGGCATGGGCGCCTACAACCGGGCGCGGATCCTCGCCGAGCAGGGCAAGAAGCAGGAGGCGGCCCAGGCCTTTGCCGACCTGGTCTCCGCCCACCCCGGCACCACTGCGGCGAAGCAGGCGCAGGACCGGCTCGCGCCGCTGGAGGCCCAGGGGTTCAAGGCCGTCATCACCCCGAGGCCCGACGCCGGATGAGACACGGTTTTCTGGCCCTGGCGCTTCTCGGAGCGGCGTGCAGCGGGCACATCCCGGTGCGGTACGACCCCTTCACCCCGGAGCCACCTCCGCCGCTGGCGGTCTACAAGATCAACTTCTGGCAGGCGCTGGTCGAGGCTCCGTCGATGGAGTTCATCCCCCGCGAGTCGTCGACCCCGGCGCTGGACCCCGCCTCCGGCCGGGTGGTGGTGGGCACCCGGGATGGAATCCTCCGCAGCGTCACCATCGATGGACGGGTGCGCTGGCAGCTGGTGACGCCGGCCCCGTTCTCCGCCGGGGTGCTGGTGCAGGACGGGGTGGTGTACAGCCCCGGGGGTGACGGCATCCTCCGGGCCCTCCGCGCCGACACCGGGGCGCTGATCTGGTCCTACGACGCGGGCGAGGAGCTGGTGACCGTGCCGGTGATCGCCGACGGGCGCGTCCTGGTCGCCTCCCAGGCGGCGACGCTCTACGCGGTGAATGCCGCCGATGGGAAATGGGTGTGGCAGTACCGGCGGACGCCGCCGGCGGGCTTCATCCTCCGCGGGGCGAGCACCCCGGTGGTGCGCGACGGGATCGTCTACCTCGGCTTCTCCGATGGCCACGCCGCCGCCCTGGTGGCGAAGGACGGGTCGCAGGTGTGGGACCGCGTGCTCTCTACCGGCACGCAGTTCATCGACGTGAGCAGCACCCCGGGCTTCGATGCCCAGGGCCGGCTGATCGTCGCCTCCTACAAGGACGGGCTCTACGCCCTCGATCCCAAGACCGGGGACACGGTGTGGCAGACCAACGCCCCGGGGCTGGCCTACGTGCTGGTGAAGGGCGCGGTGATCTTCGCTGCCGGCGAGGACCGGGTGGCCGCCTATTCCTCGGAGGCCGGCCGGGCGCTGTGGAGCACGCCGCTGCCGCAGAAGGCCGGACTGCAGCCGACCCTGGCCCAGGGGATGCTGCTGGTCCCCACCGGCCAGTCGCTGCTGTTCATCGATCCGGTGACCGGGCGGATCCTCCGCAGATTCGATCCCGGGAAGGGCGTCTCCTCGACCCCGGCGATCTACGGCTCGGACGCGCTGGTGATGTCCAACCTCGGCTACGTCTACGGGATGCACCTCACGGCGCCGAGCAGGCTGTGAGTCGCCTCATCCGGGTGGTGGCGGCGCTCATCGAGACCGAGCCCGGCCACTTCCTGATCCAGCAGCGACTGCCGGGCAAGAGCCGCGAGCTGCTCTGGGAGTTCCCGGGAGGGAAGGTCGAGCCCGGGGAGAGCGATGCCGAGGCCCTGGTGCGGGAGGGACGGGAGGAGCTGGGGGTGGAGCTGGACGTGGGGCCGCTGCGCTTCCACACCCGGCACGCCTACGACGACCTCACCGTCGACCTGTACCTGCACTCCGCCCGGATCCGCGCCGGCATCGCGCGCTCGCTGGGAGCCCACGCCCTCCGGTCGGTCACTCCGGCGGAGATGCTGGCCCTGCCGTTCTGCGAGGCCGACCTGCCGCTGCTCCGTGCCCTGGTGTCGGAGCCGGCCGGTACATCGCCCCGGTGATCCGCCGGACCTTCCAGCTGGTCCCGGGCGTCGGCCCCTGGCGAGAGAAGGACCTCTGGGCCCGCGGCCTCCCTGACTGGGACGCCTTGCGCGCCGGGGGAGAGTCGGTGCTGGGCGCGCCGCTGCTCGACGAGCTGTGCCGGGCCGTGGACCGGGCGGAGGCGGCGCTGGACCGGGGGGACATCCCGGCGCTGGCGGCGCTGCTTCCACTCCGCGAGCACTGGCGCCTCTGGCCGCTGGTCCGGGAGCAGGTCCTCTGCCTCGACGTGGAGGCGGACGGTGCGACCGAACGTCTGCTGCCCACGGTGGTGGGGGTGCTCGATCCCGACGGCCTCCACACCTTCGTCGCCGGGCGGGACCTCGATGCCCTTCCGGGCCGGCTCGCCGCCCATCCGTTCTGGGTCACCTTCAACGGCACCAGCTTCGACCTGCCGGTCCTGCGCCGCACGTTTCCCGAGCTCCCGGCTCCGCAGCTCCACCTCGACCTCCGCGGCGTCACCCGGCGGATGGGGCTCGGCGGGGGCCTGAAGGCGATCGAGGACCGCCTGGGAATCGCCCGGCCTCCGCATCTCCGGGGCACCGGCGGTCGCGAGGCGGTCTCCCTCTGGCGGGCGTACCGGAGGAGCGGCGAGATCGACGTCCTTCGCGCCCTGGTGGAGTACAACCTCTACGACGCGCTCCAGCTCCGGGCGGTGGGCGACCATGCCTTCAACGCCGGGGCGAATCGGCTCCACTGGCCGGACCGGGTGGTTCCCTGGGAGCGGGGCGCGGTGCTCTACGACCTCAGCCGGCTGCTGCTCTCGCTCGCCCCCACCGACGCCGACCGCAGGACGGTGGAGCAAGCGCGGGCGCTGGCCGAGCTCGAGGGCTGATTCACTCCCGCCGGCGTCGACGGTGGCTCGTGGCTGTTGGGGGCTTCGGGCGCTGGCGCTCCCCCGAGGTCCGGAACTCGAGCCGCTGGTCGGGCAGCTCGTGCCCCGCTCCGTCGTCGAGCGTAGCGCCGGACTGGGGATCGACGCGCAGGGCATAGGTGTGGCCGGGCTCGAGCGGCGAGAGGAGCGTGATGTGGTAACGCAGCCCCGCGGGCTCCTCGTCCAGCACATCGTCCGAGGACAGCGCGCGATCCCCCTCGTCCATCAGGCGGATCCGCGCGTTTCGCAACCGACGGTTGCTGGTCACCGTGAGCGAGGTCGCCGGAGTCACCACCGGGGTCTCCAGGGCGAGGAGCGCGTGCCGCTCGATGCCCCCGTCGGGGAGCGCAACCTCGAGGTCGAGGGTCAAGGGCGGGAGGAGCCCTGCGTCGGGGACCGGCGGAGTGCCGGCGTCCACCGGCGGTGACGGTGGGGGACGACAGGCAGTGGAAAGGAGGAGGAACAGTGCTGTCGCGGCCAGATGCCATCGCATTCGTCAGAGATCTTATCCGGGCTCGCCGCTCCCACTGGAACCCCTTGCACGGCGACGGGCGACGGGGGGAGGGTCCGCTCCCTACGGGGAGGAACGACATGATTCACGCACTGGCGCACAACTGGGGATGGATCGCCCTTCGCGGAGTGGCGGCCATCGTCTTCGGCATCCTGGCCCTGGTCTATCCGGGCTCGGCGTTTTCAGTCCTGGTGATCTTCTTCGGTGCTTACTGCTTCGTGGACGGCATCTTCGCCCTGATCGCCGTGTTCCGTGGGGGAACCGGTGACCGGTTCTGGATCCTCGTGCTCGAGGCCGTGGTGGGGATCGCCATCGGCATCCTGACCTTCACCAAGCCGGCGACCACCGCCCTGGCGCTGCTCTATTACATCGGGGCCTGGGCGATCATCACCGGCGTCCTGGAGCTGGTGGCGGCGATCCGGCTGCGCAAGGAGATCACCGGCGAGTTCTGGCTCGGGCTGGCCGGGGTCCTCTCCATCGCCTTCGGGGTCCTGCTCTTCGTCGAGCCTGGGCCAGGCTCACTGGCGATCGCCATCTGGGTCGGTGCCTACGCCCTGATCTTCGGGGTGATGCTGGTGGCGCTCGCCTTCCGGCTGAAGAAGTTCAACGACCTCCACAACAAAGTGGTCGCCCCGCCGCCGCCGACGCCCGCTCCGGCACGCTGAAGCGCCGCTTCTTTGGGAGGGTCAGGCCAGCGTCCGCTCTCGGATGAGCGAGGCGCTGGCCCGTGTTCGCGCTCGGCGAGCGACTCAGCGGATCGGCTGAGTGGGGTCGGTCACCCGACCAGCGGACGTCGGGTCGTGCATCGGGTTGTAAGGGCCAGGGGAGGGGCTCAAGGCGCTGCTGCACTGGCAGACGCGACAACCGCGGCTCTTGTCGTTGGAGCAGTCGGTGCCTGCGATGCACCGCAGCCC
>Ga0318562_10000552_pt1 | contig 16520 bp, 17 predicted proteins | sample GRESIP066b5f18_FD_203688 | JGI IMG/M metagenome (GOLD analysis project Ga0318562, IMG submission 203688) | Tropical soil microbial communities from Luquillo Experimental Forest, Puerto Rico - GRE.SIPMG.066b5f18 | ecosystem: Environmental > Terrestrial > Soil > Tropical forest > Bulk soil... | reverse complement strand
ATACAACGAAACAAATGGAGTGCGCTATCAACAGTTGCGGAACGGTCAGTTCGCCGACTGGCGCCTGCGGATCGAGGGCAGTGTGAGCAGGCCGGCCAGCTATTCGCTGAGCGATCTGCAGCGCTTGCCGGCGCGCACGCAGATTACCAAGCACACCTGCGAGGAAGGCTGGTCGGCGATCGCCGAATGGACCGGGGTGCCTCTGCACCGCGTGCTCGAAGCCGCTGGCATCAGATCGAGCGCCCGTTTCGTGAACTTCTACGCGTTCGACGACGCGGCCGAGAGTATCGACATGCTCGACGCTCTGCACCCACAGACGATTCTGGCTTACGGCATGAATGGCCGCGACGTCCCGATCGCCCACGGTGCACCGCTGCGCCTGCGCGTGGAAAGGCAGCTCGGCTACAAAAGCCTGAAGTTCCTGGACCGCATCCTCGTCACCGACAGCTTTGCAGATATGGGCAAGCTCAGCGAGCCACGGAACGGTTGGGCCTGGTACGTCGGGATCTGATATCGGGGAAGGTCACGGGCGCGCGCGTGCTGCGCGCGGCGGCCTGAGTCAGCGTCAGAGGATGTAGCGGCTCAGGTCCTCATCCTGCACCAGTCTCCCGAGGTGAGCATCGACGTACTTGGCGTCGATGGTCACGGTGCCTTTGCCGTCGCCCGCCTTCTCGGCCGCCTCGTACGACACGCGCTCCAGCAACCGCTCGATGACCGTGTGCAGGCGGCGCGCGCCGATATTCTCGGTGCGCTCATTCACCTGGAAGGCGATCTCGGCGATGCGCCGCACGCCGTCCGTCACGAACTCCACCTGCACGCCCTCGGTAGCCATCAGCGCCTTGTACTGCGCGGTGAGCGAGGCGTCGGGCTCGGTGAGAATGCGCACGAAGTCGCCGACCTTGAGCGAGTCGAGCTCTACGCGGATCGGCAGACGCCCCTGCAGCTCGGGAATGAGGTCCGAGGGTTTCGACAGGCTGAAGGCGCCGGAAGCGATGAACAGGACGTGATCGGTCTTGACGGGTCCGTACTTGGTAGCGACGGTCGAGCCTTCCACCAGCGGCAGCAGGTCACGCTGCACGCCCTCGCGCGACACGTCGGCCCCGAGCGTCTCCTGGCGCCGCGTCACCTTGTCGATCTCGTCGATGAACACGATGCCATTCTGCTCGGCGTTGGCGAGCGCCTGGATCTTGAGCTCATCCTCGTTGATGAGCTTGCCTGCCTCCTCGTCGATGAGCAGCTTGAGCGCCTCGCGCACCTTCACCTTGCGCGTGCGCGTCCTGTTACCGCCGAGGTTCTGGAACATCGACTGCAGCTGCTGCTGCATCTCTTCCATGCCGGGCGGCGCCATGATCTCGACCCCCGCAGGCATGGCGCGCAGCTCGATCTCGATCTCGCGCTCATCGAGCTCGTGCTCGCGCAGCATCTTGCGGAATTTCTGCCGCGTGTCGCTGTCTCGGGCCGGCGCCGGTTCGTCGGTGGAGAAACCCATCATGCGCGGCTTCGGCAACAGCGTATCGAGCACCCGCTCTTCGGCGGCATCGAGCGCCCGCTCGCGCACCTTGGCCATCTCCTGCTCGCGCGTCATCTTCACGGCGACATCCGCCAGCTCCTTGACGATCGAGTCGACGTCGCGGCCGACGTAGCCGACCTCGGTGAATTTGGTGGCCTCCACCTTCACGAATGGGGCGTTGGCGAGCTTCGCCAGCCGGCGCGCGATCTCGGTCTTGCCGACGCCGGTGGGACCGATCATCAGGATGTTCTTGGGTGTGATTTCCTGGCGCAGGGGCTCGCTCACCTGCATGCGCCGCCAGCGGTTGCGCAGCGCAATCGCCACGGCGCGCTTGGCCGCGTCCTGGCCGACGATGTGCTTGTCGAGCTCCTGAACGATCTGCCGCGGGGTGAGCGATGACATGAAGCTTAGGCTCCTGCGCTTTTGCGCAGTTCCTCGATGACGACGTTGCGGTTGGTGTAGATACAGATGTCGGCGGCGATGTTGAGCGAGCGCTCGACGATGCTGCGAGCATCGAGCTCGGAGCCTTGCAGCAGCGCTCGCGCGGCGGCGAGCGCGTACTGCCCGCCGGAGCCGATGGCAGCCACGTCGTAGTCGGGCTCGATCACATCGCCGTTGCCGGAGATGACGAAGAGCTTCTCCGGATCCCCGACCAGCAGCAGCGCCTCGAGGCGCCGCAGATAGCGATCCGAGCGCCAGTCCTTGGCGAGCTCGATGGCGGCACGGGTTACGTTGCCGTATTTCTCGAGCTTGCCCTCGAAGCGCTCGAACAGCGTGAAGGCATCGGCCGTGCCGCCGGCGAAGCCAGCGAGCACCTTGCCGTCGGCGAGACGGCGCACCTTGCGCGCGTTGCCCTTCATGACGGTAGTGCCGAGGGTCACCTGGCCATCACCGCCGAGGGCGATGGCGCCGTTGCGCCGCACGCCGAGGATGGTCGTGCCGTGTGGATCGAAGTGGGGGCGGTCATTCATGGGGTTCCCCAGGCTTGGCTCGTGGTCCGCCGCGGGCCTGGCCGGCGGATCTCACAGCGGGCAGACCCAGGCAGTCCGCCAGCGCGTGTGCTTAAGCCTTGCGACGCGCCCGCGGGTGGGTAGCGTCGTAGATGCGGGCAAGATGCTGGAAGTCAAGGTGCGTGTAGATCTGCGTGGTGGAGATATCGGCGTGCCCGAGCAGCTCCTGCACCCCGCGCAGCTCCCCACCCGACTCGAGCAGATGTGAGGCGAAGGAGTGGCGGAAGAGGTGCGGGTGCACATGCACCCCGAGCCCCTGCCGGCGCGCCCACAGCGCCACGCGGATCTGCACCGCACGCGCTCCGAGCCGCACGCCATTACGGCCCACGAACAAAGCATTCTCACCCGGGCGCGCGACCGCGGCCCGCTGCTGCAGCCAGCTGCGCAGCGCGCGCAATGCCATGCGCCCAACCGGAACAATGCGCGCCTTGCGGCCCTTGCCGAGCACGTGCACCACGCCATCCTTGAGATCGAGGCTCGAGACATCGAGGCCCACGAGCTCGGCGAGGCGCAACCCCGAGGAATAGAGGAGCTCCATCATCGCGCGATCGCGCGAATCGAGACGATCGCCGCCGGCCGGCATCTGCAGCAGTCGCGCCATCTGGTCCGCATCGAGTGTCTGGGGCAGCCGGCGAGTGGCCTTGGGCGCGCGCACCTCTGTGGCCGGGTTGCCGGTGATGCGCGCGCGGCGCCGCTCCGCAGGCTCGGTTGCTTGCGCTGTGTGCGCCGGCCCGGCCAGCCTGGCTGTGCGCGCGCTTTCGGAGGCCGCCTCGCGCAGCAGGAAGTTGTAGAAACTGCGTAGCGCCGACAGCCGGCGCTGGATGCTGCGCGGGGCGAGACCCGAGCCGTGCGAGTGGGCGGCGAAGCGGCGCACGTGCTGGGAATCGAGCGCGCTCCAGTCGTCGATTCCCTCGCGGTCGCAGAACTTCACCAGTGCGGCGAGATCGCGCGCGTAGCTCTGGTCGGTGTGCGCCGAGAGCCGCCGCTCGCTGCTCAGGTAGCGCCGGAAGCGCGCGATCCACTCGAGCGCGACGGGAGTCACAAGCCCAGGGCCTCAGCCGCTGCGCTCACCGCGCAATGCGTCGCTCACCAGCTCCGCGAGGCGTGCGAGGAACTCGGTGCTCATCCCCGGATGAAAGCGGTCGCGGTCCGGGCTGCCGAGCGCGAGGAGCCCGAGTGATCCTTTCTCCCCAAGCGGTACCAGCGCCACCGACCCAAGCTCGAGTCCCTCCGGCCCGAACAGGAACTCGCGCTGCGAATCGCGCGCCTGGCCACAGCGCGGCTTGCCGCTGGCAAACAGCGACTCAAAGGACTTCAGGTTCGGATCATCCGCCGGTACCTGCCGCACGAAGCGCGGCAGCAACGGATCGGCGGACGCGGCGCCGATCAGCACCAGCGCAGCGTGAAAGGCATCAAAGTCCTCCCGCAGCCCCGCATCGATGCGCGCCAGCGCTTCGGCGCGCGGCACGACCCGCAGCAGGCGCCGGGTGAAGCGATGCAGCCGCTCGGAGATGGCGTCGTTCGCCCGCGCCACCCGTACCAGCTCCGCGAGCTTTCCCTCGAGCTGCGCCTGCTTCTCGCGCAGCACCTCGATCTGCCGCTCGACCAGCGAGATGGTCGAGCCGCCGCGCGCATGCGGCAGCTTGAGCCGCGCGAGCACGGCCTGGTGGCGCTCGAAGAACTCGGGATGACGCTGCAGATAGCCGGCGATGCTTTCTTCTTCGCTGTCCGCCGCGGCAAGCCCGCGAGCTTCTCGTGTCGTCATAGTGCTCTAGACCTCGACATGCCCCTGAAATGATATGTGTGCCGGACCGGTGAGCCAGATGTGCTCCCCCTTGCCCGCCCAGTTTACCCGCAACGCGCCGCCACGCACCTCCACACGTACCTGTGGCTCGAGCCAACCGCGGCGCCCCGCCACGGCGACCGCCGCGCAGGCGCCGGTGCCACAGCTGCGCGTCTCGCCGACGCCGCGCTCGTACACCCGCAGCCGCACCTCATCGCGCGCCACGATCTCGAGAAACCCGACGTTGACCCGCTTCGGGAAGCGCGCGTGGCGCTCGATCAAAGGCCCAAGTTGGGCCACCGGCACGCGCTCGACCGATGGCACGCTCAACACCGCGTGCGGGTTGCCCAGCGACACGACGCCGATCTCCAGCGTCTGTCCACCGAGCTCGAGCGCGTAGCTGTCGGCCTCTGCCGGGGCGTCGAAGGGGAGCGAGCGCGGGTTGAAATCCGGTACGCCGAGATCGACCGACACTTGACCATCCGCCGCAAAGCGCGCGTGGATCAGCCCGGCCGGACTCTCGAGCGTCAGTGCAGCATCGCGAGCCAGTCCCCGCCGCTGCAGCAGCGCGGCGATGCAGCGCGCCCCGTTACCGCATTGCTCGACCTCATCCCCATCGGCGTTGAATATGCGGTAGTACGCCGCGTTCTCCGGCCGCCGGGGAGGGGCGAGCAACAGCGCCTGGTCGAACCCGATACCGGTGCGCCGATCTGCCAGCGCACGCAGGCGCTGCGGATCGAGCAGGGAATCGGGGACCGGCGCGTCGAAGAGCACGAAGTCGTTGCCGACGCCGTGCATCTTCGTGAATTCCACGCGCATTAGCGGACAGCATAGCAAACGCGGCGCGCGCGGACCGTGTGTCTGCGCCGGACCGGCGCGGCTCCGGGGCCGGCGCTAGCGCAACGCCGCGCGCTCCTTGAACAGGCAACGGTCCATCACGGTGAAGATCCCGGCCTGCAGCGCGCGCGCGGCGGAGGGCTCATCGACGACACTGACCTGCAGCCAGAGCGCCGGCAGCTGCAGGCGGATGCAATCGCCGACGATGCCGCCGACGTGCTGCGCGCGGCGGAAGACCTCCACGATGTCAATCCGCTCGTCAGGCGCGAGCACCTCAGGCAACTGATCAAGGGAGCCCACCGCGGGCTCGCCGAGGACGGACTCGGCAAACGGATTCACCGGGATGATCCGGTAGCCGAAACGCTGCAGCGCTCTCGCCACGCCGTGACTCGGGCGCGTGCGGTCGGGCGACAGCCCCACTACCGCGATGATGCGGGCGGTGCGCAGCAGCCTCGCGATCTCCTCCGCTGGCGGATTCACGAACATGGCGGCTCCGTGGCCTTGGCCGAGCGCCCCGTCTAGTCTAGGAGCCCCGAGTTACCGGACGAGGACAGTGAGCGAGACGGAGCACACGGTACGCATCGAGCCGCATGGCCGCACCCTGCAGGTGCGTGCGGACCAGCCGGTGCTCGAGGCGGCGCTCGCCGCCGGGCTCAACCTGCCGCACAGCTGCAAGTCCGGCCACTGCAGTTCCTGCCGCGCGCGGCTCATCGCAGGCGAGATCCGTTATCCGAGCGGCCGGCCGCCGGGCGTCACGCCCGAGGAGGAGCAGAGCGGACAGATCCTGCTGTGCCAGGCGCGGGCACAGTCAGATCTCACGGTCGAGGCACGCCTCATCGCGGGCGTCGGCGACGTCGAGATCAAGACTCTTCCCTGCCGCATCGCAAGCCTGACGCCACTCGCTCCCGATGTGATGCAGGTGCTGCTGCGTTTGCCCTCGGTCGAGCGGCTGCGCTTTCATGCCGGGCAATACCTCGATGTGCTGCTACCGGGCGGCAAGCGGCGCAGCTTCTCCATCGCAAGTCCGCCTCACGACAGCGCGCTCATCGAGCTGCACGTGCGGCGGGTGAGCGGCGGCGGCTTTACCGAGCGGCTGTTCGGGGCGGGCGGCACCACCGACACGCGGCTCACGATCGGATCGCTGCTGCGGATCGAAGGGCCGATCGGACAGTTCAGCTATCGCCCCGGACGAGGTCCGATGCTCATGGTCGCCGGGGGCACCGGCTTTGCGCCGCTCAAATCGATGTTGCGGCACGTGCTGGAGACCGGCCTCCAGCGCGACATTCATTTCTACTGGGGCGCGCGCCACGAGCACGATGTGTACGAGCAGGAGCGCATGCTCGAGTGGGTGCAGCGCCATCCGCGGCTGTCATTCGCCGCAGTGTTGTCGGAAGCCACCGCGAAGGAGGCCGCACACCGGCGAGTGGGCTTCGTGCACGAGGCGGTGCTCACCGATCATCCGGACCTCAGCGCCTTCGAGGTGTACGCCGCAGGTCCGCCGGCAATGATCGAGGCGATCCGCGCGAGCTTTCCGCGCCACGGGCTCGTTCCCGGGCGGTTGTATTTCGACTCGTTCGATTACGCGCCGGACTCTTCGCGGCGCTAGTCAGGCCGGGCGCTCAGGCCATGCCGCCAAACTTCTCGGCATAGTCCGCCAGCGCTGCGCCGATCACCTGTGCGGCACTCTCGTAGCCGTAGCGACCGGCGACGCTGATGTTCGGCGGCTCACCGGGAACGAGCTTGTAGGTGGAGAAGTAATGCTCGATGCGCTCGAGCAGCGCTGGCGGCAGATCGTCGATCTCCTGCGCCTCACCCCAGACATAATCGCCGTCGAGCACCGCGATGATTTTGTCGTCCGCCTCACCGCGATCGACGATCTTGAGGCCGCCCACCACGCGGGCGCGCAGCAGCACCTCGGAGTGGTTGATCGGGCGCTCGCTGATGACACAGATGTCGAGCGGATCGCCATCGCCGCGCTCGCAGCCCGGCGCGAGCCGCCGCACGCGCTCACCGCAGTAGGTCTGGGGAATGAATCCGTAGAGCGAGGGCGGCTGCGAGGAGGTGCGCTGCGGTCGATCGACGCGCAGATAGCCTGAAGCCTTGTCCACCTCGTACTTCATGAGATCGAAAGGCGTGATCTCGATGTAGGCATTGACGATGCGCGGCACCTTCGGCCCCGCCTCCAGGCCGTGCCACGGATGCGGCCGCCAGCGCGAGTAGGAGCTCGAAGGAGGCACCCTGCGGATTGTAGCGCCGGGCTGCTATCCTTACGAAGCCGTCAAGAACGAGGCACACCGAACCGCTCAGGTTCACGAGGAGCGTCGCATGACCCGCGCGGCGATCACCGGCTGGGGGAAGTGCCTGCCACCGGCGGTGCTGAGCAACCACGACCTGTCCACCATTCTCGATACGAGCGATGAGTGGATCGTCAGCCGCACCGGGATCCGCGAGCGGCGCATCTCGCACGTTGGCCTGGAAGAGCTCGCCTACGTCGCCTCCGCGCGGGCACTTGCCGCGGCCGGGATGGCCGGGGGCGAGATCGAGCTGATCGTCTTCGGCAGCTGCAGTTACGACGACCAGGTGCCGAACATGGCCTCGGGCATCCAGCTGCGCATCGGCGCGCAGTCTGCCGCCGCTTTCGACATCAACACGGCGTGTACCAGTTTCCTCTACGGGCTCTCGACTGCCAGCGCGCTCATCCGCACGGGCGCGGTACGCAACGCGCTGGTGATTGGAGCGGAGCTGATCTCACCGTTCATGGACTGGAGCAACCGCGACGTGGCGGTGTTGTTCGGCGATGGCGCCGCCGCGGTGGTGCTGCAGGGGACGACCGAGGAGGAAGGCCTTCTCGCGGAGAAACTCGGCTGCTACGCGGACGCGCGCGAGACGCTGCGCGTACAGGGCATGGGGGGACGCTACGCCAACCGGGGTGTTCTCTACGGCGTGACGCGCTGGCAGTTCGAAGGGCAGGAGATCTTCAAGCGCGCGGTGCAGGGCATGGCCGGCGCCTGCGAGGAGGCACTCGCCAGAGCCGGATTCGGCGCCGCCGATGTCGATCTGCTGGTACCGCACCAGGCCAACCTGCGCATCATCGAGGCCGTCGGGCGCCGGGCCCACGTGCCGATGGAGCGCGTCTACGTCAATGTCCAGCGCTACGGCAACATGTCGGCGGCCACGGTGCCCGTGGCCCTGTGCGAAGCGCTCGAAGAGGGGCGGGTTCGTCCCGGAGCACTGCTGCTCATGCCAGGCTTCGGTGGCGGCCTGAGCTACTGCGCTCACCTCGTCCGCTTCGGACAACGCACGACTCCGCTCGGGGTGAGCGAGGTGCAGCTGCCACCGAATGATCGTCCGGCGCTCGCCATCCTGCGCGAGTGCCTCGCGCGTAAAACCCATGCCGTTTCCGCCTCAACGGCCGAGCCCTTCGCGTACGTCTGAGCGCTGTTAACTGCGGCTGAAGCCTGACCGGCTGGCGGCCGGCGCGGATCTCAACGTTTGGCCGCCTTGGCCGCGTGGCGCTTGTCCTTGGCGCGATCCTTGGGACGGGACTTCCCGAAGGAGCCCCGGTAGATCTTGCCGCGGCGTGTTCTCTGATCGCCTTTACCCATGCGAGCCTCCCCGGATTTCTGCCACGAAAAAAGCCGGCCGCCGCTGCCCGGCAGGGCAGCAGTGGGCCGGCCTCAGACTCTGCGAAAGCTTACCAGCGCTTAGGTGCGCCGCCGCCGCGGTTGCCCCCGGCGCTGCGCTCCTGAGCTTCGTTCACCCGCAGCGGGCGCCCGCCGAGCTCCTTGCCATTCAGGTTCTGAATGGCACGTGAGGCATCGGCACGCGACATCTCGACGAAACCGAAGCCGCGCGGGCGGCCGGTGTCACGATCGGTGATGATGCTCACGGATTCGACCGTGCCGTGCTGCGCGAACAGCTCGCGGAGCTCAGCGTCGGTCGCGGAAAAGGGCAGGTTGCCCACGTAGATTCTCGTCATGCAATCAAACTCCTGAAACGAACGGTATCAGCAGGAGCGCATGCCGAAAATCACGGATTGCTCGGCGTACACACTGCCACCTGGTCGGGAACGATTCGGCTTTTCAGACTCGGAAGCCAACTCGCTTTCTGTTTTGCGGGCGGCAGGCGGCAGGAAAGGGAAAGGTCACGAACCGGCGCGGACGATACCGCATGCGACCGGCGGGGCACAAGCAGGCGGCGGCGCTTTTGCGGCAGCGGCCGCAGCGGGGGGCGCGACGCCCGCCGTGGCGGGCGGCTCGCAGGCACGATCGAGGCACACTGTCAGCAGCGCCACACCCAGTCCGGCGGCCACTGCCCGGAACGGCCGGCTGAAGATAAACATCGTGGCTCCCTCCGCGTCGCAGGCCGAGATCGCGGCCTCAGGGCAGGGACGGTACTCCCGGCAGTTATCCTGAAAAACAGGCTAATCGCGAAATTATTGTTCTGATTTCGCATACAATCTGCCGATGGACCAGCTCGCATGCATGCGCAGTTTCGCGCGCGTGGCGGATCTGCACTCCTTTACCAAGGCGGCCGAGGCGCTCGGTCTCTCGCGTGCGGTGGTCAGCACGCACGTTGCCGAGCTCGAGCAGCACCTGCGCTGCCAGCTGCTTCATCGCACGACCCGCCGCGTCGGCCTCACCGCGGATGGCGCCGAATACCTCACGCGCTGTCAGCGAATCCTCTCCGAGCTCGAGGCCGCGGATGAATCCGTGCGCCGCACCCGGCTCGCGGTACAGGGGCGGCTGCGCGTCGATGTGCCGGTCGAGTTCGGCCGCGCACTGCTGATTCCGGCGCTCCCGCAGTTCACCGCGCGCTACCCGGACCTGCAGCTCGAGGTCCAGTTCAACGACCGCGTGGTCGATCTGATCGCCGAGGAGATCGACCTGGTGGTGCGCGTGGGGGCCGTGCGCGAGCCGCATCTCATCGCGCGCCGCATCGTGAGTACGCGGCTCCTGACCTGTGGCTCGCCGGAGTATCTGCGAACTCACGGTGTTCCCGCGTTGCCCGAGGATCTGCGCCGTCACAAGCTTGTGGGTTATCTCCCGACCGGTACCCGCCGGCCGCACCGGTGGCTGTTCCAGCGGGGCGCGCAGCGCATCCGGCTAGGGCTGCCTTTCAACATTGCGTTCAACTCCGCGGAGGCGGAGATCCGCGCGGCGATCCGCGGTGCGGGACTGGTGCAGGCCATGGACCTGATCGTCGCAGAGGCGCTCGCGCTCGGCCGGCTGCAGGTGGTGCTGCCGGACTGGTCGGCACCGGGCAAACCGCTCTCCGTGGTATGCCGTACCGCGCTGCGCGACTCGCCCAAGATCCGGGTGTTTGCGGAGTTCGCCGCCGAGCTGCTGCGCCGTTACCGCCAGCGCGTGGACGCGCTGCTCGACTCACCGGGGTGAGTTGGAGCGCCCTGCCAGCTGATCGAGTGCGCGGATCTGCCGTACCGTGGAGTCGGAGTCCGGCAGCACCTGGTTGGCCTGGCGCACGAATGCAGGTACCTGCGCCGGGGCGAGCGGCGGACTGATCAGATACCCCTGTGCGAAGTCGCAGCCGAGCCGTCGCAGCAGATTCCAGGCGGCCGCATCCTCCACGCCCTCGGCGACCACTTTCAACCCCATGCTGTGACCGAGCTCGATGGTGGAAGTGACGATGGTCACCGCGCCGGGGTCGCCGGGCGACATGAATGAGCGATCGATCTTGAGCTCATCCACGGGCAGCACCGAGAGCTGCGACAGCGAAGAGTGCCCGGTGCCGAAGTCATCGATGGCGAAGCGAATCCCCGCAATGCGCAGCCACTGCATGTTGCGCACCGCCATCTGCGGATCGCGCATCACCGCGCTCTCGGTGATCTCCAGCAGCAGCGAGGTGGAGTCGACCTGGCAGCGGCGCAGCAGCCGCAGGATCTCATCGCTCAGGTCCGGATCCAGAATGTCCGGTGCCGACAGGTTGACCGCGAGATCGAGCTCCAGGCCCTGGCGTCGCCAGTCACCCATCTGGCGGATCGCGGCACCGAGCACCCAGTTGGTGAGCGCGCGCGAGCCACCGGTGCTCTCGGCGAGCGGCACGAACTCCGCCGGCGAGACCGCGCCGAGCTCAGGATGGGTCCAGCGCACCAGGGCTTCCAGGCTTCTCACCGAGCGACTCGCCATCGCGACCTTGGGCTGGTAGACGAGGCTCAGCTGGTCCTGGTCGATGGCGCGGCGCAGATCGGTGACGAGCGCCAGGCGGCGGCGGTGCTCCTGGTCCTGTCCCGGCCGGTAGAGCGCCACGCGGGTGCGTGACTCGTCGGCGTCCTCGAGCGCCACCTGCACTCGCTGCAGCAGCTCATCCGCGCTCGCGCCGTGTGCCGGAAACAGGCACACCCCGCAGGCGAGTCGCAGATCGAGACTCACCCCGGCGAGGTGAAAGCCACCGCGAATGACCGCGGCGAGCTGATCCGCGTAGAGCGGTGCGCGCTCGGCGCTGCAGCCTGGTGCGATGACGAGAAACTGCATCTCCCCGAGCCGGGCGACGGTCTCGGTGGCGGCGATGTTCTGTTGCAACCGCCGCGCGGCCTCGCGCAGGACCTCATCTCCCACCTGCAGTCCGAGCGAAGCGTTGATGTCACGTACGTTGCGCAGCTCGATGAGTATCAGCGCTGCGCCGGGCTCACGCGCCCCGCCGCTGATGAGGCTCTCGAGCGTGCGCTTGGCGAGTGCGCGGTTCGGCAACGAGGTGAGCGGATCGTGGTAAGCGTGGTAAGTGATGTCCGCCTCACGTGCCGCGATGTTGCTCTGCATGGCGTTGAAGGTCGCAGCCAGGCTGCGGAACTCCTGGCCGCCGCCCGCCACATCGACCGCGGTTCCGTATTGCCCGCGCTCGATGCGCTGTGCAGCCACCACCAGCTCACCGATGGGACGCGTGGCACTGCGTCCCAGCACCGCGCCGATCACCGCGGCGAGCAGCAGCGCGACGCCATCGATGAGCAGCATGGCATCGCGCAGCTCCCGGTAGGGCGCCAGCACATCCTCGAGAGGCTTCAACAGGATCACATCGACCGAGTCGCCGCGCACATCCAGACGCCGCGCAAAGCTCAGGAAGTCCGCCGCACCCAACCGGTTGATGTGCGGCAGGTCGCTGGCCGCCGGAAAAGCCGTCGCTGCGCCAAGCGGCAAGGTCGCGGCGACGCGGGTGAGTCCCGCCGCGCCATGCGTGACGATGGCGACCTCGGAGCCCACCAGGTCGCGGATGCGCGCGGCGAGTGCCTGATCGGCCACGAAGCCCATCGCCACCCAGGCGATGGTCTCCGGAGTGCGCACCGGAGCCAGGAAAAACTGATACGAGTGCGCGCCGAATACGCGAAAGTTCGGCTGCTCCCGCGACCCGCCGGCGTCCTCGAGAAGTCCGGCGAGCGAGCCCTCGGCATCGGCGGCGGCTGCCGCCGTCGAGGCGAGCACGCGGCCGTGAGTGTCGAGCACCAGCACCAGGTCCGCGCCGATGCGCTGCGCGTGGTTGCGCGCCGCGGAGAGGATGGTGGGCGTGTGGCCGCTGGCTACCGCCTCGCGAAATCCGAAGTCCGCAGCCAGCACGGCCACACCGTTCGCCAGCTGGCCGGCGCGGAAGCCGATCAGGTGCTCGGCGAGGGTCCCTCCCGAACGCAGCTCCTCGGCCGCCCGCACCTCGACGGTCTGCCGCGTGCTGATGAGCACTGCGGCAAGCGTCACAGTTTGCGTGACGATCACCAGACCGATGATCAGCACGAGAAGCCGGTTGCGGAAACTGCCCATGAATCTCGCTCGAATAGGCCGCCCATCGTAAGAGGGCCACAGTGATTACCGCGAGTATTCGAGTGCGGGAATGAGACCTCCGGCACGAGCGCATTGCAGCCAACCTGCCACCGGCGTGCCGCTGGCCCTCATGGCGCTGCTTTTCCTGCTCGCCGCGGCGCGGCCCGCCTTGCCCGCCACACTGGTGGTGAGCGTGCAGACTGCCGACGGCCGCGCGCTGCCCGGCGCCGTGGTCACAGTGCGACCGCTCGATGGATCCGGCCGCCATGCCGCGCCACTGCGCGCAGTGATGGACCAGGTCAACCGCAGCTTCTCGCCCGATCTGCTGGTCATCCCGGTCGGCTCGACCGTGGAGTTTCCCAACAGTGACTCGGTGAGCCACCAGATCTACTCGTTCTCACCCCCCAAGCGCTTTCAGCTGCCGCTCTACCGCGGCAAGCCCTATCCGCCGGTGCACTTCGACCAGCCGGGCGTGGTCACCCTCGGCTGCAACATTCACGACGAGATGCTCGCCTACCTCCTGGTCACCGACGCGCCCTGGTACGGGCGTACCAACGAGGGCGGCAGCTGGTCGACCGAGGTGCCGCACGGGCGCTACCGCGTGGAGCTGTGGCATCCACGCATACGGGATGACGAGGCGGACCTCAGGCGTGAGCTCACGGTCGGCGATGCCGACCGTGCGGAGCTGACATTGCGGCTGTCACGGCCACCGCAACCCGCGCCGCTCACCAACCGGCCGCATTCCTGGGATTACTGAGGCACCCCATGGCGCGCTGCCTGAACCGAGTTGCATTGCTGCTGCTGCTGCTGACCCTCAGCGGTGTCAGCTTCGCCACCGACTGGGAGCTCAGTCTCGATACGCGCCTGGTGAGCTCCGATGCGTACCCATCGTTCATGGATGGAGGCCTCGGCACGGTGCGTTTTGGCAGCGACGACTCCGGCGTGAGGCTCGGACGCGCACGCTTTGCGGTGACGCAGCCGATCGGAGAGCTGTGGAGCGCGCACCTCGATGCCTCGGTGTTCGATGACAAGGACCGCAGCGCGCTCGGGGTCACCGAGGCCTACCTGCTGTTCCGTCCCTACCCGTTCCAGGGCTACCGCTTCCGGCTGAAGGCGGGCGGATTCTATCCGCCGGTGTCGCTCGAGAACCGCGCATCGGGCTGGGAGTCGCCGTACACGCTCTCCTACTCGGCGATCAACAGCTGGCTCGCGGTCGAGGTGCGCACTATAGGCCTCGAGGGGCAGCTCGACTGGCTCGGCACCCGTACGGGTCACGCCTTCGATGTGGGAGTGACCGGCGGCGTGTTCGGCTGGAACGATCGCGCCGGTGTCATGATCGCGGATAACGGCTTCGTAATCACCGACCGGCAGACGCCGCTCTTCGGCCGGCTCGGTCAGCCGGGGGTCCCGCCACTTAACGGCGCGGAGCCGTTCATGGAGATCGATCACCGGGCAGGCGCCTATCTCGGGCTCGAGGCGCGCTACCTCGACCGCGCGGTGCTGCGGGTGCTGCGTTACGACAACCGTGCCGACCCGACCCAGTTAGACAGCGTCTCCCACGTCCTCGCCTGGGAGACCCGTTTCACCAGCGCCGGGCTGCGTATCGAAGCCGATCACGGCTGGACGGCGATCGTGCAGTGGCTCGATGGCGATACCACGATCGCGCCGCAGTCGCTGACCCTCAATTGGCCCTTCCGGTCGGAGTTTGCGCTGCTCGCCAAGCGCTTCGGCCGCAGCACCGTGAGCGCACGCTACGACCGCTTCACGGTGCAAACCAACGCGCCGGAGGCCTACGGCTCACAGGATGGGCATGCGTGGACCGCCGCATACGTCTTCGACGCCGATACGCACTGGCGCTTCACGCTCGAGTGCGTTCGTGTCAGCAGCACCTCCGCCAACCGTGAGGATCAGGGGGGTCCGCTCGCCGCTACCGAGACGCTGTGGCAGCTGGCGATACGCTACGCGCTCGGGTCGGGCCGCTGAGCTTCAGCCGGGTGGCGCGGGGTCGGCCTGCGTCGCGGTCACGCAGCGCGATGGCCGTGCGCTGCAACCCCTCAGCGGTAGCGCGCCAGCACCTTGGCGAGGCCCTGCGAGCCGGGCGAGAGCACCTCATAGGGCAGGCTGTTGAGCGCCGCATCGGGAGTGCCGTTCACCTGGTGAAACTCGTTCTGCGATGGCTCCACGTACAGGAGCCCGGTGAGGTACTCGCCGGCCTTCATGCGCTCCTGGATCTGCGCCGCGGCGCGGGTGCGGTCGGTCGGATCGTACGCGGAGTCGAGCTTGCGCAGCACGATGCGGCTGCCATCGTGCAGCACCACCGGCAGCGCCTCGCCCTCCTGGTAGTCGGCGGTGATCTCGCGCTCGAGCGGGATGAAGTCCGCATGCACCGCCGGCTCGTAGTGCTCGCGGGTATAAGCGTAGCTCTTGGTGGAGCCCTCGTGGTCGTTGAAGGTGACGCAGGGCGAGAGCACGTCGATCAGCGCGAAGCCCTCGTGTTTCAGGCCCGCCTGGATGAGGGGCACCAGCTGCTGCTTGTCGCCGGAGAAGCTGCGGGCCACGAACGAGGCACCGAGAGTCATCGCCAGCAGCACCGGGTCGATCGGCGGCTGGAAGTTGGTCTCGCCCTTTTTTGCCTTGGTGCCGATATCGGCCGAGGCCGAGAACTGGCCCTTGGTGAGCCCGTACACACCGTTGTTCTCGATGATGTACAGCATGTTGAGGTTACGGCGGATCGCGTGGCAGAACTGGCCGAGACCGATCGACAGCGTATCGCCGTCGCCCGAGACGCCGATGTAGGCCAGGTTACGGTTGGCGGCGTTGGCCCCCATGGCGATCGCGGGCATGCGCCCGTGCACCGAGTTGAAGCCGTGCCCACCGCTCACGAAGTATGCGGTGGTCTTGGAGGAGCAGCCGATCCCCGAGAGCTTCACCAGGTTCTGCGGCTCGAGGCCGATCCCCCAGCTCGCTTCCACGATGGCGGCGGTGATCGAGTCGTGACCGCAGCCGGCACAGAGGGTCGAGAGCGCACCCTCATAATCGCGCCGGGTAAGCCCGAGCGCATTCTTCGGCAGCGAGGGATGGGCGACTTTGGGCTTGGCAATGAAGGTCATGTCAGTTTCTCACTGATGGCGAGCTCAGCCATGGGCAGCTTCCGGGGAGACGCGGCGCTCACCGCGCTGCAGCTCCGCGAGTACCCCCTCGACGATGAAGTCCGCTGAGACCGGCAGGCCGTTGTAGTGCAGCAGCGAGCGCAGCTTCGCCTTGTCCACTGCGGTCTCGAGGGTGAGCAGCGAGCGCAGCTGTGCGTCGCGATTCTGCTCCACCACGAACAGCAGCTCGTGCCCGGCCAGGAATTTCTCGACGTCCTCGCTGAAGGGAAAGGCGCGCACGCGCAGGTAGTCGAGCGCCACGCCGCGCTGCTTGAGCACATCGAGTGCCTCGCGGATCGCGCCATCGCAGCTGCCGAGGGAGACGACCCCGAGCGGGGAGCCGGCAGTGGCATCGATCACCGCCCGCGGCACCAGCCGTTTCGCGGTAGCCCACTTCTTCGTCAGCCGATCGAGCACGATCTGGTATTCGGCGGCATCCTCGGTATAGGCACCGTACTGAGTGTGGCC